>WNFB01003107.1_pt1 | contig 14574 bp, 13 predicted proteins | sample 5400501 | NCBI WGS metagenome assembly WNFB01 (sample SAMN13153341, study PRJNA577476) | soil metagenome | isolation source: 200 cm saprolite under Douglas fir tree site 2 hole 1 | place: USA:California | collected 2015-04-18
ACGGGTCGCCAGCGCTCGAGAAGCCGTCGCCCCGCCGCGCGGCCGATCCAGTACCCCGCGTTGTCGCCGATGATGGCCGCCGCGGCGGCGACCACAATCACCAAGGGCAGAGAGAGGAGTCCTTGTGCCGCGAGCACGCTGGCCGCAATGAGTGCCGTTTCTCCCGGCACCGGCACGCCGGCTGACTCAAGCATGACAGCGAGGAACACCGCCGAGAGACCATAAACCGCGATGAGATGGTTCACGTGACGACTCGCTCACACACCACGTCGCACCGGCCCGTCAGGATGACTGGTCGTCCAGGAGGGTCATCCGCCTCTCTTTAGCACGCTTGCCCGATGAACGCTTGGTCCGCGGCACCGGCTTCACAGGCTCGCGTTGGATCATCAGCCGCTGATGCGCCACGCCGCGAATCAGGAAGGTGATGTCTTGGCCCTCCAGCGCACGAATCCCGTTGGGGCCACCAAATTGGTTTTGTTGATGTTTAAGCTCTACCTCGTCGGCTACTGTCACCTGCGGCGCGCGATTCGCGTCTTCGCGATGGAACGCATTCGCGGCCTGGACGTCCTGAGCCGCCGGTTCACGCTGCCCGCGGGCTTCGACCCCGAGAAGTACCTGGCCGGTGCGCTCGGCGTCATCAGCGGCGACCTCGTCACTGTGAAGGTGGTCTTCGCGAAGAAGCTCGCGCGGTACATCCGCGAGCGCCTCTGGTACCCGAGCCAGAAGTTCCGCGACCTGACGGACGGGCGGCTCGAGCTGACACTGCACGTGGCCGACACACTGGAGGTGCGTCGGTGGATCCTGGGCTACGACGTGCAGGCGGAAGTGATCGAGCCTGCGGGGATGCGAGAGGCGCTCAGGCAAGAGGCCGAGGCGGTGGCCGAGCGACTGGCCCGAAGCGGAAGCCGCTTGCTGCTGCAGCGGAGAGCGCATCGCCGCAGCGGCGCTCGCTCAGGAGCGCCATCACCAAGCTCAGAATTCCACGGACCTCTGCATCAGGAAGACGGTCGACGAACTCTGCGTGCCGGGCTCGCCAGTCCAGGCTCTTCACCTGGTCGGCCAGGCTCGTTATGGGGCAAAACAGGGCCAGGCCAACCTTGCGGTTGTACGCCGACGGAGACAACACGAGCGCGGGTCGGCGGCCGGCCTGCTCATGGCCGCTTGCGGGGTGAACGAGAGCCAGACGATGTCACCACGTCGCCGTGCAGATTGCGCTTCGTAACGCGCCGAAGCAGATCCTCGAGACGAGCCCGCCGTGGCGCGACGGGTACCGCGTGCGACTACCAGGGTTTCGTCGCGCCCTCGTCGTGCATGAGACCGTACTCCGATCCGACGTCGGTCGCGGCGGGTAGTTCCACGATGGACGCGGGGCTCTTTCCTGCGAGCTGCACCATGAGCCGGCGCGCGTGGAAGGGGCGCAGGGTCGCCCGATGGCCGATGCTGAACACCGTCGTCTCGGCTAGCCGCTCGCGCACCAGCCGATAGAGGCACGCCTCCGTCGCCTCGTCCACCGCCGAGGTCGCCTCGTCGAGAAAGAGCCACTCGGGCTTCTGGACCAAGGCCCGCGCGAAGGCGATGCGCTGCTGCTCGCCGGGGGAGAGCTGAAGCGCCCAGTGGGCGGCCTCATCGAGGCGCCCGGCGAGCTCGGTGAGTCCCACGACCTCGAGCGCCTCGCGCAGGGCCCCGTCGGCCACACCGCGGGCAGGCATCGGATAGCTCACCACGTCGCGGAGCATGCCGATCGGCAGGTACGGCCGCTGCGGGAGAAAAAGGATCCGGGCGTCCCGCGCCACGCGGATCTCGCCCCGCCCGAACGGCCAGATGCCGGCGATGGCACGGACGAGCGTGCTCTTCCCCGAGCCCGACGCGCCGCTCAGGAGGACGGTGTCGCCGCGCAGGAGCGAGAGGTTTATGTTCGACATGAGAGGCTGACCATCGGGTCGATAGAGGTCGACACCCTCCACGGTCAGGTGCGTGGCGCGCCCCTCGACGCGCCGGACGCCGCTCGCCGCCTGTAGGCGCACCCGGTCGAGCGTGCGCTCGAAGCCGGCGAGCCGCTCGACCACCGCGCACCAGGCCGCGATCTCCTTGTACGACTGGACGAAGAAGCTGAGCGCGTCCTGGACCTGTTGGAAGGCCTGGCTCGTCTGCATGAGCCCGCCGAGCCCGAGCTCGCCCCGGAAGTAGCGGGGCGCCGCGACGATGGACGGGACGATCCACGCCCCCAGCCCGTAGCCGGAGGTGAAGTAGGTCATGCGCTTCTGCCGGAGCATGATGCCCCACCAGTTGCGCACCACAGCCTCGAACCGTTCGCGAAAGCCACGGAACTCGTCCGCCTCGCCGCGGTAGAGGGCCACCCCCTCGGTGTTCTCGCGGAAGCGGACGAGGCTAAATCGGAAGTCGGCCTCGTACCGCTGTCGATCGAAGTTCAGCCGGACCAGCGGGCGGCCGAACCAGTCGGTCACCCACGTGCCGGCGATCGCGTACAGAACGGCCACCCAGACCATGTAGCCGGGCAGGGGGATGGAGAACCCGCCCACCGGGACGATGAGGGTTCCGGAAAGCCCCCAGAGGATCGCCACGAAGGTCACCAACGTGACGATCGCCCGTAGGCCGCCGGTGAAAAGGCCGAGTGTGTGGGCCGCGAGCAGGTGCACGTCTTCCGCGATACGCTGGTCAGGGTTATCGGTCTCGGTCGCCTGGAGCTGCATCCGATAGTAGGCGCCATCGGCCAGCCAGGCGCGGAGGTAGCGGTCGGTCAACCAGCGTCGCCAGCGGATCTCGAGCATCTGGTTGAGATAAACCTGGTACACAGCGAGGAAGATGAAGATGGTGATCAGCCACGTAACCCGGAAGAGCTGGCCGCGAAAGGCGGCAATGTTCTTGTCCTGGAGGGCGCTGTAGAAGGCGTTGTTCCACTGATTCAAGAGAACGGTGAGGTAGACCATGCCGAGCGTGAGGAGCACGACGCCAAGCAGGAGCCCCCGGGCCGCCCACCGGTCCTCCGAGGACCAGTACGGGCTGATCATGGTCCAGGCGTGGGGAAGCGTTCGCCGCAAGCTGGTCCTGGCCCGATCCTCGGAGTGGGGCTCCTCGTTTCTGTCCAGGTTACTATCCACGAGCCGCCACCGGAGACTCTGTCTGTGACATCACCGACGCGCGGCGATCGTCAGCGAGGCGATAACGCCGCGCCAGAGAGACGCTACAGCGGTTTCGCCGCGGTGGTGAGCCGTCGAAGGCCCGCGCTTGAAACACTTGGCAATAATGATCCATAGTGAGGTCCCACGTGATGATTCTATAGGACCTGTCGGCGGATACCGCATTTCAGGTCACCCGAGAAGGGTGCGCCCGCCGGCGCGAAGGCGCCGGCGAGGACGGGCGAGGTCCAGGCGACGGAGGACTCAACGATGATGCGCCAGCAACTGCTCGTGCTGCTCGGACGCCTACGGCGTGGGGTCCCGCACGTGCTGGGCTCGGGTCTTCCTCTCGTCGGCCTCTCACTGGTGGTCGTCGGTTGCGCGAGCCACTCGCTGATGACGGCGGCGCAGTCGGAGGCAATCAGGGACCGAGAGCGAGCTCTCGCGTCCCACGCCGACGCCATTCAGGCCGCCGTGAGACAGTCCGGGAATGCGGGCGCCCTGGCTTTTCTCGACGCCAAGGATGGCCACCTGGTTGTCCTGCCGGGCGACAGTCCGGCCGATGCCTGGGCGCGGTACGCCGCCTCGCCGGAGAGCGGGACCAGCCCCGTATCGGTGCCGGTGGTGGTCACGTTCGTTTACCGAACGGACGTACCCAAGGCTCCCGAGACAGTCACCCAGAGCGCCCTGCAACAACACCAGGCGCAGCTGACGTCCATGGCCGCTTTCGCGAGCGAGCTCCGGCGTATCGAGGAAAGATTGGGCCTCGTACAGCGCGAGCTCGCAGCGACGAAGCAGGACACGGACAAGGCGGTGGTCGACGTGCGCGCACTCGCTGAGGATCTGGCCGCGGTCCGCAAGTTCATGCTGCAGACGGCCCAGCTCGGCTGGCTCAATCACGAATTGAGTGTCGAGAACGCGAGCGGCATACGGAAAATGGCGACGGCCAGCCAGGAGCTCACCGCAAGCTCGGCAAAGCTGGAAGACACCCTGCGCCAGCTCTCGGAGAGTCTCGCCAGCCAGCTCAAGGAGCTGGCGGCCCGGCTCAATGCCATTCAGGGCAAAATCCAGAACATCAAATGAGGCCGGTAATGCATCACGGCGGCCCCGCGAGGCGATGTCTTCTCTTCCTGATGGCTGGCCTTCTGCGAGCGCTGATCGCCGTCTCAGACGCACCGGCCGGCGAGTGGGAGGACATCCGTGAGAGCTACGGCAACACGCTCAGGACATATGAGAAACGGATCGGGGAGATCGAGGCTAAGGAGCGCGGGGTTCCGGACCAGGAGCAACGCGCCGACAAGATCACGAGGGATCGGGTCACGTCAATCCGGGCCTCCCTGAAGGGCGGCGGAAAAGGGAAGAGCCTGGCCGAGGCTGCTGAGAAGGCGTCCGGTGACGCAAGGGCGCTGGCCGACCTGTACAGAGAACAAAGCGGGTACCTCGACGTCGTCACGAGCGAGTGGGGAGCCCAGGGCGCGGAGCGGAAGAAGCTCCGAGAAGCGATGGCGACCGTCCAGAAGAACTTCGAGCGCGTCAATGCGAACCTGGCGCGGGCCGCCAAGGCGACGACAGCAAGCGTGAAGCCGTCGGACGTCCTCGAGAAGGCGGCGCGGATCGATGCAGCGGTGAGCGAGGCCGGCGAGCGGCTCAGGGCAAGATGGCAGCTCGAGCAAGCCGCGCGAGAGCGCGAGAGCAAACAGAGAGAGCGTGAAGCGGCGGAGCGCGCGCGGGGCGCGCGGTGAGAGACGGCGGGGACGCAACGATTACAGATCGAGCTGACCGCTGACGACCCGGGCGTAGTAGCCCTGCTCGGCGAGGAGATCGTCGGGAGCGCCCATCTCGGTCAGGCGCCCGTTCTCCACGACCAGGATCTTGTCGACGCGCCGGATGGTGGTGAGCCGGTGGGCGACCATCAACGTCGTGCGCCCGCGCATCAGCGCGAACAGGCTGGCCACGACCTGGGCCTCGCTTTCGACGTCGAGTGCGCTCGTCGGCTCGTCCATCAATAAGATAGGCGCGTCCTTCAGGAACGCGCGGGCCAGGTTGATCCGCTGCTTCTCACCCACACTCAAGTGCGCGCCGCCGTCGCCGACGACCGTTCGATATTGCTGGGGCAGCTTCTCGATGAACGCGCTGGCATTGGCGGCGTGCGCGGCGGCCTCGATCTCCTCCATCGTCGCTTGGGGTTTCCCGTAGGAGATGTTCTCGGCTACGGTGGTGGGCAGGATGATCGGCTCCTGCAAGACGAGGCCGATCTGTGCCCGCAGGTCCTCGAGGCGGAGGTCGCGCAGGTCTACACCCTCCAGCAGCACCGCGCCGCTCACCGGGTCGAAGAATCGCGGCAACAGATTCAACAGCGTCGTTTTGCCGGCGCCGCTCGGCCCGATGATGGCGGCCGACGTCCCCGCCAGGAGCTTGAAGCTGACGTGGCGGAGCGCCGGCCGCGACGGCTCATAGGCGAAGGAGACGTCGTCGTAGGCGATGTTGCCGTACAACTGGAGCGGCCGGCCCGGCGGCCCCGCGGGCGCGCCGGCGGCGGCGAACATGTCGTCGGCGGATGTGGGCAATCCAGCCGCTCCGTCGACGTTCCCTCCCCGGCGGACCGGGCGCGCTTCCGGGCGGTCCTTCACCTCCTCGGGCGTGTCCAGAATCTCGAACACCCGCCGCGTGCTTGCGCTCGCGCTCGACAGAGTGGCGCCCACTTGCGAGAGCTGATGGAGCGGCTCGAAGAGCTGGGCGACGTACGCGAGGAAGACCAGCAGCTCCCCCAGGGTCAGGTTCGCGGCCAGCACCTGCTGCGCGCCCACCCAGGTCACGCCGAGCGTGCATGCGCCCAGGATCACCGAGATCGAGCCCCAGTAGAAGACCTCCAGACCGTGCTGCGCCATCTTGTGCTGCCGCGCCTCCTCGGTGTGGGCGGTGAAGCGCCGCTGCTCGTGGTGCTCGCGCGCGTGGCTCTGGATCAGCGGCAGGGCGGTGATCCCCTGGTGGATGAGCGAGTAGACCTTGCTCTCCGCTTGCTGGGCGGCCATGCCCCGCGACCGCATCTCCCCGCCGAAGACCTTGATCGACACGAGCAGGATCGGCACCGCGACCAGAGCTACCGCGGTGAGATACAGGTTCAGGCGGGCCATCGTGACCGTCATGAACAGGAGGGTGCCGGTGGCGCTGACAACGATCAGCAACCCCTGCTGGAACAGGATCTGAAAGGCGCAGGTGTCGGTCCCAGCCCGGAAGATGATGTCCCCGGCCTCGGTGCCGTGGTGATAGCGCAGCGAGAGGCGCTGGAGCCAGCCGAAGACGTCGTCGCGGACCCGCCGCAAGCCGCGGAGTCCCACGCCGATCGAGAGGTACACGTGCCCGGCGCCGACGGCGGCGTAGGCCAGGTGGAGCGCCAGCGACGCCGCGATGATCGCGGTGAGCTGGCCGGGCTGCGCCCACGCCCGCATCTGGCCCGGCAGCCAGGTGGGGTACGGCTTGTTGCCTAGAACGCTGTCGACGATGATGGCCAGTGGCCAGGGCTTGAGCAGGTTGATCCCGATGCTGACCAGGAGGAGACCCACCGCAAGGCCGATTCGCCCGGCGTCAGGCCGGAAGTAGCCGAGCGCTCGCACCACCACGCGGAGACGCGCGACGGAAGAGGTCAGGTCGCTCGCCCACGCAACCGGGTTCATAGGTCGTCCACGGTACCACGCAAGTGGCATGTTGCGCGGTCCACGTGCAGCCCGACCGGCGGGGCCTCGAAACACGCCTACTTCGCGAGGGGTCGATCAAGCGGCTCGTCGGGCCGACCTCATCGTCGCGTAATCCAGAGACGGACGACCGAGGCTTCCGAGGGCAAACTCGCGGGGGCCGCTGCAGAGGAACGGGACGAGTCGAAGCAAGTGGGGCCGGAGGGTGATCGTCGAGCCGCCGACGGTGACGGTGTCGTTCGGAGAGGCGCTCGGGGACGGTGAACGCCACGTTCCGATCGCACCCCGGAGGCCCAAAATCAAGAATGGGAACTTCGCAACTCCTTCGCCCACGTTAGGAGCTCACGCCGCTCGGATGAGACCCCGGAATTGCGGCGTCCAACGGGTCACGCGACGTAACGGACAACTTCCGCAGTCCAGTCGGTCAGGAGATTCCAGCGCCTGGCCTCTGCTGGTCGATGCGCGCGCGTGGCCCCTGTGTTGACAACACCAACACGTTCACGTATATCAGTTGATGCTCACGATCGCGGATGCGAAGCGAGCCCTTGGTAACCGTTAGGACGTCCGTCGACCGCCATTCCTTCCGCCGCCACAGTAGCTTCTCGAATGTCACGGTGAACGATCTCATACCCGGCTTACCATCTTCGTCCGCGCGCCAGACGGCGACGGCGTACTCGCGGGGTCCCAGGCGCGGGATGATCGGCGGGTGCTCTGCGGGTCGCGCGGGTTTCCTGCTCAGTCACCTGCCTTCTTCAGCGCCTCGCACGCCGACCACTGCGTCGCGTGGCACGGCGTTCGCTCCCAGCCGGTGCCCGTCGCGCTTTTGGGCGAATGCTCCGTCGCGCCGCGCTCGATCCCCTCAAGTGAGGGAGCGACGCGCGGCGGGCCGACGAAGCAACACTGTCCCGCCGCGCGCGCGCTTACTTCGTCAACGCGTCCGCACCCGCCTTGGCGACCTGAGCATCCTGCTCGGACGTCGCGCCGGAGACGCCGACCGCGCCGACAATCTTGCCGTCCACCTGGATCGGGATCCCGCCCTCAAGCGGGCTGGCGCCGCTCAGTCTCAGCAGCCGGAGGTTGGAGCCACCCTGGCCGACGAGGTCCTGGAACACCTTGGTGGGACGCCGGTAGAGGACCGCCGAGTACGCCTTGTCCTTGGCTGCTTCGATGCTGCCGAGCTGCGTGCCGTCCATGCGCTCGAGCATCACGAGGTGGCCGCCCGAATCGAGGACGGCGATGACCATGTTCCACTTGTTCTTCTTCGCCTCGGCCTCTGCACCGGCCAGCACCTTCTTGGCCTGCTCGAGGTTGATCGGAGCGCCGTAGGGAATCTGGGGCGGCGGCGGCGCCACTGGCTGCTGGGCGCCAATGGGAACAGACGCGAACAGCCATGCCGTCACGACAACCAGCGATAGAAGCCTTGCCATCCTCATGGGGTTTCCTCCTACTGGAAAGCGGACGTTGAAGGGATGACCGCCGATGACACAGCCTAGAGCGCCGGGCGCATAACCCGGCACGCACCTCCCGACAGGACGAACAGCCGGTGCTTTCAATGACTTTTACCGCGCGGCAGGCGTCTTTCCAACCTCGATTTTCTGGAGGAAGGCCTCAATATTCCTGCGCACTGCGCACTCGGTGGCATGTTGCAGCCGTTCCCACGACCAGAATGCGTACCGAGTGCACTCCGCTACCACGACGTCGTTGAACAGTGGGGCACCACTAGCGCGGCTCGTGAGTGTGTAGCTGATGCGAGACGTCACCGTGTGCCGCCAAAGTCCGCGTTGTCCAGGGAGACCGGGGCGACTGCGAGCAGCACCGTCGCAGCGGCGGGGCTGGCGTTGAGGTATCCAGCGCGCTCCAGCGAGACCTCGACGGCCTGGCGGAGTTTGTCTGCCTCGACGTTCGAGTGAACCGGCGGTTTCATCTCAGGAGTCGTCACGTTGGCGACAGCGACACTCTCCCGAAGGGTCGCAGGTGCAGGAGCGGAAACTTCCACGACCATTGTGCTAGATCGCGCGGGCGCCGCGCAGCCCGCCAGTGTGACGAGGAAACCAACAAACAGCGCCGAACGGAGCCCCAACCCAAAGGACATCACCCGGTGGCTACTCAACTCTCGGCAGGGACAGGAGGCCGCATTTCTCGCCTGCGCTTGCGCGGTCGCGAGGCCATGGGGTCACTTTACGCACCGGGGCTATTTCGTGTCAACGTGCCAGGGTCGATGCGCCTTCCCTGGAAGCTCTGCAGGCCATGCTGAAGCATCGGCCCGTCGGTCTCCTCCAGCACGTCGAGGCGCACCTTGACCTTGAGGCCGGGCGTGACGCCGATGATGTAGGTGTCGAACGCAGCGTGGTGAACCCTTGCAGAGCGCGAGGCCATTGGGAATCACCGGCTCACCGAGCGGGCGGCTGGTCGATGACCAGAACTACGAGGAATTTCTGCTGGAGTTCCTCGGCGACTGGCTCCCTGCGAACCGGCATTTGTATTCGCTTGTAAGCTAGTCGTTTACAACGTAGGATAACATCATGAGCCAGCCACGTACAGGCCCCGGCCGCAAGCGCACCACACGCGCCCGTAAGGGCAGGGGTACCACCGTGACGAAATCTAGTCGTCCGGAGCCCCGGGTGTTGACAACCATGCGGCTGCGCCAATCGCTGCGTAAAGATCTGGAGGCGACGGCCGCGCGAAATCGTCGATCGGTCGCAGACGTCGCGCAAGAGTTGCTCGACGAGGCGCTTCGAATGCGGCACTGCCCAGGCATTTACTTCGCTGATGAACCGAGCGGTCGGACGGCGAAGATTGGTGGAACTGGTCTGGGTGTGTGGGAAGTCGTGCGTGACTTCAGCATGGATCAGGATGCCGGCCGAATTCGCAAAGCCTTCCCGCAACTATCGCAAGCTCAGGTTACGGCCGCGCTGATGTATTACGCCCGCTATCGTGATGACGTTCAGGCCAAGATCAATGCGAATGCTGCGATGACGCCCGAGACGATCGAGAGGCAGCATCCGGGGCTGGTGCGCTTGACTCGGTGAAGGTCTACCTCGATGAGGCTCTGTCTCCCACCATTGCCGAACTCCTTCGGGAGCACGGCATAGATGTAAGCACCGCCCAACAGGTCGGCAACGCCCAGCTGGACGACCGTGCCCAACTCGCTTATGCGACGCGCGAAGGTCGGGCGATCGTTACCTCGAACGTCGTTGATTTCGTCGAGCTTGCTCACGAAGCCGTCGCGACCAATACGGAGCACGCGGGGATCGTCCTGGTACCTTCGAGCTTTCGTGGAGACGAGTTCCCGGTGATCGCCGCCGCGATCTTCGAAGCGTTGAAGCCGTATCGCTACGGCCTCCGCGGTCTCGTGCTCTACGTTAAGCGCCGTAAATAAGCTCTTCCGGCTGAATCCGTGCGTATACCTGCGTTTCGATCCTCGTAATGGCCGAGGAGTGCCCGTACCTGCTCGTTTGGATACAGCTCGACTGGATCGCCGCTCCGCTACTATGGACGACCAGGAGCAGCCGCCTGATTCAGCGATGAGCGAAGGCGCCACCGAACGCCAGAGGGGAACGCCGGGAACGGGTCCGCCGCGTGTCCTGATCGCGGGTGGGTACGGAGTTTTCGGCCGCGTTCTCGCCCGCGAGGTCCTCGCGTCGCTTCCCGTCCGCGTTGCGATCGCCGGCCGCGATGCGGGGCGCCTGGCGAAGGCTTGTCGCGCACTGAGGGCGGGTGATCGGGTCGAGCCGCGGGTTCTGGAGCTCCACGACCGACGTGCAGTCGCGCATGCCAGCGAAGATTGCTTTGCCGTCGCCTGCGCCGCCGGTCCATTCCAGACGCTCGACAGGGAGCTTCCGCGCGTCGTGGCCGAAGCCGGCGCCCATTGGCTGGACATCAGTGACGTCCCAGAATGGGTGCTGGCCATCCTGGCCGACAGAGCGCTCCACGAGAGGGCCCTGGAAAACGGGACGGCCGTCATCCCGGGCCTATCCAGCGTTCCGGCCCTGTCGGGCGCTCTGGTCCGATGGGCGAGAAATCGCCTCGTGAACCCGCGCCGAGCCCGCGTCGTCCTGTATATCGGGAACCGCAACGCCAAGGGCCCGGCGGCGATCGAAAGTGCGCGGATGTCGGGCTTCGGCGATCCGCTGCTCGTCGACCTCCCCGCCGGTCGCCGTCTTGCCTATCGATTCGCCTCCCCCGACGACGTGCTCCTCCGCCAGGATCTGGGGCTGGAAGCCGAGTTCCGCGTCGCCCTCCAATGGAGCTTCGCCAACCGCATCATGGCCTGGCTCCAGCGACGACCTGGGCCGGCGCGGTCGCCTGCGCGAACGGGTCTCGCCCGGGTGCTCAGCGCGCTGGCCGCGCCTTTCAGTGTCTTCGGATCCGAGATCTCGAGCCTGCAGGCCGAGGTGTTCGGCGCCTCGGGGGAGTACGCCCGCGCCGTGCTCACCGGGCTGGGCCAGCGGCTGGCCGTGCTTCCCTGCGTCCTGGCTCTCGAGGCGCTCGCCGACGGTGGACTCCGGGAACGCGGATGCATCAACCCAGCGGCCTGGCTCGGCCCCGACGATTGGGCGAGCCGACTGTCCGCGCGGGGAATTCGATTCGATGGACACGCGTGAATGAGGCTCCACTGGAAAGCCGCCCTTTGCTTCATGCTGCAGGACCCTGAGTGGAAGACGAAGATCTTCGTCGGAGGTCTCTGGCTCCTGGCGTTTCCACCACTGGGATGGCCGATCGCCTTGGGATATCGAAAGGAGACCCTGTGTGGGTTGGTCGAGGGGCGGACGCCACTCCTGCCCCCGTGGCGCGGGCAGTGGCCGATCTTCCTACGGGAGGGACTCAAGGCAGCTGGGATCATCCTGATCTACTTTGTGCCGTTCCTGCTGGGATTCTGGTCGATGGCGATCGACGACTGGTCCGGGGTTCGAGACCACGCCGTGGAGCTCGTCGCCTTTGGCGTGGCCATCCTGTTTCTGCTGCCGATCTGCCTGCCGTTGATCCCGCCGCTCTACTGGTACCTCTTCGACTGGATCGAGCTCTCCGGCGTCGAGATGGTCGTGATCGGGCTGCTCTTCTGGGGGACGACATTTATCATGCCCGCCGCGTTCCTGCAGGTCTCGTTGCGCGGTCGTTTCGCCGCCGCGCTCCGGGTCGATCGCGTGGTGATGTTCGTTGGTCGGAACCTGCCGACGTATCTGGAGGCGTGGGCGATCTCGGTGATCGCGACCGCGGCCGCGCTGGCTTCTGGACCGGCCGCCCCGTGGGGGATCTTCTGGTCCTATCTCGTCATCATCTATGCGTTCAACGAGGCGTTGTTCCGATCGAACACTCCCGAGGTTCGCCGACGGTTTAGAACCGGAGCGTGGCAAAATCCTCCGTCGACTAGCGGTTGACCAAGAGGTATACGTTGTCGTGGGGATCGATCGACAGGGCCAACTCGCAGGAGGGGATCAGCGATGAGTGAAAACTGCCAAGACCTCAATTGTCTCGCCGGCATCCGGGTGGTCGATTTCACCCAATTCGAGGCGGGTACGTCCTGCACCGAGGCGCTCGCCTGGCTCGGCGCCGACGTGGTCAAGATCGAGAACCCGAAGACTGGCGATCCCGGCCGCCGGCTGCGGCCTGGTAAGCCCGATGACGACCCGTGGTATTTCCACATGTTCAACGCCAACAAGAAATCGTTGGCGATCAACCTCAAATCGCCGCGCGGGCTCGAGCTCGTCAAGGAGATGCTGAAGAAGGCCGATATCACGGTCGAGAACATGGCGCCGGGGACGATCGAGCGCCTCGGGCTCGGCTATGACGAGGTGAAGAAGATCAACCCCCGCATCATCTTTTGCCAGATCCAGGGGTTCGGCACCGGGAGCAAGTATGAGAACGGCCTCGCCTTCGACATGATCGCCCAGGCCGCCGGCGGCACGATCAGCGTGACCGGCGAGCCCGACCGGCCGCCGGTCAAGCCCGGCCCGAGCTTTGGCGATACCGGTACCGGCATGCTGATGACGGCGACCATCCTCGGCGCGCTGTACGAGCGGCAGCGGACCGGCACAGGAAGGCGGCTGCAAGTGGCGATGCAGGACGCGATGCTCCACTACATGCGCACCTGCTTTGCGACCCAGGCGCGCACCGGCAAAGCGGCACCGCGCCGCGGCGGGAAATCCGGCGGCGGCAACAATTCACCCTCCGGCCTGTATCAATGCAAGCCCCTCGGCTCCAACGACTGGGTCTACATCACCACGAGCCGCGGCAATCCCGACCACTGGGGGCGGCTGATGCGGCTGATCGGGCGTAAGGAGCTGATCGACGACCCGCGTTTTGCCACCGGCGCCGCCCGGATCGAGCGTGAGGCCGAGGTCGACGCGATCATCACCCAGTGGACGCGCCAGCACACCAAGGAAGAGGCCATGGCGCTGGTCAGCGGGGTCGGGGTGCCGGCCGGTGCGGTCTTCGACACGATGGAGCTGCAGAAGGATCCGACCTTCGAGGAGCGCGGCATCATGCAGGTGATGGAGCACCCGAACGGGAAGTTCAAGATGCCGACCTGGCCGGTGCGGGTCGACGGCAAGCCGGCGCGGCTCAAACCCTCGCCGCTCTTGGGCCAGCACAGCGCCGAAGTGCTGAACGATTGGCTCGGCATCGGCGCCGACGAAGTCGCCACCTTGAAGAGCGAGGGCGTGCTGTAGAGAGATTCACCCTCGGCGCGGAGGAGGATCACGCAGGCACGCCGTCTCCGTCACGGCTTCTTCCACACGATCATCTCGGTGCCGCTGATCGTGAGCGTCGTGCCGAGCTTGTCGCATCGGCGCATGATCTGCTCGACCGCCTCCTTGTCCTGGCGCGGGTCGCAGACATTGGTTTCGTTGTGTTCGTTATGGCGCACCATCGAGAACGCGACCTCCACGAGCGCTGAGTCGTCGAAGGTGAGGCGGGCCAGCATGCCGACCCAATCTCCGTGTGCTCGCCCGCCATGCCCGGTGTGGAACGAGAAGCTGCCGAGGCCGTAGAAAATGGGGTGGCCCTGATACATCTCGACCGCGCAGGCGTAGTGCGGTCCGTGCCCCATGACCACGTCGGCTCCGGCATCGATCGCCGCGTGGGCGATCTCTACCTGGTAGTCGAGCACATCCTCGACCAGTCCCCAGTGATGGGAGGCGACCACGATGTCGGCCTGGGTGCGCAGTGCGCGCACGTCGCCCGTGAACGCGGCGAGGGACTTGGCGTCCGCCCAGGTGAGGATCGCGGGGGGAAGACCGGGACGGTTCGCGGGCGGGACACCGGCGCGCCGCGTCTGGAGCATCGGCTCGTACGCGGTGCGCCCCGTGAGGACGGCGACACCAGGGGATTTGTCGGTGGCCTCATGCCCGTTGGCCCAGTAGACGGACGTTCGTTGCACGAAGCCGAAACGCCGGCCCTCGTGGGTGACGATGGCGGGGGCGCGCGCGGCCCCACGATTCACTCCCGCTCCGGTGTACGGAATGCCGATGGCGTCGAGTTGCCTGAGCGACGACCGAATCGCCTCCTCGCCGTAGTTCACGTTGTTGGCGTTGCCGACCGCGTGATACCCGCCGATGACGAGGGCCTGGGCGGAGGCGAGCGGGGCATAGAAACCCTCGAGTTCCACCGGGTGCCCGGTGGCCGGCTCGTAGAAGCAGCACTCCAAGTTTCCGAACAGCACGTCGGCCTGCCGTAACGTGTCCTTGACGCGCGCGAACGGCACCTGGGGATCGGTGACGTTCATGAGGTTGATGTCGCCGGTCAGC
>WNFB01003108.1_pt1 | contig 14573 bp, 12 predicted proteins | sample 5400501 | NCBI WGS metagenome assembly WNFB01 (sample SAMN13153341, study PRJNA577476) | soil metagenome | isolation source: 200 cm saprolite under Douglas fir tree site 2 hole 1 | place: USA:California | collected 2015-04-18
TGGAAAACGGCAGCACACCTGTGACATCGCCCGCCTGGGCTGTAAATACTGGGCCGTCTTGGGGACCGCTTTCCCGCCGGGCTCGCATTTCCCCCTCGAACATCACGAACATCGTGTCCGCCGGGGTGTCTTCCTTTACGGTGATTTCGCCGACATTGATGTGCCGCTCTTCCGATTGCGCGACAAACCATTCGAGGTCCGCTTGCGCCTGGTCCGCAAACGGCGCCAGCGCACGCAATTTCGCGATTAGTTCTTCCGCTCGTGCTTGGTCCCGTGTTTCGCTCATTGGACCTTGGCCAGATACTGGTGCATGAACTGTACGACGACCGCCCCTTCGCCGACACCGGACGCGACACGCTTCACCGAACCATGACGCACATCACCAACGACAAAAATTCCCGGCACATTGGTTTCAAGCAAACCCGGGTCGCGATCCAGCGTCCACGACGCCGGTCTCTTCCCAGCGTGCAACAAGTCCGGCCCGGAGAGGATGAACCCGCGCTCGTCGCGCTCAATCGCATCACCAAGCCATTCCGTCCGCGGCTGCGCACCGATGAAAATGAACAAGCTGGTAGCGGAGAGCTTCTTTCTTTCTCCCGAGGGAGAGCACTCGACGGTAATTCCTGTAAGCCGCGATTCTCCCTCCACCTCAACCACGCTCGTGCGCGCCCACACTTCGATGTTCGGCGTCTTTTCGATTTGCTCGATCAAGTAGTGCGACATTGTGGCGGCAAGCGACACACCGCGCACCAGCATTACCACTTTCTCCGCAAACTTCGAAAAGTGCATCGCGGCCTGCCCGGCGGAATTCGCGCCGCCAATGATGTACACCGTTTCGCCCTTGCAGGCCAGCGCTTCAGAAGTTCCACCGCCGTAATAAACACCCGCACCCTGCAAGTGATCAATGCCCGGAACGTCCAGAGTCCTCCACTGAACGCCCATGGCCAGCAGCAAAGCGTGGCAAGAAATTTCGGAACCGTCGGCAAGCTTCAAATACCGGTAGGGGCCCTCCGCGCGGAGACCGATCGCCTCCTGTGGCGCAAGAATCTCCACGCCGAAGCGCCGCGCCTGCGCAACGGCACGCCGCGCCAGATCATTGCCGCTGAGCCCGGAAGGAAAGCCGAGATAGTTCTCAATTCGCGAACTCATTCCCGCTTGGCCGCCGGGCGCTTCGCGCTCGATGATCACCGTGCGCAAGCCTTCGCTCGCGCCATACACGGCGGCTGCAAGACCCGCCGGGCCTCCGCCGACAATGGCAAGATCGTAGAAGTTGGTGAGGGCATGAGTGCGCAGCCCGATTTTGTCCGCCACGGCGGGCAGTGGCGGCTCCGGGAGTCGCGTGCCATCCGGAAACAAAATCAAGGGAAGTTTATCCGCCTCGGGCCCCAGAGAATCAATCAGCCCGCGCACTTCGGCATCGCTCTGCGCCAGCTCCACGTCAATCCATTGATAGGGCACCTGATTTCGCGCGAGGAATTCGCGCAACTCGTACGAGCGATTCGACCAGCGCGTGCCGAGGACGCGAATGCCTTCGTAGGGCGGGCGAAACGTCGCGGTCCAATCGTGAAGCAAATCGTCGAGAGCAGGAAAAAGTTTTTCCTCGGGGGGATCCCACGGCTTCATCAAATAGTAGTGCACGCGCGCCTCGTTGATGGCATCGATGGCGGCGTTGGTGTCCGCATACGCGGTAAGCAGCGCGCGCTTGGCGAGCGGGTGCATCTCCATGGCTTCGGAGAGAAAATTCACGCCGTCCATTTGCGGCATGCGCTGATCCGCGAGCAGCAAGGCAACCGGATTGTTGCGCGCTTTCAATTCTCGCAGAGTGGCGAGGCCGGCGCTTCCGGAATTCGCGCGCATCACGCGGTAGCGGTCCGCATAGCGGCTGCGCAGGTCGCGCTCAATAGCGCGAAGAACTTCGGGGTCATCATCCACGGTTAACAAGACTGGCTTTGGCATATCCTTCAGATGCCGCGCACGTGGTTTTCGATGCGTCTTACGACGATATCTGTATGGCCTCCGCTTCTCTTCGGGCCGCCCTCAAGCTACAATTCCTGACGCTCCCATGTCCAGCCCTCTCGCTCAATCCATCGTGGATCTTTCGTCCGCCGATGCATCCAAGAGGCTCGCAGCCGCCGTTGAGATTTACCGGCTCGGCCGGGCGTCCGCAGGCTCTGCCATATCGGACTGGTGGGCCGAGAGCGAGCTCTCCGCACTACTGCTTGGACCCGATCCCGCAATAACAGTTGGCCTCGCGGTGCAGCGCGATACGTTCGGGAGAATTCGAGTTGCCAATGGCACTCCCAGGCTTGCCGAGGTGCCGCCGGATCAGGATGCCGAGGAATTCGAACTTCGTTTCGCCGATAGGATTTATCTGGATATTCTGACCACGCGTGAGCCGGGCGGTTCGGGAGCCATCGCAAAATATCTGGCCAAGATTGGGGAGGGCATCCAACAGGTGGAATATCGCTGTGCCAACGTCGACCGCGCCTCGCAAATCCTAAAGGAAAAGTTCGGAGTCGCTCCCGTCTATCCCGCAACTCGGGCCGGCGCGGACGGCACGCGAGTCAATTTTTTACTCGTCGCCTCTCCCGATGGGGGTAAGGTGCTCATTGAACTGTACGAATTGCAGGTTCGCGGATAGACATTAGGATTCCGTGATCTCAATGACTCTTAGCTGATTCCAGGTTTTTTTCCGCTCGCTAATTCCTTCCAAGCCCGCAAGACTTCTGCGACGGTCCAGGCCTGAGCGATGCACCCGCGGGGCGTGAAGGGAGCATCGCCATCGAAAATCTCGCTTAACGTGCCGAGCCCGCTCGCATAAATCTGGCGGCCGAGCGGCTCGAGGAAACGCAGCGCCGCCTCGCGGTCGTAGTAGACGCGATAGTTTGCGAGCGCAAAAGGACCGAGCAGCCAACCCCAGACCGTGCCTTGATGATAGGCAGCGTCACGGTCACGGGGGCTGCCGCCGTAATGGCCGCTATATCCAGCCTCGCCCGGCGCGAGACTCCGCAATCCATGTGACGACAAGAGGTGCCGCGCGCAAACATCGACGATGGCTTTTTGTTGCTCCAACGTGAGCGGGCTTACGGGTAAAGAGACGGCAAGAATCTGATTCGGCCGGAGCGAAGCATCATTTCCGACGCCCGGCGAATCGATGACGTCGAAGCAGCAATTGCGGTCCGCGTTCCAGAATCTCTGAAAACTTTTCTTTGCTTTGGCCGCGAGTTCTTCGTACGCATCGCCCGGTTTCGCGAGCAACCGCGCAAATCCGGCCATCGTTTCGAGCCCGTTGATCCATAGTGCGTTGATCTCCACGGGCTTTCCGGTGCGGGGCGTCACCACCCAGTCGCCGATTTTTGCATCCATCCACGTGAGTTGAACGCCGGGACCGCCGGCATAGAGAAGCCCGTCAACGGGGTCGACGTGAATGTTGTAGCGGGTGCCCGCGACGTGTGCATCGATTATGCCTGCGAGAATCGGGAAAAGCGTTTGAAGCGTCACGTCATCCTGCGTCGCTTCGAAATATTGCCGTATGGATTCGAAATACCAGAGCGCGGCGTCGACGGTGTTGTATTCCGGCTTGCCCCCAGCGTCGGGGAAATTGTTGGGGAGCATCCCTTTGTCCACGTAGCGCGAAAAGGCAAGAAGGATTTGCTTGGCAACGCCTGCGCGGCCGGTGGCGAGCGTCAGCCCTGGCAGTGCGATCATGGTGTCGCGGCCCCAGTCACCGAACCAGTGATAGCCGGCGATGATGCTGCGGCCGTTCGGCTCTTCCGGAAGAGTGCGCTTTACGATGAATTGATCGGCGGCGAGGATGAGCTGCCATAGCCACGACGGTGCTTCTCCGGCAAGCGTCTCGTTTTTCGCCTGCCAGTCGTGGAACAGCTTCACTTCATAATTCGCGCGCTCCGCCCGGGCGGTTTCAACATCGAGCGAGGCTGCTGCCGCGGTGCTCGCCACCAGCGTGATACTGGAACCTGCTTCCAGTTTTGCGCGGAACAGCGCGCCAAAAAGACGATCTTCGCGGTCGCTCAGACCCCGCTCGGTTTCTTCAGCGAAATAGCAGCCGAGGTACCACTCGTGGCGCGGCTCGCAGGTCGCTGCACTACTTTTCAGATAAAACGGCGCGGCGCCATCAAATGCCAGCACCTTCACGCCATTCTCTACATGCGTTATGTTCATGCGCCATTCGCCTGCATGCGTCAAGGAATGGAAGTCGCGATAATTCACCAGCGCTTTCCATTCCATTTCCAGGGCACTGCTTCCCCGCACGAGCGTGTACTGAATGTAAGTCGTGTTTTCACCCTGCTGCATCCACACGCGCTTTTCCAGAAGCGCATCGCCCAGCGCGTAGGTCCACACCGGCGTCGAGCCTTCCAGGTGAAAATCCTCGAGCAGTAGAAAGCCTTGCGGATCGACGGCGCCGCTGGCCCAGCGATGGGTGGCCAGAGAGAAATCCGCCCCGGCATAGTGAATGATTTCGTCGATGGCCGAGACAAGCTGCGTGCGCCCCGCGGGCGGCTGCAAAGCGGCAACAAGCAGTCCGTGGTAGCGCCGCGTCTGGCTTCCGGCAACGGTACCGGAAGCATATCCGCCGATTCCGTTGGTTACCAGCCACTCCCGCAACTCGGCGGCCTCGAGGTCGCCACAAATCTCACGGCCAAACTGAACTTCCGCCTGTTCCGGCATAACAGCGTCGTACCCCCTAATGGGCGAGCCATAGATGAATTCAAGAGCGCGAGGGCTGGCCCGCCCTGCTGCCAGTGAGGCTTCGAACTGAACGTTGGGAGAGGCCCGCTACTAGAACGGCAAAGACCACGAGTACGAGGCTAATCCAGATCCCCCTAAGAACGAGTCCAGAACTTAGGGCGGAAATTGGCAGGACCGCGATTGCCGCCGCTAGAGGCGAGAATCTCTTTTCGAGCAGGCCGACGAAAATGGCGACAAAAAAGACGGTTGGAAGGCACACATAAAAAAACAGGACCCAGGGCCCACTCATAAAGACCTGCCATCGGTCACTCATGACGGAGGTGTCTCCCATGGCCAAACGTCCAAACTGCGTGTGCGAAAGCATAAATGAGGTTGCAGCCGCAGCGAGGACAGTTGACAAAATCAGACCACAGACGGTGACTGCGATGGTTCGTAGCATTTAGTCCTGCGGGCCGGATTTGCTTCTTGATTGAAATTCTCAGCTATCTCCGTACACCGGGATGGCGGCGCCGTGAACGACTCTGGCATCGTCACTGCATAAAAAAAGGATGACACGCGCGATGTCCTCGGGCCTCGGCCACTTCGCAAAATCCGCTTTCGGCATGGCTTTGCGGTTGACCTCCGTATCGATAATGCTCGGAAGAATGGTATTCACCCGAACGCCGCTGCCCTTCAGGTCCGCGGCCAGCGAATCCAGCAGCGCCACTGCCGCGGATTTTGAAGCCGCGTAAGCGGCTGCGCCAGCAGCGTGATCAAATGCGGCTTTTGCAGCTACGTTTACGATGGCTCCATGGCCCTCCTTCAACATCGCTCTTACCGCCGCGCGCGCTAGCGCATACCCCGAGCGCAGATTCAGGGCCAGCATCTGATCGAATACTTTCGTCTCCAGCTCCCACAACTTTATGCCGCCCGCGTAACCACCCACGGTGTTGACCATGACATCCAACCGGCGATGCTTCCCCACGATTCTCTCGATCATCTGGCGCACCGAAGCTTCATCCGTCACATCGACCGTGTGCCCTTCCAGCCGCGATCCGTTCGTCCCCGCCGCGCTCGTCAAGGCATCGAATTCTTCCTGTTTTCGATATGTGACGACAAGTTTGGCGCCTTCTTCAAGAAATGCCAGAGTCACGGCGCGCCCCAATCCACCCGTGCCGCCTGCCACCAGTACCACTTTCCCCTCGAATTTCGCACTCATCAAAGCACCTCGGACATCGTTGAGCCTAGCGGCTCACCCATTTGGTCATCAAGAATCGATCATGATCCTCATACCCCGCTCGCCGGTAGAGTTCGAACGCAAGATTGTTTCCCCGGTCGACTTCCAGATGGATGGCATTCACGCCCCTCTCCCGCGCCTTCTTTTCGATAAAAGAAACCGCTTTCAAGCCGTACCCGCGCCGCCGGTATGCCGCGTCAACATAGAGTTCGTCGATGAATGCATCGTGTCCGTGGAATTCAAAGCTGAATCCCACCGTCAGTATGATGTAACCCACCGGTTTGTTCCCTTCGCAGAGCATCCAAACGACGCCGAACGCCGGAAGGAACCGGAACTTCCGCAAGGAAGCGCGCGCCGCGGCTTCGTCAAAATGGATCTTTCCCGTCTCCTGCTCCGCCAACTGGCGCATCATGCGAAGCAGTTCCGGTTCATCCTCGGGAGTAGCTTCCCGGATCATCGCTTCAGACACGCTATTCACCGCTTTGTTCAATCAGTTTTGCGACCAGGCCGGTCCAGCCGGTTTGATGGCTTGCGCCGATGCCGGCGCCATTATCGCCGTGAAAGTATTCGTAGAAAAGGACGAGGTCGCGCCAGTGCGGATCGCTCTGAAAGAGTTCGGCGCCGCCCGCTACCGGCCGGCGGCCTTTCGAATCACGGAGAAAAATGTGAATGAGCCGCCGGGAAATTTCCGCCGCGACTTGCCAGAGATCGGATTCGCTACGGGAATGCGTGGGGCACTCCACTTTGAAATCTTCGCCGTAGTAGTGGTGAAATTTCTGGAGTGATTCCACAAGCAAATAGTTGACTGGAAACCAGATAGGTCCCCGCCAGTTCGAATTTCCGCCGAACAAGCCCGTCGAGGATTCGGCCGGCTCGTAATCGACGCGGTTCGTATTTCCGTTCACGTGAACTTCGTAAGGATGGTCCTTGTGGAAGCGCGAAAGGGCGCGCACGCCGTAAGGCGAAAAGAATTCCGTTTCATCCAGCATGCGACAGAGCACGCGCTTGAGCTGCTTGCGACTTACGAGCGAGAGCAGCCGACGCACCCCGCGCGCGGAACGCTGCGTCATTTCGATGTGTTCGGGCACGTCCGGATGATTGTCGATGAACCATTGCATGCGGCGCTTGAAACCGGGGAGGCAATCGACGATTTCCGGCTCCAGTGTTTCCACCGCAAATAACGGAATTAGTCCGACCATCGAACGGATTTTCAAGAAGTGCTCTTCGCCGTTCGGGAGCTTCAATACGTCGTAAAAAAAACCGTCTGCATCATCCCATAGCGACTGCCCGCCGGCGCCGAAATCGTTCATGGCGCGGGCGATGTAAACGAAATGCTCGAAAAATTTGCTGGCGACGTCTTCGTAAGCGGGATCTTCTTTGGCCAGCTCGAGAGCGATCGCCAGCATGTTCAGGCAATACATGCCCATCCAGCTCGTGCCGTCGGACTGTTCGAGGTGGCCTCCGGTGGGGAGAGGAGCCGAGCGGTCGAAGACTCCGATGTTGTCGAGTCCGAGGAATCCGCCCTGAAAAATATTCGCGCCGTCCGGATCCTTGCGGTTCACCCACCAGGTAAAATTCAAAAGAAGTTTGTGAAAAACTTTTTCGAGGAATCCGCGATCGGCGACGCCGCGCACGCGCCGCTCGATTTTGTAGACGCGCCACGCGGCCCAGGCATGCACGGGCGGATTCACATCCCCGAAAGCCCATTCGTAGGCGGGCAATTGACCGTTGGGATGCATGTACCATTCGCGCAAAAGAAGGATGAGCTGTTCCTTCGCAAAATCGGGATCGACGAGCGCGAGCGGAATGCAGTGAAACGCCAGGTCCCATGCGGCGTACCACGGATACTCCCATTTATCCGGCATGGAAATAATGTCGTCATTATAAAGGTGCGTCCAATCCTTATTGCGGCCGTTCCAGCGGTCGTCCGGCGGCTTGGGGCCGGCGGGATCGCCTTCGAGCCAGGTGCGCACATCGTAGTGATAAAACTGTTTGGACCAGAGCATGCCTGAAAACGATTGCCGCATCACCGCCTTCGCATCGTTCGAGAGTTCCTTCGGAATTCTTGTAGCGTAAAATTCCTCCGCTTCTTTTTGGCGCGTCGCGAAAAGGCCTTCGAATCCAGCGTCAAAGTCGTTCGTGCCGGGAACGCCCTCGGGACGTTCCTGCGTGCCGGGAGACACGAATCCCCCCACCGTGCCGGCGCCCGTATCCATCCCGCCAAGAGGCTCAAGGTCGGTGAGCCGCAGCTTGAGCGTGACGGACTGACCGGGGTCAAGCTGCAACGGGTAATACGCGGCCATTTTCGTTCCCATCTGATCCGGATTGACGGCCGCCGTATTGCCGTAAATCACATATTCGTGGAAGGCGTCTTTCACGTAAGGTGAGCGATTTTTTCCACCGAACAGGCGCGCGTTGTTCGTCTCGTTTTCCGTGAAAAGTAACTCGGGCTGGCCGGCGCACAGCAGCCAGCGCTTGCCGTATTGCCAGTGCTGCAATTCCGCGCAGGTGCTTCCGGGTATGCAGGTCGCTTTTCGTACGACCGGGCGGCGAAGATCCTTGCCCCAGGACCACGTGTTGCGAAACCAAAGCTGCGGAAGAATGTGCAGTACGGCGGCTTCCGGCCCGCGATTCACCGCGGTGATTCGAATGAGCATGTCCTCGACATCAGCCTTGGCGTACTCGACGAAAAGGTCGAAATAGCGGTTCTCGGAAAAAACACCGGTGTCGAGCAATTCGAATTCCGGCTGGCCGCGGCCGCGACGCTGGCTCTCTTCCACCAGCATTTCATAAGGATATGTAGCCTGCGGATACTTGTAGAGCATGCGCATGTAACTGTGCGTGGGCGTGGAATCCAGGTAGAAGTAATACTCCTTCACGTCCTCGCCGTGATTGCCCTGATTTCCGGTGAGGCCAAAGAGGCGCTCTTTTAGAATGGGATCGCGTCCGTTCCATAACGCCAGCCCGAAACACATCATCTGATGACGGTCGCTGATCCCACCGATGCCGTCCTCCCCCCAACGATACGCGCGCGAACGCGCGTGATCGTGCGGGAAAAACTCCCAGGCCGTGCCCCCCGGACTGTAATCCTCGCGGACCGTTCCCCACTGCCGCTCGGAAAGATACGGCCCCCAGCGCTTCCAGTGCTTCTTTCGAATTCGCGCTTCCTCGAGCCGGCGGTCTTCAGTGGTCTGGATTCGTGGCATCGTTGGATGACCCTCTATCAAAAGTTTCAGGTTATAGTCGCACTTTTCCGTAGCGGCAGCATCGTTCGAATCGCCTGAAGTGTCCGTTCCGGCAAGCCCCGCAGTCGTCAGAATACCCCTCTGCATCGGATGCAGGAGACTGCTTCCTAGCACAGTCTCATAACCAGAACATTGCCGTCGACAAAGCCGTTGCATCCGTCAATCCGAGGGCGAAACCGCGGCGCGAAGTGATTCGCTGTACTATAGCAGACCCACTAAGCATCAATGGATTGAGGATTGTATTGAGGAGACTTGTCATGTTCGAGTCCATCAGCTACCCCACTATTAGCCGGTGTCCGGCGCTGTGCATTATCAGAGCGCTCTGCAGCAGCGTGGTGATCCTGCTTATTCATTCGGCAGTATGTTCCCGTAGTTGAGTATCGCCATGGCCAGAACGATGGAGATGATGGCCACGGCAGTGAGGATCTCCAACGGGGAGAAGCACCGTTGATATTGCCTCGAATCCGGTGTCATTGAGAATGTTCCGAGAAAGTTCCCACGCACGGCTTACTCTGCCCAGTATAAAATGAGCGCGTTTACACCCAACTCATTTTTGTGAGTAAGTGGTTTAGATTAAACGTTTTAGCCAAACAGAGAAGGAGTGAAAGCGGGGTACAATTGTCACAAAATATTACAAAGCATGTCGCCGAAGAACAGGTTCTTGGCCATGATTTATAACTTAAGAGTTAACAATAGACGGGAGCGGCGTCGACGCACAATCCAGCCAATCCCGCGATGCAATCGGCAGGACCCTGTACGACGAACCGGCGATGGTAGAGCAACATGGCACGCAATCCGGCGAGTTCCTCGCCTCCCCCAGCTCTTCCCGGGCCGCCGTGCAAACAGCTCGGCACGACGTTGCCGTGGCCGGTGTGCTGTCCCCCCACGGCAGAATTGACTGCCAAGACTCTTCCGTGCAGATCGCCGATTCCAAGAATTGTTTCGCGGGTGAAGTTCGCATTGTTGGAAAAAACCGAGGCCACGAGGGAACCTAATCCTCGGCGAGTGATGGCAACGAGATCCTCCAGACCGTCATACGCCACCAGTGTAGCCACCGGGCCGAAAACCTCCACGTCATGAACGTATTTTGCATCGAGTCCATTCTTGCAGGACAAAAGGGCCGGTTGCACGAAGGCGGACTTTTGCAGATTGGCGTCAATCGGCCGGAAATTCTTGTCACCGCCAAAAAGGACCTCGCATTCCTCCTTCAACTTGGCCAGTCCTTCCAGGCAAGAAGACTGCTGCGCTTTGTTCACAACCGGCCCCACCTTCGCATCGGGATTCCGTGGATTACCGACCTTCATGGAGCTCAAGCGTGCAGTGACGGCATCGCCAAAGGCTGTGAGCTGCTCGCGCGGAACAAGGACGCGCCGGATGGTCGTGCATTTCTGGCCGGCTTTGAGCGTCATCTCGCGGACAACTTCTTCTACCAGGAGCTCGAACAGATCCGTGCCGGGAGCGCAATCAGGCCCTAGAATTGCGGAGTTTATGCTATCTGCTTCAATGTTGACACGAACGGATCGTCGCAGGACGTTGGCGTGCGAACGAATGTGAGCGGCGGTATCAGCCGAGCCGGTAAACGAAACAATGTCCTCTTCTCGAACGTGGCCCAACAGGTCGCGAGCGGTCCCGCAGATGATGGAAATTGCACCGGCGGGTAAGATGCCCACTCTTACAATATCTTCGACCATTCGGTGCGTCAGCCAAGCCGTTGGCGAAGCGGGCTTCACCACGACGGGGACACCGGAGAGCAACGCAGGTGCGGCCTTTTCGCAGAGACCCCAGGCAGGAAAGTTAAAGGCATTGATGAAAACGGCCACGCCCTTCGCGGGCATCAGAAAATGCTGCCCGACAAACGCGTTGCTCTTCGACAACGGAATCACGGCGCCTTCCTTCAACATTTTTCCTTCCGCCAGCACCCGGCCGATTTTGGCGTAATACTTCATCGTGTAAATGGCCCCGTCCACGTCGAAAGAGGCATCAGCCTGGTTTGCTCCCAGGTTTAAGAGCGATAGCCGAAAGTACTCATCGCGATTTGCAGCCAGGGCGTCCGCCATCTTGGCCAGCATTTCAGCCCTCTGCGAATAGGTGAGTTGTCGAAGCGCAGGTCCGCCGTGGGTGCGCGCAAACGCCAAAGCTCCTTCGAGATCGACACCTTGCGAGGATATCTTCGCCAGCTCGTCTCCTGTGACTGGATCGATGAGCGGCTCCCCGGGACCAGTGCCCTCACTCCACTGTCCCTTTACGTAGTTAGGCAGCTTCATCGCTGGACCTCCGTTGATCTCACGATCTTAGTCCTGAAACGAACTTTCAAACACGAGAGTCGTAGCGCGGGCGGCGCCATCTAAGCTCGGAATGATACTGCATATTCAGGCCAATTGGAACCACGTCAGTCGTTGTTGCAAGCTCGGAAGTGGTCATCCTAACACATGGTAAATAAAAGACTTATAGTAGTGCAGAGCTCTGACGATACGTCTGGGTGGAATTCTCGCCATGTGCTTCCCTTTCCTCCTTGACTCTACCGTGGTGACATGTACTATAATGCATATTCGATTTGTGAGCGCATGAGCACACCGTCCAGCGCCAATTCCAAGGTTGCGAGTCTACACCGGGCCACACCGATTCCCGATGGCGATTTCTTGCTCTTCCTCGGCAAGCGCGTTCGTCAACTACGCAATCTCGGCGGCATGACCCGCAGGATCGTGGCGCGGCAAGCCGACGTGTCGGAACGTCACTTGGCGCAGCTAGAGGCTGGAGAAGGAAACGTCTCGATCGTTTTGCTGCGTAGAATTGCCGCCGCTCTCAACGTTTCTCTCGTTGAGCTGTTCGCCCCCGAGGTGGAAGAGCCTGCCGAAAAGCAGATGATACAGCGATTCCTCGAACGCCTCCCCAATCACCGCCTCGAAGATGTCGTATTCCGGCTGATGCGCGACTTTAATCCGGGAGAAAAGCTGCGCCGGAAGCGCATCGCGCTAATCGGGTTGCGCGGAGCCGGGAAGTCCACGCTCGGATCAAAACTTGCTCTCGAGATGCGCGTCCCCTTCATCGAACTGGATGGCGAAATCGAGAAGGAAACAGGAATGCCCCTCGGAGAAATATTTTCGCTGTACGGGCAAGCCGGCTATCGAGCGATCGAGCGGCGCACCCTGTCGAGAGTGCTCTCGGAACATGAATGCGCCGTTCTCTCGGTGGGGGGCGGCGTGGTCTCTGAAAAAGAGACCTTTGACTACCTCCTCTCCCATTGCTACACCATTTGGATAAAGGCGCAGCCGGAGGAGCACATGTCGCGGGTGCTGGAGCAGGGAGATTTTCGCGCCATGGCCGGAAACGACCAGGCCATGGAAGACCTGCGACGCATACTCGAAGCGCGGGAACCGCTCTACCGCCAAGCAGACATGGAGCTCGACACCTCGGGCAGTTCAGTGGAAGTGAGTTTTTCGAAATTGAGAACAACATTGCAAGCGAATTTGCAGTAGGAGGATCTCGTGGACGTTGTCGCGACTCAAGAATCCCAGGCGAAGAAGGAAGCGGTCGATTTCCAAATCGATCCTACACGATACAGGCATTGGCGTCTCGGGTTTGGTGGCCCGGTGGCGACGTTGACGATGGATGTTGCCGAGGACTGCGGAATCCGCCCGGGCTACAAACTGAAATTGAATTCCTACGACCTCGGCGTCGATATCGAACTACACGACGCGTTGCAGCGCATTCGATTCGAACATCCGGAGATTCGTTCGGTCATCATCACCAGCGCGAAGAACCGCATTTTTTGCTCTGGAGCCAATATTTACATGCTCGGGTTGTCCTCGCACGCGTGGAAAGTGAATTTCTGCAAGTTCACGAATGAAACCCGCAATGGGATCGAAGACGCGAGCGCGCATTCAGGATTGAAGTTTCTCGCTGCCTGCAATGGGACGACGGCTGGAGGCGGTTACGAGCTGGCGCTCGCTTGCGATGAAATCATTCTTGTGGACGATCGCTCCTCGGCGGTAAGTCTGCCGGAGCTCCCTTTGCTGGGCGTTTTGCCCGGAACGGGTGGACTAACTCGAGTGACGGACAAGCGGAAGGTGCGCCGTGACCATGCCGACATGTTTTGCACTAATCCGGATGGTGTTCGCGGCCAAAGAGCGAAGGACTGGCGGTTGGTGGATGACACCGTCAAGCCGCAGCAATTTGCGGAGCACATCAAACAGCGCGCGTTGGCGCTTGCTGCCAGAAGCGATCGCCCTTCTGCTGCAAAAGGCGTGGCGCTGACTCCGTTGAAGCGCATGATCGATGAAGCGGGTCTGCACTACGCTTACGTCGATGTGCACTGCAATCGCGAAGCGCGCACAGCGACGATCACGGTGCGCGCGCCGGAGTCCATTGCCGAAGATGGCTTGGAAAAGGTTATCGAGGCGGGGGCGAATTGGTGGCCACTGCAAATGGCGCGCGAGCTGGATGACGCGATTTTGAACTTGCGCGCCAGCGAACTGGATTTGGGGCTCTGGATTATCAAGACCGCCGGAAATCCGGAAGCGGTACTCGCCATCGACGAATTCATTTTGAATCACCGGGACAATTGGTTCGTTCGCGAAGTGCTGGGAATGATACGCCGGACGCTGGCGCGAATCGATGTGACGTCCCGTTCCCTCTATGCGATTGTTGAGCCTGGGTCCTGCTTTGCCGGCACGCTGCTGGAATTGGCACTCGCTGCCGATCGGATTTACATGCGCGATACGCAGGAAGACGGAAGTATCTCAACGGTGACGCTTTCGAGTATGAACTTCGGCCCGTTGCCAATGGTGAGCAAACTTTCTCGGATGGCGGCGCGCTTCTACGGCGATGAGACGCGGATCGAAAATTTGCGCGGCGCGATTGGAAAAAAGCTTTCCGCGCGGGAGGCGCTCGAAGCGGGATTGGTTACCGCCGCACCGGATGATCTCGACTGGGAAGACGAAATCCGCCAAGCCATAGAATCGCGTGCCGCGCAATCGCCCGATGCACTCACGGGACTCGAAGCAAATCTGCGCTTTGGACCGGGGGAGACGCTTGAGACGCGCATCTTTGGCCGTCTCTCCGCGTGGCAGAACTGGATCTTCATCCGCCCAAACGCCGTCGGGGCGAGCGGCGCGCTGAAAGTATATGGAACGGGCGCGCCCGTGAAATTCAACTGGGAAAGAGTTTAATGGACGGGCTCGAGCCTGGACTTCTGAGGAGATCGCCATGATTAACTACACGGAAAAAATCCCAAACAACGTTGATTTGGGGAGAGACCGGGTCTTGCAGCGCGCCCTTGAGCATTGGCAGCCTGCGTACATGGGCTGGTGGTATGACATGGGCCCGAATGAGAGTCACAACTACGAGGTTTACCTTCGAACGGCAATCAGCGTCGAGCCCGACGGATGGGCGCAGTTCGGCTA
>WNFB01003109.1_pt1 | contig 14572 bp, 15 predicted proteins | sample 5400501 | NCBI WGS metagenome assembly WNFB01 (sample SAMN13153341, study PRJNA577476) | soil metagenome | isolation source: 200 cm saprolite under Douglas fir tree site 2 hole 1 | place: USA:California | collected 2015-04-18
CGCCCCGGCAGAGGAGCCGATGATGACATAAAAGTTTTGCCAGGTGGTAAGTAGCGGCACAGCAGTCTCTTGCACGATGGATTCCCCTTTCGATGTATATGCTCTTCATACTATCACATCTCTCAGCAGCGAGGAAGCGTATGAGCCAATCATTCTGGCAAAGGGCAACGACCCTGATGCCTGTTTCTCTAAGCCCCTGTCCGTGTGATAGAGTATTACTATCTCATGTTCAGACATCTCTAGTGACCGCGAGAGGAGAAGTACCATGCCCCGGATCGCTATCGTCGGAGCAGGAATTGCGGGACTCAATGCGGCTCTGACCCTGCAGGACGCCGGTCTCTCGTGCAGCATCTACGAAGCGTCCGTCCGCATCGGCGGTCGCATGCACTCCGATGCCATCACCTGGGCCGATGGTATGGTCAGCGAGTGGTGCGGCGAGTTCATCGACGGCGACCATGAGACCCTGCACCAGCTAATCAAGCGCTTCGGCCTCAGGACTGTCGACCTGGGGCGGGCAAGGGGGGACCGCGCGCAAAGCGTCATGTATTTCTGTAACCGCTATTACGGCGCGGAAGAACTGGCCAGGGATTTCCAGGTACTCGCTCCACTCTTGCGGCAGCAGGCGCAGGAGGCCAACTTCCCCACGACCCACGCTCACTACACGGAGACGGCGTACCGGCTTGACAATCTGAGTGTGTATGATTGGATTGAGCAGTATGTCGAAGGTGGACACAACAGGCCGTTGGGCCACCTGCTGGAGAACGCCTGTACCGGGTACTTCGGCCTGGATACGCGCGAGCAGAGTTCTCTTAACCTGCTCTCTCTGTTCGGCTCGCGAGACACGTCGGGCGGTTCGACCCCTTCCCGACCGCTGCAGGGAAGTAGCAAAATTGCGGGTGGGAACGAGCAACTGCCGCTCGCGATGGCTCGCAGCTTGCCGGAGGGTTGCATCCACTTACGCCATCAATTGTTGGCGCTCGAACGGAACCGCGACGATTCGCTCACCTTGACGTTCGCCACTGCCGGTGGCTCATCGGAAGTGCGATGCGAACGAGCCATCCTCACGCTGCCCTTCAGCGCCCTGCGCCGCGTCGATTACCGGCGGGCCGGGTTTGATCCCTTGAAGCGAGCGGCCATCGAGCAGCTTGGCTATGGCACGATCTCCAAGCTGTTCTTGCAGTTCGATCAGCCCTACTGGTACCAGGATGGCACCTGGCCCCGCGCTCACAACGGCTTCATCATCACGGACCTGGATATTCAGACGCTCTGGGACGCATCCATTGGTCAAACAGGCTCAAGCGGGCTGCTCGTCGATTATACGAGCGGGCCGAGAGGAGCCGCTTATGCGCCACCGGCGGCCTATTCCACGACTGTCGACTCGGCGAACGTCCAGAGCTATGCTCGCAACTGCCTGCAGCAATTGGAGCGTGTCTTCCCCGGCATCAGCGCTCACTACACTGGCAGGGCCGCGTTGAGCTACGCCACCGGCGACCCCTATCTTCGGGGCAGTTACGCGTGCTGGCGTGTCGGGCAGTACACTCACTTCGGCGGTTACGAGGGCACGCGCCAGGGGCCGATCTACTTCGCGGGCGAACATTGCTCGGTCGAGTTCCAGGGCTTTATGGAAGGCGCAGCCAGGGAGGGCGCGCGTGCCGCTCAGGAGATTGTGCAGGATTTGGGCGAGAAAGAGATGTTGAGCGATCACTCCACATAACTGATCGTCTCAAGGAGCCACCACAGAGACGCCAGAGAATAACTTTATTTACATGGGAACGACTTTATTTTGCCTCTACAACGACTTTATTTAGCTTCTACAGCAAATGTAGAAGCTAAATAAAGTCGTTCCCAAACCGGGCGTCTTTCATGCTCAAATAGATGAGATTAATTTTAATTTAAGTTGTTCTCTTAACAGGTCTTGGGTCTTATGATCGGGTATTACGAGTAAAATAAAGTTGTTCTCTAAACCATGTTTATTTCTGCCATCAGTGGTGATTTGCTCCTACAAGACGGCTGGGATGATTGTTCTCAAAGGACCTGTTTTCCGAACGGATGACCCAAGTAGCCAGCACACAGGTTCTGTGCCTTCGCATAAGAACGCTCATGATCCCTATCTTGCAAGTACTGACCCAGCAGCGTAACGACTGGAAGACACATCTGCCATCTGGGGCTACGACGTAAACCAGCGGTCGATCTGCTCGCGTGAGTCGAAGTATCCGGTCTGGAATCGGGCTGGTCCTTCTGGCTTCGGCTCGGTCTTGGGCGCTGCTCCCGTGGGCAGGAGAAACGCGAATTTCTTCACACCCGCCAGGTTGTAACGCGGAACAATGTACTCATCCCTCCACGGCCACACGTGTGTGCCCGCTTGATGCTTAAACGCTCGCGTATCGATCAGCATGAACGGAGCACGGTGCTCCTCCGCAGCGGCGGCAGACCACTCCAGCCACCGCATGAAATCATCGTCGGTCATGGCCTCGGTCTCCGCGAACCAGCGCAGCTCGAGAATGTCCTTGGCGTCATCGTATGACAGGACGCCAAACCTGTCGTGAAAAAATTGCGTCTCCATGTCTCATCTCTCCTGTCTTCTGCCCAACCTGGTCGCCCCTGGTTGGGTGCGTTTCACAACGCTCTGTTCTACCAGCCTCCTATTGGCCGTGATCCATTTTGCGCGTCACCCTGTTGGAGCCTGAACTCGTCTGGCACGCTTGTGCCACCCTTCGCTGCGCAACCATTCCTCTAACGTCTGGAGCTGCACCTCGGGGTAGCGGCGACGCAGTTCCGCGATGTTTGCCCTGAACCCTACCTCATTGAACCAGCGGTACATCTGATAATACTCTTCGCCCAGAACGCTTTGAACCACCGGCATGGGAAGCTCCTGAAACTCGACTGGCTTGCCAAGGACACGACTAAAGACTTCGGCCGCCTGGGGATTGGTCAGCTCGCTTCCTGCAATCTCCAGTGCCTGTTCGATGAGCTCCTTGGGGCGATCAAACGCCAGGGCCACAAAGGCGCCGATATCGTCGACAGCAATTGTCTGATACGGCTTGTCGGCCCGGACGGCGTCCGTGAACTTGCCCTGCAAGATACCGATTTCCGTCTGTTCGATGTAGTAATTCTCCATAAAGGCTGCCGGCCTGATCATCGTTGCCGGTATGCCGAGCTTGCGAATATACTGTTCAATTTCCCACTTGGTCGCCCAATGGCCGATGCCTGAGTTCCGCTCCGCCCCGCCAACGGAGCTGTAGACGAAATGCGCTACCCCGGCTTTCTTTGCCACGTCCGCCAGGCTCTTGCCCTGCTGTACCTCACGTTTCGCGCCGACTGTCCAGAAGTTCTGGACACTGTAGATACCGTACACACCGTGGGCGGCATGCTCCAGGGAGGCCAGGTCTTCGAGATCTCCCTGCGCCAATTCGACGCCTTGGCGTGCCAGGTTTAGGGCCATTTCACTGCGAGAGTTGCGAGTCAGTGCTCGCAAGTGCCATCCTTTGGCCAGCATGTGGCGAATGACTGCCCCGCCCTGCTGCCCTGTTGCTCCTGTGATGAGCACTGTTTTGTTTGCATTGATCATGATCCTGTCTCCCGTTTCTCGTGATTCTGTCCACATCTTTTGCGGGGAGCAAGAGCCAAAACGGCTGCTCCTCGCCCTGGATACAGTCTACCTGGCTAGAGGGCTTTGCACATCGGGAACATTCCCTATTGCTTCCCCTAACCTGTGTCACCAGGAAAAACTTCTCTCCCTAGGGAATGATGTGGGGTGAACCCCCATAGGCGTTAACTTAAGGTAAATGATGGGCTTACTTACCGCAAGAATGAGTAATATTGTGCCTGTGTTGCTCGTTAATGTTGCAAATGCAGGCGATATAAAAGCTCTACAATTCTTAAGTTAACGCCTATGGTGTGAAACCCCACCTTCAATCCGGAGCTACGGCCGCCCGGTAGCCTTTTGATGGTGGCCAACTTTGTACTTTTGTGGGATTTTATCCAACATTCAGCTCGATTCTGAATAGCTAATTGTGTTCTAAGTAATATTGTAGGGCACGAGCGGTATCGCGGAGATTCTTGCGACTGATCATACCCATTATGGGGGTTAGGAGTTTGAAGAATTTCTTGGGTGTCATTTCAAGCTCATGATCCACCCTGGTTTGGTTGCCTTGGGCCGTAAAGAGAAAGCGGTGTCCACCCTCCAGTGCGTTGAAGTGTGGTACGAGCCGGACCCGTTTATTAACTTCGAATTCTTGTAGTTCTTGAAGCGTCTTGCCGAAACCCTTAATTTCTAATTCGAACTTCGTGCCTTGCCCGATCTTCCCGTCAGTTAGTTGGTGAGCGCTTTTGGTAGTTGGGTTCCATTTGGGGAAATTCGCGACATCGATAACGGTATTGAAGACTTGCTCCAAGGGTTTGTTGATGACTTGCGTCAGGGTAATAACTGCCATATAAAAAACTCCTTTATTGGTAGCATCGCTTGTCACATGATGTCCAAGTTATTTACTCGAACCTCACCTCCTGAATAAAGTCACGAAAGGGCGCGCATCGAAGACAACGCGCAGGGCTGCGATCTTCCCACCCTTGACCTGATACCATTCGGCGATGAACGCCGTTCATTAATAATGAAAAAATGGTAAGATCATTGTAGACAGAGCTTTCATGACTTACCATGTCTGAAGCGCTACAATCCTTTGCCAATCGTCCAGATGAGGAGAAAATGCGATGGAGCCTCTCACTCATTTTCAGGAAGATGTCCTTGCCTACCTGCTTCAGTCTCTTCACTTGCACACTTGGAAGCGTCAGAACTCAGAAGCGGACTTGGCATGGAGATCGCTGGTGGGGTATGCAGATTGGAAATAACCAGCTGATGAGGAGTGACTCATGAACTGCCTACACTGTCCTTCAGAGGAGTTGGTGTTCTCTTGCGACGCGGGTAGCCTCATTGCGTGAAGTCACGCCAAGCTTGCTGTAGATCGAGCGTAAGTGGGCATCGACCGTGCGGGCACTGATGATGAGCCTCTCGGCTATTTGCGCATAGCTCAGTCCTTGCGCTGCATGACGTAACACCTCAACCTCACGAGCCGTGAGCCCAGCCGGATACGCTGCGGATGGAGGTCCCTGTACCTGAGAGAAGACAAGGGGTGAAGCTGGCTGGGGAGTTGGAAGACCCTGCTTCCGTTTCACCTGTTCAGGTGCAGCGATGATCTGCTCCCACGTCATCTGCTGGCCCTGAGTCCAGGCAACCGTGAAGGTGGGCTCGTCAAGCTGGGTACGTACTGCTGCCAGATTGCGGTCATATTCGGCACGATCAGTAGGATCCAGGCGAGCACCAATAGTATTGAATAGGGCTTGTGCCGCCGCAAAGAGCTGTACCGCTAACTCCTGTTGTCCCTGTACGCCAGCCACGGCTGCCAATCCCGCCAGGCAATCTGCGATTCCTCCCTTATGCCCTAGTTCTCGGAACAGGACGAAACTTTCCTCAAAGAGGGCTGCCATCCCCGCATAGTTACCCTGAGCCTGCGCCACATGTCCAAGATTGTGAAGCAAAAAAGCAATACGCCACTTGTTGTCCAGGTGCCGAAAGAAGGCCAGGCTCTCGTCATAGAACTTCGCTGCCTGCTCATAGTCGCCCTGGCATCGCATCACTTCGCCCAGACCATCGAGCGACAAAGCAAGGCCCCACGTATCACCTACATCTCGCCACAGCGCCAGGCTTTCCTGCAGCCAGCTGTGCGCTGAGGTAAGATCACCCTCGGAGATGACTACCTCCCCTAGGCCGAAAAGTGCCAGGGCCAGACCCCACTTGTCTCCTCCCTCCCGAAAGAGTGCCACGCTCTTCTCTAGCAACCCTTGTGCAACGGCTAGGTCCCCTTGGAGCTTCAACACTGTTCCTAACCTGGCTAGGGTATAGGCGCACCCCTGTCGGTCTCCCAGTTCTCGCCAGAGCTCCAGGCTCTCCTCAAGGTGGGAGTGTGCGAGAGTGAAGTTTCCCAGGAATCGGGCAAGCCCCCCGGCGCTATACAGCGCTTGTGCTCGATACCTGGTGCGCCCAGACGCTCCGGGCAACACCAGTACTCGCTCGAGCCATCCAAAGCCTTCACTCAAATACCCATGCAGATACCAGAACCAGGAGAGCGCACTGCTCAATCGCAAGGCGCCCTCAGCTTCTCTGTGTTCTACGAACCAGTGCAATGCCGTGCGCAGGTTGTGATGTTCAGCCTCTAACTGCTTCAACCATACATCCTGCTCAGGCCCACGCAGCGTTAGCACGCTCCTTTCGGCGAATGTCAGATAGTAGGCAGCGTGGGCATCAGAAATGGCATCCTCTTCTCGACTCTCCCTGAGGCGCTCCAATGCGTACTCCCGAATGGTTGCTAACATCATGAAACGTGGCTCACCTCCTCCCTGTGCTCCCTGGTAGAGCAGACTCTTGTCAAGCAGGGATCCTACCCGATCAAGGATCTCCAGGGCACTGACCTCTTCTCGGTTGCACACGGCCTCTAGCGCTTCGAGCGTGCATCCTCCTACAAAGACGGCCATTCGTCGGAACAATCGCTGCTCATCTGAGTTCAGCAAGGAATAGCTCCACTCCAAGGTGTTGCGCAAAGTCTGCTGCCGTGTCGGCAGGTCCTGTGTCCCTCCTGTCAACAAGGGAAGTCGGTACTTCATGCGTGCCAGGAGTGCCTGAGGCGAAAGCATTTTGATCCGAGCTGCCGCTAACTCGATGGCCAGGGGGAGACCATCCAGGTGCGTACAGATTTCTGCCAAGACACGCGCGTTGGCCTCAGTCAGTTGAAAGTCAGGCCGAGCGCTCTGCATGCGCTGAAGACAGAGGGCCACCGCTGGCGTCTGCGCTAGGTTGTCGAGGGGGGGGAGATGCGCAAGATCAGGTAATGTTAATGGAAGTACGGGGAACTGGTGCTCACCATAGAGATGGAGAACCGCCCGGCTGGTCACCAGTACTTTCAAAGCCGGGCAAGCCGCCAACAGTTCTGATATGAGCGGGGCGGCAGGCAGCACCTGTTCAAAATTGTCAAGGACGAGCAAGATACATCTATGCTGCAGGTACTCTTTGAGCCGCTCGAGCAGGGTCTGCGTCTCAGCTTCTTTCAGGCCGAGAACCCGGGCGATGGCTGGGGGAACGAGAGCAGAGTCGAGAATAGAGGAGAGCGGGACGAAGAAGACATCGCCGAAGTCTTCAATCAAGCCAGTAGCGACCTGCAAAGCCAGGCGCGTTTTCCCAACACCGCCAGGGCCAGTGAGCGTTACCAGACGTACCTCGGTGCGACGGATAAGCTGCTGGAGTGTGTCCACCTTCTGTTCGCGCCCTATAAGTGGTGTGAGTGGAGCCGGCAAGTGGTGTTTGCGAGCGAGTTGCCACGATTCGGATGCTTGCTTCAATGGTGTTATCTACCCATCCTCATACAAGTTTCTTCTAAAGCTCTCCGGGAGCAATAGCCAAAGCGGACAGAGACCGCATAGTCACCATGTTCCATCCTCCAAGTAGATATATAGGGATATACAGTTGAGGGTTACGTGGATCTGGTACCGATAACGAAAGGTTCTCGCCATGTGGTCTCGTCGTCAGAAACCCTCATGGTCTCGATGTGCAAAAGCGCCGAGTAGCCTGACACCCTGCCTGCCGAGGTGTCGCGTTTCTAATGCGCGAAACCGTCAGAACCATGAAACCCTGCTTAAGTATATCACAAAATCGGAAAACAGTCCGTGGCCTCGGCCACAGAAAGCAGCGGGTGCGGTTCAAAGTTTGACCTTGTTGGCGAAAAGCTTAGAGAGCAAGAGCAGCAAAGCGCGATACACGAGTGCCATCGAGCGGAATATCCATCAACCAAGCGAGAGGACGAGAAAAGTTAATAGCGGTATCGGTAATCACATGCTGTACATGCGTCTTTGCAAGCCCGATTGTAAATTTTGGAATTAAACTGGCGGAATCTTTCTCATTATCCTGTGGGTGAGATGGGTTTTGAGGCGGCTCATCCACAAAATGACGAGAAAGATCCCGCCATCAAAGTTCTACAATTTACAGGATATGGATCACTAAACAGACGACGTTGATGGCGGCTCTGCAGGGGACATCCTCCCTGCTCGCGCAGCTAGCGCTTGCACTGGCGTCATGGTCCGTCCCTGCGCCCATGCTGCCGCGAAGGCTTGCTCTCCGAGGTGGGCACGTACCGTTGTGCTAGCCTGGTCATAGCTTGCCCGCTCGATCGGCGGCAGAGGAGCACCAATTCCTTCGTGCAGGGCCGCTGCCGCTCCCCACAGCCGGGCTGCCCACGTCGGCTCTCCCTGTACCCATCAGGTATTTCGGTCCCCACCACTTCGGCACAAGCTCAGGGTCGGTATATACTTTCCACACGAGCTCACGTGGTGCATCGAAGATGCGCTCATTGACGACTTCTCGTTCTTCTCGTTTGAGAGTAAACTTATTTTTTGTCATAGGTAAGCATCCATTCGATTCCGTACTTATCGGTAAGCGTACCATGTTGTCCTCTGAATAGTTTATTCAGAGGACAACATAATTGTAGTCCGCAACTTTATTCTGCGAGTCCGCAACTTTATTCTTCATGGACAACAGCAGATGAAAGGGGAGGCACATAAACACTCCGTTATGCTTCACATGTCTCCCCTTTTATCCAAAATGGGAACGACTTTATTCACATGGGAACGACTTTATTAAAATTCTACTATCGCTGTAGAAGCAAAATAAAGTTGTTCCCAAATCGGGCACCCTTCACGCTCGAATACATGAGATTAATGTAAATTTAAGTTGTTCCCAAAACTGCTTCTGGGACCCTTGAACGGGTATTACGGGCAAAATAAAGTTGTTCCCTGATCCATATATTTCTGTTGGCCGCTACGATTTACTCAAGGCGGTTGGGATAATTCTTCTCAGCAAACTCATTTCTGAACAGATATCCTAAGTGGCCAGTAGAGAGATGGATTGCGTGCATCAGTCACCCCCTGTCACCAACGAGGAGCAGGAACGGCTCACGTTGGTTTGCCGCCTCCGACCAACTGAAAAGAATAGACTGGTGAAGAACGTTCTCTTGGAGAAGGAAGGACATAAGTGAACAGATGTTCAAAAAGAGCAAGATTGAAGAAGAAAATGTGCCATCGGTATGCTACACTTTCTTTTGAGGGAGATCTGGCCCTCGACAGGACTGTCTATTCAAAATGAGACGCACAACGAGTTTTGGCGGATGTTTAACGGATGGATGCTCCGAATAGTCATCTAGAAAGAAGGGAGTGAGCCAATGTTCAAAGATACGAAAGCATTTTCCGGTTTTTCAGTAAACAACCTGCAAAAAGCGAAGGAGTTCTACGGCCAAACGCTTGGGCTAGATGTGTCCGAATCGCACGGCCTGTTAGAACTTCATATCGCTGGCGGGACGAACATCTTGATTTATCCGAAGGATAACCATACTCCAGCCACATTCACCATTCTGAATTTTCCGGTCGACAACATTGAGCAAACTGTAGACGACCTGGTCAGGCATGGCGTGCATTTCGAGTCCTACAATGAAGGCGACCTGGTGACAGACGAAAAGGGGATTTTCCGCGGCGAGGGTCCGAAGATCGCATGGTTTAAAGACCCAGCCGGCAATATATTGTCTGTGCTTGAAGAGGAGGAATGACGAGCGGTCAAATGGGCGAGGCGGTCCGACGTTGACAGTTGGTGCCGTCGGCGGCGAGCTTGTATACACGCTCATGCTGCATGAGCTCATAGATGAGTATCGACTCATGGTCCACCCCCTGGTCTTAGGGAGCGGAGCGCGTCTCTTCAGAGAGGGGAGCGACAAGACTGTTCTGAAACGTGTCGAGACCCAGTTGTTCAGTTCAGGCATCGTTGTTCTTTCCTACCAACCAGCAGGAAAGGGAGGAGAAAAATAGCATGAGAAAAGTCATGGTATCACTAATGGTCACATGTGATGGCACCATTTCCAGACCAAACGGAGAAAGGCATGTGCTGCCAATGACGAGCAACACCATACGGATGAGATGGAACGGAGGGAACAGGCGATGAGCACTGGCGGATTGTCCAGGGCGCGGCTCGCCCGCATGCACGACGTCATGACCGGCTATGTCGAGCGCGGCGAAGTGCCCGGTCTCGTCACGCTGGTCAGCCGCCGAGGCGAGGCGCATGTCGACGCGATCGGTACCAGGGCGATCGAAGACCCCGCCCCGATGCGGCGTGACACGATCTTCCGCATCTCCTCAATGACCAAGCCGATCACGGCCGCGGCGACGATGATCCTGGTGGAGGAATGCAACGTGCGGCTGGATGAGCCAGTGGATCGGTGGCTTCCCGAACTGGCCGAGCGCAAGGTGTTGAAGCGACTCGACGGGCCGCTCGACGACACCGTACCCGCGAACCGACCGATCACGGTGCGTGACCTGCTCACCTTCCGTATGGGCTTCGGGCAGATGATGGCGCCGCCGGACGCGTATCCGATTCTCTCGGCCGCGAACGCGCAGCAGATTGGAATGGGGCCGCCGAGCCCGTCGACGCTGCCTGCGCCGGATGAGTGGATGCGTCGCTTGGGGCGGCTTCCGCTCATGCATCAGCCGGGTGAGAGGTGGCTGTACAACACGGGGTCCGACGTGCTGGGCGTGCTGATTGCGCGCGCCTCGGGTCAGGAGCTTGAGACGTTTTTGCGAGAACGCATCTTCGAGCCGCTCGGCATGAGGGACACCGGTTTCAGCGTGCCGACGGCATCGCTCGACCGGCTGGCGACCAGCTACTGGACCGATCCCGCAAGCGGGGAGCTCAAGCTCTATGACGAGGCCGAGGGCGGCCAATGGAGTCGCCCGCCTGCCTTCCCGTCGGGAGCTGGGGGATTAGTTTCGACCATCGACGACTATCTGGCCTTTGGTCAGATGATGCTCTCCCAGGGCAAACACGAAAGCTCGCGCATCCTGTCGAGGCTTTCGGTCGAGACCATGACGACTGACCAGCTGACGCCCGAGCAGAAAGCGGTGTCCGGCCTGGTCCCTGGCTACTTTGACAGCCACGGCTGGGGGTTCGGCGTGTCCGTGGTCATCAGGCGCAACGACATCGCGGCGGTGCCCGGTCGTTACGGCTGGGACGGTGGCCTGGGCACCTCCTGGTATTCAGACCCCAGGGAGGAGATGGTCACTATCCTCATGACCCAGCGCGCCTGGACGTCCCCCAGTCCACCGGACGTCTGCCTCGATTTCTGGACCTCGGCCTACCAGACGATCGACGATTGAGGCGCCTCATATTCGACAGTGCTGGCATGTGAACATGCAATGGGCGTTTCTGAGATCAACGAAGCGGGTGCTCTGCTCTTCTTTAGAGGTGGGAGCCACCCGCAGAATGCGATCAGTTTCACTCGTGCGTATCCTCACATTTCCACTTACTCCCACTGTCAAGGATCATTTGGTTCAGGCTGGTCTGTCGCCCTCTCTCTCCTCGCTCCTCGACAGATCCCCAGTCGCAGAAAACGACCAGAATCATGAGAAAGAAACCGCCTGTTTTTGATACTATATCAGGTGTCCAGTGACCCCTTTTCCGCTCATATAAAATCCTGCCAGCCTCCGAAAAACTGTTCATGAGTTTTGGAGGCTCTTCCGCCAAAATGGTACTTTGCTCACAGAAAACCTTGCCATTTTCCTGCTTGTCAGGTACTCTTGAGTGAGATAGGTCTCCGCTCTAGCCGAGAGGAGACCCATGGATTGAAAGTCGCCTTTGAAGTGCTCGTCACTGAGACGAGCTTATGGTATCTGCGACGGGTGCCTGACAGAGAAGCCAGAGATTGATACAATCGTAGCGTTTGATACCTGGGAGGCAGAAGCATGAGGTTTATCTTTGAGGAAAGACCATCGGACTCGCCTTTTGTCGAAACGATCTGGCGTACTCAAAGTGAGCGCACCGGCACGTTTCTCTCTCAGGCTGCGAGCCACTGGGAAATGGTCGTGACGAGACACGATGGCAAGACCACTTTCACGGTGCGCGGGCCAGAGACGAAAGCGACGCCCATAGACTGCCAGTGGACAGACGCTGAATATTTTGGCATCGTCTTTCGGCTTGGGACCTTTATGCCCCATCTGCCGCCAGGAACTGTCATGGATCGAAGAGATGCAAACCTGCCTGAGGCGACAAGTACATCCTTCTGGTTGCATGGCTCGGCGTGGCAATTTCCGGAGTATGAAAATGCAGATACATTTGTAGACCGGCTGGTCCGTGACGGTCTGCTCGTTCGTGACGAGATCGTGGATGCTGTGTTACAATGCCACCCGCAAGAGTTGTCGCTCCGCTCCGTCCAGTATCGTTTCTTGCGTGCGACCGGGTTGACACACAGCGCTATCCAGCAAATCGAACGCGCCCGACAGGCCGCAGCTCTCTTAGAGCAAGGCATGTCGATCCTCGACGTCGTGTGCGAGGCTGGCTATTTCGATCAGCCGCATCTGACCCGGTCACTCAAGCGCTTCATCGGACAAACGCCTGCTCAAATCGCTCGTGGAAGTCAGCCTGAGTAGCTTGCGTTTTTATACAAGACCTTGCTCCCTTTGCTGCGGTATGATGCACATATTGAAGTTTAGCAGCAAAAGGAGAACAACATGAGAAAAGTAGTCATATCCGTGTACACGACCCTGGATGGTGTCATGGAAGCTCCAGAAAAGTGGTCCGGTCAGTTCTGGAATGAAGAACACGGGACATATGCCCGCGATCTCCTCTTCGCGTCGGATGCCCTTCTCATGGGCCGAGAGATCTATGAGGGCTTTGCAGCTTCCTGGCCTTTCAGGACGGCTGCCGATGATGGGCCGGGTGAAGAGGGTTTTGTTGACAGGATAAACAGCCTCCCCAAGTTCGTTGCTTCCACGACTCATATACTAATTGATGTGAGCAGAGGACTTGTAGGTTGCAGGAAATCTGCTACACTGGTGGAACCAACGGGAGAATCTTCGTCCGACTTTGTGGCCTGGCTAGTTATAGACAGTGACCACCTTGCAAAGACTGTTCCCCGTCCACCAGGGTCACAAGCGGCAATTGGGCTTGTTCCAGCTGCCTTCTGCCTCAAGCAGAGAGGGCAGACTGGCGATCCAGCATGAGTTCACGCTCGGCCTTGGTTGGTCGGCATTCCCGTGGTCTGCTACCTGCTTCTCAGAGCTTCCTCGACCAATGGTGGTCGGATTGGAGATGTTTTCATGGCGCCATCAGCTTCCTCGCCTCCTGGAGAGCCATCTGCCCCTCTCTACGCAGTCGGCATCGATATCGGCAGTGAGTCGTGTAGCTTTTGTATTCTCAAACCAGACAAACATGTGGTCTTCAAACCAACTGGTTTCGCCAACGCAGCTTCAGGGTTTGCGTTCCTGATCGAGAAGCTAGAGGCCTTAGGAGTTTCGGCTCATCACATCCTCATCGGTCTGGAAGCCACTTCGCGCTATGGGGAAAATCTCTATCACTTTCTGGAAAGTCGAGGCTACCAGTTGTGCCTCTTACACCCCAGACAAACCCATGAGTTTGCACAGCAACGTGGACTGCGAGCCAAGACGGACAAATTGGACGCGACCACCATCGCCCGCGTCGCGGCTTCGTGGAGATGCTCGTGCTGGCTACGTGCCCACGGACCAGATTGCGACCTACCGCGAGTTCGTGCGCTTGCATACCCAACTGGCTGATGAAGCGGCTCGCTACAAGAACGAGATCCAGGCGCTCCTGGTCGTGCTGTTCCCGGAGTTCAGTCAGGTGTTTGCTGATCCCTGTCGATCAACAGCCGTGGCTTTGCTCAAACTCTACCCTAGTGCCCAAGCTTTGGCAGCAGCTGGAGTGGAGACCATAGCGGCGAAGTTACATGAGTTGGCCCCGCACAACTATGGGCACAAAACGGCCCAGCAGTTGGTCAGCCTGGCACAGCAGTCAGTGAGCAGTGGGTTGGCCATTGCCGCTCGCTCGATCAGCCTGAAGATCCTCTGCGACCAGTTGGAGCATACCCAAACGAATTTGGCCCAATTGGAAAGCGAGATCGACAAGCTTCTGACTGCCGACAACAGGGCCAAAGGGTTACAGAGTGTGCCCGAATTTGGGCACAAAACGGTGGCCGTCTTGAGAGCCGAATTGGGGGATGTCAGCCGCTTTCACCGCGCAGATCAAGTGGTGGCCTATGCCGGACTGGATCTGGAGGTCAAAGAGAGCGGCAAATGGAAAGGGCAGGCCAAGCTCTCCAAGCGAGGCAGTGGGCGGCTTCGCCGGATTTTGTACATGGCAGCCGTGCGCTGTATCCGGCTCAAAGACTCCGCCTTTGGGGCGTATTATCACCGCTTAGTCGCGCGAGGGATGAAAGGGCGTGAGGCCATGATGGCGGTCATGCGCAAGATGCTCATCGTAGCCTATCGCTTGTTGAAAACTGAGGAGCTGTATGACCCGGCGAAGGTAGGTGCCGTGCTGGTGACTCAACCACTAGTGGTCAATGCCATTTAACTAAGAAGCAGGTCCTTAAAGCTCTGCTTTTTGAGGGTAAAGCCCTGCTGCCCGGGTCGCTTGCGATGGAAAGAGGAATAGGCACGCTTGACGACGCGCGGGTAAAAGCGCAGACGGCGTGGAGGC
>WNFB01004926.1_pt1 | contig 14572 bp, 11 predicted proteins | sample 5400501 | NCBI WGS metagenome assembly WNFB01 (sample SAMN13153341, study PRJNA577476) | soil metagenome | isolation source: 200 cm saprolite under Douglas fir tree site 2 hole 1 | place: USA:California | collected 2015-04-18
TCGCGTAGCGCGTCATCGTCCGGGTGATCGTCTCGAGCGCGCCCTCGACCGCGGCAGGCGCCGCGCGCAGGTCGTCGCGCAGCCGGTCGCCGGCGAGCTTCTTCGCGATCGTGAGCGGCGTGAAGACGGTGTGGAGCACCGGCGCGTCGTCGTGCCGCCCGCGGACGATGAGGCGCACCGCCTCGAGCTCGCGGCCGAGCGCGCCGCCGCCGGGGTCGAGTTCGCGCACGCGCGCCCAGTCCGCCGCGGCCCTGACGGCGTGCTCGACGCACTGCTTGGCGCCGCTCGGCGCGCCGGTGTCGGCGACCCGGCACCCCCAGTCCTCGACGCAGTAGACGCCGCTCGACATGACCTTGACGAGGTCGAGGTCGAACCGCCGGTGGAAGATGAGCATCGCCTCCGCGAGGCCCTTGGCCGTGTGGTCGACGTCGGGCGCGTGGCGCCAGAACGCGACGGGTGGACGATCGATCGGCTGCCCTCCGAGGGCGGCGACGACGCGCTCGCGCTTCGTCATGCGGGGAGTCTACCACCGCGGCGAAGCGAGCTCGTGAGCGGCACGGCGCCCCGCGCTTGACTTCTCCGTGCTTTGGCCCGACATTTAGCCGCACCACGGGGAGGCTCGCGATGAGACGACACCGCGTTCTCGGAGTGCTTGCGACCATCGTGGTCCTCGCGACGGCGACGCCGGCCACGGCGCAGCAGGCGCCGATCAGGATCGGGGAGATCAACTCGTTCAGCGGCATCGGCGCACCGTTCACCGGACCGTACCGGCAGGCGGTCGAGATGGCGGTCGACGAGGTCAACGCGAAGGGCGGTGTGCTCGGCCGCAAGATCGAGGTCATCTTCCGCGACGACAAGGGCCAGCCCGCCGAGGCCCAGAAGCACGCGCAGGAGCTGGTGGCGTCGGAGAAGGTCGCCCTGATCTCGGGAACGTTCCTGTCGAACGTCGGCCTCGCGGTCTCGGACTGGGCGAAGCAGAACAAGGTCCTCTTCGTCGCGGCGGAGCCGCTCACCGAGGCGCTCACGTGGGCGAAGGGTCACGACTACGTCTTCAGGGTGCGCCCCAACACGTACGAGCAGGGGCGCATGCTCGCCGAGAAGGCAGCCAAGCTCAAGCCCACGAGGTGGGCGACGATCGGACCGAATTATGAGTACGGCAAACGAGCGTGGGAGACGTTCCGCGACCGCCTGAAAGAGCTCCGGCCCGACGCGCAGATCGTCGGCGAGCACTGGCCGACGCTCGGCAAGATCGAGCCGAGCCAGTTCGTGACGGCGATCCTCGCGCAGAGCCCCGACGCGCTCTACGTCTCGCTCTTCGGCAGCGACTGGATCGCGTTCGTCCGAGAGGCGGACAAGCGGGGCGTCTTCAAGAAGATGTTCGTCGTCGGCATCCTGCTCGGCGAGCCCGAGTACATCGATCCGCTCAAGCTCGAGGCGCCCGAGGGCATGCTCGTCACGGGCTACCCCTGGTACGACATCCAGCTGCCCGCGCACAGGGAGTTCGTCGCCAAGTTCATGAGGCGCACGGACAAGAACCCGGTGCTCGGGTCGCTGGTCGGCTACGTCACGTACCTCTCCATCGCCGAGGCGATCCGGAAGGCGGGCTCGACGGACACCGACAAGCTCGTCGCCGCGTTCCGCGGGCTCACGGTCGAGACGCCGATCGGACCGATCAGCTTCCGCGCGTCGGACGGTCAGTCGACGATGGGTGCGTGGGTCGGCACGACCAAGCTCGACGCCAAGCGCGGCGTCGGGATCATCGTCAACTACGAGTACATCGCGGGCGAGCGAGTCCTGCCCTCGGACGACGAAGTGAAGAAGATGCGCACGGGGAACTAGCGCACGGAGCGGGCGGGCGGCGCGGCCCGGGCGGGGTCCGGCGACCACGCGCTCTGGCGCGCGGCGGGCCGCGGCGGTGTTCCAGGCAACGCCTAGCGCGCAGCCGCGGTCGGCGCGAACGGGTCTTCGGACCCCGCCCTGGCCCCGCCGCCTGCCCGACTCCCCGTCGCCTCTTGCCACATGTCCCCGTCGCTGATTCTGATCCAGCTGCTGTCGGGCCTGGCGCACGCGATGGTGCTCTTCCTCATCGCCTCCGGGCTCTCGCTCATCTTCGGCGTCACCCGCATCGTCAACTTCGCCCACGGCTCCTTCTATATGCTCGCCGCGTACCTCACCTACACGCTCACCGCGACTCTGCCGCTCGGCGTGGCGGCGTTCTACATCGCCGTGCCGCTCGCCGCGGCGTCCGTCGGCCTCGCGGGCCTCGGCGTCGAGGTGGTCCTCCTGCGGCGCGTGTACCGGGCGCCCGAGCTCTATCAGCTCCTCCTCACGTTCGCGCTGGTGCTGGTGATCGCCGACGCCGTGAAGTTCTTCTGGGGCAGCGAGAACCTGACGGGGCCGGCCGCGCCGGGGCTCGCGGGCTCGGTCCCGGTTGCCGGCCAGCTCTTCCCGACGTACGACCTCGCGCTGATCGCGCTGGGGCCGCTCGTCGCCGCCGCCCTCTGGTGGCTGTTCTATCGAACGCGGTGGGGCGTCCTGATCCGCGCGGCGACGCAGGACCGCGAGATGGTCGCCGTGCTGGGCGTCGATCAGGCGCGGCTCTTCACCTCGGTGTTCGTCCTCGGCTCGTTCCTCGCGGGGCTGGGCGGAGCGCTCCAGGTCCCGCGGCAGGCGCTGACCAACGTGATGGACACGTCGATCATCACCGAGGCGTTCGTCGTGGTCGTCGTCGGCGGCATGGGCTCGGTCCCCGGTGCGCTGCTCGCCGCGGTCGTCATCGGCGTCATCGACGCGTTCGGCGTCCTCGTGCTCCCCAGGGCGTCGCTCGTCATGATGTTCGTCGTGATGGCGGTCATCCTGATCGTGCGGCCGTGGGGGTTGCTCGGGCGGCCCCCCGCCCAGCCGCGGACCGCCGGTGGCGCCATCGTCACGGCGAGCGCCCTCCGCGTGCCGCGGCCGTGGGTGGCTGCCGTCGCGGCCCTGCTGATCGTCGTGCCGCCGGTGCTGCCGACGTTCCACGTCTGGGTGCTGGTCGAGATCCTCGCCTTCGCCCTGTTCGCCGCGAGCCTCCACCTCCTGATGGGAACGGGCGGCATGGTGTCGTTCGGCCATGCGGCCAGCTTCGGACTCGGCGCCTACGGTGCGGCGCTCTGCGTGACGTGGGCGAAGGCGCCGATGCTCCTCGCGCTCGCTGCGGCGCCCCTCGCGGCGGCCGTGTGCGCCGCCCTGTACGGTTACTTCTGCGTGCGCCTGTCGTCGATCTACTTCGCGATGCTCACGCTCGCCTTCGCCCAGATCGCCTTTGCGGTCGTCCACCAGTGGTACGACGTCACGGGCGGCGACAACGGCCTGCTCGGCATCTGGCCCGCCCCGTGGCTGGCGGGGCCGCTCGCCTACTACTACCTGGCGCTCGCGAGCTGCGGCGGCGGGATCGCCCTCCTCGCGCTGGTCGAGCGGGCGCCGTTCGGCCTCACGCTCCGGGCCGCGCGAGACCATGCCCCGCGGGCGGAGACGGTCGGGATCAACATCCGGCTCCACCAGTGGCTGGCGTTCATCGTCGCGGGCTTCTTCGGCGGTCTCGCCGGCGGGATGTTCGTGTTTCTGAAGGGCAGCGTCTTCCCCGATTACCTGGCCGTGCCGATGTCGGTGGAGCCGCTCGTGATGGTGCTGCTCGGCGGCGTGCAGGCGCTGGCCGGCGCGCCGGTAGGCGCGGCGGTCTACAAGCTCCTCGACACGGTGGCGACGAAGTACACGGAGTACTGGCAGCTCGTCCTCGGCGCCATCCTGATCCTGCTCGTGCTGGTCTTTCCGCGCGGGATTCTCGGAGTGGTCGGAGACCGTCGTCGTGCCTGAACCGCTGCTCCGGGTGCGTGACGTCCGCAAAGCGTTCGGCGGCGTCCGCGCGGTGGACGGCGTGAGCTTCGATCTGGCGCGCGGCGAGATCCGTGCGCTGATCGGCCCGAACGGCGCCGGCAAGTCGACGTTCTTCAACATCCTCACCGGCCAGCTCCGCGCCGACGGCGGCGCGGTCGCGTACCGCGGGGAGCAGATCCTTGGGCTGGCGCCATACGTCATCTGGCGGCGAGGCGTGAGCCGCACGTTCCAGATCACCGCGACGTTCGCGACGCTCAGCGCGCTCGAGAACGTGCGGGTCGCGCGCCTCTCGCACACGGGTGGCAGCCGGATGCTCCGGCGGCCGGCGGACGGCCTCGAGGTCGAGCGGTCGCTGGCGCTCCTCGAGCAGGTGGGGCTGGCCGACCAGGCCGCGCGGCCCGCGGGCGTCCTCGCCTACGGCGACCTGAAGAAGCTCGAGCTGGCGATCGCGCTCGCGAACGACCCCGAGCTCCTGCTCCTCGACGAGCCGACGGCGGGCATGGCTCCAGCGGAGCGCGGCGCGCTCATGGCGCTCACCGCGTCGATCGCGCGCGAGCGGACGCTGACGGTGCTCTTCACCGAGCACGACATGGACGTCGTCTTCGCGATCGCGGGGCGCATCATGGTGCTGCACCAGGGGCGCGTCATCGCCGACGGCGCGCCGGACGAGGTGCGCGCCGACCCGGAGGTCCAGGCGGTGTACCTGGGGGAGGAGGCGTGGACGACGTGATGCTGGAGCTCCGCCAGGTCCACGCCTACTATGGTCGGAGCCACGTGCTGTACGGCGTGGACCTCGCGGCGCGGGAAGGGGAGGTCGTCTCGCTGCTCGGCCGGAACGGCGCCGGCAAGACGACAACGCTCAAGTCCATTGTCGGGCTGGTGGACGTGACGGGAGGCGAGATCCTGTACGAGGGACGGTCGCTGCGCGGGCTCCGCACCCACGAGATCTCGCGCCTGGGCATCGGCTTGGTGCCGGAGGACCGGCGGATCTTCGGCGACCTCACGGTGGTCGAGAACCTGAGGGTCGGCGAGCGGCCCGGCGGCGGGTGGACGGTCGAGCGCGTCTTCGGGCTCTTCCCGAAGCTCCGGGAGCTCGGCGGCCAGCGCGGCGCGAGCCTCTCCGGCGGCGAGCAACAGATGCTGACGATCGCGCGGACGCTGATGACCAACCCGCGGCTCCTCCTGCTGGACGAGCCGTCGGAGGGGCTCGCGCCGGTGGTCGTGCGCGCGCTCGCGGAGAACATCGCGGCCCTCAAGGGCAGCGGGCTGACGATTCTCTTGTCCGAGCAGAACGTGAAGTTCGCCCGGCGGCTCGCGGACCGCGCGTACATCATCGAGAAGGGGCAGATCCGGTTCGAGGGCTCGTTCGAGCACCTCGACGCCAACGAGTCTCTACGGAGGGCGTACCTCAGCGTATGAAGACCCTTATTCGAAACATCGGAGCCCTGGTCAGCGGAGATATTCGGCGACCCATCCTCGACGGCGACTCGCTGCTGATCCGGGACGGGAAGATCGTTCGGATCGGTGATGGGCTCGACGACGACGCGGACACGGTGATCGACGCCAAGGGAACGACCGTCATGCCGGGCCTCATCGACTCCCACGTTCACCCGGTGTTCGGCGACTTCACGCCGCGCCAGCGCACGGTGGACTTCATCGACTCGATGATGAACGGCGGTGTCACGACCGCGATCTCGGCGGGCGAGGTGCACCTCCCCGGGCGCCCGAGGGATGTCGTGGGGCTCAAGGCGCTCGCGATCGTCGCGGCGAAGGCGTATGCGAACTTCCGGCCCGGCGGCGTGAAGGTCCACGCGGGCGCGCCCATCCTCGAGCTCGGCATGGTCGAGAACGACTTCGCCGAGATGGCCGCGGCGGGTGTGCGACTCGTCGGCGAGATCGGGCTCGGCTCGGTCAGGTCCGGCAAGGACGCGGCGCCGATGGTCCGCTGGGCCAAGACGCACGGGATGACGGTGACCATCCACACGGGCGGCCCCTCGATCGCCGGCTCGAGCCCCATCAACGCCGACGTCGTCCTCGAAGCGGCTCCCGACGTCGTCGGCCACATCAACGGCGGGACCACCTCGATGACGCCCGCCGAGATCGAGCGGCTGGTCGCCACCGACATGGCCCTCGAGATCGTCCAGTGCGGGAACATGAAGACCGCGCTCCACACGCTCCGCGTCGCGACCGCCGCGCGCGCCACGCACCGGATCATCATCGGCAACGACGCGCCCTCGGGCACGGGCGTCATCCCGCTCGGCGTGCTCCGGACGCTCGCGCTGCTCGCGGCCCTCGGCGGCATGCCACCGGCCGAGGCGGTCGCGTGCGCCACGGGCAACACCGCGCGCGTCTACAAGCTCGGCGTCGGGACGCTCGCGGAGGGCCAGGAGGCCGACCTCGTCGTCTGCGACGCGCCGACGGGCTCCGTGGGCAAGGACGCGCTGTCGGCGCTCGCGGCCGGCGACCTCCCCGGGATCTCGATGGTCCTGATCGACGGCGAGGTCACGATCGGCCGGAGCCGCAACACGCCGCCCGCCGCGCGCGCCGCGGAGGTCGTCAAAGGCCACGGGGCCGCGGTCGGAGGACACTGAGCATGCGCGTCGAGCCCTTCCGCGGCTACCGCTACGCCGTCGGCGCGAGCCGCGACGTGTCGCCGGTCGTGGCGCCGCCGTACGACCAGATCAGCCCTGCGACCCAGGAGCGTCTCTACGCGATGAGCCCGGAGAACATCGTGCGCGTGACGTATCCGAGGGATGACCGCCCGACCGCGGGTGCTCCGGCGCCCGCGATGGCGAATCGGAAGGACAAGTACGCTCGCTCGCGCGAGGTTCTCGACGGTTGGCTGGCGCGCGGCGTCTGGCGGCGCGAGGACCGCCCCGCGATCTATCCCTACACCCAGACCTACCGTGTCGGCGGCCAGTCCGTGACGCGGCAGGGCTTCGTCGCGCTGGGCGAGGCGAGCGACTACACGCGCGGCGTGGTGCTCCCGCACGAGCGGACGCACGCGGGGCCGAAGAAGGACCGCCTGGACCTCCTCGAGGCGACACGCGCCGACGTGGGGCTCCTCTTCATGCTGGTGAGCGACCCCGGGGCCGAGCTCCTTCGCGCCACGGCGCCCTCGGGCGAGCCGGTCGCCGAGGCACGCGACCTCCAGGGCGAGCTCCACCGCCTCTGGCGAATCACGGACGAGGCGTGCATCGCGCGCGTGCAGAAGCTGATGGAGCCGCGCCAGGCCATCATCGCCGATGGGCACCACCGGTACGAGACGGCCGTCGCGTACGCGCGGCGCCACCCGGAGGCGACGGAGAAGCTCATGGCGTTCTTCACGCTCGAGGCGCCGGGGCTCACGATCTTCCCGAATCACCGGCTCGTCCACAACGTCGCGAGCTTTGATTTCGACGATCTCATGGATGCCGCGCGCGGGTGGTTCGACACGGCGCCGCTTCCCGACCCGCTCGCCTTCCGCCCGGCGAACCGGGTGATCGGCGTCGTCTCCGGTTCCGACGCGGCGACGCTCACGCTCCGTGCCGAGCGGTTCGACCTGGTCGCGTGGCCGCCGGGCACGTCGCGCGCCTGGCGCGAGCTTGCGGTTTCGATCCTCCACGAGGGGCTCCTCAAGCCGCTCCTCGGGATCACCGACGCCAGGCTCGACGCCAGGACCCACGTGGACTACACGGCGGACCAGGCGGAGGCGGTCCGTCTCGCGCGCGCGGGCACGTACCAGGCCGCCTTTCTCATCCCGGCGCCGACGCCCGAGGAGCTCCAGGCGGTGGTGCACGGCGGCGAGCTGCTGCCGCAGAAGTCCACGCACTTCTACCCGAAGCTCCTGGACGGGCTCGTGTTCTACCGGCTGGGGGAGTGACGACCGAAGGAGGAGCGCTCGATGGTGAACATCCGCAAGCTCGTGACCGTCGTCGAGGAGATCCTGACCGACGGCGGGCGTCCGGCGAAGCGCCCGGTGCGCAAGGTGGCGACGGTCGCCGTCATCGAGAACCCGTTCGCCGGGAAGTTCGTCGAGGACCTCACGCCGCTCATTGACGCGGGGGAGGAGCTCGGGGCGCTGCTCGCGAAGAAGGCCACCGAGGCGCTCGGCGCTCCCGCCGAGTCCTATGGAAAGGCCGCGATCGTCGGCGAGGCGGGCGAGTACGAGCACGCCGCCGCGCTGCTCCACCCCAAGCTCGGCGCGCCGCTCCGCGCGGCCGTGGCCGGTGGCAAGGCGATCATCCCCTCGGCGAAAAAGCTCGGGGGCCCCGGGACGACGATCGACGTCCCGCTGCACTTCAAGGACGCGGCGTTCGTGCGCACCCACTACGACGCGATGGAGGTGCGGCTCCACGACGCGCCGCGCGCCAACGAGATCGTGCTCGCGATCGCCGTGACGGACGGCGGCCGGCCCCACCCGCGCGTGGGCGGCCTCACCAAGGACGAAGCCAAGAAAGAGGACGGCCTGCGATGAGGCACGGGCTCCGCGTCCCCTCGTTTGCCCTCGGGCCCCGGACGGCCACGCTCGAGGAGATGGGGCGGTACCTCCGCCGCGCCGAGGACCTCGGCTTTGACTGCGCCGTTTCGATCGACCACCTGCTGCTGACGCCGCCCGCGTACGCGTGCACGTGGCTCGAGCCGATCGCGCTCCTGTCGGCGCTGGCCGGTGTGACGCGCACGATGAAGCTCGGGACGATGGTCCTCGTCCTGCCGCTCCGCAACCCCGTCTACTTCGCCAAGGAGTGGGCGACGCTCGACCTCCTCTCGGGCGGGCGGTCGATCCTGGGCATCGGCGTCGGCTGGCACGAGGAGGAGTTCGCGTTGATGGGCGTGCCCCACCGCGAGCGCGGATCGCGGATGAACGAGGCGATCGAGGTGCTGAAGGCATTGTGGGCCGGCGACCACGTGACCTATGAGGGCAAGTACTACCGCGTGCGAAACCTTACGATCGACCCGAAGCCCGCCCGGAGGCCGCACCCGCCGATCTGGATCGGCGGCGGCTCGCAGCCCTTCGAGAAGGTCTACGGCCAGACCGTGACGAACATCGACCCGGTGCTGCGGCGGATTGCGAAATACGCCGACACCTGGGTGCCGCACTCCTCCGCGACGCCCGAGATGGTGAAGGGGGACTGGGAGAAGGTGCAGCGCTTCGCGCGGGACGTCGGACGTGACCCGCGAACGATCGGTCGCGTCTACTCGAACTTCATCTGGGTGCTTCAGAAGGGCGAAAAACCGGAGTCCGCGACCCCGCACTTCTCCGTCTACTCGGGCATGGACCTCGACTACTGGCGGACGCACTACCTGCTCGGTGAAGCCGAGGAGCTCGCGGAGCGGATCAGCGCGCGGATCGAGGCGCTCGACGGCGGGGTGGACACGATCGTGCTGAACCCGCTCAACTGGGGGATGGAGCAGCTCGAGCTGATCGCGGGCGAAGTGCTGCCGCGCGTTCGAGGCGGCGCCTGATCCGCTACACGGGCGCCCGGGTCAAACGCGTCGAGGATCCCCGCCTGCTGCGGGGCCACGGCCGCTACCTCGACGACATCGTCCTCCCGCGGATGGTGTCACTCGCCTTCGTGAGGAGCCCTCACGCCCACGCGGCGATCCGCCTGGTGGACGCGAGCACGTTGCGCCGCCTCGACGGCGTCCTGGGCGTCTTCACCGCTGACGACCTGCGTGCGCTCGCCCGGCCGCTCCAGCCTCGGCTCGAGGGCGACGGGTTCACGCCGACCGCGTGGCCCGCGCTCGCCGACGGTCGCGTCAACTTCTGCGGCGAGGCGGTTGCCGCGGTCGTGGCGACGAGTGGCTACGTCGCCGCCGACGCTCGCGAGCTCGTCCGGGTGGAGTACGAGGCGCTCCCGGTGCTCGCGTCGATCGACGCCGCGCTCGCGGCGGACCGTGTCCTCTTCCGCCGCCGCCACCGCCAGGGCGACGTCGATGGCGCGTTCACGAACGCGCCGCTGGTTCTGTGCGAGACGTTCGAGCACGCGCGGTGCGCGCCGTCGCCGCTCGAGCCGCGCGGTGTCCTCGCCGACTGGGATGGCGAGACGCTCACGGTGTGGGCGTCCACCCAGACGCCCTCCGTCATCCAGGCGGCCCTCGCGGCCGTGCTCGACCTTCCGTCGACGCGCGTGAGGGTCCTGGTCCCCGACGTCGGCGGCGGCTTCGGCCTCAAGAGCCACGTCTTTCCCGAGGACGTCGCGGTCGCCGCGATCGCCCGCCAGCTCGGGCGGCCGGTGAAGTGGATGGAGGAGCGGCGTGAGAGCCTCGCCGCGGCCTCGCAGGCCCGCGGCCAGCGCATGGACGTCGAGGTGGCCGTCGGACGTGACGGCGTGCTCCTCGGCCTGCGCGCGCGCGCCGTCTCCGACGGCGGGGCCTACCACATTTACCCGCTCACCGGCGCCCTCGAGCCACTCGGCAGCCTGGGAATCCTGCCCGGACCGTACCGGACGTCGGTCTACGAGTACGAGGCGGTCACCGTCCTCACCCACAAGCCGCCGCTCGGCGCCTACCGCGGCGTCGGTATGACCATGGGCGCCTTCGTCATGGAGCGCCTCCTGGACACGGTGGCCGAGCGCCTCGGGCTCGATCCCACCGAGGTGCGGCGGCGCAACTTGATCCCGCGCGAGGCGTACCCGTTCACCTCGGCGAGCGGGATGACGTACGATAGCGGCGATTTCCCCAAGGCGCTCGAGCAAGTGCTCGGGGCGATGGACTATAGCGGGCTCCGCCGCGAGCAGGCGGCGGCGCGAGCCGCCGGGCGCCTCGTCGGCATCGGCATCGCCTGCTACACGGAGTACACGGGCATGGGCGCCGAGGTCTTCCGCCGGCGCGGGATGTCGGACGTGTCTGGTATCGAAGCCGCCACGGTGACGATGGACGCGGACGGGACGGTGAGCTGCGCGACGAGTTTCCCGTCGCAGGGGCAGGGCCACGCGACGACGATCGCCCAGCTCGTCGCCGACCGGCTCGGCGTGCCGATGAAATCGGTCCGCGTGCTTCCGGTCGATACGCTCGCCGCCCCGCGCGGGAGCGGCACCTTCGGGAGCCGGGGCGCCGTGTCGATGGCCGGCAGCGCGGCCGCCGCCGCGGACCGACTGCGCGAGAAGCTCCAGGCGCTCGCCGGCCATCTCCTGGAGGCGAGCCCAGCCGACGTGGCGATCGAGGAGGGGCAGGCCTCGGTGCGCGGCTTCCCCGATCGCGCCGTGACGCTCGCCGAGGTCGGGCGCCTCGCGTACTGGCTGCCGCGTGGAGGCTTGCCGGGCGGGCTCGAGCCCGGCCTGGAGGCGACGGTGTACTTCAACCCGCCGGGGCCGACGTTCTCCGGTGCCGTGCACGTGGCCGTCGTCGAAGTCGACCCCGACACTGGACGTGTGGCGATCAGGCGGTACGCCCTGGTCGAGGACTGCGGCCCCGTGATCAATCCCATGATCGTCGAGGGCCAGGTCCACGGCGCGGTCGCACAGGGGATCGGCGAGGCGCTGCTCGAGCGCGTCGTGTACGACGACGGCGGCCAGCTCCTTACGGGGACGCTCATGGACTATGCGCTCCCGCGCGCGGACGACGTCCCGGCCTTCGAGATCGGCCACCTCGAGACGCCGTCGCCCCTGATGCCGGGTGGCCTCAAGGGCATGGGCGAGGGGGGCACGATCGGCGCTCCCGCCGCGATCGCCAACGCCGTCGCCGACGCCCTCCGCGGCCTCGGGGTGCGCGTGACGCGACTCCCGATCCGCGCGGAGTCGCTCGTGCGCGCCAGGGTCACGTGATGCTCTACCATTCGACGGCGGGGGAGGTGCGACTCATGGACATGTCGCGACGAGGATTCGTGGGTGCCGTGGCGTTCGGGCTCGCGCTGGTGCTTGGCGCCACCGGCTGGGTGGAAGCGCAGTCGACGCTCGAGATCGTGAAGAAGCGCGGCAAGCTGATCGCAGGCGTGAAGACCGACTTCCCGCCCTTCGGCACGATCGACGCCGCCGGGAAGAACGTCGGCTTCGACGTCGACGTCGCGCATCGGTTCGCGAAGGCGCTCTTCAACGACGAGAACCAGGTCGAGCATGTCCGGCTCGCTCCTGCTCGTGCCCAAGACGTCGACGGTCCGCGGGCTCGAGGACATCGCGGGGAAGACTGTCGCCGTGGTCCAGGGCGCCATCCAGGACAGGGACGTGGCCGAGCTCGTGCCGAAGGCCGACCGGATCAAGTTCGGCAAGGTCTCTGAGGCCGTCCTCGCCGTCAAGGGCGGGCGCGCCGACGCCTACGTGCATGACGACATCGTCATCCTGAGCCTTGCCAAGGAGAACCCGGACCTCAAGGCCGTCGGCAAGCCCTTCGTGCCGCGCCCGTACGGCATCGCCGTGCGCAAGGGCGACACCGAGTTCATCACGTGGGTGAACGCGGAGCTCGCGCAGATGAGGAAGGACGGGACCTACGACCGGCTCTGGAAGAAGTACTTCGCCGACGTGGAGGCGAACCTCGTCAAGCCGTGACGGGCGGGCCGACCGCCTACTCGTTCGAGTGGTCCGCGATCTGGCGGGGCCTGCCGTATCTCCTCCAGGGGGCGGGCCTGACCATCCTTATCTCGGCCCTGGCCATGGTGCTGGCGGTGGCGCTGGGGCTCGTCCTGGCGGCGCTCACCCAGGTGCGGGGCGGCGTCGCGCGCCCGCTGGTGCGGGCGTACGTGGAGGTCTTCCGTAACACCCCGCTCCTGATCCAGATCTTCATCGTCTACTTCGGGCTGCCACAGATCGGGTTGAGGTTGTCGCCCTTCGCGTCGGGGCTCGTGGCCCTCGTCGTCTACGCCGCGGCGTACAACGCCGAAATCTTCCGCGCGGGGCTCGAGGCCCTCCCGAAGGGCCAGCACGAGGCGGCGCGCTCGATCGGGCTCAGCGCTTGGCAAGCAATGAGGTTCGTGATCGTCCCCCAAGCGATCCGGATCGCATTCCCGGCGCTCGGCAACAACCTCGTCTCGCTCGTGAAGAACTCGTCGCTGGTCTCGACGATCGGCATGGTCGAGCTGATGTTCGTCGCCAACGACATCTCGTTCAACAACTTCCGGACTTTCGAGATCTACGGGACCACCGCGGGGCTCTACATCCTGCTCGTGATGCTCCTCACGCGCGCGCTCCACCTGGCCGAGCGCCGAATGGCCCGGGTCCGGTGAGCGCCCGCGTCGTCCTCGAGAGCCTGCCGTACCTCCTCCGCGGCACGCTCGTCACCGTCGGGCTATCGCTCGCCGTGATCGCGGTGGGCACGGCGCTCGGGCTGGTCCTGGGTGTGCTCCGCTTCGTGCCCTGGCGCCGGGTCGGGACCGCGATCGGCTGGGCCGTCGAGCTGGTCCGCGCCGTGCCGCTCCTCCTCCTGATGTTCTTCATCTTCTTCGGGCTGCCAGCGCTCGGGGTCAGACTCCCCACCTTTCCCGCCGCGGTGCTCGCGATGAGCCTCTGGATGACCGTCAACACGGCTGAGGTCGTGCGGGGCGGCATCCAGTCGATCCCCGCCGGGCAGTTCGAGGCGGCGCGCTCGCTCGGTCTCGGCTGGCTCCCGACGATGCGCCACGTGATCGTCCCTCAGGCGGTCCGCCGCATGATCCCGCCGTTCGTCGGCCTCTGCACGATCCTGATCAAGGACACCTCGCTGGCGGCGATCATCGGCGTCTTCGAGCTCACCCGGGCCGCGCAGGAAACCATCGAGCGTACGCTGCGCTCCTTCGAGATCTACATGGTCGCGGCCGCCATCTATTTCCTCATCTGCTTTCCGCTGACCCAGCTCGCCCGGCGGGCCGAAGCGCGCCTTCAGCGCCCGTCCTGACGTCGCTTTGCGCGCGCTCCCTCCGGTGATATGAGTGGAGAATGGGCCGTGCGCTCGAGCTGATCCGCCGGCTGGAGTCGAACGTCGGCCGCGCCCTCGTCGGCAAACCGGAGGTGGTGCGCCTCGCCGTGCTCGGCCTGGTGGCGCGTGGCCACCTCCTGATCGAGGACGTGCCGGGCGTCGGCAAGACGACGCTCGCGGCCGCGCTGGCGCGCTCCATCGGCGTCGGGTTTCAGCGCATCCAGTTCACCTCCGACATGCTCCCGTCCGACATCCTCGGTGTCTCGGTCTGGCAGCCCGAGCGCAGCGACTTCGTCTTCAAGCCGGGCCCCCTCTTCACCAACATCGTGCTGGCCGACGAGATCAATCGAACAACCCCGAAGACCCAATCGAGTCTGCTGGAAGCCATGAATGAAGCGCAGGTGTCGCTCGACCACTCGACCTATCCGTTGCCGCGGCCCTTCATGGTCCTCGCCACGCAGAATCCGCTGGAATACGAGGGGACGCACCCGTTGCCCGAATCCCAGCTCGACCGGTTTCTCTTGAGAATCCGGATCGGCTACCCCGGAGTCGGCGACGAGAAGACGATCCTGCGCGGCGCCGGCGTGCCGTCGGCGGACGCGCTCGACGCGGTGCTCGGCGTCGAGGACGTGCTCCACCTCCAGGAGGAGGCCGAGCGCGTGCGCGCGGAGGAGCCGATCCTGGATTACATGCTTGCCGTCGTCGCGGCGACGCGCTCGTCCCCGCTGCTCTCGCTGGGCGTGAGCCCGCGCGGCGCGCTCGCGCTGCTCCGCGCGGCGCGGGCACGGGCGCTCGCGGACGACCGCGACTACCTCGTGCCCGACGACGTCAAGGCGCTCGCCGTTCCGGCGCTCGCCCACCGCGTGCTCGTGAGAGGCGGCACGGGCCAGCCGCG
>WNFB01003111.1_pt1 | contig 14569 bp, 13 predicted proteins | sample 5400501 | NCBI WGS metagenome assembly WNFB01 (sample SAMN13153341, study PRJNA577476) | soil metagenome | isolation source: 200 cm saprolite under Douglas fir tree site 2 hole 1 | place: USA:California | collected 2015-04-18
CAATGCCGGCGTCCTGAATATCGGATACGCTGAAGCTGGCCCCACCGATGGTCCGGCGGTCATGCTTTTGCACGGCTGGCCCTACGACATTCACAGCTATGTCGACGTTGCGCCTTTGCTGGCGAAGGCGGGCTACAGGGTGATCGTCCCCTATCTGCGCGGCTATGGCACGACGCGCTTTCTTTCAAGCGAAACCTTCCGCAATGGCCAGCAATCGGTGGTCGCTCTCGATATCATCGCGTTGATGGATGCGCTCAAGATCCAGAAGGCGATCCTCGGCGGTTTTGATTGGGGAGCGCGGACGGCCAACATCATCGCGGCGCTTTGGCCTGAACGCTGCAAGGCTCTCGTCTCCGTGAGTGGGTACCTGATCGGCAGCCAGCAAGCCGGCAAGGTACCGTTGCCACCGAAGGCTGAACTCCAATGGTGGTACCAGTATTACTTTGCCACTGAACGCGGCCGGGCCGGCTACGAGCAATATCGGCACGACTTTGCCAGGCTCATCTGGCAGCTCGCTTCGCCACACTGGGACTTCGACGATGCCACGTTCGATCGCAGCGCCGCGTCCTTCGACAACCCGGATCACGTCAGCATCGTGATCCATAATTATCGCTGGCGGCTCGGAGTGGCTGAAGGCGAGCCGCACTATGACGAGCTGGAACAGCGGCTCGCCGAAGGTCCGACCATCACCGTGCCCACCATTACCCTGGAAGGCGATGCCAATGGGGCACCACACCTGGACGCCAGTGCCTATGCCAGGAAATTCTCGGGCAGCTATGCGCACCGGACTATCACGGGCGGCATCGGGCACAATCTGCCTCAAGAAGCGCCTCTTGCCTTTGCCCAGGCTGTCGTCGATGTCGACGGTTACTAGACGTCGGCATCATGTCGTTTGACGGATACGTTCGCGAGATGTGGGACTTCCCCGTCAAACGACACATCTGAAATCCACCACAACAAAGGAGAATTGTTATGCAATCCCAAACTCACGAAACGACACCCGCGGTCCGCCCCTTCCGCGTCGACATTCCCGAAGAAGCGATCGCCGACCTGCGCCGGCGCATCGCCGCGACACGGTGGCCCGACAAGGAGACGGTCCCAGATCCTTCGCAGGGCGTGCAGCTGGCGACGATGCAGAAACTCGCGCGCTACTGGGGCACCGACTACGACTTCCGCAGGGTCGAGGCGAGGCTGAATGCCCTACCGCAGTTCATGACCGAGATCGACGGCCTCGACATCCACTTCATCCACGTCCAGTCGCGTCACGACAACGCGTTGCCGCTCATCATCACGCACGGCTGGCCCGGCTCGGTCATCGAGATGCTCAAGGTCGTCGGCCCGCTCACCGACCCGACGGCACACGGCGGCAGCGCAGAGGACGCTTTCCATCTGGTGATTCCGTCGATGCCGGGCTACGGGTTTTCAGGCAAGCCGACCACTCCCGGCTGGGACCCCGCCCGCATCGCACGTGCCTGGGTAGTGCTGATGAAGCGACTTGGATACGCGCAATTTGTGGCGCAAGGCGGCGATTGGGGTGCGATTGTCACGGATGTAATGGCTGCACAGACACCTCCGGAGTTGCTCGGCATTCACTCCAACATGCCTGGCGCTGTTCCACCCGACATTTCGAAGGCTCTAAGACCTGTATCTGTCGACCCGCCGCCATCCAATCTCTCAGCCGACGAAAGACGTGCGTACGAGGAGCTGAGCCGCGTATATACGAAGGGCATCGGCTACGCAATTGAGATGGGGTTGCGCCCTCAAACGTTATACGGACTGGCGGATTCACCCATCGCCCTGGCAGCCTGGATGCTTGACCACGACGCGCTCAGTTACGAGGACATCTCAAACGCCTTTGACGGACACCCCGTAGGCGACCTTACTCGAGACGAGGTCCTCGACAACATCACGCTCACCTGGTTGACGAACACGGGGATTTCTTCGGGTCGTCTCTATTGGGAAAATAAGTTGGGCTTTTTCGACGTCAAGAACGTCTCCATCCCGGCTGCCGTGAGCGTCTTTCCTAAGGAGGTCTATGAAGCCCCGCGGAGTTGGGCAGAGCGGGCGTATCCCAATCTCATCTATTACAACACGCTCGACAGAGGCTGCCACTTCGCGGCCTGGCAGGAGCCGCAACTCTTTTCACAAGAGGTCCGCGCGGGCTTCAGACCACTGCGCAAATAGTGGAGCAGAGGATGTTCTGAAGCTGGTCGACAAGGGCGGCCACTTCGCGGCCTGGGAGCAGCCGCAACTCTTTTCAGAAGAGGTTCGCGCGGCGTTCCGGTCACTGCGCTAGTATGAAAGGTATTCATCATGAAAGCAAACAAGCTCTTGCTCGCCGCGAGACACCCCGCGGCGGTTCAATTACCCATTGAAGGTGAGTTGCCTTCTTTCAGTGGCGCGACCGCGTGGCTCAATTCGCCGTCACTCGCGGCGGCCGGCCTGCGCGGGAAAGTCGTCGTCATTGACTTCTGGACCTACACCTGCATCAACTGGCTACGCACACTTCCTTATGTCCGGGCGTGGGCCGAGAAATACCGGGATCACGGAGTGGTGGTGATCGGCGTGCACTCGCCTGAGTTCTCCTTTGAGCACGACCTCGAGAACGTTCGACGGGCCGCCAAGGACATGCGGGTCGAGTATCCGATCGCGATCGATAACGACTATGCGGTCTGGAGTGCTTTCGATAACCACTATTGGCCGGCCCTCTATCTCGTCGATTCGCAGGGGCGTATTCGCTATCATCAATTCGGCGAGGGCGCATACGAACAGTCGGAAATGATTCTTCAACAGTTGCTGGCCGAGGCCGGCATCGGCGGCATCGCTCATGAACTGGTCTCGGTCAATGCTCAGGGTGCTGAAGCTGCCGCCGATTGGAGTGACTTGAGGTCTCCAGAAAACTATGTCGGCTATGAGCGCACCGAGAACTTTGCGTCTCCCGGTGGTGCAGTTCTGGACCAGCCGCGAGTCTATGCTGCTCCCACGCGCTTCTCGCTCAATCATTGGGCCCTTGCCGGTGATTGGACGGTGGAGAGAGAGGCCACCGTGCTGAACAAGGCCAACGGGCGGATCGTGTACCGCTTTCATGCCCGCGATCTTCATCTCGTCATGGGGCCGGCAGCGCGAGGAACGCCCGTGCGCTTTCGCGTGTTCATCGATGGACAGGCGCCGGGCGCTGCTCACGGAAGTGACGTTAACGAGCAGGGCAACGGCACGGTGACCGACCAGCGGCTGTATCAACTGATCAGGCAACCGAAGCCCATTGCTGATCGCCAGTTCGAGATCGAGTTTCTCGATGCGGGCGTGGAGGCTTTTGCGTTCACGTTCGGCTGATCCACGGCAGAGGCTCTTCACCCGATCACCGCGCCCTGGCGGTGGCCTGGATTCATCTCCCAATTGGAGAGAGAAACGTCTGCGTATAATATTATGGTGAACAGCAGGAGCAAAGCGAAAAAAAGAACAGGAGGTGAAGACATGAGTGAAGATTTCTTCTCACGAGGGTTTCGCGGTCGTCGCCAGAAGAGTGAGTTCAGCGGAAGACTCCCACCGGGACAATATCTCGAGCGTGGCTTTCCCGTCCTTTCGGCAGGGCCAACACCGCATACACCACTCGCGAACTGGGATTTTTCCATTGTCGGGGAGGTCGATCAGCCAAAACGCTGGAGCTGGGACGAGTTTCATGCTCTCCCACGCGAGACGATCACCAAAGACATCCACTGCGTGACCAAGTGGTCGAAGCTGGACACGCACTGGGAAGGCGTCTCCCTTGATACCCTACTCGCGCAGGTCACCTCTGCAGCCAGTTACGTGATCGCCTTCAGCAATGGGGGCTATACCACCAATCTGCCCCTGGAAGAAGTGACGGGAGGGAAGGCCTGGGTAGTCGATACCTATGAAGGTCAGCCCCTGGAGCCTCAACACGGCGGCCCGGCACGCTTGCTGGTCCCCCACCTTTACTTCTGGAAGAGCGCCAAGTGGGTTCGAGGCTTGCGCCTGGTCGACGAGGACGAACCGGGCTTCTGGGAGTCGCTGGGCTACAACAATCACGGTGACCCATGGAAAGAAGAACGCTATTGGGGCGACTGAGCTGGCAGATCGGTGAGGTGGTCGCCACCCGACCAGAAACGGTACGGGCCAAGAGCATCACGCTTGATCTCCCTGGCTGGATGGGGCATCGAGCGGGGCAGCACGTGGACGTGCGACTCACAGCTGAAGACGGCTACCAGGCCGAGCGCAGCTATTCGATCGCCTCGCCACCGGAGGAGGCACCGTGCGTGACGCTCACCGTCGAACGGCTCGATGACGGAGAGGTCTCACCTTACCTCACCGAGGAACTGCGGATCGGCGACAAGCTGGAACTGCGCGGCCCCATCGGCGGCTACTTCGTGTGGGAGGCGTCCATGGGCGGCCCGCTCCTGTTGGTGGCTGGCGGGTCGGGCATCGTGCCCTTGATGGCGATGCTGCGCCACCGGGCCGCCGTGGGCAGCACTGTTTCGACCCGTTTGCTCTACTCGTCGCGCTCCCTTGAGGACGTGATCTACCGTGACGAACTCGACCAGCTGATGAAGAGCAGCACGATGCTGGAGGTGGTGCAGACGCTGACCCGTGCGCAGCCGCCCGGCTGGATGGGCTATTCCCGCCGTATCGATACCCAGATGCTGCGTGAGGTGGCCTGGCCAGTCGATCAGCGCCCGCTGACGTTTATCTGCGGACCCACCCCATTCGTCGAAACGGGCGCGGCAAGTCTCGTGGAACTAGGACATGAACCAGGACGCATCAAGACGGAACGATTTGGACCGACAGGAGAAGCATGATGGAGAATAAACTGGATGGCAACGCTGCCGCGGGCATGCTACAAGAGATCTTCCCCTTTGAAATGACGCTCGCCCAGGTCACCTGCACCGGCTGCGGCATCACCAATGTCATTGGTGCGACCGCCGCCTACATGCACGAGATGGGGACCATCGTACGCTGTCCCAGGTGCGACAATGTGCTCATCCGCATCGTGCATGCCAGGGGACGCTACTTGCTGGATATGCGAGGCGTGCGCGTCCTTCAAATTAAAGAAGGGTAGTGCATACCTTTGACACTTGTTCTTATGATGTTGGTTTTGCGCACTTTTGATGATTCAATGACGTGTTCCCGTTAGGGGCCATGGCTAGGCGCGCTGCAGATGGTGGCTACATCCCGCTTGGGGTCTCACAAATTTGGCGTCTAATGCTTGTCCGACCAATCGGTCACAATCGGCATCGTATTAGCTTTCAATTTGCGCAATGCCTCGTACCTGCTCAAAGCCTCGCCCAGAAACGTGATTAAAGCCTCTTCAAGGGTGGGGCCGCTGGTGTAGATCTGCTCGTACGTGAGGCTGGTTACTGTAGGCGAAACGTCTACTTCGATTCCAAGTTGCTCCAAGCGCTTGACCAAGTCTGATTCGTGCTGTTGTTCCATTGTTTTGTCCTTTCCTTTTGTGCTTGAGTCGTTCCTATCGCTTTTGTGTTTGCCTGCACTGTGCACAGACTCGCTATAACTACGGTTGGGATGATGAACGAAACGGCTCTAGAGGCTCTTGTACCTATGCTGAAGCCTCTTACTCGAGGCTTTGGACAGCGGAAGAACAGGAGACGCTTGACGCTCGAAAAATGCCTCTCTACTAGGAAGAATAACATGCTCTCGATGCATGAGAGAAGGAAAAGTGTAAGCTTAGCCTCAGTTATATGGTACATCATATCTTTCCGTCAGTTTCGCACTGACAGGCCAGTAGTGGTCCCACCGTCGTGTGCTGTCCCGCACGCTCATATGGGTCCTCATGTGTTATGTAATTCTGGGGAAAGACAGCGAGCACGGTGTCCAAATATGCGCTCGGCACTTGCTTGTCTTCCTGCTCCCTTAACCGAGAGAGCATGCGAGCCATCGGAGCGCCTTCGTCTACAAAGATACGGATGTAGCCCTCCGGTTCTGCCAGTTGCACTGCCTGGGCAAGGACGGCAAGGGCCTCTTGCCCAGATGCCTGGGGGGCATCTGTCGAGTCGCCCATGGAATGAGCCAGGGCCTGCAAGACCTTCATCTCGATCACATGGTTCCAGCGTTCCTGCCGCTGCGCGCCACTTTGCAGCGGCTCCAGGAGCGAGAGCGCCTCAGTCGGTTTCTTCTGGGCCAGCAAAATGCGTGCCCGCGCCACGTCCTCGCGTTCCCGAGCCAACGGGGATGGCTCTCGAGGCTGTTGCACGAGTTCCTGTGCCCAGCGAATGGCACGTTCCACCTCTCCACCGGCCAACCAGAACTGCACCCACTCTGCGATGAGGAAGATACTACGCCGGTAGGGGCTGTAGTTTTGCGCCAGGGTTGCTTCTGACTTTTGGAAGGCCAGGCGTGCTGCATCCATCTCTCCTTGTGCCTGATACACTCGCATCAAGACCGAATACGCGAAATAGAGCGCCACGATCATTTCTGTCTGCTCACTCAGTTGGACTCCCTGTAATGCAAGAAAGAGCGCCTCATCCAGTCGATTCCACTCGCGCAGAACATCCGCGTGAATAATATATGCCCAGCAGACCATGGCATGCGGCAATCCTACCAGTGTGGTTCCCCGCGTGACCACTAGCTGGGCAATCTGTACCACCTCGTGCAATTTTCCATGCAAGAGCAAGGAATATGCCGTTCTACACATATAGGCAAGGATGGTCCCTACAGCTTGCGCATGCGCTGTGGCCTCACGCGCACTCTGGATGGCCGGCACCATGTCACCTAGCGCGTGATAGGCCAGCGATTTGGCATAGGCCACTTCTGCCCGTGTTACCAGATTCTGTGGTGACAGATGGGCAAGGGCCTCCTCGCAGAAAGCAAGGGCAGAATGCCCATCACCGAGAGTGAAGGCTGTCACGGCGGCACGAAAGGAAGCGATTTCTCCCAACAAGTCGTCCCACTCCCGTTGCTCGGCGAGGGGAAGTGCTCCCGTTTCAGCATCCCCACTGGTCGCAGCCGGGAATCGTGCCCGTACAGCCGTTTCTGCATCTTGTAACCAGCGTTCCATCGGATTGTACGGGGCAACTTGGTACAGGATTTTGGCATAGGCCAGGCACAGACGAGGTCGCGAACGCACTACCTCGACAGGAAGCTGCTCTAGCCAGCGTCTCAGCAGCGCATGTTCATGGCTCGACCAGATGACCGCCTGGGCTGGCTCGATCAAGTCGGCGACCCGCTGCCAGTCGCCTGCGTTGACGGCGTGACGTATCGCCTCATGGAGGTTGCCCTGTTGGGCATACCACTGGCTGGCGCGCAGGTGCAGGGCAGCCACCGCTTCGCCTTCCGTCTGCTGCAGCCGGTAGCGCAAGGTCTCGGCAAATAAGGCATGGTAGCGGTACCACTGCCGGCGCTCATCCAGAGCCACGACGAACAAATTGGCTTGCTCCAGGTGCTCGAGCACGAGCTGGCTTCCGCTTTGCCCCATGACGCGATCACATAAGGAGGCACAGAGGCGTTCGAGGATCGAAGTGCGCAGCAGAAAGGTCTGGACAGCTATAGGCTGTTGCCGCAGCACCTCGTCGGTCAAGTAGTCCAGGATGTAGCGATGAGTCCCTTTCACCTCGGCAAGGAGCACGCTGGGATCAGTACGTCCTCGCATGGAGAGGGCCAGCAGTTGCAAGCCAGCCATCCACCCTTCCGTGCGAACTTCTACCTCCCGGATCTCCTCGCTCGTCAGCGGAATCCTCATGGCCTGGGTGAAAAAAGCCAACGCCTCCTCTGAAGTGCATCGTAACTGCTCAGTCCGCACTTCGAGCACCTGATCGCGTGCTCGCAGTCGGGAGAGCGAGAGAGGAGGATCAGCGCGAGTAGCCAGGATAATATGCATTTGAGGCGGTAGGTGCTCCAGGAGATAGGTGAGGGAGCCGTGAACCTCGGGTTCGGTGATCACGTGATAGTCGTCCAGGATGAGGAGGAACTGCTCTGTTTGCTTCACGAGTGTATTGATCAGCGCAGTCAGAAGGTATTGCACTGAAAGTGATTGCCCCGTATGTAAGAAGTTCAAGAAGGGAGCGCAAAGTCCCGGTTGGCGATTATCTAGCGCCGTGAGCGCATACTCCCAAAACCGTAAAGCATCATTGTCTCCCTCATCGAGGGAGACCCAGGCGACGTGTGGGTTGCCCGGTGGCAGCGCTTGCACCCAGGCCGAAAGTAAGGTGGTCTTGCCGAAACCAGCCGGAGCAGAGACCAGCGTAAGTTTGTGTTGCAGGCTGGCGCTGAGCTGGGCGGTCAGGCGGGGACGAGGAATGAAGGCATGGGAAGGCGAGGGGATGAAGAACTTGGTTGTCAGAAGTTGGTCTCGAAAGAGAACTGCCTCGCTCCTGGTGGCATCTCCCACCCCCTCCCGCCCAGAGAAGGTGGGCACATCCAGCGCCTCGCCCCAATCGGGGCGCGATCCCAGCGCAGGCTGGGCCACGGCCTGCTCAACGGCGCTGGTCTGCTCATCCGACTGCGATGACACGAGCACAAGCCGGGTGTGCCGGGTACCTAGCAGCCCCTGGAGCCACCGCTCATCGAGCAGCACTTTCTGGTGCGCCGCATGCCAGAGCGCGCGGATCTCCTCGGCCTCGCGTCCGGACGCAAAGATGCGCTGCTGGACCCCCAGTGCAATCAAGGCTTGGAGATGGCCGGCGGTGGGATAACTGAGGCCTCCCTCCCACTCCACCACCGCTCGCCGGGAAACCCGCAGCCGCTCGCCCAGGCCCGCTTGTGTCAGCCCGATGCGTGTGCGCAGCGTGAGCATCAGCTGCCCGAAGGCATAGTCTCGCTCTCGATACGAAGATGTCTTCATGGGCGATCTCCCTTCCGCGTGACCCACCGGAGCGCACCACTGAGAAGCGATGAGAAGTGTCATGTCAGCTCATGGACAGTGACTTCCCCAGGTTCCATCAGTATACTGAAGCTGTCGGGTGTGTCTCCAAGCGGGTCAACGCCTTTCTCGGTGATCTGGGTCATGCCAATCGATCTCAGATCACCTCTCCATTTCTCCACCTCTATGATAGCAGATTTGCTGGCGGACCACGAGCCTCTGGTGAGCGGGCCAGGCCGAAAAAAGGTCCTTTCACGGGTGCCTGCTCTCTGTTTCTTCAGAAGGAACCCGGTGGCAGGCGAGATGAGAAGTGATGGACAATGACTTTGCGCGCGTCTCCTTCTATACTCGTAGCAGAAGAAAAGAAGAGCAAGGGAGTGCCTCTTCTTCATGGAGGAAATCATGTTTAACAACGATTCGACGACCAGTCGCCGCGAATTTGTCAAGAGGGTTGGAGCCGCAGCCGGAGCCACGCTGTTCCTGGGGCAAAGTGCGTTCACTGCCCATGCTGCAAGCTCCCAGGAAAGGACGCAACGCCATGCATCGGGAGCAGGCATCAATGTCCTGCTCGTCCATGGCGCCTTTGTTGATGCCTCAAGTTGGAGCAAGGTGATCCCCCTCCTTCAGGACAAGGGATATAACGTGCTGGCGGTGCAAAATCCCCTCACCTCTTTCGTGGATGATGTCACCACGACGAGCCAGGCGCTCGCCTCCCTCTCCGGTCCGACGATCCTGGTGGGCCATTCCTACGGAGGCAACGTGATCAGCAACGTCGGAGGCACTGCGGGAAACGTTCTCAGTCTGGTCTATATCGCGGCGTATGCCCCGAAGGAAGGGGAAAGTATCCAAAGCATCAATGCGCACTTTCCTCCGCCCCCACTGGTCAAGCACCTCGTGCCTTCGTATCGTGCTGGGTTCATTTGGATTGATCCCCCAGCCTTTCCACAGAACTTCCTGCAAGATGTGGAAAGAACGGAAGCACGTGCTCTGGCTGTCGCCCAGAAACCCATTGTGCCAGGATGCTTTGCTGCCCCATCAGGGGCACCCACCTGGAAACGGGTGCCCTCCTGGTACCTGGTCTCCAAAAATGATCGGGCTATTCATCCAGATGCCGAGCGGTTCATGGCCAGGAGAATGAAGGCCGCCACCCGTGAAATCGACTCCAGCCATGCTTCCCCGGTTTCCCATCCCGAGGAGGTGTTCGACCTCATTGTGGCGGCCTCGCAAGGCGCCCGCCACTAGTGGTGCAACGAGATCGGGCTCACGCGTCTGAAGGGAAGAGAGCAACACGCTTCCCTACAGAAGAAGCGAATGTGTGAGACAAAGGATGCAGAGATGCCCTCAGCCTTCATGCGATCGATCTCGACCGCCTCGCGAGCAAGTGTTTGAACCAGGCTCTGCCATCAGAGCCGCGCCAGAGAAAAGGAGACATGCATGCCGTACATCACTGTTGGAAAAGAGAACTCCGGGTCCATCGATCTCTACTACGAGGATCACGGCTCGGGGCGTCCCGTTGTGCTCATCCACGGCTTTCCGCTGAGTGGGGCAGCCTGGGAGAGGCAGGTAAGGGACCTGCTCAAAGCGGGGTACCGGACCATCACCTACGACCGCCGGGGCTTCGGCAAATCCAGTCAGCCTACCTTGGGCTATGACTACGACACCTTCGCCGCCGACCTCCACACGCTCATGATCCACCTCGACCTGCGTGAGGCCACCCTCGTCGGCCATTCGATGGGCACCGGCGAAGTGGCACGCTACCTGGGAACCTACGGCTCCGACCGGATGACACAGGCGGTCTTTGTCGCGCCGATCCCGCCGTTCCTGCTGAAGAGGGACGACAACCCCGAGGGCGTGGACGGCAGCGTCTTCGACTCCATCATGCAGAGCGTGGCGGCCGATCGCTTTGCCTACCTGACCCAGTTTCTTCACGACTTCTACAACCTGGACGTCACGCTGGGCAAGCGGGTCAGCGAGGAGGTCGTACGGGCCAACTGGAACGTCGCGGCGGGCGCCTCGGCCACGGGCACAGCGGCGTGCGTGCCCACCTGGTTGACCGACTTCCGCGAGGATGTCCGCCGCATCGACGTGCCCACGCTCATTATTCAGGGGGATGCTGACCGCAACCTGCCTTTCCCTGCGACGGGCAAGCGCCTGCATGAGGCCGTCGAGGGCAGCCGTCTGGTGGTGCTCTCGGACGCGCCGCACGGCATTCCCTGGACCCACGCCGACCAGGTCAACAGCGCGCTGCTGAAGTTCATGGCCTGACTTTGGGCCGCCTGACACGAAACTGGGCCCCATCAGGCGCGCGGCAGCGAACCCTGGCCGGCATCACCAGCCAGGGTTCGTGCGAGGTGTTCTGTGTCGTCCGATGGGGTCCCGCCCATCCTCAGGGTCTAGCGCTGCGCTCGGCCCGATCCCAGAACCGAAAGGAGCTACCATGTCTAACCACTTTAGCGCTGCCAATCTCAAATTCGCCGGCGACGATGCGCGCCTGGACCTCACTGACCTTTTCGTCTTCCTGGCGCCAGACAACCCTGACAAGACCGTGCTGATCATCGACGTGAACCCGTTCATGACCGGCTCGGAATTCCACCCCGACGGGGTCTACCGGATCAACATCGACAATGACGCAGACTTGCAAGTCGACGTCGCGTTCACGTTCGTGTTCTCCCAGCCCACCGACGGCAGCCAAACCGCGACCGCCTACTACGCCACGGGCAGCCAGGCCCGGCAGCCCGAGCCAGCCGGCGACGTGCTCATCGAGGCCACGCCGGTCGGCTTCGACGCCACCGCGCAGCCCGTCCAGGCCGGCCCGTGCCAGCTGTTCATCGGTGTGCGCAGCGATCCGTTCTTCGCCGATGCGGAAGGCTACTTCCACGGATTCCAGTGGACCGGGCAAGACACATTCGCCGGCAAGAACATACTCTCCATAGCGCTCGAGGTGCCCAACGACATGCTCGGCGCCGACCCGGTGATCGGAGTCTGGGCAACGGTGAGCGTACGCCGCGACGGCATGCTCGTGCAGGTGGACCGCGGCGGCCACCCGTCGATGAACCCGATCATCAACCCCGACGATGCCAAAGCCGAATACAACACCCGGCGCCCAGCCGATGACGTGGCGAACTACCTGCAGCCCTGGTCGAAACTCCTGCAAGACCGCGGCGGCTACTCCGCCGCCGAGGCCACCGCGGCCGCCAGGACCGTGCTCCCCGACATCCTCAGCTATAACCGCGCCCAGCCGGCCACCTATCCCAACGGCCGCATCCCCACCAACGACGTCTTCAGCGCCCGCATGGCCTTCCTGACCAACGGAAAGGTCAGCTCCGACGGCCTCAAACCGCACGACGACCTCCTGGCCGAGTTCCCGTTCCTCGGCCTGCCCAATCCCTAACCCGAAGTTACGTCGCTTTCGACGAACGACCAATCTATAATGTACCAACACAAAGGAGAACTGTTATGGAAACCCAAACCCACCAAACGACACCGGCCCGCTTCGCCATCCGCCCCTTCCGCATCAACGTTCCGGAAGAGGCCCTCGTCGACCTGCGCCGACGTGTGGTGGCCACACGCTGGCCCGACCGCGAGACGGTCACTGATCAATCCCAGGGTGCCCAGCTCGCCAAGATCCAGGAGCTCGTCCGTTACTGGGGCACCGACTACGACTGGCGCAAAGTGGAGGCGCAACTGAATGCCTTGCCGCAGTTTCTGGCGGAGATCGACGGGCTCGACATTCACTTCCTGCACATCCGCTCTCGTCATCCGAATGCCCTGCCGCTGATCATCACCCATGGCTGGCCGGGCTCCATCCTCGAACTGCTGAAGGTCATTGGCCCGCTCACCGATCCCACGGCCCATGGAGGACGCGCGGAGGACGCCTTCGATCTCGTCATCCCCTCGATGCCTGGTTATGGCTTTTCGGGCAAGCCGCAGGGCACGGGCTGGAATCCCGACCACATGGCGCGCGCCTGGGACGAACTGATGCGGCGTCTGGGATACACGCGCTACGTGTCTCAGGGTGGCGATTGGGGCTCGGTCGTCTCGGACGTGATGGCGCGTCAGGCGCCGTCGGGACTGCTGGGTATCCACGTCAATATGCCCGCGACCGTGCCACCGGAGGTCGCGAAGGCTCTCAAGGATGGCGATCCGGCGCCGGCCGGGCTGTCCGCTGCGGAGAAGGCCGCGTTCGAACAACTTGATGCCCTCTACACGAAGGGCTCTGGCTATGCAGCCATGATGGTGACGCGCCCGCAAACCCTGGGCTACAGCTTGGCGGATTCGCCCGCCGGGCTGGCTGCCTGGTTCTATGACAAGTTCGCCGACTGGACGTATAGCGGCGGAGAACCCGAGCGGGCACTCACGAAAGACGAGATGCTTGACGACATCACGCTCTACTGGCTCACCAACACCGGGACCTCGTCCGCCCAGCTCTACTGGGAGAACAACGCCAATAACTTCAACGCGGTGGACATCTCCATTCCTGCTGCCGTGACAGTCTTTCCCGGCGAGATCTATCGTGCGCCACGAAGCTGGGCCGAGCGGAGTTATCACAGGCTCATCTATTGGAACGAGGTCGACAAGGGCGGTCACTTCGCGGCGTGGGAACAGCCCGAACTCTTCGCTGCCGAGATCCGCGCGGCGTTCAGATCACTGCGCTAGTTGGAGAGAGGGGGACGGCGGGCACAACGTGTGCCCGTCTTCCCACGCCACACGCGGCACCATCGATATCGCGGATATGGCCTGCCCGTGTTGATCAGGCTGGCTATCTCCCAATTGGAGAGAGACAAATGTCCAAAGAAATCAACCTTCATCGCCACCGCTTTCTTGGCACTGCGGCCATGACTATTGCCGCTGCCCAGCTCGGCACAATCGGTTCTGCAAAAGCACAGTCCAACAAGACAAAACCGGCAGATGTGACCGCGATGAAGCCGGGGACGAACACGTCGTTCGGCTCGCTGAAACAGATCGATGCCGGCGTCCTGAATGGTGCATACGCACATCGCCGACACATCCAACCGTATGGAAGGCATTTATCATGAAAACAAACAAGCTCTTTCACGCCGCGAGACACGCCCGCGCAAGCGAGGCTCCGATCGAGACCTTAACCGAGGACAAAAGCGAGGTGCAGCAGATGACGCCCGCAGCGGTTCAATTACCCATTGAAGGTGAGTTGCCTTCACTCGGCAGCGCGACCGCGTGGCTCAATTCGCAGTCATTGACGGCGGCCGACCTGCGCGGAAAAGTCGTCCTCATCGACTTCTGGACCTACACCTGCATCAATTGGCTCCGCTCACTTCCCTATGTCCGCGCGTGGGCCGAGAAATACAAGGATCAAGGATTGGTGGTGATCGGCGTGCACTCGCCTGAGTTCGCATTTGAGAAAGACTTCGATAACGTTCGCCGAGCCGCGAAGGACATGAGGGTCGATTATCCGATTGCGATCGATAACGACTATGCGATCTGGCGTGCTTTCACGAACCACTATTGGCCGGCCCTCTATATCGCCGATGCGCAGGGGCAACTTCGCTATCATCACTTCGGCGAGGGCCAATACGAACAATCGGAAAGGATTCTTCAACACTTGCTGGCCGAGGCGGGAATCGGCGGCCTCGCTCATGAACTGGTCTCGGTCGATGCCCGTGGTGCTGAAGCTGCCGCCGATTGGGGGAGCCTCAGGTCTCCTGAAACCTATGTCGGCTCTGAGCGCACCGAGAACTTTGCGTCTCCCGGTGGTACAGTGTT
>WNFB01003112.1_pt1 | contig 14568 bp, 11 predicted proteins | sample 5400501 | NCBI WGS metagenome assembly WNFB01 (sample SAMN13153341, study PRJNA577476) | soil metagenome | isolation source: 200 cm saprolite under Douglas fir tree site 2 hole 1 | place: USA:California | collected 2015-04-18
CTCCGGCGACCACATCTACAAGATGAACTACCGGAAGATGCTCCAGCAGCACGTGGACGCCGGCGCCGATGTGACCGTGGCCACCTTCGAGACTCCTCCCGAAGAGGCGGCCCACCGCTTTGGCGTGATCGAGACCGACGAACACTGGCGCGTCGTCGGCTTCGAGGAGAAACCCGCCGACCCGAAGCGCTCGCGCGCCAATCCCGCCAAGGTCAACGCCTCGATGGGGGTCTACGTCTTCAACACGCAGTTGCTGATCCCCATTCTGATCGCCGACGCGGAAGATCCGCAGTCCACGCACGACTTCGGCCACGATATCCTGCCCAGAATCATCGGGAAGTACCGCGTCTACGCCTACAACTTTGTGGATGAGAACCGGACCGGAGACGTTTACTGGCGCGACGTCGGAACGGTGGAAGCCTACTATGAAGCCAACATGGACCTGGTGGCGGTCTCGCCGGTCTTCAACCTCTATGACAAGAGCTGGCCGCTGCGCACCTGGCAGCAGCAGTACCCGCCGCCAAAGTTTGTCTTCGCCGACCCGGACCGCATGGGCGCGGCGCTGGATTCGATCGTCGCGGGCGGCTCAATCGTCTCCGGCGGGCGGGTCAAGCGCTCCGTGCTCGGCTACGACGTGCGGGTGAACAGTTACTGCGAGGTCGAAAACTCAATCATCTTCAACCACGTGAATATCGGGCGGTACTCACGCATCCGCAACGCCATCATCGACCGGCACGTCAACCTGCCCGAGCATACCGAGATCGGTTACGACCGCGAGGCCGACCGCAAGCGCTACGACGTCACCGAAACCGGCATCGCGGTGGTTGTCCGCGAGGAGTCCATGCTGGAAGAACCAGAAAGTTGACACTCGAGAGTCGAGAGCCAGAAGCATCTTTTCTAACTTCAGCTTTCGACTTTGAATTCCTGACTCTCGACTCTTCACTCCAGGGGGAAGCATGTCCGCCAAAATCGTGAGCGTCCGCGGCCGGCAGATCCTCGATTCCCGCGGCAATCCGACGGTTGAAGCCGACGTTGTACTCCCTGGCGGCACGCTGGGCCGCGCCGCGGTGCCCTCCGGCGCTTCCACCGGCGAGCACGAGGCGCTCGAGCTGCGCGATGGCGATAGATCCCGCTACATGGGCAAAGGAGTGCTGAAAGCCGTCGAGAACATCCGCACGGCCATCGCCGAAGCGGTGATGGGCATGGACGCCGCCGACCAGCGCGCGCTCGACCGCCGCATGCTGGATGCCGACGGCACGCCCAATAAGGGCAAGCTCGGCGCCAACGCCATCCTGGCTGTTTCCATGGCTGCTGCGCGCGCCGCCGCGGCCGCGCTGCGCCAGCCGCTTTACCGCTATCTGGCGCGGTACTCAAGCGATTCGAGCGCCGACACGCTGCCCGTGCCCATGATGAACATCCTGAACGGCGGCGCGCACGCGGATAACTCCGTGGACGTGCAGGAATTCATGGCCATGCCCATCGGCGCCAGCGGTTTCGACGAAGCGCTGCGCATGGGCGTCGAAGTGTTCCATCATCTGAAGGCCGTGCTCAAGAAGCGCGGCTATTCGACGGCGGTGGGCGATGAAGGCGGCTTTGCGCCCAATCTGAAGTCGAACGAAGAAGCTATCGAAGTCGTGCTCGAGGCCATCGCTGCCGCTGGCTACAAGCCCGGCGAGCAGGTGGGAATTGCGCTGGACCCGGCGGCCAGCGAGTTCTACGACAAAGCCAGCCGCAAGTACGTCTTCAAAAAGTCGGACAAGTCCGCGCGCACCTCCGACCAGATGGCGGAGTTTTGGGCCCACTGGGCGCGCCAGTTTCCCATCGTTTCGCTCGAAGACGGCATGTCCGAGGACGATTGGGACGGCTGGAAGCACCTGACGCGCGAGCTGGGAGGCAAGCTGCAACTGGTGGGCGACGACATCTTCGTGACCAACCCGAAGATTTTTTCGCGCGGAATCGAGCAGAAAATCGCCAACGCCATTCTGATCAAGCTCAACCAGATCGGCACGGTGACGGAAACTATCGAGGCCATTGAGATGGCGCGCCGCGCGGGCTACGCGGCCGTTGTGTCGCACCGCTCGGGCGAGACCGAAGACACTTTTATCGCCGACTTCGTCGTGGCCATGGGCACGGGGCAAATCAAAACGGGCTCCGCTTCGCGCACCGATCGCGTGGCCAAATACAACCAACTCCTGCGCATCGAAGAAGAACTCGGCTCCGCCGCCCGCTTCCCTAGCGGCCTACGATTCTGAGCTACTTTGGGCCGAGCCCCCAGGTTTCACGTTGCAGGCAAGTTCCCCGAGGCGGGAGCCTCGGGGCTCAGCAGAGAGGAGTATCCTGCTGCGCATCGAAGAGGAGCTCGACTCCGCCGCCCGCTTCCCGGGCCGCCGCCCCCTTGCGGTCCAATAGGGCGGGCGCTCGATCCACCAGCTCTACGCAGTTTCGTTTCCCCGCATATTCCGTGTATGCTGGCGCGCGATGCCGAAGCCGATTGTGCTGACCGTGCTCGACGGCTGGGGATATTCGCCCGAGACGAAGGGCAACGCCATCTTTCTGGCGCGCAAGCCCAACTATGACGAGTTGCTGCGCAAATTCCCCAACACGCTGATCCACACCTCCGGGCCGTATGTTGGCCTGCCCGAAGGGCAGATGGGCAATAGCGAGGTAGGCCACCTGAACATCGGCGCGGGGCGCATCGTGCACATGGACATCACCCGGCTCAACCGGGCCATTCAGAGCGGCGAACTCTTCCGCAACGAATGGCTGCTGAAAGCTATCGAGCGCGGCCGCGCGCGGCAACTGCACCTGCTGGGCCTAGTGAGCGACGGCGGAGTCCATGCGCACATCGATCATCTATTTGTGCTGCTGCGCATGGCGCGCGAAGGCAAGGTGGAGCGCGTGTTTGTGCACTGCTTTATGGACGGCCGCGATACGCCACCCACGAGCGGCATCGACTACCTGCGGCAGCTCCAGCAGAAGCTGCGCGAGTACAGCGCCGGGCGCATCGCCACGGTAATGGGCCGCTACTACGCCATGGACCGCGACAACCGCTGGGAGCGCATCGAGAAGGCCTACCGCGCGATGGTGCACGGCGAAGCCGACTGCAAATCGAGCGACCCAATCGAAGCCATCCGGCGCAGCTACGAGCAGGGCGTCACCGACGAGTTTGTCGCGCCTGTTGTGATCACCGCTTCCGCAGGGCCGGCGGCGCAGCCCGTCGGGCTGATCCGCGACGACGACGCAGTGATCTTTTTCAACTTCCGCGCCGACCGCGCCCGGCAGACCACGCGCGCGCTGGTCGAGCCCGGCTTCGACCAGTTCACCGACCCGAAGCGGCCGAAGAACGTGTTTCTCGTGGCCTTGACGCAATACGAAAAGACCTGGCCGTGGCTGCGCTACGTCCTGGGTCCGGAAAAAGTGGAGCACATCCTGGCGAACGTCTTTGCCGAGATGAATTTCCGCAACCTGCGCGTGGCGGAAACAGAGAAGTACGCGCACGTCACCTACTTCTTCAACGGCGGCGTGGAAAAACCTTTTCCGGGCGAAGAGCGCATTCTGGTGCCCTCGCCCAAGGTGGCCACGTACGACTTGAAGCCCGAGATGAGCGCCGCAGGGGTTGCCGATAACGTCGTCCAGGCGATTGAAAAAGGCGCGTTCGATGCCATCGTGATGAACTTCGCCAACGCCGATATGGTGGGCCACTCGGGCAAGCTCGATGCCGCTGTCAAGGCCGTCGAGGCCGTGGACGCCTGCCTGGGGCGCATCTACCAGGCGCTGCGGGCCCGGCCCGACCGGGCCGCGTGGATCGTCACCGCCGACCACGGCAATGCCGAGACGATGATGGACTCTGCCACGGGCGGGCCGCACACCTACCACACGACGAACCCTGTGCCGTTTGTGCTCGTCACCGAAGACGACCGCGTACAGCTCCGTCAGGGCGGCGCGCTACAGGATATCGCTCCCACGCTGCTGGGCGTCTTGGGCATCCCGCTGCCGGCGGAAATGACCGGCCGCGACCTCCGGGCCTGACTTCTCGGCTCGGGCAGATTCGGAAAAAAGAACAGCCCGAGTGATGGGCATCTTGTCGGCCTGAAGGCCGCCGCGGATTCCGTTTGCTTCCCCTGCCTCCTTTGCTTCCTTCGCGTCATGTAGAATATGCGTTTCTATGCCGCGACGGGCGCCAGCAGAAACCAAGCTGCTGATCTGCGTCGGGCACCAGTTCACGCTCTGGCGCCCGCCGGTGGAGCTGGCCGCCGAGGTGCGCCGGCGCTGGCCGGAAATGAACGTGGTCCACCTGCCCAACTACGACCACATCGCTGATGAGCTTCCTGACACGGACATCTTCGTTGGCTATTCGCTCCGGCCCGAGCAGTTCGCCCAGGCGCGCCAGCTGAAATGGATCCATTCGACCGCCGCCGGGGTGAGCCAGTTGATGTACCGGGAGCTGCGTGCGTCCGGCTTGGCGGTTACCAACGCCCGCGGAGTGCACTCCACATCCATGGCCGAGCATATCCTGGGGACGTTGGTCGCGCTGGCGCGGGATTTTCCCGCTGCGGTTCGCTACCAGTTCGAGCGCCGCTGGGCCCAGCAGGAAATCTGGGACAGCCCGGCGCGCCCCCGCGAGCTAGCCGGGCAGATGCTGCTGATCGTGGGCTTCGGGGCTATCGGGCGCGAACTGTCGCGGCGCGTCAAGCCGCTGGGGATGAAGGTCTGGGCGGTGACGCGCTCGGGCCAAGCCGACCCGCAACTTGCCGAGCGCGTCCTGCCGGCCGCGCGGCTCGAAGAGGCGCTGCCCGATGCCGATTTCGTCGTCCTGGCCGCGCCGGAAACGCCGGAAACGCATCACCTGATCGGGGCGCGGCAACTGCAGGCGATGAAGCCCACAGCGTTTCTGATCAACGTGGCGCGGGGCTCGCTGGTGGACGAAGCGGCGCTGGTCGCGGCGCTGGAGCGGCGGGCCATCGCCGGGGCCGCGCTCGACGTCACCGAGCAAGAGCCGCTGCCGCCGGAGAGCCGGCTGTGGTCGCTCGAAAACGTTTTCATTACGCCGCATATCAGCGCGGCGAGCGAGCTCCTGTGGACCCGGCAGACCAAATTGCTACTCGAAAACCTCGAGCGGTGGCTCGGCGGCCGCGAACTGCTCAACCAGGTTGACCTCAAGCGAGGCTACTGAATGGCGGAGGTCACACAAACCGGCTGGACCCGCGTGCTGACCCGCACCGGGCGATACGAGTATCAGTTCCAGGGACGCGTGCCCGCGGTGCGCGACGCGCGGTACGAAGACGCACGGGACTACCAATTCCTGGTGATGGATGAAGAAGGCTGGCTGTACAAGATCCCCGTGCGCGTGGCTGCCGAGGCGGAAGCGGAGATGCAGAAGGAGGAGAAAACCGCGCCCGACCAAGGCACATCGAGCGAAGTGCTGCGCGTCGCTGCGGCGCAGCTCCGGGCCGGCCTGGAGAACTACCGGCCGCGGCAGAACGCCCCCTACGCCGAGCTCGACACGTATTTTGCGGTGGATCGGGCGCGCGCGAGGGAACTGGCGCGCACCCTCGGCTCGTAGACCTGTCGGCGTGGCCAGCAGGATGCGGACTTTAGTCGCCTACGCCGCCCTTGGGCGCGATGTAGCCTTCGCGAGCATAGACGGTGTACTTCAGCTTCTTGCCCTTCTGATCCTGAACGATCAGCGGGCTGCCGTCCGGACCGACCAACTGCACCTTGATCTTGCGGAATTTGCCGTCGCGGGCTTTATTGGTCGACGAATAGCCCAGGCTGTACTGGTTACGCAGGCTGGCCGCCACTTCGCGGAAGATGCCTGGCAGCTCGCCATCGAAGCGCGGGAACCACCCCCGGCCGCCGGTCATGGTGGCAAACGTGCGGAGCTGGTTTTCCGCCTGGTAATAGCCCACCCGCGAGGCACCGCCGAAGTATCCGCGAGCCTCGTAGTACTCGAAGAAGTCTCGGGCAACGCCTATCGAGAAAATGGTCACATCGCTCTGCCGGAGCCGCTTGAGGGTCTGGTCGAGCGAATGCTTGCTGAAAGTGTCATACCCGGACGCCAGAATCAAAATGGATTTCTTTCCCTTGACCTCCTGCAAGCGGTCCAACGTGTCCAGGGTGGCGTCAAACAGGTTGGCTTCGTGGAAGCCGGGAAAAACCAGGTGCGACAGCGTCTGCCGGACCTCATTTTTGTCGCGGGTGAAGTCCACCTCGATGCGGGGCCGCAGGTCGAACGTCTCGAGCGCTACCCAATCGTTGGCGTTAAGTTGGCTGAGGAAGTCATTTGCGGCGTTTCTCGCACGATAAGCAAAATACTCAAAACCGAGCTGGCTGAACTCCATCATGATCACGATGGTGATGGGCGCCTCAGTGGATGCGAAGTTGGTGATGGTCTGCGGCACGTCGTCTTCCAGGATCCGGAAGTTTTCTTTCTTCAAGCCGGTGATTAAATCCCCGGAGTTCGTGGCCGCCACGACGTCCACGGTGACCAGGGGCACTTCAACCGAGATGGCGTACTCGCCCGGCTGCTCGGGCTTCTTCTGCTGTTTGTCGTCGGGAGGCTGCGGCTTCTGCTGTTGCAGCCGGGCCAGCGCCTGCAGCTCGCCGACCGGCACAACGAGCGTGGCCATGACCACGCCCAGAATCAGTGCGCGAAAAATTGTCGGTCGCATGTAAACCTCACTCGATGGAATGCTGCCACGAAACCCGCCGCTATTCAATTGGTCACTGCATGCGCACTCCTGCTCGAGACGTGCCCGATTCAGACGCGCCCCGTGATAGTATGAAGCGCTTCGCGCGCGAGAAGTTTCCTCAAATTTGGAGGTGGGGAGAATGCGTTGCCGCCTGGGCCGTCTTGTTCTGCTTTTCCTGCTGGTCATGGCAGGAGCCGCCGGCCGCCTGCGCGCGCAGGAGCCGCCGAAGCCCGAGTGGGCGAAACTCTCCGACGAAGCCACGCTATGGCTGGCCGAACTGATCCGCATCAATACCGCCAATCCTCCCGGCAATGAACTGGCTGCCGCCAAATATTTGGCCGGCATCCTGGAGAAAGAAGGGATTCCGGCCGAGGTGCTGGAAAGCGCGCCGGGCCGCGGCGTGGTGATCGCGCGGCTGCGGTCGAGCGCCGTGCCGGATCCCTCGCGGGCGCTGCTGCTGATGGGACATTTGGACGTCGTGGGCGTGCAGAAGGAGAAGTGGAGCGTCGATCCCTTTGGCGGCGTCCTCAAGGGCGGCTACCTGTACGGCCGGGGCGCGATTGACGACAAAGGCATGGTCATCGCCAACCTCGCCGTGCTGGTGGCACTCAAGCGCGGCAATGTCCGGCTGGACCGCGACGTCATCTTTCTGGCCGAAGGCGACGAAGAAGAGGGCGGCGACTATGGCATGAATTTTGTGATCGACAAGCACTGGGACAAGATTGCCGCAGGGTTCGCCATCAACGAAGGCGGGCGCGTGAAACTCAAGGACGGCAAGGTGGAATACGTGGGGGTGCAGGCCAGCGAAAAGATTCCGGTGAATGTCGCGGTGATCGCCAACGGGACCTCGGGACACGGCTCGCAGCCGCGCAAGGACAACGCCATTGTGCACCTCGCCGCCGCGGTGGCCAAAATCGGCGCCTATGTGCCGCCGGCCAAGCCCAACACCATCGTGCGGCGCTACTTCGAGCAGTTGGCGAAAATCGAGGACCCGGACACGGCCAAGTGGATCCGCGCGCTGGAGACGCCGGAACGCATGGAGCACGCCGCGCGGGTGCTCTCCGAGGTCAGCCCGATCTGGAACTCCATGCTGCGGAACTCCATCGCGCCGACTATCCTGCGCGCCGGCATTCGCGCGAATGTGGTGCCATCCGAGGCGCGCGCCAACTTGAACATCCGCCTGCTGCCCGGCGAATCGATTGGGCCGCTGGTGGAAGAACTCAGGAAGCTGGTCAACGACCCGCAGATCCGCTTCGAAGTGGAATCGTCGCTCCGGCCGCCGGCCCCGCCGTCTTCGATCGAGACCGAGCTGTATCGCACCATCGAGCGCGTGAGCCCCACGGTTTTTCCCGGCGCCGTCGTTCTGCCGTTCATGTCCACGGGCGCGACCGACTCGGCGCAACTTCGCTTGCGCCGCGTCGAGGCGTACGGCTTGCTCCCCTTCCCCTTGAAAGAAGAAGACGAGTTGCGCATGCACGCCGACGACGAGCGCATTCCGCTGGATTCATTCCGCAAGGGAATCGAGTATCTTTATCGCGTGGTCGAGGAATTTGCCCGGGCCAAGTGATCCCGGGCGCGACCCCGGGACCGCATGAACTTCCGCAGGTCGAAAATCGTCTGCACGTTGGGCCCCGCCAGCGATTCGCCGGAGAGGATTGACGCGCTGATGCGGGCCGGAATGGACGTGGCCCGGCTGAACTTTTCCCACGGCACGCATGCCGAGCACGCCCGCACGATTGCACGCGTCCGCGAGGCTTCTGGGCGGCACGCCAAGCCCATCGCCGTCCTGGCCGACCTGCAAGGGCCGAAGATCCGCACCGGGGCGCTTCAAGGCGGCGGGCGGGTCGCCCTGCGCGCCGGGCAGCGCTTCGCCATCACTACCGCGAACGTGCCGGGCACGAGCGCCGGCGTCAGCACTACCTTCAAGCGCTTGCCGCAGGAAGTCCGCCGCGGCAGTCGCATCCTGCTGGCCGACGGCTTGATTGAGCTGCGGGTGCTGGCCGTGCGCAAAAAGGAAGTGCTTTGCGAAGTCCTCAACGGCGGCGAGCTCGGCGAGCACAAGGGCATCAACCTGCCTGGGACCAGGCTGAAGGTGCCGGCCCTGACGGCGAAAGACCGCGAAGACCTCGGCTTCGCGCTGGCCCATGGCGCCAACTACGTTGCCGTCAGCTTCGTCCGCCGCGCCGAGGACATTCTGGCAGCCAAGGCGGCAGTGGCCCGCGCCGGCAAAGATACGCCGGTGATCGCCAAGCTGGAAAAACCCGAAGCCATCGAGAACCTCGAGGCCATCCTGCGCGTGGCCGATGGCGTGATGGTGGCGCGCGGCGATCTGGGCGTGGAGATGAGTCCGGAAACCGTGCCTGTGGTGCAGAAAGAGATCATCGCCAAGGCCCGCGATTTCCGCCGGCCCGTCATCACCGCGACGCAGATGCTGGAGTCCATGACGCAGAACCCGCGGCCCACCCGCGCCGAAGCCTCCGACGTGGCCAACGCCATCTTTGACGGCAGCGACGCGCTGATGCTTTCGGCCGAAACCGCCAGCGGGCGCTATCCCATCGAGGCCGTGCGCATGATGGACCGCATCATCTGCGAGGCCGAGGCCAGCATCCAGGAGTTTCCGCGGCCGCAGCGGCCGGCACAGTTGAACGTCGCCGAGACCGCCTGCGAGCTGATCTGCCACGCCTCGCGAGAGCTACAGATGAAGGTCCTCGCCGTCTTCACCGAGACTGGCTCGACCGCGCGGCTGGTCTCCAAATACCGTCCCCGGCCGCCCATCATTGCCTTCTCGCCAAACCAGGAGACGCGGCGGCGGCTCAGCCTGCTCTGGGGCGTGCTGCCGCGCACCATCGCGCCCGTGCGCGATATTGACGGCTTGGCCAGGCTGGCCGAGAAGCGCCTGCTCGAGGAGCGGCTGGTCCGCCGGGGCGATGTGGTCGGCATCGTCGCCGGGACGCCGCTCGGCACGCGCGGCACCACCAACTTCATGAAGTTCCACGTCGTCGGCAGCGGCCGCTAATTTCCCTGTTGCTTCTTGTGTTTCAGTTGACCCAGCGGTCAGGACGCGAGCGCGTTTCGTCCTTATGTTCGCGCATGTAGACTTCGAACTTGTGGCGCAGGCGGCGGCGCTTCCAGTCCAGGAGGCGATTGCGCACGCGATAGAGGAATGACCCGCGGCGCAGGTAAAGGTAGCCGACCAGCATGCCACCCAGGTGGGTCACGTGGCTGATGTTGTCGCCGCTGGCGCCCAGAGTGCCGAAGAATTCGATTGCGCCCGCGCCCAGGACGTAAATCCGCATCGGAATGGTCACGGGGAAAGGAAACAGCCAAATCTGGCGATCGGGAAAGATCAAAGCGGCGGCCAGCAGGATGCCGTAAATCGCTCCGGAGGCCCCGATGGTGGGGATGTCGGATCTGCCCACGCCGGAAAAATTCAGGAGCATTTTCACCAGCACGTTGATTAATCCTGCGCCCACTCCGGTCACAAAATAATAGGTATAGAAGCGGTTCCGGCCCCAGTTGCGCTCCAGGTCGGCGCCAAACATCCACAGAAACAGCATGTTGAACAGAATGTGCCACACGCCGCCATGCAGGAATAAATAGGTGAACGGCTGCCAAATCCAGAGATGCAGCGCCACGCGATCGGGCACCAGCCCCAGCACGTGGAGCAGCCAGAGGTAGGCCTCCGGGCTGGCAAACAGTTGCACCAGCGTCTGCACCAGGAAAACGGCAGCGTTGGCGATCAACAGCGTCTTGATGGCAGGCGGAAACAGGCCACCCCAGTTCCGTCGGTAGCCGTAGGAGCGCGGGTGGGATCCCATCCACCAAAGTGTACGGGGCCAGCGGCGCAGAGTCAAAGACGACAAGAGCCCAAGACTCGTTTCGCCACTATTCCAGTTTTTTTCTGGCGAAGACGAACAGCGAGGCGGCCAGCAGGACAAACATCACCACCGACAGACGGTGATTCTGCGCCAGGCCGCCCAGAATCTTCGGGCCGACGCTGAACAGGCCGGGGCGCAGGACCTTGGCGTCTTCGAGCACCCGGATGATAATGCCCACCAAGCCGAAGACGCCCCCAGCAGCGATCAGCCCGCTCGAGTAGAGCGAGCCCGGGCTGACTTCGCTTTCCGCGTGCTCGGCTTGCTTTCGGCCGTGCTCCGCCAGCCACCGCACCACGCCGCCCGTAAAAATCGCCATCGTCGTGGCGATCGAGAGATAAGAACCCACCGCAAACGCCAGCGAGCGAATGCCCAGCAGTTCCACCGCAACCACCAGGAACACTCCCAGCAGCACCAAGTGCCAGGGGAGTCGTCGGGTCAAGATGCCGTTGATGACGGTGGCCATCAGGCGCGCCTGGGGCGCCGCGGCCTTTGCACTGCCGATGCCTTGCACCCACTGGATCTCGATCTGGCGGCTGCTCCAGTCATAGAGGTACTTGCCGTCCGGCACCTCGCGGGAACCAAGGGCGTTCACCAGGACGTAGGTTCTGCCTTTGTACGCGTAGCTGCGGTCTTCGACCTGCACGCCCACCGGCAATTGATCTATCTTGAGCGGGATCTGGATCGGGTTGAAGGCTTCCAGGCCCTTGTTCATCAGGATCAGGGTTCCGCCGATGGCAAACGAAGCTGCCAGCACGCCGATCACCAGCCCAACCTGCTGACTCACGGGCGTGGCGCCCACCAGGTATCCCGTTTTGAGGTCCTGCGAGGTGGCGCCGGCGTTGGCCGCAGCAATCGCCACCACTCCGCCGATGGTCAAGGCCAGCGCGGCGTAGGCGCCGCCCGTCCAGCCGGCCACGAGAAACATCGCGCAGGTGGCCATCAGAGTCGCAATGGTCATCCCGCTGACCGGGTTCGCCGAAGTGCCGATCAGGCCGCAGATGCGCGAAGACACGGTGACAAACAGGAAGCCAAAAACCACCACGAACAGCCCGGCAGCTAGGTTCGCCGCGCGCGTGGTTTCCGCGCCCGGAATCGGCTTGAAGGTGAGCAAGGCCCACATCAGCGCAACAATCACCAGCGAGCCGAGCAGAACGACGCGCATGGAAAGGTCGCGCTCGATGCGGCTGGTTGCGGCGACCTCGCCGGCGCGCTGCGCGCGCACGTCTTTCAGCCCGGAGCCAAGCGCGGCGAAGATCGTGGGCATCGTCTTGAGAAGCGTGATCAAGCCGGCCGCGGCCACCGCGCCCGCGCCCATCGGGCGGATGTAGCTGGCCCAGAGTTGGTCCGGAGTCATCTGCGGAATCGGCACGGTGCTGGGGTAGAGTGCGGCTCCCGGCGCAAGCGAGCCGAAGAATCGAATCGCCGGCATCATCACCAGCCAGGAGAACACCCCGCCCGCAAAGATCGTCCCGGCCACGCGCGGGCCGATGATGTAGCCCACTCCGAGATACTCGGAGGTGACTGCGGCGCGGAACGACGCCCCCGGCAGCCATTTCGGCTGATACTCGGGCTGGTCGGGCCACGCTTGCACGATGTTCATCAGAATCGTGTACAGCCCGCCCAAGCCAAGTCCCCAGAAGACGCGCCCGGCGAACGAGCCGCCGCGCTCACCCGCCACCAGCACGTCAGCGCAAGCGGTGCCCTCGGGGTAGAGCAGGTTGCCGTGCTCTTTTACAATGAGCTGCCTTCGCAGCGGGATCATGAACAGCACCCCGAGCCACCCGCCAATCAACGCCAGCGAAAAAACGCGCCAATACTCGGTATTCAGAGAGAAGCCCAGGAAGATCAACGCCGGCAGGGTGAAGATCACGCCCGCGGCCACCGACTCCCCCGCCGAGCCTGTGGTCTGCACGATGTTGTTCTCGAGGATCGTCGCCTTCCCGAACGCGCGCAGGATGCTGATGGAGAGCACCGCAATGGGAATGGAGGCGGAAACGGTCAGTCCGGCACGCAGCCCGACGTACACTGTTACCGCGCCGAACAGAATGCCGAACAGAGCGCCCAGGATGACCGCACGGAAGGTAAATTCGGGCGGGACCGTGGCCGGCGCCACGTAGGGGCGGAACTCGCCCGGCGGCGCAGTCGAACTCCAGGGTTGCGTAGCCACGCGTCACCTCCCGGAAGGCAGGCCCCGCTTTGCCGCGACACCCCGTGCCGGCGGAGCTTCGCAGGCGCGGGCAAAGTAGCACCAGACGCTCCGCCCAGGCAAGCCGGAATCGCGCTCGTACTGGCGCTGCTCCTTGCTGCCAACGCCACGCAGGCGCTTCTTCTTGGGCATGACGCATCTCCTCTCAACTCAACGGTTTTTTTCTCGCGCGGCGGGTCGCGAGGCACACATGACAAAGAACGGGCGGCAGTGTGTCAATTTGACTTGCGCCGCTCTTGAATCTTCCACCCAAACTTCCCGGCCATCATGCGTACATACCTCTTCTGCGCCGCGATTTCGGAGGCAGGGTCAGTGCGGGAACGTTTGCGGGGCTTGTCCACGGATTTTCTGTCGACAATTTTCACCCGTACTTCGTCACCGACGCGGAGGCTCGGCCGTCGCCACCGCATGTGTTCTTTCTCAGGCATCACCAATCCGCCGATATCCAGCCTTGTTTCGGGTTCACCCCGCCCCGAGACATAGGTGATTGTGGTTGAGAGAACGCCGTGATTGCCGATTCCCGCGAGGCATAGCCGCTTTCCATTGAGGAAGACCTCGAATGCGCGCATGGCGCGATTATAAAGGGAAGACCAAGGAACAAGCGCTTGAATTGCCTTCAAACTGCCCCGCTGCCGAACGGGCATCGTTCAGGCGCAGCCGCAAAGTCTGCGAAAACCCGCTGCTGCGATTGATTGATTCTCTGGTGCCCAAGAGAGGATTCGAACCTCCACGCCCTTGCGGGCACTAGACCCTGAATCTAGCGCGTCTGCCAGTTCCGCCACTTGGGCACAGGGTGCGGTAAGACGAGGCAAAATCATTCTGCCTGCGGCCTGCGGGAATGTCAACGCGCCGCGACGGCACTTCAGGGCAGAGCTCAACAGGCACGACCACAGCGGCAACTGCGGCGTCGACAGGCCCGTCTGGAGATGAACGCGGTTGCCACTTCGCCGACGGCAGCACTAGACTGAAGCACCCGGGTGAAAGCCGGAGCCAAGCTCGGCGAATGTACGAGGAATCAACCATGCCCGAGAAGGTGCTTCACCATCGCGGAAACTACCTGGTTCGACGGCTGAGCCTCGCGCCCGGCGAGGCCACACCCTGGCACCGCGACCCGTTCCACCGGGTAACCGTGATCGTGAGTGGCGGGACCCTGGCAATCGAATACCGAGATGGGGGCAAGGCCAAGCGCGTCGAAATCACCGCAGGCCAGGTAGATTGGGACGAGCCGAGCGATCGCGTCCATCGTGCCGTCAACGTCGGCGGGCAGGTCTACGAGGAGATCGCAATCTTCTTTCTTGACCGTCCGGACGCGGTGCCTCAGCCAAGAGCCGAGTCGGTCCAGTAACCCAGGCTGAGCCTGACCAGCCGCGGCAGGCGGTCAAAAGCAGGCCGCCTCCGGCGGGTCGTTAGCGCGGAAGATGTAGCTAACAAAAAACGGCGTCTCTCCATTTCCCGCTGAACCCAGGACAACGACTACTGCTTGAGGCGCAGCAGCCCGGCCTTAACGCCCGCGTCGAGCAACTCGGCAACCTGCTTGACGCTGACGGTGCCGTAGTACCACGCTCCGACCGACTGCGCTTCGGCGCGCACGGCGCGGTAGATCTCCAGATAGCTTCGCTTGCCGTCCACAAAGTTCCAGACCTCGTAGCGCATCAGCTCGTGCAGGCCGAAGTTGCCCGCGCCGCGGCGCTTCTCGAGGAAGTCCGCGATGCTTCCGACAACCTGCGGCACTTTGCCGCCCATGGCGCGTTCTTCGTCGCTCGGTGTCGCCTGGGGAGGCTTCTCACAGCCT
>WNFB01003113.1_pt1 | contig 14567 bp, 10 predicted proteins | sample 5400501 | NCBI WGS metagenome assembly WNFB01 (sample SAMN13153341, study PRJNA577476) | soil metagenome | isolation source: 200 cm saprolite under Douglas fir tree site 2 hole 1 | place: USA:California | collected 2015-04-18
CGGCGCCGGCAGCCTGACCCATTTGGCCGGCGAGTTGCTCAAGCTCAAGGCGAATATCGACATCGTGCACGTGCCGTATCGCGGTGCAGCTCCCGCCGTCAACGACCTGCTGGGTCAGCAAGTACAGATGGCATTCCTCGATCTGCCGATCCTTTCGCCGCAGATCAAGGCCGGAAACCTGAGGCCGATCGCGATCGGCTCGCCGGAACGCGCGCCGACAGCGATGGACGTTCCGACCACCGCCGAAGTCGGCATGCCGGACCTCAAGATCGAAAATTGGTACGGCATGGTGGCGCCCGCCGGAACGCCGGCGAACATCGTCGCCACCCTGAACAAGATCGCGACCGAGGCGATACTCGATGCCGCCGTCAAGGAGAAACTCGCCGGTCAGGGCGCAAGGCTGATCGGCGGCACCCCGGAACATTTTGGCCACTTTATTAACGCCGAAATTGAGAAATGGGCGAAAGTGATCAAGGACGCTGGGGTAGAAACCGCGAAGTGAGCACCTTCCATCAATCGATAAGCCGCCCGTCTCCGCGAATGCGTTCCCTCCCCGCTTGCGGGCAGGGCTATCGCATATGGAATTTTCTATGCGGTCCGCACACGAATCTTGTTTGTTTCGCGTGACATTTCAACGGGTCGTCCCTGCGAACGCAGGGACCCCAGCGTGAGCGCAATTGCGCTCATCGCGGCGGCGAGGACTCTCATTTTGGCGCTGGCGCAGACGCCTTTTTTCACTTTTGACGCCAGGGGTGATGGGTCCCTGCGTTCGCAGGGACGACCCGCTGAGAGCTTGTGCGAGACCACGACCGCATCAACGCGCGGCTCAATTCAGTCATATGCGATTCCCCTGCCCACAAGGGGGGAGAGAGCCGACCGTGCTCAAAGGATAACTCGGCATTCAACCAAATTCACCCTTCGCCTGCTCAGCACATCGAATTCCGCGATGCCTACTGCGCCGCCTTACGCAGATGCTCGACCAGTTGCTTGGCAGGGCGCGGCAGCGACTTGAAGCTGCGGGCGCAGATCGTCAGTTTGCGATTGGCCCAGGGGTCGCGGATCCTGATCATCGCGATCGGCATCGACCGTGCACAGCGCTTCGCGGCGGCTTCCGGCACCACCGCGATGCCGACCTCCGCCGCCACCATCCGGCAGATCGCGTCGAAATCCCGCAACCGCGCCCGAAATCGCAAGCGCAGGCCGAGCCGCGCGGCGTGTCTGGCGATATGGATCTGAAGCGCGGTGGAATTGGTCAGTCCGACGAAGTCGCGATCCCTCACCTCCTGAAAATCGATTTGACGACGGCCGGCAAGATCGCCGCGCCGCGCGGTGACCAGCATCAAGCGGTCCTCGCTGAACAGAAATCGCTCGACATTGTCGGGCAAAGCGTGCTCGGCGGCAAAGCCGAGATCCGCGGCCCCGGTGGCGATCGCCGCGGCGATATCGGTGCTTTCACGCTCCTCGATATCGACGTTGATATCGGGATGTTCGCGCAAGAAGGCGGCGAGCGCCTTCGGCAGATGCTCCGACAGGCCCGAGGTGTTGGCGAGCAAATGCACGCTGGCCCTGGCGCCGCTTGAGTAGGCCGAAAGATCGCCGCGCATGGTTTCCACATGGTGGAGAATGATGCGGGCATGATCGAGCAGACTTTCGCCTGCCGCGGTCAGCTCGATGCCGCGGCGGCCTCGCTTCAGCAGCGCGGTGCCGAGCGCCGCTTCGAGCCCCTTGATCCGCGCGCTTGCCGACGCCAGCGCGAGATGGGCGCGGAGCGCGCCACCGGTGATGCTGCGCGCATCCGCCACCGCGACGAACAGCTGGAGGTCGACCAGATCGAAACGCATGGCAGGCCCGCAAATCTTTGCCTTCTTCGGATCCGAAGGCTTGCTCCGTAAGCTGCAGATTGTGCCGATCACGCCGATCGGTCAATGTGACCAGATGTTCGAACCTCTGCTCTTTCTCGTCGCCGCCGTCTTCCTGCTCGCGGGTTTCATCAAGGGCGTGATCGGGCTTGGCCTGCCGACGGTGTCGATGGGCCTGCTCGCCGTCACGATGCAGCCTTCGCACGCGCTTGCCATCGTCATCGTGCCGGCGGTCGTCACCAATATCTGGCAGACTTTCGTCGGCCCGTACTTGCGCGACATCATCCGGCGGCTGTGGCCGTTGATGGCGGGCACGGTGATCGGCATCTGGCTGAACGCCGGCATGTTGACCGGCCCCTATGCGCGCTACGGCGCGATCGTTCTCGGCGTCCTGCTGGTAATCTATGCCGTCATCGGCCTAAGCGCGTTCCGCTTTCGCGTCGCGCGCCGGGACGAAAAATGGATCGGCGGCATCGTCGGCGTCATCACCGGCATGGTTTCGGCCGCGACCGGGATTCAGGTGATCCCGTCGATGCCTTACATTCAGGCGATCGGCATGGAGAAGGACGAACTGGTGCAGGCGCTCGGGGTATTCTTCACCGTCGCGACGCTGGGGTTGGCCTTCAATCTCACCAGCGCCGGGTTGCTGACCGCCGCGACCGCGCTGCCCGGCGCCATCGCCATGGCGGCTTCCTTCACCGGCATGTTCATCGGCCAGGCGGTGCGCTCGCGCCTGCAGCCGGAGACCTTCCGCCGCTGGTTTCTGATCGCGATGATTTTTCTCGGGCTCTATCTTGCCGGCAGCGCGCTCTACAATGTCATTCAGCGCGCCTGAGGCATGGCGACGCGGGGCGCCGAGATAGGCGAACAGTCCGCCCAGTGCGCCATTGATCCAGCGCAAGGGATTGGCCGGATCGCCTGATGCTGCCGGCGGCCCCGGCGGCGAACGCGGCCACGTCTAGGCGAAGCGGCGTCGCCGTGCAATTGTGGACTGGTTCACATCCGCCGTTTGACATTTAAGCTAGAAGGCTCCAATCGAACGACATTTTCCCGGCTACCCCCTTTTTCCGGCTACCCCTGGAGCCGAACATGAAGAAATCCTTTTGGCGTCTCGGCTGTGCTGCGGCGTTCGCATTTCTCTTGGTCCAAAGCAGTCTTGCACAGAAGCTTGTCGACCCCGATTCCGTCGCTCCCGCATTTCGCGCCGCCGCCGAAAAACGGCGCGCGGAACAACTCAAGCTGAATGATTGCACCAAGAAGGCCAATGTGGCGAAAATTCTGGTCAGGGACCGAGCCGCGTTTATCACCACCTGCCTCGACAGCACGAACGAGACAGCAAACTAGCCGCGAGGAACTTTTACCGCTCAGGCTCCCGCTTGGCCCTGCCCTCCGCTGCGGCGTGGCTTCGGCCAGTGCTTTCATGCTAGAAAACGACAATTGATGGATGAGCGGGATACGAAGGTGGCGGAAGACGACAACAGCGACGATTACAAAGTCACTCTGGCGCAGCAAATCTTCGGAAGAGCAGCGGTAATCTCCGGGCGCAATCCGCCGGAGCTCAGAACGAACGATGCGCCGGAGGCCAAAATACCTCCTGTTGCCGCGCGCGATTCCCCCGTCCGTGAAGTTTTGTCAGCGACCCTGGAGCCTGGCGAAGCCGTGGCTCAGCAAAGGCAGCTCAAGACGGCTGCCGAGCTTGCCGAACTGATCGAGTCCGACCTTGCGCGTCACCCTGACTGTCCCAAACGCGGATTTCGAGTGACGGTTTACGGAGGCTCGCACTGGCGCGCCATGTTGACGATTACGCCGGCTGCCGGCCCTGTTCGCAACCCCGGGGAGTGGCGAGACCTCACCAACGACCTCGCTGAGCGACTCCGCAAACACTACGATTTGGCCTGGGAATAGCGCGGTTCTGTCTTTGGCTCGAACCCAAGCGGCTTTCCCCTCGGGTTACGCCAATCCACTCGGCCCATGGTGGCCGACCATGATCCCACACTTCGCAACCGATGATGCCGAAAGTTCTAATTTTACGAAACTTTTAGCTATTGCCGATACGGATATTGATCGGCTCGGAACAGCCCCCCGAAACGCTCAGGACGAGCGATGACAGATGCAGAACTATCGATCATCGACGAAATTAAAACGACCATACATATTGGGTCAGCGGAAAAGCGCCTGGCAACGGCCAAGCATGTTACCGATCTTTTCCTGTCGTCCGCCGGCAGCTTCAATCATGAGCAGATCGAGCTATTTGGCGATTTGCTCGAGCGCCTCATAAAAACGATAGAGATAAGAGCGATCGCGGATGTGAGTGCCCGGATTGCTCTCGCTGAAATGAGCGTTCAACTTGCTCCGGTCGCCCAGGCACCGCCTTCTGTCGTCCGCCGTCTTGCCATGAACGACGAAATCGCCGTCGCCGGACCCGTTTTGACGGAATCTGCCCGTCTGAGCACGGAAGACCTGGTCGAAATCGCGGAAACAAAAGGCGAGCAGCACCTGTTGGCGATTTCCGGGCGCTGGTGGTTGAAGGAAGTTATCACCGACGCGCTATTGGCCCGCCGCTACCCAACCGTCAGCCGTCGGATCGTCAGCAATCCCGGTGCACGGGTTTCCGCCGCCGGATTTGCCATTGTCGTGGCGCAGGCTGAATCCGACCCTGAATTGGCCATTGAAACCGGAATCCGGGTCGATTTGCCGTCAGCGCTTCGTCGTCAACTGTTGCGCAATGCGACGGAAGCGGTCCGATCCCGGCTATTGTCACGTGCGCCACCGCACATTTTCGAGGAAATCCGCAGTGCCATCGCGACCGTCGCCGCGGGTGCCGATCGCGAAATGTCCAACGTTCGGGACTTTACCGCGGCCAAGCGTTTGGTGGCGCGGCTCAAGAACAACGGCGAACTCAATGAGGCGACCTTGTTCGGCTTCGCCAAACAGCGAAAATATGAAGAGACCGTCGCAGCGCTCGCCGAGCTGTCGCGATCCACCATCGAGATCATCCGTCCGCTGATGCAAAGCCTTCGCGACGACGGCGTTCTCTTTCCCTGCAAGGCCGCGGAATTGAGCTGGGAGACCGTAAGCGCCGTGCTCGATAGCCGCTTTGCGACGGGCTCCATGGCGCCGCATGAATTGGCCAAGGCGAAAGCCCAATTTGCAAAAATAACGCCTGAAAACGCGCGCCGTCTGCTCAGGTTTTGGCAGGTCCGATCGTCACCTTCGCCATCACGCGTAAACTGACCCGTCGTTAACGGCCCGGCGCGCTTCACGGGCGCTCGTCTCGTCTTAGCATCTTGTTAAGACTATTACGCGAATCGCGGGTCGTTTTAAGCCTTCTTGGGCACTCGGTTCTTTTAATGCCGCATTAGCTGTTGTCGAAATCCCGTAACTCGCCTGTCAACCCAAGAACGAAACTGGTCGGATGACTGAAGCAAAATCGCTTCTGGCAGAACTGGAAGATGCGGTCTCCAGAGGAACCGCCGAAAGCTGCCTGCAGGCCTTGTGGCACGCGACCGATATTCTGATCGCCGGCCGCTATTCCGAAGAACAGATCTGGACTTTCGGCGAAATCATCGGGCGACTTGCCGAAGACATCGAAATCGCCGCGCGCGTGCGGCTTGCAAACAAGCTTGCTCCCAGCAGCAACGCGCCTGTCAAAGTCATCAAACAACTTGCTTTTGACGATTCGATCGACGTCGCCGGCCCCGTCCTTCGCCAATCCGGACGGATCGACGCCAACACGCTCGTTGCCAATGCACGATCCAAAAGCCAGCAGCACCTTCTTGCCATTTCAAAACGAAAATCGATTCCCCCTGAGGTAACCGACGTTTTGGTGGTGCGTGGCACCGCGGAGGTTGCCACCTCGGTCGCGGCAAACGATGGCGCGCGCCTTTCAGGTTCCGGCTTTCTGCATCTTGTAAAGCGCTCCGAGGATGACGGCATCCTTGCCGAGCATCTCGGTCTGCGCAAAGACATTCCCAGGCACGTCTTTCAGCAGCTGATTTCGAAGGCATCCGACGAGGTCAAGAAAAAGCTCGAGCGAGAGCGCCCCGAGATGGGGAGCCAGATACAAGCCGCGGTCACGGACGTCACCGGCACGATTCACGCAAAATTTGGACCGGCGTCGAAAAACTATTTCGCCGCAAAACGGATCGTGGGCAAACTGCATGAATATGGCAGCCTGAATGAAGACAAGATTTTTGAGTTCGCGCATTCCCTCAAATTCAACGAGACCGCGGTCGCTTTGTCCTTGCTATGCGTGTTGCCGATCGACGTCGTCGAACGCGCCTTGGTTGACAAGAACAGGGAAGTCATCCTGATTCTGGCCAGGGCCCTGGATCTTTCATGGACCACGACCATGTCGTTGCTGTTTCTGGGTGCGGCCAATTATCGAATTACCGCAGGTGACCTCGACCGCATGAAGCGTGAATTTGCCCGGTTGAATGTCGAAACGTCAAGACAAGTACTGAAAGTTTATCAGTCCCGCAAGGAAACGGCGGCCGACAGTTCCGGCCTCCGCCCCTTGCCTCAGCTGCACACGCACTAGAGCGTTTTCAAGCGAAGTGGAAACCGGTTCGCGTCAAGAAAACGCGTCAAATCAAGAATCTAGAGCACCGTTTCGATTCCATCGAAACGGTGCTCTAGGCCTGTGTTGGGCCCCCTCGGCGCGATCACGATCGCCCCGTTTCACTTGAACAGCGGTGTGCCCGGCACGAAGGCGTCGAACGCCGCCCAGAATTGCCCGCGGTAGCGGTCCTGCTCCTGCAGGATCTCGTGTTTCGAACCGGCGATCACCAGATGCGAGCCGGCGCGCAAGTGATAGGCGAACTCCTCGATCGCCGCCGTCGAAACGACGCTGTCGTTGCTGGCGGCGAGCATCAGGATCGGCTGACGGATTTGCGAGGGGTAATCCGAAGCCCGAAATCCGCGCATCGCCTTGAACGCGGTATCGGCCCAGGCCACCGTCGGCGACCCGATGCCGAGCGTCGGATCTTCTTCCAGGATCGCAGCATTGCGGGCGTAGCGCACGGGATCGCTGGTCAGGAGATTATTGACGAACGAGGATGCGCCCACCAACTCGTCGCTGCCGCCGGGAATGTAGCGGCCGCCCTGCCCCGTCAGCCGCAGGATCCGCAGCAGTGCACGCGCGGCAAATCCGGTGCGGTGACCGGGAAGATCGATCATCGGCGCCGTCAGCACCATGCGGTCGAACCAGCGCTTTCCCGCATGCGCGACGCGCAGCATCACGGCTCCGCCCATCGAATGCGCCAGTGCGAAATGCGGCGGCGGGCAATCCGGCAGCACCACTTGCTGCACGAAGGTTTCGACGTCGACTTCGAAATCGGAGAAATCGCGGACGTAGCCCTTGCGCGGGTCGCGCAGGCGCCGCGACGAATGGCCCTGCCCGCGCCAGTCGATCATCGCCACCGCGAAACCGCGATCGCGCAAATCGCGCACCGTTTCGAAATATTTTTCAATCTGCTCGCCCCGCCCCGTGAACACGCAGACCGTGCCCTTGCGGCCCGCCGGCGGCGCCCACCGCGCGAACCGCAACTCGGCGCCATCAGGTGTCTTGATGGTGCCGGCGACGACGTCCTCCGGAACGGGATTGGCGGGGATCGAGACGAGCGTCATGAACGGGACCGGCTATGTCAAACGTGCTGAAAATCAAGGGCGGGCAAGCGGCGGGGGCGTCAAAAAACGGCTGCCTCGCCGCCTCTTGAACACCAACAGGCCCCTCCCATATCACCTTCGTGCAGGCCGCTACCAGTGTTTCGGGGAACCGGACCACTGTGTTTCGGATCCGAAACACATGGCTGCACAAGTGCGAAAGCCCGGCCCGATGGCGGGCGGGTTCATTCAACAGTCGCTCAATGGAGGACTACCCTATGCGTACCTATGATCTCACCCCATTTTATCGTTCCACCGTCGGCTTCGACCGGTTGTTTTCCCTGCTCGACCAGGCGACCGCGGACGGCAGCCCCGGCTATCCGCCCTACAATATCGAGCGATCCGGCGAGAACGCCTATCGCATCAGCGTCGCGGTCTCCGGCTTTTCGCAGGGCGAGCTCTCCATCGTCGCCAAGGAAAATACGCTGACGATCAAGGGCGACAAAACCGCCAATGAAAACGGCAAGGACAAATCCGAGGTGCTGTATCGCGGCATCGCGGCGCGCGCCTTCGAGCGGGCATTCCAGCTTGCCGATTTCGTGCAGGTGAAAAACGCCTCGCTTGAGAATGGCCTGCTTCACGTCGATCTCGTTCGCGAGATTCCCGAAGCCAAGAAACCCCGCAGCATTCCGATCACGACCACGAGCGCCGTCGCTCCGCAGGTCGCCGACAACTCGGCCGAGAAAGCCGCCGCGTAACGCGGGTTGGTTTCGCGCCAGGTACTGAACGAGTTCTGAATACGAAACGCCCCGGGAGACCGGGGCGTTTTTGTTTCCGTCGTCATTCCCCGATGTGCAAGTGCACATCGTGGATGCGCCAACCGAACTCGGGTTTACCCGAGTTCGGCAATATCATTGTCCAAGTCGGCTACAGCCGACTTGTATGCGCAGGCCCGGAATCCATACTCCCTGTCGTGGTTATGGATTCCGGGCTCGCGCGGAGCCTGTCATCGGGCCGCGCTTTGCGCGGACCCGTTGGCGCGCCCCGGAATGACGATGTAGTTTCTCTAACCCCCCTCGTTCGTATCCGGTCCCGCTCCAGTCACTGCACGCGGGATCTTTCGAAAATTCACAGAGCTGTGAACCCCCGTAACGTTGCGACCCCATCGTCCGAAAAACACTTATGACGCGCAACGCTGCGCACGGAAGTTTTGGCCATGGAGTTGGTATGATGAAGATAGCCCGAGTCGTGATTGCACTCACCGTCGCCGCGCTCGCGGCAACGCTCAGCGGATTTGACGCACACGCGCAAACGTCCGCGCCCACCGAGGCGCGCAACGTCGTGCTGGTGCATGGGGCGTGGGCGGACGGCTCCAGCTGGGCTGCGGTCATTCCATATCTGCAGGCGGCCGGTCTTAAAGTCACCGCCGTGCAAAATCCGCTGACCTCGCTCGAAGACTCGGTCGCCGCGACGCGCCGCGCATTGGCGCTGCAGGATGGCCCGACCGTGCTGGTCGCCCACTCCTGGGGCGGCACCGTCATCAGCGAGACCGGGATCGACCCGAAGGTCACTTCCCTGGTCTATGTTGCCGCACGAGCCCCCGACGCCGCGGAGGATTTCGTCGCCCTCTCCGCCAAATTTCCGACCGGACCGGTGCGGGCGGGTGTCCAGGAACATGATGGTTTTACCAAGCTGTCCGAAGAGTCTTTCCTCAAATATTTTGCCAACGGCGTCGAGCCCAAGGCGGCAGAAGTGCTGTATGCCGTGCAGCAACCAACGGCCGCCACCTTGTTCGGCGGACGAACCACCGCCGCAGCGTGGCGCTCAAAACCCTCATGGTACGCGGTGTCAAAACTCGATCAGACCATCAATCCCGATCTCGAGCGTTTTCTGGCAAAGCGCATGAACGCGACCACCGTGGAGCTGGAGGCAGGTCATCTCTCCCTGGTGTCACATCCGAAGCAGATTGCCGATCTGATCCTGGCTGCCGCGGGTCAGAAGAAATAAAGCATGATCCGAAAACAGCGCCACGGCGAGCCGGGACGCTGATCCAGCGGATGTCTGAGTGACGCGCCGTTTGCGGTACTATTCCAGGCCCTGCACCGCAGGCATCTCCTGGCTCGGCTTGATCTGCGGCGCTGCCGGCTTGGCCTCGCCGACAGTGCCGGCTTGCTTCGGTGCTTCCGCCGGCTTCGCCGCCGTTTGCTGGACCGGCTGGGCTGGCGGCTTGGTGGCAACGACCGCCGGCCTCTGTGCCTGGGCCGGAACGGCGCCGCGGATCGCGACCGACGGAAGCGACGTCGGCGGGCGCGGCGTCGCGTTGATGGGCATCGGCGTCGGCAGCGCACCCACGGCCGCGCCGGAGAACGGCGCATGATCCCGACTACGATCTGAACCTCGATCGGGACCACGGCCAAAGCTCATGCGATCGTAGGCTTCACCCCACTGGGACGCCGGGACGAAACGGATGATCCGGCCGTTGCGGCCATCGATTGTCAGGCGACCATCCTCGCCGCCCCGATCGAGCACGGCGATCACATAGACGTAACCGCGCTGACGCGGGATTCCGAGCGGCGAGAAGCCGTTCTCGCGCAGGATCGCGTAGATCTCCTGCGGCGGCAGCATCGCCGGAGCGTAGCCATAGTCCGGTCCATAGCCACGAGCGGGCGCGTCGCGGTAGGCCGGGGCGTAACCGCGATCCGGCGCGTAGCCGCGATCCCGGCCGTAACCATAATAGCGCGGCGCGGGCGGCGGCGCTTCCGGCACGTCGACATAGGGACCGTCCACATCCGACACGAACCGCCCCTTTCCGGCATCATATGGCGCCAACGTCTGCGCATCCGCGGCTGGGACCGCGCAAACCAATGCGGCCGACACGGCCAACCCTGGGAAAAACTTCATTGCCCAACGCTCCTGTGATGTCCCCACCGGCAAACTCTGCGCCGATTCCGGCAGTCCTTGGGCCGGATCGCGGCGCGCCTGCCTCAAATTGGACTCGACTGTGGTTACGTCCGCCACGGGCCCGCCACGCAACCGACGACTTTCGCGCGCTTGTGTGATAGAAAAAAATTTGACATGGTCGGCAATTAGGACAGTATCACTGTCTGAATTGCGGTGGCAAACCCGGCACGGGGATTGCAACGAAAGTCGGGTGCTCAAGCGCCTGGAAGGTGAAGGCAAGGCCGTTCGTCGGGACGCCGAAAGCCCAAACCTGAATTTATGAAATTGCGGCTCGCGAAGGACGAGCGGTGGCCCGGTGGGTACCGCAAACGCCCAAGGTGCGCCAACGACAGCGGTTTTTAGGCCCTTGCGGGAGGACGAGATGAGCGGGTCGGAGTTCGAGCGCGAAAACACCGTGACGGATGCGCTGTCGGCGGCCCCGGCGTCGAAACCGGATCAACCTGCACGCGAGCACAACTGGCGCCCGCCCGCCGAGGGTCTTTATGATCCGAGCCTGGAAAAGGATTCCTGCGGGGTCGGCTTCATCGCCAACATCAAGGGCAAGAAGTCGCATCAGATCATCTGCGACGCGATCAACATTCTGTGCAACCTCGAGCATCGCGGCGCGGTCGGCGCCGATCCGCGCGCCGGCGACGGCGCCGGTATTCTGGTGCAGATTCCGCACACTTTCTTCAAGCGCAAGGCCGCCGAGATCGGCTTCCAGCTGCCGAAGCCGGGCGACTACGCGGTCGGTGCACTGTTCATGCCGAAGGAGACGGCGTGGCGCAAAGTCATCAAGAGCATCATCGCCGACCAGATCAAGGCCGAGCAGTTGATGCTGCTCGGCTGGCGCGACGTGCCGGTCGACAATTCCTCGCTCGGCGAGAGCGTCAAGCCGACTGAGCCGGCCAACATGCAGGTGTTCATCGGTCGCGGCGATCACATCAAGACCGAGGACGAATTCGAGCGCCGGCTCTACATCCTGCGCAAGTCGATTTCGCAGGCGATCTATTTGCGCCGCGACCGCGGCCTCGCCGGCTATTATCCGGCGTCGATGTCGTGCCGCACCGTGATCTACAAGGGCATGTTCCTCGCCGATCAGCTCGGCAAATACTATCCGGATCTCAGCGAGCCCGATTTCGAGAGCGCGCTGGCGCTGGTGCATCAGCGGTTTTCGACCAACACCTTCCCGGCCTGGTCGCTGGCGCATCCGTACCGGATGATCGCGCATAATGGCGAAATCAATACTCTGCGCGGCAACGTCAACTGGATGGCGGCCCGCCAGGCCTCGGTGCATTCGGAACTCTACGGCAAGGATATCAGCCGGCTATGGCCGATTTCCTATGAGGGCCAGTCCGATACCGCCTGCTTCGACAACGGCCTCGAATTCCTGGTGCAGGGCGGCTACTCGCTGCCGCACGCCGTGATGATGATGATTCCGGAAGCCTGGGCCGGCAATCCCTTGATGGATGAAACGCGCCGCGCGTTCTACGAATACCACGCCGCGATCATGGAGCCGTGGGACGGCCCCGCCGCGATCGCGTTTACCGACGGCCGCCAGATCGGCGCCACGCTCGACCGCAACGGCTTGCGGCCGGCGCGCTATCTCGTCACCAGCGACGATCGCATCGTGATGGCGTCGGAGATGGGGGTGCTGAAGATCCCCGAGGAGCATATCGTTACCAAGTGGCGGCTGCAGCCCGGCAAGATGCTGCTGGTCGACCTCGAACAGGGCCGGCTCATTCCCGACGACGAGATCAAGGCGCAGCTGGCCAACAGCCATCCCTATCGCGATTGGCTCGACCGCACCCAGATCGTGCTGGAGGATTTGCCGGACGCACCGACCAAGGGCATGCGCTCCAACCTGCCGCTATTGGATCGGCAGCAGGCGTTCGGCTATAGCCAGGAAGACGTCACCATCCTGATGACGCCGATGGCGTCGACCGGCGAAGAGGCCAACGGCTCGATGGGCAACGACACGCCGATCTCGGCGCTGTCGGACAAGCCGAAGCCGCTGTTCACCTACTTCAAGCAGAACTTTGCGCAAGTGACCAACCCGCCGATCGATCCGATCCGCGAAGAACTGGTCATGAGTCTGGTCTCGATCATCGGGCCGCGGCCGAACCTGTTCGATCTGCAGGGCATGGCCGGCCTCACCAAGCGCCTTGAAGTGCGCCAGCCGATCCTGACCGACGCGGATCTGGAAAAGATCCGGTCGATCTCGGAGATCGCCGACACCCATTTCAAGTCACGCACGCTGGACACCACCTTCCACGCCGGTTTCGGCGCGGCCGGGCTCGAGCAGGTGCTCGACGAATTGTGCGCGCGCGCGGAAGCCGCGGTCCGCGAGGGTATCAACATCGTGATCCTGTCCGACCGCATGGCCGGCTCGGACCGGATTCCGATCCCCTCGCTGCTGGCGTGCGCCGCCGTGCACCATCATCTGATCCGCACCGGCTTGCGCACCTCGGTCGGGCTGGTCGTCGAATCCGGCGAGCCGCGCGAGGTGCATCATTTTGCATGTCTCGCAGGCTACGGGGCGGAGGCCATTAACCCTTATCTGGCGTTCGAGACCATCATCGCCATGAAGGACCGGCTGCCGGCGGCGCTCGACGACTACGAGATCGTCAAGCGCTACATCAAGTCGATCGGCAAGGGCCTGTTGAAGGTGATGTCGAAGATGGGCATCTCGACCTATCAGTCCTATTGCGGCGCGCAGATCTTCGACGCCGTCGGATTGAAGGCGGATTTCGTCTCGAAATATTTCGTCGGCACCCACACCCAGATCGAAGGCGTTGGCTTAGCCGAAATCGCCGAGGAAACCGCGCGCCGCCACACCGACGCCTTCGGCGATGCGCCGATGTACAAGACCGCGCTCGATGTCGGCGGCGAATATGCCTACCGCACCCGCGGCGAAGAACACGCCTGGACCGCCGAGTCGGTCTCGACGCTGCAGCATGCCGTGCGCGGCAACTCGCTGGAGCGCTACAAGGCGTTCGCGAAAATCCTCAACGAACAGTCCGAGCGGCTGTTGACCCTGCGCGGCCTGTTCAAGATCAAGCCCGCCGAGCACGAGAAGCGCAAGCCGGTGCCGCTCGAGCAGGTCGAGCCCGCCAAGGACATCGTCAGGCGTTTCGCCACCGGCGCGATGAGTTTTGGGTCGATCTCGCGCGAGGCGCACACCACGCTCGCGATCGCGATGAACCGGATCGGCGGCAAGTCCAATACCGGCGAAGGCGGCGAGGAGAGCGATCGCTTCAAGCCAATGCCGAACGGCGATTCGATGCGCTCGGCGATCAAGCAGGTTGCCTCGGGCCGCTTCGGCGTCACCACCGAATATCTCGTCAACGCCGACATGATGCAGATCAAGATGGCGCAGGGCGCCAAGCCCGGCGAAGGCGGACAATTGCCCGGCCACAAGGTCGACGCCGTGATCGCGCGGGTGCGGCATTCGACGCCGGGTGTCGGCCTGATTTCGCCGCCGCCGCATCACGACATCTATTCGATCGAGGATCTGGCGCAGCTGATCTATGACCTGAAGAACGTCAATCCGGACGGCCTGGTATCGGTCAAGCTGGTCTCCGAAATCGGCGTCGGCACGGTGGCCGCCGGTGTTGCCAAAGCGCGCGCCGACCACGTCACCATCGCAGGATTCGAGGGCGGTACCGGCGCGTCTCCCCTGACCTCGATCAAGCACGCAGGATCCCCGTGGGAAATCGGCCTCGCCGAAACCCACCAGACGCTGGTGCGCGAGCGGCTGCGCAGCCGCATCTTGGTGCAGGTCGATGGCGGCTTCCGCACCGGGCGCGACGTCGTGATCGGCGCGCTGCTCGGCGCCGACGAATTCGGCTTTGCCACCGCACCCCTGATCGCGGCCGGCTGCATCATGATGCGCAAGTGTCATCTCAACACTTGTCCCGTAGGTGTTGCGACCCAGGACCCAGTGCTGCGCAAGCGTTTTACGGGCCAGCCCGAGCACGTCATCAACTATTTCTTCTTCGTCGCCGAGGAAGTGCGCGAGATCATGGCAGCCCTCGGCTACCGCACCTTCAACGAGATGGTGGGCCAGACCCAGATGCTCGACCAGTCCACGCTGGTGGCGCACTGGAAGGCCAAGGGGCTCGATTTCTCAAAACTGTTCGTGCGCCAACAGGAACTGCCGGG
>WNFB01003114.1_pt1 | contig 14565 bp, 14 predicted proteins | sample 5400501 | NCBI WGS metagenome assembly WNFB01 (sample SAMN13153341, study PRJNA577476) | soil metagenome | isolation source: 200 cm saprolite under Douglas fir tree site 2 hole 1 | place: USA:California | collected 2015-04-18
CGAGCACGTTGAAAATGACCGCGTGCAACTCTCTATGAAGGCCGAGGATGTGAAACTGATGGAATGGGAGAAGCGGCCAAATTTTGAGGAGCACAAGGGGGATCCGACTCAACTCTTTTATGATCGTGGGCACGGCGTCGATGCCATACCGATTGTTGTGTAGCGATGGGGCGCAGAAAAAAAGCCAAAGCCTCAGAGCATGGTCCTTTCTCCTGGCTGCCTCAATTTCCTCTCGGCGCTCTTCTGCTTTGCCCCAAAGAGGACCTGTTTCCGTTCTGGGTCAGAGTTACCAGGGCTCTTGAAACGCAAAAACCCCACCTCTGCCTTCACCACCCTCTCAGGCTGGTTGCTGATGTTCGTACGGTAATGCGCTTCCCTGGCCTTACATCAGGATTTTTCGCAGAGCAATCCCCTGGATGGTGGCCCAGACAATGGTCAGGCAACTCATCTCGGTCGTGAACACGTCAATCTGCTCGGTGCGCTGACGAACATTGCTGAACAGACTCTCGATGGCGTTGGTTGTTCTGATGGAGCGATGCATGGTCTCAGGAAAGTCGTAAAAGGTGAGCGTCTTTTCTTCTTCCTCTGCCAGACTCCGCACTGCCTCGGGAGAGAGTTGACCATATTTGGCTTTAAAGGCAGCCAGTTGCGTCACCGCTCCCTCTTTGCTAGGCTGAGCCCAGATGCCCAGCAGCTCGGTCTCGACGTCATGGCGAACCCGCCTGGGGACAGCGTTCAAGACGTTGCGTTGTTTGTGCAAGAGACAGCGAGGCCTCGGCGTGGCCGAAAAGAGCGCTTTCACCGAGGCCCTCAGTCCCTCGTGACCATCGGTTACGATGAGATCGATCTGGGTGGCTCCGCGTGTCCTAAGGTCTTCCAGCACACTCGTCCAGCCCTCTTTACTCTCCTCGGCACATGCCCGCAGCGCCAACACCTCTTTGTTCCCGGCCAGATCTCCCCCCAGCGCAGTCAGGATCACCGTCGAGTCGGCCTGGTCTCCATGACGTACGCTGAAGTGGATCCCATCCAGGTAGAGGATGCGCCAGTGCTCTTGCAGAGAGCGCTCACGCCAGGCGGTGAATTGCTGCTCGAGATCCTGGTTGAGACGGCTGATGGCACTCGCGCTGGGAGCCACTCCCATCAGGGTTTGGGCCACTTCTCCCACCTTGTGGGTGCTCGTGCCTGCCACGAACATCTCGGTCAGACCCTGAGCCACTTGCGGTTCTGAGCTTCGGAAGCGCTCGAAGACCTGCGTCTGAAACTGGCCCTCGCGATCTCGGGGCACCTGCACATCCTCAACCCGGCCTGTGGTTGTGACCAGATCACGAGTGTAGTACCCGTTGCGATATCCCTTGCGCTTGGGGCTGCTCTCGCCCCATCTCACCCCAATGAGCGCGTCGAGTTCCTCGCGCATCACCCCCTCTAACACCACGCGCATGGCTCCGCGGGCCAGGTCGCGCAGATACTGCTGGAATGCTTGCTGATCAGGCAGCGGTGAGGCTGTCTGCTCCTGCGTTGAGCCAGGGGTGTTCGATGTGGTATCCTTCTTCTGACGATAAACAGGCATAGTGTCCTCCTTTTGTGGCTGAACCAAGAACGTCAACAGGACGTTCTCTGCCTGTAGTATTTGCTCACAGCAGCCTGGTTTTACAACTCGTCGCTACACAACATTCGGTACGGCATCTACCTTAACGAGAAGAGGAAAGAGCATCCTTGTAAAATAGATCGCTTCAAGCATCCTGAACGTCAAAAGCGGCCCAAAGGGATTTTACGTAGAATTTTTCAAGACGTTGGCCGTATATATGAAGATACGAGAGATGCTGAGAGGATTATCAAACTCGCCGATATTGATAAGCTTTGGCGTTGCTCATCATTTGAAAGATTTGCGGACAAGGTTGTGGGCGTGAGACGTCACTGATTTTACGAGCGAAAAGTGCTTTCACTTCTTTGCAAGGCGGATAATAGTTTTTACTAATGCATCGTCAATCTCTTGCTCATATTGTTCAATAGCAATTTGTACTGGACGACTTACCTGACCCTTTATCGCAATCCATTTGCTTGGTTGTATGGCTTCCATAACGTGCATTCTCGTTGAACGCGATTGCTCGTACCAGATCATCGTTTTCCAAAGTGTTACTAGAGGTCTCTCATCTGTGGCTAACTCGTGAAGTTTCTTATAGGCGGCTACTTCTCTATTGTTGATGTAGAGCGAATAGCTGAGAGAAACCGAAATTCCTACATCGTTATATGATTTCGGTTCTGGCAGTCCAAAGATTTCCCTGAGCGTGATAAGGACATCTTGTACTGAAAAATCGGACAAGACGGGTAACTCAAGGATGTGCTTGAGACGGTTCGAATAAACAAGCAGCGACAATAGTGAGGATGTGCTATCATCCTGAAATTGTCGAGCATAGTTGCGCAGGTAGGCATCGTTGATCGCTTGAAAAACCTCTTGTTGAGAAACAAGCACAGGTATACGAAAACGGTCAGCCACCTGGAAATGAAATTTTTTGCAGAGATCAGACCAATAGCCTTGGGTTAAAAATTCTATACCGGGCAAATATGCCCGCAAAGTTTTTTCTTGAGTTCCCGTTAAATTTACGTTGGTGCAGAGAACATATCTGTTCCACCCAGAATCCGCTTGATGTTCTCTGGCTTTTCTAATTGAAGCCTTTATTTTGTTAGGACTGATGGCACCAACCTGTCCGCTCTCTGCAGCTTTACACTGGTAAATTATACCCTTCTCTTCCCAGAGCAGATCAGCACCCAGATCAGGAGGCGTTCTGCGGCGAATAGCGGTTGTACCATGCGCCAAGTTGAGCAGTTGTCGACAGAAGTCTTCCCAGGCTTTGTCAAAGGATGTCTGAGGCTCAATAATGAAAAAGGGGGGATAAAGATGATATTCCATTGTCCACCTCGTTTGCTAGAAGACAATCGATGAAATAGTGCAAGCCGCTGTTACAAAGCGAAGTTTCGCATATTTACGACGTATAAGTCAATACCAAGTGGAATAGCGTTTAAATTAGAACAATAGTACTTGTTGAATATTTTGATGCAATAGAGTATGATCTTATCAGTACAGCCCAAAAAGAATTTGGAAAGTGATTCCCATTTTCTAAAGGATCAATCTTATGATAAAGGAATTGAGACCAGATGAACGCCTCCATTTGATTGGTCTGCTATGCAGATTACCGCATATTGAACATCTTACAGAACGTCTTTCACTTCTGGATGCTTTGGATAGGGAAGTACGACAAAACATTGAAGTATGTGACGTGCCACCAACTCACATTTCGAATATTGTCAATTCACTTGGTGGAGAAACATACTTTGAACTCAGCGATGGCTCCTACCCGATCATGATAGTGATTAAAACTGCTCAAAACAAGGTAAGAGGTACAAACCTCTATAACGAGTTACAAGCCTTTATGGAGATTTTGAAAGATCGTTATGGTTCTCCTTCTACCGAGCCAATCCTAACATCCCAGAATTCACGAAAACGAGTAGCTCCGCCTTCCTCTATAGCATTCTTCCAACAAGAGCTAGACACACTTATCCAGGCAATAACGGTATTGTGCGAACAATTAGAATCTACCATCATATTCTTTAGTAGCGATGTCCTTCCGTCCCAATGTAGGAGGATAAGCTCCGACATCACAGAGGCATGCATTCCTATTTATGTATTTGCATCATTATTACGGCAATCCGAGAACCTGCCTTTAGAGGTCGTTGCTCATGATATTTGGTTAAGAAAGGAACTTGTAGGTTTTGATAGAGAAGCAAAGGCCCTCAAAAGAGGTATTGGTCATTTTGAGGAAGTAGACGCGATATTACTTAAGCAACCTCAAGGGAAACGAAAGGAAATTCAACAAGAAATCGCTATACTTTTGCGCCGTTGTACATTATTGTTAAGTACATTAAAAGACTTACAGAATGTACTAGATAAGCAGGGTACCCCTGGATCAGAGCTTACTGATATCTCTGGTAGTTAGCTATGGGTGAGCAGCATAATCTCGCGAGGAACAACATTTATAGCCTTCAGCTTAGCCCTGCTTCTTTTTTACGATCTGATTCTGATTGGTATATAGAATGTATTTGGGCTTGTAGAGATGCGGTCAAAGAAGCAGCAACAATGATCATTAAATCAAACTGGCATACATTCACGCAGGATTCCGATGAGTTCTTAGCAATACAATCCAAGTTACAAGATACGATTGATAGGTTAGGAAAACTAGGAGTTGACCCAATGGGAAGAGAGATCGATGTAGATATAGCTTTAAGTTGGCTTTACGAGGTTGTAAGAGATTTGTACGTGGCTACAGCGCGATCGACTGAGAAAAACTTCAATATAAATTCGCCACGTTTTGCTGAAATCGGTGAGTGCCATAAATGTCTGAACAAGATAGTAGGATTGCTAAGCGTGTAAACTTTGGATTTTATTTCGTGATTAACTAAGCAAATTAGCCAACAGTAATTCATGCGCTGGCGCGCACCAGAGTCCATGGAAATAGCGGCATTTAGAGCATGACGTAACATATAACGCTATTTCCAGGGGAGTGTCATCCAGTTAACCATAAGGAGTAACAACCATGGGTCGGAACAAGGATGTATTATTTAGAGATCCAGGTGACGTTTGCGAACATGCCCAAATACGAAAAATGATCTTTGCAGAGTTCCGCGAAAGGATACAAAGCTATGCTGATGCTCTCACATTCCTCCAAGAAAAATTGAGTAACATGAGTATATCGTTCGGTGAACAGAGGAATATGGAATGGTCTGAATGTGCAGATATGATCGCGAGTGTAATTACCTTGAGTGAGTACTTGAAGAAATTCCACGAAAAGACCGAACGACCTGTTAATCCTTCATCAGTCGTTATTCCTTTCCCTCTACCTTTCGTAGTGGCGCTTAAAAAGGCCACCAGGCAAGTTAAACAGGTCAGTCGTCTCCTTAATGAACAGTACGAGGTGATTGAGTCGGACCTGAGTTTGTTGACAGGACAACAAGAGCTTCGAAATAAACTGGAAGAGCTATGCAAAGCATGTAAAGATGTTGTTCTTGAAACGCGCTTCCTACTGCATCAAACGCGTTTTCAAGAAAAGGCTATGTCGTCATCGATCATCCTACATCGTTAGTCTATTTCTTTGTTGAGGAACTGCTATGGGCCTACTTACCAGAGAAGAACACGATCAACTGATTGACTTGCTCTTGAAATTGCCGAATTACCTGAATCCAGTGGTGCGCAATCAGTTAATGTATGGGCTACCTCAATCCCTACAAGGGCATATTTCCTATGATGGAGCTGCAAAGACGCATTTTACCAGTATGGTTGATATTGCTGACGAGAATTCTGCCGAATTATACGATGGAGTCTGGCCTATCATAGAGTTGATGAAACGAGCAATTTTTCAAGCAACTGTGAAATCGCCCATAGGGAATCGGTTACAAGGATTGTTGAATGAGATAGAACGTAAGGCAGCACTACGACAAGTATTTTCTGACGCCTTGATAGGCTTGCCGCCACAGGACGCTTCTAGCCTGGAACGCCTCATCGATCCGTACAAAGGTTTTCTTGAGCCTGTAGACTGGCGGATGGCAATGCATCAGGCAGAAATGGCGACATGTCTCATTACCTTTCAGGGATACTCCCCAGAGGGACAGGGTACGGGGTTTCTTGTAAGGGACAACGTCCTGATGACTAACTTCCATGTAATAGAAAGTGTCTTTCATGGTTCTGTTCTGCCTAAAGATGTCAGGTTCTATTTTGATTATAAAACGTTCAATGGTGTGCTGTTGGGTCCGTGCCCTGAATATACACTTGCACCTGATTATCTCCTGGATTATAGTCAGGAAAATCGCCTGGATTATGCAATGTTATTGATAGATGGCACTCCAGGCTATGACATTGTGGGTGATCCGGCAACTCATTTACAGCGCGGATGGCTTCTGCCGAAGAAGCACGAATTTCAAAGCGGTGAACCCCTGTTTATTGTTCAACATCCAGATAGCGGTACCTTGAGGTTTGCTTTTGATCAAGTTAAGACCGCTGATGATTACCGTATTTTGTATTGGACTAATACAGAGCAAGGCTCTTCAGGTGCCCCATGTTTCACTCTTACCTGGGATCTCGTTGCTCTTCATCAAGGGACGGTACATAGACGGACTGATCCAGAGCGCCCTAATATGGGAATACCTTTCTCTCGTATTCTTGAACAGCCGAGGATCCAGGAGATTTTGAATATCTAATGAGGTCTGGTGTCAGTTCACAAGACACCAGACCTACGCAATCAACTGCAGGTTGCTCGATAATACCTGGGCAGTTAGCTCACGCGGCTCTCTGCTTATAACCGTCTCATTCCGGTTGATGAAAATGTTATCTGGCAAAGATGTTATGCCGTATTTGAGAGCAACCGACCCATCCGCATCCAGCACGGTCGGGTAGGTGATGCCGTATAGCTGTAAAAAGCTGGCAGCATCACTGTTTTTTTCCTGAAAGTCAATCCCCAGGAAGACGACATCTTTTCCCTGCGCTTGCATCCGCTTCCAGGTACTTTCCAGAAGCAGCAACTCCTCCTTACATGGTGTACACCACGAAGCCCAGAAATTCAAGACAACCGGCTTGCCCTTAAAATTTGAGAGCGAAAGCGCACTCTTCCCGGTATCGGGACGCAGCATTGCCAGCTATCTGGCTCTTCGCCATCATCTTCTTCTGGACGCCTCCACACTTCTGGGCGCTCTCACTCTTAATCCAGAAAGACTACGAGAAGGCGGGCATATCCATGCTGCCAGTGGTCAAGGGTAAGGCGGAGACACGGCGGCAGGTCCTGCTCTACTCGCTGCTCTTGCTGGCTCTCACTCTCGTGCTCTTCGCGATGGGCACTATGGGCTACTTCTACCTGGTCGGAGCTGTGATCCTGGGTGGCGGGCTGGTCTACCTCGCGATCCGCCTGAGGCGCGATCAATCCAGGAAGTGGGCACGCACACTTTTCTGGTACTCGAACATGTACCTGGCGGCGATCTTCGCCATTATAGTGCTGGATCGAGTAATTCATTAGGGACAATGATGTGAGCTAGCGATGACTGATTCACACGTTTCTCTCTTAGCGAGAACCTTTAAATCACCCTGGGAAATATGGAAATATGGAAAAATCCTTGACAAACCTTGCTTGTACATGGTATACATGAACTATCAAAGTTACAACCGAATAGAGCAAAAGCCTTGAAGGGACGAGTAACAGTGGTTGTTGCGTCCAGAGAGTGGGCGGCTGGTGGAAAGCCCATACGTCAATACGCTGTGAATAAAACCCTGGAGCTGCGAGAAGAAATCGCAAATGCGAAAGTAGACCTTTGCCGGTTGCCCCCGTAATCGGGCTGGAGTATGTTAGTACTCGACAAGGTTGATGTCGTGAGGCATCAACGAATGAAGGTGGTACCACGAGAGCCATATGGGTCGCTCTTCGTCCTTTCTAGTAAGAGGATGAAGGGCATTTTTATTTGTCCTTCACCTCAGTCAGAACAAAACAAGAACACAACCGACAACCGAATAGAGCAAAAGCCTTGAAGGGACGAGTAGCGTTTCCGGTTGCATCCAGAGAGCGGGCAAGTGGTGGAAAGCCCGTATGTCAACGAAGCGCGAATAAAACCCTGGAGCTGCGAGAAGAAATCGCAAATGCGAAAGTAGAACTCTGCCGGAGGCCCCCGTGATCGGGCTGGAGTACACTTGTACTCAAAGAGGCTAATGCTGCGAGGCGTTGGCAAATGAAGGTGGTACCACGAAATCCGCGTAAAAACGCTCTTCGTCCTTCCCTTGAATGGAGGATGAAGAGCGTTTTTGTTGTTTCACGTAACTATGCGAAATCGAAGGAGGAATACAAACTATGGCACTTTGTTCAGAATGTGATGCAGAGATTACCCTGCAAGGCCTCATGGTTGGAGAAATCATCTATTGTCCTGATTGTAATGCGGAACTGGAAGTGCTGAGCCTGGAGGAACCTACGTTGGCTCTTGCACCCCAGGTTGAAGAGGATTGGGGAGAGTGATGTGATGCGCCTGGCTATTCTTACGTCACGCATCCGCGTGGAAGAGAAACTGTTAATCGATGCGCTGAGGCAGCGCGCAATTGCCTTTGACATCATTGACGACCGTGAATTGCTGCTCGATCTGTCACATCCTGATGAGCGATGGCGCGAGTATGACGCTGTGCTCTGTCGCAGCCTGAGCCAGTCGCGTGGGCTGGTAATACTCCATGTGCTGGAACAGTGGGGGATGCGCGTCTATAACTCGGCTGCTGTGACCGCAACATGTAACGACAAGCTACTTACAACGCTGGCACTGCTCCGTGCAGGTATCCCAACACCGCGCACAATGGTTTCCTTTGATCCCCAGGCAACCATTCGAGGTATTGAGATGCTTGGCTATCCCGTCGTACTCAAGCCCTCTACCGGTTCGTGGGGGCGCTTGTTGGCACGCATTAATGACCGTGATGCTGCCGAGGCGGTACTTGAACACCAGGAGACGCTTGGCTCCTATCAGCATCACATCCACTATGCGCAGGAGTATATCAGCAAGCCGTCGCGTGATATTCGCGCCTTTGTCGTTGGAGAGCGTACCATCTGCGCGATCTATCGCACGAGCGAACACTGGGTCACAAACACTGCTCGTGGGGCAGTTGCCAGCAACTGTCCCGTCACTCCTGAACTTGATAGGCTGTGTGTTGGAGCCTCGCGAGCGGTTGGCGGCGGCATTTTAGCAATTGACGTGCTGGAAGATCCGCAACGTGGTTTGCTGGTCAATGAGATCAATGCCACCATGGAGTTCCGTAACAGCATCGCCCCGACGGGCGTTGATATACCCCATCTGATGCTTGACTATGTGCTCAGTAGTGGCGTACGAGAGGAAGCTGTGAGATGAGTCGACTACAAGTTGCCATTATTGGTGGGTCTGGCTATACTGGAGGAGAACTAGCCCGGCTCCTGCTCTTCCACCCACAGGTTGAGTTGACACAAGTAGCGTCCAGTAGCCATGCCGGGCACTACTTGCATAGTATCCATCCAAATTTGCGCAAGCTCAGTTCTTTGCGCCTCTGTCATCCCGATGACCTGATGTCATGCGATGTATTGTTTCTCTGCCTGCCGCACGGGGTATCGGCCAGAGAGATTGAACGCTATCGCGGAATAGCTCCAAGGATCATCGATCTTTCGGCGGATTTCAGGCTGCGCTCTCCTGAACTCTACGAACAATGGTATGGCGAGGCTCATTGCGCCTCATACCTGCTGGCGGAGGCCGTCTATGGGCTACCTGAACTGCATCGCGAGGAATTGCCTGGTGCAACGCTCGTCAGTGGCACTGGCTGTATGGCAACTGCCGCTATCCTGGGATTGGCTCCCCTCTATCGAGCAGGCCTGGTAAATAATGCCATCCCCCTGGTGGTGGAAGCCAAAGTTGGCTCTTCGGCGGCAGGAGCGATACCAGGGTTGGCTAGCCATCATCCCGAAAGGAGCGGGGCCGTGCGCTCATTTCAACCTACGAGACATCGACATACTGCTGAACTCATTCAAGAGCTTGGGCGCATCACGGGTGAGCTTCGTCAGCATGTGGCCTTTTCTGCGTCGGCGGTCGAATTAGTGCGCGGAGTACTGATTACGGCACATGTCTTTGTAAAAGAAGCGATAGACGAGCGTACTTTGTGGCGGCTTTATCGTGAGACCTACCAGCGTGAGCCTTTCGTTCGCCTGGTCAAAGAGCGCAATGGTGTCTACCGCTATCCTGAGCCAAAGATTCTGGCGGGGAGCAACTACTGTGACATTGGCTTTGAACTCGATCCCGAACAAAGGAGAGTTGTGGTAATCGCTGCCCTGGATAATCTGATGAAAGGTGCTGCCGGAAATGCGGTGCAGGCGCTCAATTGTATGAGCGGTTGGGACGAGTCGTTGGGATTAACCTTCCCCGGCCTGCACCCGGTGTAGAGATAGGAAGCATGGAGCATTGCTATGACACTTGTTGTTAAGATTGGCGGTGGCGCAGGTATCGCCACCGGGGATATTGTGCGCGAGATAGCTCAATGCGTTGCTGGTGGGCAGCGTGTTGTCCTGCTGCATGGTGGCTCTGATCTCACAAACACCCTCTCTGAGCGTTTAGGACACCCGGTTCGCATGATAACTTCACCGGGTGGCATGGTCAGCCGTTATACCGACGGCGAAACCCTGCGCATCTATATGATGGCTGTTGCCGGCCAGGTCAATACCGAGTTAGTGGCACTCTTGCAGCAACAGGGAGTCAATGCCCTCGGCTTGACAGGAGTTGATGGGCGGTTGCTGCTGGCGAGACGCAAGTCCGTCGTGCGCTCTGTGACTCCAGACGGACGTACACACATACTGCGTGACGATTACACCGGACAGATCCAGCAGGTGAATGACGCTCTGCTCCGGCAGCTACTCGATGCTGGCTATACCCCCGTAATCGCACCCTTGGCACTGAGCCAGGATGGAGAGTGCTTGAATGTTGACGGAGATCGTGCCGCTGCTGCTGTTGCCGCAAGGCTCCATGCCAATGCGCTGGTTATCATGACCAATGTTCCTGGCCTGCTTGCGAATCCGGAGGACAATGCAACACTTATCCGTACCATCCCGGCTGATCAACTTGCCGACTATATAGGCTATGCCCAGGGACGTATGCGCAAGAAGCTGCTGGGAGCGCAGGAGGCTCTTCAGGGTGGCGTGCCGCAAGTTTTGATCGGCAGCACCTCGTTACTGGGGGTGCTCAGGGGAGTAGGAACGACGATAGGAGTAGGAGTGCCAATAGAGGAACGCGGGCGGCCACAAGGGCCCCCACTCCACTCAGCCCCACTCCCGCCCCTACGCGATTCTGGAACGACGATCGTAGGAGTTGGACAGGGACATGTGGAAGAGGAGACCCTTGTACACACCCTGCGACATTCCAAATAGAAAGGAACATGAGATGATTGCAACTATTGACCTGGAAAATACCTACACGAGCGGCGTGTACAGTAAGCGCCCTGTGGTTATTGTACGTGGATGTGGTGCTGTATTGTGGGATGCCGGGGGGCGTGAGTATCTCGACTGTGCCGCGGGTCACGGTGTAGCCAACATCGGGCATGGGCGAACAGAAATTGCTGCGGCTCTCGCGGTGCAGGCGCAGCGTCTCATCACCTGTCCTGAAATCGTCTATAACGACGTGCGTGCTCGTCTCCTTGAATGCCTTGCGCGTCTCACGCCGGAGGGTCTTACGCATATCTTTCTCTGCAACAGTGGTACCGAGGCGGTTGAGGGTGCCCTCAAATTTGCGCGTATCGCCACTGGACGCACTGGTATAGTTGCGGCGCTGCGCAGCTTTCATGGTCGCACCATGGGAGCACTTTCGACAACATGGGAGCCGCATTATCGAGAACCCTTTGCGCCACTCGTCCCTGGTGTGAGCCACGTCCGTTACAATGACCTCGAGGCGGCAGAAGCGACGATCAGCGAGCAGACAGCCGCAGTAATCATTGAATTAGTGCAGGGAGAAGGAGGCGTGCATGTTGCCTCCGAGGAGTATGTACGTGGTCTTGCATCGCTCTGCCGCGAACGCGGAGCCTTGCTGATTGTTGACGAGGTGCAGACGGGTTTTGGGCGTACTGGCCGCCTCTTTGCTTGTAACCACTATGACCTGCGGCCTGATATCCTCTGCCTGGCAAAGTCCCTGGCCGGTGGTATTCCTATGGGAGCGGTTTGCCTGGGCCCGCGTGTGATGGAGAGCGGACGTATCACCAGGGGTATCCATGGCAGCAGCTTTGGCGGCAATCCTCTAGCCTGTGCTGCCGCGCTGGCTACCCTCGACATTCTTGAACAGGAAGCACTACCTGAACGTGCGGCTGTGCTTGGCGCACAAGCCCTGGAGCGACTCGGCACATTACGCACACCCCTCATTCGCGAAGTGCGTGGTAGAGGATTGCTGCTCGGCATCGAACTCAGTCGGCATGCACAGCCATACCTCGAGGCACTGCTTGAACGGGGTGTCCTCGCCCTCCCGGCCGGGCCAAACGTCATTCGCCTGCTGCCTCCCCTGGTGATTACAGAGGAACAACTTGAAAGAGTGCTTGATGTGGTGGAGGAGGTGCTGGTGAGACAGGTAAATGCAAGTCTGGCACCAGGCCTGGCGACCGCAGATCTGGCGACCGCAAGGGTCTCCAGGCCCGGTGCCAAATCAGATGAGGTAACACTCCTCTATAACATGCTCACCATTCCCAGCTACTCTCGTCAGGAGAATGTGCTGGCCCATTACCTGGTCGAGCAGGCACAGCAGATGGGGCTAGATGCTTGTATAGATGACATTGGCAACTTCATTGCAAGCACCCATCCTTTAGTAGAAGCGGGAGTTGCCCCAGGGCGACCACAAGGGATCGCCCCTACTATGGACGAATCGCATCGCGGGTGGACTGGGGAGCATAGTAGGGGCGATCCCTTGCGGTCGCCCTGGCTGGGTGCATCATGCGAGGGATCGCCCATTATCTTACTTGGTCATATGGATACCGTCCGTGGCTATATTCCGGTGAGGCTTCAGGATGAGATGCTGTATGGTCGGGGCGCGGTAGATGCGAAAGGCCCATTGGCAGCTTTCCTGTGTGCTACTGCGCGGCTGGTACACCGTGGAAATCCCGACTCCTTGCAGCATCCAATTGTGGTGATTGGGGCAGTTGAAGAGGAAGCAGCTACCTCACGTGGTGCGCGTGCCGTTGTGGAACGCTACCGGCCCCTTGCCTGCATCATTGGAGAACCGAGCGGAAGCCAGGCCGTAACAATTGGCTACAAGGGAAGATTGTTGGTAGAGTACCGCGCAACGCGCTCAATGCATCATAGCGCGGGTCCGCAGCAAAACAGCAATGAAGTGGCAGTGACCTTCTGGAATCGAGTGCGTAACCATGCTACGAACTGGAATCAGCAGCATGCAGCAAATTCCACGTTTGCTGCGCTCATGCCCTCTCTGCGTGGTATTAACAGTAGTCAAGATGGTTTAGAGGAACAGACGCGGCTCACCATCGGCTATCGTTTGCCGCCCGGCTACGACATAGCAGGTCTGCGCGCTCAACTGGAGCACTGGGCTTATGAAGACGAGGCAGAACTCACCTTTTCAGGTGAAGAGGTGGCCTTTCAGACCACGCGCACAACGCCCCTTGCACGCGCCTTCATCGCCGCTATTCGCGCTGCTGGAGGGCACTCTTCTTTCAAGCATAAAACAGGCACGTCGGACATGAACGTAGTGGGACCGGTCTGGGGACAGAATATCGTGGCGTATGGACCTGGAGACTCGCACCTCGATCATACCCCCCAGGAGCACGTCCATATTGCCGAGTACACTCATGCCATCGATGTACTTGAATTCGTGCTGAGGGAACTCGCACTGCAAGGGGGAACCACACAATGAGAACACTGGCTATTCTCGACTCGACGCTGCGCGAGGGTGAACAGTTTGCCGGGGCTTTCTTTAGCCTTGAGCAACGACTGGTGATAGCACGTTTGCTGGATGCCATTGGTGTGACGTTCATAGAGGTTCCCTCACCCATCATCTCGCCTGAGACACGGCGCACAGTAAATGCGCTATGCGAACTTCACCTGCGTGCGCACATCGTGGCACATGTGCGTTGTGTCGAGGCCGATGTGCAGGCCGCACTGGATACCCCCGTTTTTGGCTTGAATCTCTTCTACGGAACATCGGCAGAGCTGCGTACCTTTAGTCACAGTCGCCGCATCGATCAGATACTGGCTGCTGCCGTACCATTGATTCAACGCATTCGCTCCGCCGGTCGCTATGTACGTTTTTCCGCTGAAGATGCATTTCGTAGTGACCTGGTGGACCTGTTGACCGTCTTTGATGCCATAGTTGATGCAGGGGTTCAACGCATTGGCTTGCCAGACACCGTTGGCATCGCCACACCTCACCAGGTCGAACAACTCGTCCGTCTTTGTACCGAACGCTATCCACACGTTGGTGTCGAGTTTCATGGGCATAATGACACTGGATGCTCCATAGCTAATACCGTTGCGGCGCTGGAAGCTGGCGCAGACTGTCTTGATGTCACGGTGATGGGTATCGGTGAGCGAAATGGCATCGCTTCACTGAGTGGCCTGATCGCGCAACTCTACGTTCATCACCCGCAACTACTCACAACGTATGATCTCACACAACTGGCCCCGCTCGATCACTTTGTGGCAGAGTGCCTCAACCTGCCCATTCCTTTTAATACACCAATCACCGCCCCGAGTGCATTTACGCACAGGGCGGGTATACATACAAAAGCGGTGCTGCGCGATCCCCGCTCCTATGAAGTACTTGACCCAAACGATTTTGGATTGACGCGCCATGTCGATGTTGGTTCACGCTTCACCGGACGGTATGCCGTTGGACACCGCGCCACAACATTGGGGCTGCGCCTTAGTGACCAAGAGGTCTGTGATCTTACTCAGGCACTCAAAGAGCGAGCCGAGCAAGGCTCGCTAGACCAGGAAGAAGTCGACGCATTTATTCATGCATGGCACCAGGAGAAAGGAAGTGTAATATGGGAACATTAAC
>WNFB01003346.1_pt1 | contig 14565 bp, 12 predicted proteins | sample 5400501 | NCBI WGS metagenome assembly WNFB01 (sample SAMN13153341, study PRJNA577476) | soil metagenome | isolation source: 200 cm saprolite under Douglas fir tree site 2 hole 1 | place: USA:California | collected 2015-04-18
GATGCGCAGACGTTTGGGTTTCGCCCCAACCTGTACCTGGCGCTGGTCAGCGCTTCGACGGCGGGCTACTTCGTCGCGCACGGAGTCCGCCTGGAACCGTGGGAGCTCGTGCCACCCGGATTCGGCCTGATCGCCTGTGGGATCCGCCTGCGCCAGGAAACGGGATTCCACGTCGGCCCGCAGCCGCGGCAGCTGTTCGTCGGGGTAGGCCTTGCCTTGGTGATGGGGTGGGCGGCCGTCTTCACGGTGACCGGCGACCTGTTCTGGCTGGTGGCGCTGCTGATCGAGGGAGCCATCACGGTCGGCGTTGGGATCGTCCTGAGCAGCCGCGTGCTGCTTGCCGGCGGCGGCGTGGCGCTGGCGCTGGTCTCACTTCGCGCCCTGCTCTCGGTGGCGCAGGCCGGCTATCTCTTCGCCGCGTTCGGAGCCGTGGCGCTCGTCCTGCTCGCTGTCGCCACCGCGATTGCATTGAGCCGTGGGCGCTCATTCGCCGGCGCGCGGAGCATGCGAGAGCAGCTCACAACCTGGGACTGATCCCCTCTTCCCGAAGGGGAGAGGGTTGGGGAGAGGGGCGTGAGTTCTGACTAGCCGCGGAGCTGCTCGACGCCCGCCTCGCCTCGCGCCAGCCGCCCCCGCAGCACCGCCTTCGGGATCATGAGGGCGCCGAGCGCGATCAGGATCCATGCGAGCGCCGCGTACATGACCGGCTTCGCCCACACCCCGAGGTCGAACGCCTCCGGCAGCTTGTCCATCCGGTGGCGCCGCGTCACGTACGCGAGCACGGTCAGGAAGTAGACGACGAAGGGGAGGGTGGCAGTGGCTGTGATCAGCAGGAGGAAGGCTGAGCCGCCTCTGCCCGTGATCGCGCTCAAGTAGCCCCCGGCCACGAAGAGCAGGCCGAGCGACGAGGCAGTGACCAGCGCGCGGATCGGCGTCTGGGTCTGCGGGTTGACCTTCTTCAAGGCGGACGAGAACGGAATGATGTTGTCCCGCGCAAAAGAGAAGATCAACCTGCCCGTGGCGGCGAGCCCGACCACGTCGAGCGCGAGGATCGAGAACACTACGACCACGACGAAGACGTCCTTCGCCACGTCACCCATCCAGTACGCGACGATGTCGACGAGCGGTACCTGCGAGGCGGCGATCTTACCCAGGTCGGGGATGGCGATCGTGAATCCGATCAGCGCCACCATGCCCAGGATCGCCGAGCTCGCGACCGACCAGATGACCGCTTTCGGCACCGTGACGCGCGCCGCGACGGCCTCTTCGCCGAGGTCGGCGGCCAGCTCGAAGCCGACGATGGTGAAGATGCCCATCAGCGCGGCGTACGGGAGGGCCAGCAGGATGTCTCCGCCATGAACCCCGCGGGTGTCGCCGAGGAACGTGATCGAGTGGTTGGGGTGGATCGCCCACAAGACGAAGAGAATCAACCCGAACCCGACCATGCCGGCGATCTCGGTGAACACAGCGACGTTGTTGATGCGCGCCGCCAGCGCGATCGAGATGATGTTGATCGTCAGCACCGCCAAGAAGATGACGACGGTGATCACGAGGTTGATGGTCGGGTTGCTCGCATCCAGGTTGAGGATGGTGGCGATGATCGGCGCCACGACCACGAAGTTGATCCCGGCCGCGCCCACCGCGAGGTAGGCCAGCCCGACGAAACCGGTGAACCAGCCGTACGTCGTGTTCACCAGCCGCGCGCCCCACTGGTACGAGTAGCCGGCCAGCGGGATCCGCGTGCCCAGCTCGGCGACGACCAGCGCCACGAGCATCTGGCCGATCGCGGCCACCGGCCAGAGCCAGATCATGGCCGCGCCGAGGTGGGCGAGGCCGAACCCGTAGTTCGCGAAGAGCCCGGTGGTGATGGAAATGATCGAGAAGGCGACCGCGTAGAGTGAAAAGAGCCTCAGCGCCCGGCGGAGCTCCTGCTTGTAGCCGAAGGACTGATTGATGCCTTCGTCGGACGCCGCCACTTGCTCGTACACAGGCCTTCTCTCCTTATATCTATGTGACCTGAGTGGCGGGCCCGAGCACGCGGTCGAGATACGCGTTGCCGAACACGCCGTTGGGGTCGAGGCGGTCGCGCACCGCTATGAATCGATCCCAGAGCGGGTAGCGCGGCCTCAGGGTCGCCGCGGTCTGGAAGTGGAGCTTGCCCCAGTGCGGGCGGCCCTCGTGGGCGTTCATGATCGCCTCGACCTCTCGGAAGTACGGCTCGTACTCGAACCGGTGGTACACGTGGACGGCGATGTACCCGGTGTCGCGCGCATACGCGGGGCTCAGCGGGATGTCGTCGGCCGCCACCGCGCGGACCTCGACCGGGAAGCTGATGAGGAGGCGCTTGCGCTCGATCATCGCGCGGATGTCCCGGACGGCCGCGATCAGCTGGGCGCGCGGCACTGCGTACTCCATCTCCGCAAACCTCACTAGCCGCGTGTTGGCGAAGATGCGATCGCTGCGGTCCGTCATCTCCTTGCGCGACATCGTCCGCGCCGTGATGGCGGCGAGGCCGGGGATCCACGTACGGCGCACCTGAGCCGCTCGCTGGATCATCCCGAACGCATGGTTCTCGAGCAGGATGTCGTTGACGTAGGCGCCGAAACCCGTGCGGCGCTGATTTGCGGGCGGAGCGTCCTGCGTGCGCGTGTTGGTGATCGCCTGCGCCCATTCCGTGTGCGGAAACCAGAAGAATTCGAAGTGGTCGCTCTGCTTGCAGAGCTCATCGAACTGGTTGAGCAGCTCGTCGATCCGGCGCGGCTCCTGCACGGAATGGATGTTGTAGGCAGGCACGAAGCGCAAGGTCACGGTCGACAGCACACCCAGCGCGCCCAGGCCCACCTGTGCAGCCTTGAACGCCTCGGGTTCAAGGTCGGGCGAGCAGCGCATCACGTCGCCGTTGGCGAGCACCACCGAGACTGCAGCGACCTGGCTCGAGAGGTTGCGGAAACGCTCGCCCGTGCCGTGAGTCGCGGTGGAGATGGCCCCGCTGATCGTCTGGTAGCCGACGTCGCCCATGTTTTCCATCGCCAGCCCGAAATGCGCGAGCGCATCGCTGAGCTCGAGGATGGTGATGCCGGCCTGGGCGGTGATCGTGGCCGCGTCGCGGTCGACCTCGAGGACCTTGTTGTAGCGGTCGAGCTTGATGAGGCAGCCGTCGGTGCAACCGATGTCGGTGAAACTGTGCCCGCTGCCGATGACCTTCACGCGCTCGCCGCGTTCGGCAGCCGCCCGGACGATGGCGGTTATCTCGTCTTCGCTGGTGGGTGACTCGATGCGGGTGGGGCTGCAGCTGTAGGTACCGCCCCAGTTGGTCCACCGGGTGCGGGCCTCCGTCACCATCCGCGCAAATCGACCTCCCACGTCTCGAGCACCTCGCCGTCGCGCACCAGGTGCATGCGTTCGTGATAGGCGATGGTCGGATCGACATGAGCCGGCAGGACGCGGATCTGGTCGCCGATCGCGACTGAAGCCTCCGGGATGAACGTGATGTGCTCGTCGGAAACGATCAACACATTCCCGCCGCCGGCGATATCCGGGTTGCCGTGGTCCATACCCAGTGCTTTGAGGCCGCAGTTGGCGACCGCGTAGCCCGCGGCCGAGGTCGAGATGACTGTCGCGAGCACGCTGGCGGCTTGCTTGAACGGGAGCCCGAGCTTGGCGTAGGCGGCGTCCATGAGCGCATACGAGCCCGCCTGGATCTCGTTGGCCCAGGTGTTGAGGTCATAGGAGCCGGTGCCGCCGGCGGAGATGACAGCGCCGCCGACATCCTTGTGCGCCTGCACCAGGAGCTCCATCGCCTTGGCTGTCAACTCCTGCCGCAGCGTGCGGTCGTCGAGCCCGACCGCGTGGCCCTCGTAGCCCATCACCCCGCGTACGACCAGGCCCTTGGAGCGGGCCATCTCCGCCAGCGCGCCGGCGCTCTCGGGCGCGCAGCCGCAGCGGGGCAAGCCCACATTGACGTCGATCACAACCTCTTTGACGCCACCCTTGGCCGCGGCCTCGATGGTCTGGATCGAGTCGACGGCAACGGTGATCCTGGCATCCAGGCGACCGAGCCGGGAGGCGTTGAGGACCTCGTTGGCCAGCAAGATGTCCTCGCCCAGGCCCGCCGCGGCCATCCCCTCGACCTCTTTGATGGTCGCGCACGTGAAGGTGTGATGGCCGGCCGCGAGCTGGCGCCGGGCGAGGGCCGTGCACTTGTGGGCTTTGACATGCGGGCGGAGCCGCGGCCCCGGCAGCGCGGTGGCCATGGTCGAGAGGTTGTGATCGAGCGCGTCCGCGTCCACCAGCAGAGCCGGGGTCACCAGCTCCTCGATTCGGGTCGCGGTCACGCGTGCATCATGCCAGCGTCAGGACGATGACGGCAGGTTGTAGTACCTGATGCCCGCAAGGCGAAACGAGCCACCGACGCCGCTGTTGATGAAGAGCTGGCCGGGCCCCATAGCGAAAGTGGCATTGACGTCGAGTACGCGCTGCTTGTTCAGGTAATGCTCGATTTCTTGACCATGCATGACGGCTGCGATTGTCAAGGGCCGCCTCGCGGAGGCGGCCCTTGCGCCAAGTCAGTTGATCGAGCTCAGCAGGGATTAGACGACAAGACGTTCCGGAAGTCGTTCGTGCGAGTGATAACGAAGCCTGGCCCGGGGTACTTCAAGAAGAGAAGCGGCCCGAATGCGGTTGTCGAGCTGCCCCCGAAGATGTTTGTGGAGCCAGGAATAGAGGCGCCACCGAGTTGCCAGACGCATTGCCCGCCAGAGGTCCCGGTGGAGAAGAACGGATAGAAGTTGGCGCCGATGGGCGGGTTGACACAGCCGGCGCCCGTGCTACGGATGCAGTGGTTGTTCGAGGAAAGACTGGCAACCTCGATCCGTGGCAGGTCTGTCTCGAAAGCGGCCCGATCGTAGCTGGTGGTGCCGTTGATGCGCGGTGATGTGAACAGGATCGAGCTCGGGTGGAAAGCAGCATCAAGAGCACGGTTCGAGTTGGTGCCCGGCCAAACGTTCTGGTAGGGCACGCCGTCGAAGTCATTGTCCAACCCGAAGCAGCCGCCGATCTTGACTCGAGTCGCCTGGAAGGGAGGCTTAAAGGGCGGCGCGAAGCAGAAATTGTCGTCCCCGTCCACGCCGGCTGGGTCGCCGACGCCCGCCGATGTGCAGTTGCCGGTCTGGCCCGAGACGGCATTGCAGTACTCGAAGTGCCCGATCTCGTCCGAGAAGGCGGCGTTGTACGAATGCGCCGCCCACGGTACGCGTGTGTGCTCGCTGGATGTGCTGTATGCGGGGTGGAACGCGCTGTGCTCGACGCTGCAGGTGGACGCGCTGGGGTTGTAGATGACGTGGCCAAAGTCGTTGGCCACGCTTGCGGTCATCGCGCCAGACTGGCCGCTCGTGAGGTCGTTGATAACGACCTGGAAGCCCGCCGATGTGTCATGCAGATCAACGGTGAGCGTGTCTCCGGACTGCATCATCAGGTCCGTGCTCGGGTCTGGCGTGAAGGTGGCCAGAGTCGAGTCGACTGGATTGGCGGGCGCCTGGGCCACGCCGCTGCGGGTGATGAACGCGAAGTTGACCGGCTCGATGCCAACAGTGCTCAGGCAGGCCGTGTTGTTGGCCAGTCCTGTGTTCTGGTTGCTGTTGAACGAGTCGATGTTCAAGGCGGCGCACCACTTGCTTGGATCACAGCTGTCACCGGCCGGCCACTTGACCCAGCTTGGCGCGTAGAACTGCATCTCCATGAAGGCCACGCCGGGGTGCTTGCCGATGTAGTCGGCAGCACTCGGAGTCCCGCTATCGAAGATGTTCGCGTCGCTATTGGGCGTGCAGGGTGCGTTGGCCCCCGCGAAGGCTGAGCCGCCTGGGTTCGGCGCCGATTGGTCGTCGCACATGGTCATGCCAAACCAGAACGCCGGGTGCAACTGGAAGTTGAACGTGCCGCCACTACCGTCCTGTGTGGGCTTATTCGGCGGGTCCGTTGGCAGCGTGAGCCGAGAGATATACGAGTTGCCCGCACCGGCGGTGCCGGAGTAGAAAAGGAGCGACGGTTCGTCGTGTCCGATGTAGCTATACCCGGCATAGCTGAATGCCGCCGGGTCCTGCACGTCCGCGCAGATCTGCCTGTCGGCACAGTCCATAGCCATGTGACTGGCCGCCTTGGCCTGGAGGACGTGCCCGCCTGACGGCGCAATCAGCAAAGCGCCAAGGATGGCTGCAAAGGCCAGCCGTGTGATCGCGGCGCTCATTCCAAGGGACCTAGTTCCGGAACGCGAATACACAGTCAAGATCGTCCCCCCCAATTTCGCTCTGGATAAGAGCGTCCAGTTAGCTGGAAAATGTGTCCCGGCTGAGACGGACGAGGTATGGGCTGTACCGGGAATTTCCTGATCCCGCCACGTCGAGCTGAGTAGTTATCCCGTCTGACCATCTCCCTCCCCATGGACATACAGATCCGACCCCGAGACGGCCACCGGCGAATTTGAATGGCCGCCGCTGCAGTATCGGATCGCGTGGCACGTTCGTCAAGCTCGAGGGGCGCCAACCCCGCCCTGGCCGTGGCCAGCTCTTTGCAAGCCTCGCCAAACCGTGGCCCCTCAGGCGGCTCTTCCGGGGAGGCAGGTGCCACCTCGTAGCTGCCAAGAGAGAGGACACGGTGGTGACCGAATGGTTCAATGAGGGTTGGCCTAACGCGCCCCATCGGGTACTTCGCGCAGTCCTTGAGCGCGCAAGGGAGACCGGCTGGGCCGGCACCGTTCCTCCCTACCGGGGTGTGGAGCGCACTCCAGGCGACATGGCGATGTATGCAGGAATGGGAGTGGGCGACGTCACTTCTGCCACTCCCGCCCGCGAGGTGGTCAAGGACTTGGTCAGGCTTCTTTAGCCGGCGTCGCCGAACGGTGATCTGATCCACTGCCGGTCGCCTGGTATCGGGTTCGGAAATCTCATCAGGTCGAATCCAAGCTGAGGTTGCCTGGCAGCGATCGCCGCGACCCCACCGTGTGGTGCCCTTCGCCGCCCCTATCACACTATCTCGGGCCAACACCGGACAACGGACTGGCTCAGGACCAGGGACTCGAACCCTGAACCTTGCGGTTAACAGATTGCTACGCCGCGTTCAGAAGAGTCCACCAAGTGCGCTGAGTGCCGCCGAGTGTCGCCGAGTGTCGCCGTCTGCCGGTGTCTATCGCCGGCAAAAACCCGTCGCTCGGCTGCGACACGTCGCTCACGGCGGGTCGTCTGGGTGAAGCCGCGCTGGGTACTATTCGGGCATCATCCGCAGCTCACCCGCCCTGGCCGAAATCGAGTCCCTGGACCCGGATACCGACTGGGAGCGGATCGGCTACCTGAGCACCAATTACGACTTTCCCTGGGACGTCGAGCAGTCGCTGAGCCTGGCCTTCTTCAAGACCTACGGGATACCTTCCATCAGCGCCCTCCTGGACAAGTCCGGGGAGTTCCGAAACCGGCCGCAGAAGCGCTACGACGACACCAAGCTGATCCTCGCCGAGATCATCGACCACGGAATGGATTCCGAACGGGGCCGGGAGGCGAACCGGAGCATGAACCGCATGCACGGCCGCTACGACATCAGCAACGACGACTACCTGTATGTGCTCTCGACCTTCGTGCTGGTCCCGGGCCGGTGGAACGACAAATTCGGGTGGCGCCTCTATACCGAAAAGGAGCGGCGCGCCGGGCTCAACTACTGGCGCGAGCTGGGGCGGCGCATGAACATCCAGGGCATTCCGAACGACGTGGACGAGCTCGACCGCTGGAGCCGCGGGTACGAGCGTGCGAATTCGAGATACACGGACAGCAATCGCCACGTCGCCGACGACACGCTGAACCTGTTCCTGTCGTGGTACCCGAGGTGGCTGCGGCCCGCCGTCCGGCTGGGCGTGCTGTCCCTGCTCGAGGACTACATGCTGGACTCGTTCGGCTACCAGCACCCGCCGCGATGGTTCCGGCGACTGGTCGAGCTGTCGCTTCGCATCCGCGCGAAGGTGATTCCTCTGCTCCCTCGGCGCCGTCGGCCGCGCCTCATCACCAACGAGCGCATGCGGAGTTATCCGGGGGGCTACCGCATCGAGGAGTTGGGGGTCGGGGGGCCGCTCGACGCGCGCAGCTCGACGAAACCCTGACGCGATCCCTAAGTCGGAAAGGGCGCATCAGCTCTGATCTTGTGAGCGGGCCCGCGTCCTAACCCGCGGACGTTGGGCGCAACAGGGGCATCTGTATCGTCGCCGCCAGCGCCGGTTTAACCGGGGTTCGATTTGGGCGTGCCCACTCCTCGAGATGCTCCAAAAATTCAGTATATGTACTGACGACTCCTGACCGGCTCGGGCTTAGCTTGCCGTCATGGCTCAGGCGCCGGTAAAACCCCCGCCGGTGCCTAGCCACGTTTCATTGCAGGCCTGAAGGCTGCGTCGCTTGCCCGCCGGCCCTTAGGCTGATCGGCGGCGATGCGAGAGGCGGGGTTCAACGTCCGGCTGCTCTCGGCCGGCCCATTCGTGACCATGATCGACCGCTTCGCGGTCGCCCCGGTTCTGATCCCCATCGCAGTCGAATTTCGCGCCCCGGTCGGCGCCGTCGCCATCGCGGCCACCGCGTACTACTTCGCCTACGGGTTGGCGCAGCCGTTCTGGGGCTTCGCGTCGGACCGCGCCGGCCGGATTCGCATCATCAGGATCAGCCTGGCCGCGACGGCGGCCGCCTGCGCCCTCACGGCGCTCGCCCCCAACCTCGATTTCCTCATCGGCGCCCGGATCCTGGCGGGCGCGTCGGTGTGTGCGGTCCTTCCGAGCGCGCTTGTCTACGTCGGCGACATGATCCCGTTCAAGACCCGCCAGGCCGTCATCGCGGACGTTTTGGCGGCGGTCGCGATCGGCACCGCCGCGGGCAGCCTCGGCGGTGGATTCCTCGCGCACTATCTCAGCTGGAGGCTGATCTTCGGCGTCGCCGCCGTGCTCGCCGCGGTTCTCGCCGTGGCTATGGCCAGGCTGCCGGAGTCGAATGCCCGGCCGTCGACTGGCGGCCCGATCGCACAGCTGCGCCAGGCGTTCCGCCGCCCATGGGCGCGTTTCCTGATCCTCTTCGCCATCCCGGAGGGCGCCATGGTGCTTGGATTCCTGGTCTACTTCGCCCCGGCGCTCGAGGCTACCGGGACCAACGCGGCGTTGGCCGGACTGGTGGTCGCCACGTATGGGGGCGCGGTCCTCGCCGGGACGCGCGTGATCAAGCGCTTTGCGTCCCGCACCCCGGCCTGGGTCCCGATCAGCATCGGCGGCGCGATGGGGTGCGCCGGCTACCTGGCTGCGGGCCTGGATCAGCACGCGGTCGCCATCCTCCTGGCCAGCGTCCTGATCGGCGGCTGCTACGCGATCTTCCACTCGACGATGCAGGCCTGGGCGACCGACATCGCGCCAGAAGTGCGCGGCACGGCCGCGGCGCTGTTCGTCACCAGCGCGTTCACGGGCGGCGCGATCGGGTCCGGGCTGGGCGCATTCTTCGCCCAGGCGCACCAGTACAGGTCGCTGTTTCTCCTCGCGGCGGCGCTCAGCGTGCCGGTCGTGATCGCGGCTGCGCTGACGCGCGCCCGGTACCCGGGATCGGTGCTGGCGGAGCAGGTCCAGGAGGTGGCCGGTTCGTAACCGAGGGTTTAAGATCTGGAAGTCGGGAGCACCTGATTCGGGGGGAGGTTCGACCATGGCAGTGCGCAAATTGGCGTTGCTCGTTGTGGCGGCGGTGGCCGCGTTCGCATGTGGGACGACCTCTGCGGAGCCGACGACCGGCTCGACGATCACCCTCGGAGCCCCGCTCGGGCTGACCGGCTCGCTGACCAAGGAATCGCAGCTGACGCAGCAGGGCTACAACCTGTGGAGCGACTGGATCAACGCGCGCGGGGGCATCCTGGTGAACAACGTCAAACATCCGGTCGTCATCAAGTACTACGACGACACCAGCAACGCCAACCAATCAGCGGTGCTGATGCAGAAGCTCATCACCGAGGACAAGGCGAATTTCCTCCTGGGCCCATATGGGAGCGCCGCGACCGCGACGGACGCGGTCGTTGCAGAGACGAACCAGATTCCGATGGTCGAGGCCAACGGGGCGGCGCAGTCGATCTTCAACCAGGGCTACAAGTACACGTTCGGCGTACTCAGCCCGGCCAACAAGTACCTCCAGGGCGTGATTGACATGGCGGCCACCCTCACTCCCAAGCCGACCACCGTGGCGATGCTGAGCGCCGATGACAACTTCAGCCTCGAGGTGGCCAACGCGATCAACACCTACGCGCCCACCAAGGGCATCAACGTGGTCCTGTTCAAGAAGTACAAGAACGGCGCCACCAACCTCACGGCCGAGGTGCAGGCGGCGAAGGCGGTCAACGCCGACATCGTGCTCAACTCGGGTCACCTGCAGGAGGCGATCGCCATCAACAAGGCGGCCAAGGAGCAGAAGCTGAACGCGAAAATCTTCGCCTATTCGGTGGGCCCGTCGACGCCCGACTTCGTGACCGCGCTGGGAGCTGACGCCAACTACGTCTACGACGGCTCGCAATGGACCCCCCAGGTCAAGTACACGCCCGCGTTCTACCTGACCGAGTCCCAATACGTCGCCGCGTACAAGGCGAAATACCCGACCTTAGGAGATCCCGACTACCACGTCGCCGAGTCGACTGCCGCCTGCCTGGCCCTGCAGCGCGCGATCGAAAACGCCGGGTCGCTCGATGCGACCAAGGTCCGCGATGCGCTCGCGGCCTTGGACGTAACTGTGTTCTTCGGGCAGATCAAGTTCGACAGCCGCGGGATCAACATCTACAAGCCCATGGTCGTGGAGCAGATCCAGAACGGCGTCCACCACACCGTCTTTCCCGCGAGCGTCGCCGACGCCAAGCCCATGTACCCGACGCCCAACTGGGACCAGCGCTGATCCGAAAGGCCGGCTAGCCACCTTGTCCGACTTCGTCCAGCTGGTCATCCTCGGCCTGCTGGCCGGAGGCGTCTACGTCGCTGTCGGGGTCGGCTTCGGCCTGGTCTGGGGCGTGCTCAACATCGTCAACCTCGCTCACGGCGCGCTGGTGATCATCGGCGGCTACATCACCTGGCAGCTTTTCACCGCGCTGCACCTCGATCCGTTCCTGACGTTGCCGGTGGACGCGGTGGCGCTTTTCGTGCTCGGCTACGCACTCCAGCGCGGCGTGATCAACCGGATCATCAGGGCCCCGCTGCTGTTCACCTTCCTGCTCACGTTCGGTCTCAACCTTGTGCTCGTCAACGTCCTGCTCCTGATCTTTGGGTCTGACTTCCGCTCTGTCACGCCCTCTTACGCCGGGAAGGGGTTGGAGTTTGGCAGCATCGTCATCCCCTATGTCCCGCTGATCTCGCTGGGGGCGGCAATCCTGCTGTCGGCCGGGCTTGCCTTCCTCCTGAACCGAACCCGCATTGGTCTCGCGATCAACGCGATCGCGGCCGACCGCGACGCGGCCCAGCTCGTCGGCATCGACCTCCGGCACGCTTACGCGGTCACATACGGGTTGGGGGCCGCATGCGCGGGCGTTGCCGGCGGCCTCATCGCCCTGATCCAGGCCATCACCCCGACCGCCGGCGAGCCGTACACGCTGCAGGCGTTCGTGGTCGTGATCCTGGGCGGGCTGGGAAGGGTCAGCGCGACAGTGGTCGGAGGCCTTGCCTTTGGGTTGGTCGAAGCCTTCGGTCAATCGCTCCCCGGCTCGGGTTCCGTCTTCGCCAACGCGATCGCGTTCGGCCTTATGGTCCTGGTGCTGGTGACGCGACCCCAGGGCCTCATGGGCCGCCTGCGGTGATCGCGACCGCCGAGTCGAACCGCCGCTGGCGCCGAGTTTTTGTGATCGCGGGTGCGATTCTGGCCGCTTACGCCCTGCTTGCTCCGCTGACCTCACTCGAGGCCGCGCAGTCCGTCAACGTTCCCCTCCTGGCGGACAAGTACTGGTTTCGCATCGCGACCTACATCGCGATGTTCGTCGTGTTGGCGACTGCCTGGAACATCATCGGCGGGATCACCGGATACGCCGCCTTCGGCAACGTGGCCTTCTTCGGCATCGGCGCCTACACCACGGGCATGCTCGTCGCCAAGGCGAAGTGGCCTTTTCTACTTGCCCTGCCGCTCGCACCGATGGTCGCCGCCGCCTTCGCCGCGCTGGTGGGGCTTCCGCTGCTCCGGCTGCGCGGGCACTACTTCGCCGTAGCCAGCCTGGGAGTGGGGGTGGCCGTGGGCGAGCTGGTCCAGAACATCGACTACGGCGGCCAGGCGGTGTTCGGCGGCGCCAGCGGCCTGTTTCTTCCGATCCTTCGGATCGACAACCGCGGCCTCTTCTTCTTCTACCTGATGTCGGCGGCTGCGGCGATCTCGATTGCCGTCACGTGGTGGGTGCTGCGCAGCCAGTTCGGCTATGGCCTGATCGCGATTCGCGAGAACGAAGAGGCGGCTTCAGTGCTCGGCGTCAACACCACCGCGTACAAGGTTGCGGCCTTCGCGCTGGCCGCGGCCCTGACCGGCCTGGCGGGCGGGATCTTCTCCCAGTGGAACGTCTTCATCAACCAGGACAACGTGTTTCCGATCGAGTACAACGTCCAGATGATCCTGATGGCGCTGCTGGGCGGCACGGGCACCGTGTTCGGCCCTGCGGCCGGTGCTGTCCTCCTGCAGCTGCTCATCCAGTTTCTGGGCGGCACCCTGCCGATCTCGTTCGACATACCGTTCGTCTCGTCGGACGCGCGGCCCATCGTCGCGCAGGTCATCCTCGGCTTGCTCCTGGTCGCGGTCGTGATCTTCGTGCCCCGCGGAGTCATCGACTTTTTCGGCGGTCGCACCCGGCTGAGCCTGGCGTATCTGCGCCGCTCGCTTCGCGAGACGTCCCTGTGAGCGCGTCCCCTGCTCAGCTCGAGCTGCGCGGCGTCACCAAGCGATTCGGCGGCGTGGCCGCGGTCGACGGAGTGAACTTCGAGATCGCCAAGGGCGACATCGTGGGCATCATCGGCCCGAACGGCGCCGGCAAGACGACGCTGCTGAACTGCATCAGCGGCGTTTATCACCTCGACGGCGGCGACATCCGGTTGAACGGCTCTTCGATCGCCGGCATGGCGCCGCACCGGGTCGCCAGGCTTGGGATCGGCCGCACCTTCCAGATCGTCAAGCCGTTCGGCTCGATGACCGCGCGGGAGAACGTGGGGATCGGAGCGCTGTTCGGGAGCGCGCATGCGCGGCGAGGGGTCAAGCAGGCCTTCGCGCTGGCGGATGAAGTGCTGGCGTTGGTCGGCCTCAAGGCCAAGGCGGATCAGCCTGTCTCGGCGCTCACGATCCCCGATCGCAAGCGGCTCGAGGTCGCGCGCGCGGTGGCGACCAGGCCGCAGCTGTTGCTGCTGGACGAGGTCATGGCGGGGCTCAACAACGTCGAGATCGACGAGGCGCTCGAGATGGTCCGGTCAGTACATGCCACCGGCGTGACAGTCCTGCTGATCGAGCACGTGATGCGTGTGATCGTCGGAGTCTGCCGCCGCGCGATCGTCCTCGACTCCGGTCAGGTCCTGGCCCAGGGCGAGCCGGAGGTCGTGCTTCGCGACGAGCGTGTAATTCAGGCCTATCTGGGCGAGCGCTATGCCAAACGCCTCAAGTCTTCCTGAGCCGCTCCTCAAAGTTCGGGGGCTGACTGCCGGGTACGACGCCGGGCCCGTGCTGTTCGGGATCGATCTCGAAGTCGCGCCGGCCGAGCTGATCGCGCTGGTGGGCGCCAACGGCGCGGGGAAGTCCACGCTGCTCGGCGTCCTGAGCGGACTCATACGTGCCACCTCGGGCACGGTGAGTCTCGGCGGCCATGACGTCACCAACGCGCGGCCGGAAGTCCACGTCCGGAATGGGGTCGCCCACGTGCCGCAGGGCCGCCGCCTCTTCGGGACCATGTCGGTTGAGAGGAACCTGATCCTCGGCGCGTACCTGCGGCGCGATCGTCAGGTTCGCGACGACCTCACGCGTGTGCTCGGCTACTTCCCGGCGCTCAAGGACAAGCTGTCCCGAGACGCCGGCACCCTGTCGGGCGGCGAGCAGCAGATGGTGGCGATCGGGCGGGGGATGATGGCTCGGCCCAAGCTCCTGATGGTCGACGAGCTGTCGCTCGGGCTGGCTCCGAAGGTGGTCGATCGCCTGATTGACGTGGTCCAGCAGATCAACCACGATGGCACAGCCCTGCTCCTCGTCGAGCAGGACGTCCTCGTGGCACTGGACGCGGCCGATCGCGCCTACGTGCTGGAAAACGGTCGCGTCGCGTTGAGCGGGCCCGCGGCCGAGGTTCGCGACGACCCCGGTGTGCGAAAAGCGTATCTAGGGCTGTGATGCCTCCCCACTTGTGGGGAGGTGGCCCGAAGGGCCGGTGGGGAGGTGGAATGTCTCATGATCACCACCGAGATATGACCGTCAAGGAAGGCTGGCGGGGGCGATTCTTCGAGGATTTCGAGGTGGGCGACGTCTACGAGCACCCGCTCGGCCGGACGATCACTTCGGCCGACAACATCTGGTTCACGCTCCTGACCCAGAA
>WNFB01003122.1_pt1 | contig 14546 bp, 9 predicted proteins | sample 5400501 | NCBI WGS metagenome assembly WNFB01 (sample SAMN13153341, study PRJNA577476) | soil metagenome | isolation source: 200 cm saprolite under Douglas fir tree site 2 hole 1 | place: USA:California | collected 2015-04-18
TATTTTTTGTAACTGTTCATTCCAGGAGACTTTAAGTCCAATGATTTGTAACTGCACATTCCAAAGCGGTGCGACGACATAGAAAAACTGCACGCTGCCGTGTTCGCCGAGAGTTTCAAAGAAGCCATTGATGGCTGAAAGGCAAGCGGCGTATGATGGCCCGGCCAATTTTAGTTGCAGTCGAGAATCCTGGCTGAGACTTAAGGTAGCGTCCGACTCTCAGAGGGGGATAGCTAATGCGCAGACTCTTTTTATTGGTGGTTACGCTGGTGTGTTTGTGTGGTGCTTCGCAGTTCTGGGGGCAGGGAACCACTTCGCGCGTGGTTGGGGTTGTCAGTGACCCCACCGGCGCGGCAGTCCCCAACGCCAAGGTTACCCTGACCAATCAGGCCACTGGTGTCTCGTTCACCACGACGACGACCGATTCAGGCACCTATGTTTTCGAGGCCGTCCAGGTGGGGTCGTACAGCGTCACGGTGGAGACACAGGGGTTCAAGAAGTTCGTTTCGCCGGACAACCGGGTTGGGATCGGCAAGCCCACTACAGTGAACATCGCGCTCGAAATCGGCGCAGTCACAGAAACCGTGACCGTGAGCGGCGCTGCCGAACTGGTGCAAACGAGCACCTCGGGCAACTTCGGGGACACCGTAGAGCAGCGCGTGATTCAGGACTTGCCCATCGTGGGCACCCGCGGGCGCAACCCGCTGGATCTGGTGCTCTCGCAGCCCGGAGTCAATCAGACGCCCGACATGACCGGCGGCGGCGTCAATGTGCATGGCGCGCGCGACCGCGCCTGGAACTACACCCTGGACGGAATTGATACTAACGAGACCAGCGCGGGCGGCTCGAACTTTTCGCCCCTGCGCCCCAACCCCGATTCGCTGGCCGAGTTCCGCATCCTGACCAGCAATTTCACCGCAGAGTACGGCCGTAACAGCGGGGCCGAGGTGGCTATGGTCACCCGCTCGGGTGGCAACGAGTTCCACGGCACGGCCTTCTGGTTCTATCGCACCCCGAGGTTCAACGCCAACGAATGGGAGAACAATCTGAACGGTATCGGCAAGCGCCAGTTCGTGCAGCACATCCCCGGCTTCAGCGTGGGCGGCCCCATCCGCAAGAACAAGACCTTTTTCTTCGTCAATGCCCAATGGCTGCGCGCGCTGGAGACAGCCTCACGCACGCGCATTGTCTATACGCAGCAAGCGCGACAGGGCATCTTCCGCTATGTTACAGGCGGGAATTGTGGAACGCCCTGCCGGAACCGGCCTGCGGGAGTTCCTGGAGCTTCCGTAGACGCGTCCGGGAACGTCCTGCCAACAGTCAATGTGCGCCCGTACGACGTCGCGGCCAATGACCCTGCGCACATCGGTCTCGACCCAACCACGCAGGCGGAGATCAAGCAAACGAAGCTGCCCAACAATTTCACCGTGGGCGACGGCCTGAACCGCGCGGGGTTCAACTTCAGCGCCCCGCAACGCGAGAAGCAACACGACCTGGTCGTCAAGATTGACCACAACTTCAACGAGCGGCACGCCTTCTTCGCGCGGATCGCCTGGGGCGAGCAGGACACCCAGTGCGACCGGGTGAACGGCGGCGATCCGCGCTTCCCCGGAGGTCCGTGCGTGGTCAACACCGAGCGGTCACCGCGCAACCTGGCCTTTAACTGGCGGTGGACACCCACCCCGCGCATCACCAATGAGCTCGTGGCGGGCGGCAACCACTTCACCTTCAATTTCAGTATTCCCAGCGCCGACGCCAAACGCCTCACGCTTTCGTTTGACGACATCACCATTGTCGGTGAATTCGAGTTCGGCAACCTGCGGACGATCAACACCTATCAGGTCGTGGATAACTTCAGCTACGTGCGCGGCGCGCACACGTTCAAGACGGGCATCAACCTTCGTTACCAGCAGCATGTGGATACGCGCGGCTCGGTGGCCGGCGCCAATGTGAGCCCCTTGGTGGATTTCGACACCTCGGTCGATACGGTGGACCCAGCAACCTTCGGGATCCCGTCGGACATCAACACCGATTTCGATCGCCCGTCCCTTCAGAACAGCATCAACTTCTTGCTGGGCCGGGTGGGCAACATCAGCCAGGGGTTCGTGCAGAAGGGCGACTCGTATGCGCCCGGCGGCACCTTGTTCAATTTCGACGCGCGCTATCCCGAGTACGACTTCTATTGGCAGGACACCTGGAAGGCGCGCAGGAACCTGACTGTGGACCTCGGCCTGCGATGGGAATTGAAGTTGACGCCACGGGATGCCAAGGGCCTGCTCCGGCACCCCAATCGGTTGGTGGTGGCCGGAGCCGCGCCCAGCAACACTTTGCGCTGGGACTTGGGCAGCATGTACCGCAACGACGTCAACAACCTGGCGCCGTCCATCGGCTTGGCCTGGGACCCCACGGGCCGCGGCAAAATGGCCATCCGCTCCAACTTCCGAATAGCTTACGATCGGATCAACACTTTTGTGCTCTCCTCGCGCGTCTATCAGAGCATTCCCGGCATCACTTTGGGGGTGCTGAATACGAGCTTTGGGCAAGCCGGCGGCCGTTTGCCCAATCTCCCCGCACTCTCTCCGGCACCGAGCGTAAAGCCCTCCGATTTCCTTCAGCCGCCTGGCGTCTCGTTGAATTCGCAGACGGTGGTGGACCCCAACTTTCGCTCACCAAAAACGTACATGTGGGCCCTCAGTATTCAGCGAGAGTTGCCCTGGAGGACTGTGGTCGAAGCGAGTTATATCGGACGCCGCGCCGTGGGCCTGTTTGGCGCCTACGACGCAAACCAGGTGGAGTTCCGCAAGAACGGCTTCCTGGACGCGTTCAATATCGTCAAGTCCGGCGGCCAGAGCGATTTGATAAACCGTTTGCTCCTGCCAGACACGCGCCGCCAGTCGACCGAGACGGGCTCCGACATGGTGAGACGTCTGTTCAAACCGAATCTCAATCTAAATTCTGTGGCGGCGCTGGCGTTCTCCATCGCCAGCCGCATCCAACCTTGCCCCATTCGCCCGCAAGGCTGCTCGATTCCCGAACTGGCGGGAGCCGGATTCGGGCCGTTTTTCTTCCTCGCCTTTCCTCAATTCATGGGCACTCCCTTCGCCACCTTAAATGCGGGTCTCACCGTGATTGATTCCAACGACTACTCAACCTACCACGCCCTGGAATTGAAGCTCGAGCGGCGTTTCTCAGGCGGCCTCGGGATCTACGTGGGCTACACCTTCGGCAAATCACTCGACACACGCTCGTATGACCCCACCTTCTCCGTGGTTCGCATCGGGACGTCGCAGGCCGCCGCCAGCACCCCCTTCGATATCCTGAATCGCCGGCTCAATTATGCCCGCTCGGAATTTGACCATGCCCACGTCCTGCAAGGCGGGTGGGTATGGGAACTTCCCTTTGGCAGCGGGAAGCGCTGGGCCCGCAATGCCAATCCCTTCCTGGATCGCGTAATTGGGGGGTGGGAGGTAACCGGGAGCCTGGTCTTTCAGAGCGGGCGCCCGTTCACTGTCTATGCCGGCTCGAACACGCTCACGCAATTGGTGCAGACGCCAGCGAATTGCACCGGCTGCACGCACAGCGATGGCAGCGTCTTTGACGATGCGAGCGGGTTCAAATTCTTCTTCGACGCCAACGAGCGGGCAAAATTCTCCACGCCCGCCGCAGGCGAATTCGGAAACACGGGGCGCAACTTCTTCACCGGCCCGCGCTTGTTCGACATGGACATGGGCATACTGAAAAGCATCCGCATCCACGAAAGCCATGTGTTGCAGTACCGGGCCGACATCACGAACCTGACCAATACGGCCAGCTTTGGGTTGCCGACCACGGGCATCACTTCGACGACCTTTGGGCGGATTCGCGACAATGTGATCAGTCCATTTGGCTCGCGCAAAATCCAAATGGCCCTGAAGTACTACTTCTGACGGCCGGGCGCACGCCGGGGCCGCGCGCTCTTGGCGCAGGATGGGCCTAAGCTTGTAGCTTCCTTGGCGGATCGCAAGGTCAGGATTCTTTTGCGCGCTTGGCGGCGCCAAGCGAAAAACCATTGATCGAAACCAGTGCAAGCCGAAGCGTTTACTAGGCCGAAACGACAAGATGCTGAATCCTTGTTAATCCGGCTCTTCCGGCTCTTCTGCTTGACACCGCCCGCCCGGTTTGGTATCCACAAAACATATGTGGGTGGGGAGTGGGTGTGGCCAGGTGGGCCCCGCTCATCTTGCATGCTGGACCGAACGGTCATTCCCGCGACGCTCTATTCGCGTCTTCGGTCGGGGGGTAAGAATGAAAATTGCGAGATTCATGCAGGCAACCGGCCTTGCGCTCGCAATGGTGTTGCTGGTGCATGGCTTGGCGTGGGGGCAGACGGGTACGGGCCAGATCAGCGGCACCGTGCAGGACACAAGCGGCGGTGTGATTGTAGGGGCCACGGTGAAAGTGATCAGCGAGCGCACCGAAGGGACGCGCACGACCACCACATCGAGCAACGGCACCTTTGTCGTTCCCTCCTTGCCTCCTGGGCCGTACACGGTGGAGATTGAATACAGTGGGTTCCGCACCTACGTGGTCAAAAACGTGGAAGTGACGGTGGGCGCGGATCACACGATGCGGGTGACGCTGGAGCCGGGCCCGGTGACCTCAACAGTGGTGGTGAGCGAAGCAGCCGTGCAAGTACAAACCTCGGAAGCGTCGGTGAGCAGTCTAGTTGACCCGAAAACGCTTGTGCAGCTTCCGCTGAACCGCCGCAACCCGCTTCACTTCCTGGGCTTGATCCCGGGCGTAGTCGGTCACAGCGCGCAGGCGACCAGCTCGACCGGAACCGTCACGCACAACGTGCATGGCGACCGCGGCCGGGGAATCTTGACGACACTGGACGGAATCGATATCAGCGACCCCGTCATCCCGCGGGGCGAGCTGACGAATGCCCCGGTGAACCCTGACATGCTGCAGGAGTTCCGCGTAACGACAGCGCTTCCGCGGGCCGAATATGGCCGCAACAGCGGAGCGCAAGTTGAGATGGTGACGAAGGGCGGAGGAAACGGTTTCCACGGTAATGTTCGCGAGTTTTTGCGCAACACCGTGTTGGACGCCAACAGCTTCTTCAACAACCAGCGCCCCGACCCTTTCACCAATGTGCCACCCACGAAGCGGGAGCGGCTGCAACAAAACCAATTCGGCGGCGGCATCAGCGGCCCCATCCTGAGGAACAAGCTCTTCTTTTTCTTTGGGTACGAGGGCACACGCCGCATCCAGTCGTTGATCCGATCCAGCACCACATTCACGAAGGAGGCCCGCAATGGCCTCTTCCGCTTCGTGCGCGGGACCGTCACCTCTGGCGGACAGAGCTTCACCCGGCTGAGTCCTTCGTTGGTGGACCCGGCGACCGGGGCGGTGCGACCCGACATAACCATTTGCGCCACGCCGACTCAGACGAACTGCCTCGCCAATTCGGTTACCGGGGGTGCCTATGACATCGTGGCGAACGATCCCCGCGGGCGGGGCCTGGATCCCACAATGCAGAAACTGATCAACCTTTATCCTCTGCCGAACGATTTTGGCAGCGGCGACGGCCTGAACACTGCCTTCTTCCGCTGGAATGCACCCACACGGGCGCCGGTGGATACCTATGTAGCCAAAGTGGACTACAACCTAAATTCGAAGTACCAACTCTTCGCGCGCTACAACCTAAATTCGCGGAACGACCTGATCGGAGACTTTATTAACACTGCACTGCCGCGCACCCCCAGCACGGTTCCCGGCCGGTCGCGGCTGTCGCGCAACCAGAGCGCGGCGGCCGGGGTGACCATGCAGTGGTCGCCCCATTTGGTGAATGACGCCCGCATTGGCTTCACTCGGACATCCCTCTCTTTCGCCGACACGAGCCATCCGATTCGGTCGGGCGACCCAGTGTTCAGCAAAGTTCCGGAACTGCGCACCAGTGTGCTCACTACCCCCTGGATCTACTGGGGCGGGACGTTTCGCTTCCCCGAGCATCTACAGATCAAGGACAGCCTGAGATGGCAGCGGGGGACTCACACGCTCGGCTTCGGTGGTGAGGTTCGTATCTACCGCCTCAACAACAAGCGCAATACCGGTTCCAACCCCCAGGGAAGTGGGATTAGCGTATTCCCGAGCGTCTTTTTCACCCGGGGCGTCGTGCTTCCACCGCCATCTTCCGCTGTTGTGGCCAACTCTATTGACCGCAACCGACTGGAAGGAATGTTCAACGAATTGCTAGGCATCGTGGCCCAGATGGACCAGATCATGTACAGCAATGGCAGCGAGTATGCGCCGGGCAATGGTCTCATCATGTATCAACGGCAGAAGGAATTCAGCTTCTATTTCCAGGACGATTGGCGCATCGCACGCAATCTGACCCTGAACCTGGGACTCCGCTACGAGCTGTTCGGTGTGCCGTACGACAAAGGCGGGCTGGAGGTGGTTCCCGACAAGCCGCTTGACCAAGGGCCAGTGACGTTCCTGAAAGCCGGGCCGGGAACAGGCCGGCAATGGTACAAACCCGACCGCAACGACCTGGCACCAGCCATTGGTTTTTCTTGGGACCCGTGGGGCAAAGGTCGGACGGCCATCCGCGGAGGTTACCGGGTCAACTACAACCGATTGGTGGCCTGGGCCTTGAACGTGCTGGAACAACGGCAGCCAGCGGTCGGGTTGGACCCCCAGATCCGCGGTGAATGCTGGAACGCCAACCCGGCGGCGCCTGCGCTTGGCCCATGCGGCGGATCGTTTGTGCCGTTCCGCTTGACCGAGTTGCAGTTTCACCCGCGGGTGACCGTGGTGAATGGACTGCCCACGCTGAATCCGCCATCGCCCAACGTGATCCAGGCTGTGCCGGCAAACAACCGGCGGGAGTCCCCCTTCTTCTTTGACGACAATTTCCGAACCGCATATGTGCACCAGTTCTCATTGAATGTCCAGCACGAGATAACGCCGAACATGGTGCTGGATGTGGGTTACGTGGGGAGCCGAGGGAGGAACCAGTTCCGGTTTGTTAACGTCAATCAATTAGAGCTTCGGTCCAACGGTTTTCTGGCCGAATTCATCAACGCGCAAAAGAACCTAGCCATGTTCAGACAAGCCAACCCGAAGTGTGGCCAGACTGCCCAGCCCGCCTGCTCCTTCGCGAACACTGGTCTGCCCGGTCAGGTGAACCTGCCGATCTTCACGGCCCTCTTCTCGGCCGCGGGCTCGCAGACGGCGCCAGGCTTCAGCAATTCCACCACGCTGGGGAACCTTGGCTTGAACGCTGTCGGATCCATGGCAGACGCCATGGATAAAGGCCAGCAGGGCAGCCGTGGGCCGAAGGCGGCCAATCTTCTCGGCGGTGATCGCTTCTTCCGGCCTAACCCGCAATTCGACGTGGCGGGCCTTGGCGTATCGAACTCCAAATCCTGGTACAACGCCTTAGAAGTTCAGATTCGCGGCAGCTATCGCTGGGGCCTGCAGTTTGCGGCCAACTACACCTTCTCGAGATCCATCGACGACACGTCGGACGATACCGTGGGAGCGGGAACGAGTTTTGACTTCCCGTTTGACTCCAAAAACGTGAAACTGAACCGAGCGCGCTCCGATTTCGACGTGAACCACGTTTTCAGGGCCTACACGATCTATGACTTGCCTTTCGGCCGTGGGCGACACTTCGCCAAGGACTGGCACCCGCTGCTAGAGCGGATCATTGGCGGCTGGCAGGTGAACTCGATCGTGGACATTTCTTCAGGCTTTCCGTTCACTATCAATTCCGGAGACGACACCTTCTTTTCCTTCAACTACCTTTCAACCTCTCCGGCGAACTGCAAGCCCGAGGCGTTCACCGCGGGGCACTTGAACAAGAAAGATCCGCGCCCCGGCGTGTGGTACTTGAGCTCCGAGGCTGCCGGCTTGTTCAGCATCCCCGACCCTGGTCAGATGGGCACATGTGGTCGTAATACCTTTACGGGCCCGGGATACGTCCAGTTCGACTTCGGGGTTTCCAAGACCTTCAAGATCACCGAGGCGTGGAAGCTCGACTTCCGGACGGAGATGTTCAACGCCTTCAACCAGGCCAATTTCCGCAACCCAGACGACAACATTCAAAGCCCGACCTTCGGCCAGATCACGAGCACCCGGGCTCCCAACCGGATCCTGCAGTTCGCACTCAAGCTGAGTTTCTAGTAGAGGGACACGCGGGTTCCAGAAAAAGAACCTCCTCTCAACGCTTCGGGCATGGAGGGTAGGTTATTGCCTCTCGGTTTTTCTTGCGATCAAGGCGCATCGTCTTGAATCCGCGAGGCGAGCCGAAGGCACCTCTGAGCGGTTAAACGAGCGTGGAACAAGCCGCAGGCATGCTTGTCGTTTCCCGAAGACATCAGCCCGCGAAGAGGTCGCGCCCGAGAAGGTTCACGCAGATTCCTATCCCGCCGGGGCTAATGGCCAGCGGATTCGCGGCGCTGCTTTTCGCGCTGTTCGCGCAGCAGGGCCTTGCGCGACAGCCGAATCTTATTGCCCTCGATGGAGAGGACTTTGACCAGGACCTGGTCGCCGAGCTTGAGCTCGTCGCGAACGTCGCGGATCCGTTGTTCGGAGATTTCGCTGATGTGCAGCAGCCCATCGGTGCCGGGGAAGAGCTCCACGAAGGCGCCGAAATCGGCCAGGCGCACCACCTTGCCGAGGTAGGTCTTGCCGACTTCAGCTGTGGCGGTGACCTCGCGGATCATCTGCAACGCGGCGTCGGCGCCCGCCCCGTTCGTGGCGAAGACGTGGACTTTGCCGTCGTCCATCACGTCGATCTTGACGCCGGTGGCCTCGATGATCGCGCGAATCTTCTTCCCGCCGGGGCCGATGAGGTCGCGGATCTTGTCGGTGGGGATGGTCAACGCAAACAGGCGCGGGGCGTAGCTGGAAATGCTGGAGCGCGCGCGGCCGATCGTCTGGTCCATGGTGTCGAGGATCGCGAGGCGGGCCTTGCGGGCCTGCTCAAGCGCCTCGCGCATCATGGCGACGCTGATGCCGCTGACCTTGATGTCCATCTGCAGCGCGGTGATGCCGGTGCGCGTGCCCGCCACCTTGAAGTCCATGTCGCCGTAGTGGTCTTCGGCGCCGGCGATGTCGGTCAGAATGGCGTACTTGTCGCCTTCCACCACCAAGCCCATGGCGATCCCGGCGCAGGCCGAGCGGATGGGCACACCGGCGTCCATCAGGGCGAGTGAGCCGCCGCAGACCGTGGCCATCGAGGACGAGCCGTTTGATTCCAGAATGTCCGATACGATCCTCATGGCGTAGGGAAAGTCGGTTTCCGGCGGAAGCAGGTTGAGCAGGGCGCGTTCCGCCAGGGCGCCGTGGCCGATTTCGCGGCGACCGGGCCCTCGGAGGAACTTCACCTCGCCGACGCTGAACGGCGGGAAGTTGTAGTGCAGCATGAAGCGCTTGAAGGCCTCTTCCTCGAAGAGCAGGTCCAGCCGCTGCATGTCTTCCTTGGTGCCGAGCGTGACCGTGGCCAGCGCCTGCGTCTCGCCACGGGTGAATAATGCCGAGCCGTGCACGCGCGGCAGCAGTCCAACCTCGCAAGAGATCGGGCGAATCTGATCAAAGCCGCGGGCGTCCGGCCGGCGGCGACGAACCAGGATGTCTTCGCGGAAGTATTTCTCGCGCAGGCGTTCGAAGGCGCGGTCGGCGAGCTGCCGACGCTCCTCCTCTTCCTCGGGGATCGTGCCGAGCAGCTCCTGCAGGATTGCCTCCACGCGCTGGTAACTCTCCTTTTTCGGATACTTGGCGGTGTCGAGCGCGTCGTGCAGGCGCTCGCCATATTGCTGCTCGACTTGCCGGGCCAGGGCCTCATCGAATGGCAGCGGCGGGACCACCACCTTGGCCGGATTCACCTTGGCATAGAGCTCGCGGATGGCGGCGATGATCCTGCGGATCTGGTCGTGGCCGAACTGGAGCGCATCGGTCACCGTTTCTTCAGAGACTTCGAGCGCGCCGGCTTCGACCATGACAATGGCCTCTTCCGTGCCGGTCACCACGATATTGAGCAGGCTGGTCTTCTGCTCGGCCACGGTCGGATTGGCGGCAAGCTGGCCTCCAAGCAGGCCCACCCGCACCGCGGCGACGGGTTTGTCAAACGGCAGGTCGGAACAATAGCTCGCGGCAGAGGCGGCGGTGACGGCGATGACGTCCGGATCGTTTTCGCTGTCGGCCGAGAGCACCATGCCGACGATTTGTGTTTCGTTGCGCCAGCCTTCGGGAAACAGCGGCCGAAGCGGCCGGTCGATGAGCCGTGAGGTAAGGATTTCGCGCTCCGAGGGGCGGCCCTCGCGCTTGAAGAATCCGCCGGGGATTTTCCCGGCCGAGTAGGTGTATTCACGGTAGTCCACGGTGAGGGGAAGAAAGTCTTTTTCGTTGGGCTGGCTATCCATACAGGCACTGACCAGCAGCACCGTATCGCCATACCGCGCGACCACGGCGCCATTGGCCTGGCGCGCCACTTTGCCCATTTCGAGGGTGAGCTGACGTCCCCCAACCTCGACGCTCACGCTATGAGGTGCTTGCTGCGGCATAAGTTCAATTCCTTTCGCTTCCCCGTCCCCTCTATTGGGGCCGGAAGCCATTCAGATGCTGGATGAGGATCCCCCTTGTGATGCAGAAGAGGACGAAAGCATCAGCGAGGCGCGGGGCGCAGTGCAGTCACAAAAAAGCGACCGGGCACGGAAATCCGCCGGTCGCCAGAGCTGCAGCACGACCCCGCAGGGGTTCGGACGTTCTGGTTGCGCGCCTGTAAGCCCAAGAGGCTCGAGCGCTACTTGCGCAGACTAAGGCGTTCCACAATCTCGCGATACCGATCCGGGTCACGGCGGTTGAGATAGTCCAGCAGTCGCCGGCGCTTGTTGACCATCATGATCAACCCGCGCCGCGAGGCGTGGTCTTTCATATGCGACTTGAGGTGCGTGGTCAGGTAGTTGATTCGCTCGCTCAGCAACGCAATTTGCACTTCCGGCGAGCCGGTGTCTTTGGCATGCGTTCTGAATTGCTCGATCAACGCCAACTTGTCTTCTTTCAAGCCGCGCCTCCGCCGTACCCTCAGCTACGGTGATTCGTCTTCTCTTCGACGCAAAAATCGTAGCATAGCCCCCGGCGCAGTGTAAAGAAATCGTTTCGGCAGGAGCCGGGCCTGCCCCGCGGCCGCCAAGCCCCAGGGGCCCGCCCCGGCGGCAACGCCAATCCCGCTAGGTCTTGTTCGCACGGATCAGGGCGAGGAACTCGTCGCGCGTCTGTTTGTTTTCCCGAAACGCGCCGAGCATAGCGCTGGTGACCGCCTGCGAGTGCTGTTTTTCCACGCCCCGCATCACCATGCACAGATGGCGCGCTTCGATGATCACGCCCACGCCCTCGGGGCTGATCTTTTCCTGGATGGCCTTAGCGATCTGGCTGGTCAGCCGCTCCTGGATCTGCAACCGCCGCGCAAACATGTTCACCAGCCGCGGGATCTTGCTGAGCCCGATAACTTTTTTGCTGGGGATGTACGCCACGTGGCATTGGCCGAAGAACGGCAGCAGGTGGTGCTCGCACAGGCTGAACAGCTCGATGTCTTTCACCACCACCATTTCGTCGTAGCAAACGTTGAAGACCGCCGCATTCAGGATCTTTTCCGCGTCCTGGTGATAGCCGCCGGTCAGATAGCGCAGCGCTTTCTCAAACCGCTCCGGCGTCTTCCGCAGGCCCTCGCGGTTGGGATCCTCGCCGATCATGAGGAGCATGCGGCGCACCATCTGCGCGATGGATTCGGGCGGGCTCTGCTGCTTGCTTTCCGGAATCAGAAGCTCTTCAGTTTGTTTGTTCATGGCGCGCTCCCGTGGGATTCTCCGGCATATTCGAAGCTGTTCAGGCTGGTCTCTTCCAACCGCACGCGCTCGAGGCGCGCCCCCGGAAAGGCCCGCAGGCGTGTGTAGATCTCGATGCAGAGATTTTCGGACGTTGGCACGCGCTCGCGGAATGCGGCGATTTCCTGGTTCAGATACTTATGGTCAAACGTCTCCAGCACCTGGCGCTCGACAAAGCGGTCGAGCTCGCCCAGGTGCGCGACCATGCCCGTCGCCGGGTCCGGTGGACCCGACACGGTCACCTCCACCACGTAGTTGTGCCCGTGGCCGTATGGGTTATTGCACTTGCCGTACGTGCGCCAGTTCTCTTCCTCGCTCAGGCGCGGGCTGTGCAGCCGGTGGGCCGCGGCAAAGCGGTAACGGCGCGTGAGATGAATCGTCATCCCGCGACTCCGTCCCCGTAGCAGTCCGCGAACAGGTCAGGCGTCTCGTAGAGCCGCACGCGGTGCAGCTTGCCCCGGGCAATCCTCGGCTCGAGCAGCTTCCAGATGGTAGCGGCGATATTCTCGCAGGTGGGGATTTGCCCCGCGAGCTCGGGCACTTCGTAATTGAGGAAGCGGTGGTCCATGCGGTCGATGATTTCCCGCTGCAGGATTTCCTTCAGCTCTTTCAGGTCGAGCACCATGCCGGTGGCCGCGTCGGGAGTGCCGGCGACGGTCACCTCCAGCACGTAGTTGTGGCCGTGGCCGTGCGGATTGTTGCATTTGCCGAAGATGCGCCGGTTCTCCTCCGCGGAAAAGGCGGGGTTGTGATAGAGGTGTGAAGCGCAAAACTCGATTTTGCGCGTGACGTAGATCATTCTGAACTTCTCCTCTGTTCCGCAGGCCTACCGGCCGCGTGTCCCCACCGGGTACTCGCGTCCTTTCCAGACCACTGTTCCGCGCGCGTAGCGCCGGGCGGAGGCCAGCAGCACAGACGCGTAAAGAATGACTCCCAGCAAGTAATATAGGATACCCGAAATCGGAAAGCGATTGCGTCGCAACACCGCGGCGTAGGCGGCGTGGCGTCCCAGCAGTAGCACCAAGCCCAGCCCGCCCAATACTCGACTGAGCGGGGCCAGGAGCAGCAGCGCCAGCGGAATCCAGGGCACGACCGAGAAAAGCTCCCGCGTCACAGCGCGGGCCGACCCACCCAGCAGCGGATAAAGATTCTTCGTCCAGCCTTGCCACATGGCGGCGAACGAGCGGTACATGCGCGTGCGGGCAATACCCTGCCCCGGCGCGAAATAGAGCCGGAAGCCGGCCTGCTTGGCGCGGCGCGCCAAGGCCACGTCCTCAAGCACATCGCCGGAAACGCTGCGGTGACCGCCGATGGCTTCATAGGCGTCGCGGCGGATGAGCAGGTATTGACCATTGGCCGCGGCCACCGGCGAGCTAGGATCGCTTACCTCGGCAAAAGAAAAACGCTGCGCCAGGCGGCAATAGACGAACGGGATCATGGCGCATTCCCACCACGTGTGCATCTCCTGCTCCGGAGAATACGAAGCCAGCGCCGCGCCGGATGTGGCCGCATCGGCGAGCGCGCGGGCGGTCGAACCCGGCAGGTGCACCGCGTCGGCATCGGTAAACAGCAGCCACTCGCCGGCGGCCTGCGCGGCGCCGAGCGAAAGCGCGTAGCTCTTACCGACCCAGCCGGGCGGCAGCTCGCGGGTCTGGAGCAGGCGGAGCTGCGGGACGCGCGCCGTCAACTCTTGCAGAACCGCGGCGGTGCTGTCGGCCGATTGGTCGTTGACGACGATAATCTCGGCGATTTCGGGCTGCTCTGCAAGCGAGGCCACGGCGCGGGCGATGGTGGCCTCTTCGTCGCGGGCCGGCACGATGGCGGAAACGGTCGTTTTCATGGAAGAGGCCGGGACGGCGAATCGGCTCGCGTGGAGCCCGCAAGACACGGTATTATAGGGCGCGGAGAAGAAGCGTTGAAGAAAAAACTGCTCAGCGGGCTCGCGCTCGGCGCGGCGGTGGCGGTCGTGCTGATCTTTGCGTCGCCCAGCTACCGCCAGGGCGAGCCGAGCATCGCGGGCAGCCAAGCGCCCGATTTCTCGTTCGAATTGAACGGGAACCCCGCGCGACTCGTGGACCTGCGCGGAAAGGTCGTCGTGCTCAACTTCTGGGCCACCTGGTGTCCTCCCTGCGTTGCCGAGATGGCTTCGCTCAGCCGGCTGCACCGACAACTCGGCGCGGAGGGCGGCATCGTGCTGGGGATCAGCGTGGATGAAGACGCCGCCACGTATGAAAACTTTCTGCGGGAACACCAAGTCAGCTTCCCCACCTACCGCGATCCCTCGAAGAAGATTTCCTCGCATTACGGCACCTTCATGTACCCGGAAACCTACATCATCAACCGCAACGGGCGGATCGCACGGAAAATCATCGGGCCGCAAAACTGGGACGGCGCCGAGTTGGTCTCCTACCTGCAATCCCTGCTGCGCAGCAACTGACAGTAGAGCTTCCTTTCCCCCTGTGGAGCAGATCGCGCGCGTGCAGGTAGTATGCAGATTCCATTTGCTCGCGTTTGCGCTTGGGCGCATAATAAAACGCGCTCATGTCTCAATTCCTCTCAAGAGCATTGTTCCAAGTGGCGATTCGCCCGCGGCTGGGCTCCTCAACGTTCGCCTCAAAATGAAGAATCCGAGATTGCAACTTGCCGTTCGAGTGCTGCTGATCGTCTGCCTAG
>WNFB01003123.1_pt1 | contig 14545 bp, 16 predicted proteins | sample 5400501 | NCBI WGS metagenome assembly WNFB01 (sample SAMN13153341, study PRJNA577476) | soil metagenome | isolation source: 200 cm saprolite under Douglas fir tree site 2 hole 1 | place: USA:California | collected 2015-04-18
GCGGTGGAAGGCGCCCAGATGCAGATCAACACCGACCTGGCGGTGGCGCAGATCAACGCCGCCGGCGGAATCCACGGGCGCAAGCTCCAGGTGGTCTACGCCGACCCGCAGGCGCAGGCGGACCAGGCCATCAGCCTGGCCCAGCAGCTGGTCCAGCAGCAGGGCGTGGACGTGCTCTTGGGCGGGGTCCTGAGCAGCGAGTGCCTGGGCGTGGAGAACCTGGTGCCACGTCTCCAGGTCGTCTACCTGTCGTCGTCCGGATGCGCCGCCGAGGCTTTCACCAGCCAGCAGTGCAACCGGTACAGCTTCCGGTTCAACGTGACCGGGAGGCAGACGACCATCCCGCTCGGGACCTACATGGTGGCCACCTACGGCAAGAAGTGGGGGATCATCTACCCCGACTACGCCCTGGGGCAGTCGAACCTGGCGGCGTTCAGGGTCGGGCTGCAAGCTGCCGGCGGGGAGCTGGTGCCCAGCCAGATCATCCCCATCCCCTACCCCGAGACCAACATGACGCCCTACATCAGCCGGATCCGCACCGACGGCACCATCAACGGGCTGATCAACAGCGAGGTCTCGGCCGACCTCGTCCGCTCCATGCAGGTGATCGCGTCATTCGGCATCAACACCAAGCTGCCGGTCGTGTCCTTCCTGGGCAAGGACCGCTTCGCCGGCGTCTATCCGGACTCCCTCACAGGCACGATCGGGTACCTCCCCGAGCTCTCAGATTCGCCTTCCGACAACAAGTCTGACCTCGCCTACCACGCCGCCTTCCGCAAGCAGCTGGCCAGCGAGCCCGCCAACCTCGTCAGCACCCTGGGCGGCGCCGACAAGGCGGTGCCGGGCCAGCTCGGCTACCAGGCCTACTCGGCGGTCATGGCGCTGAAGGTGGGCATGCTGCAGTCGAACTTTACGGGCAAGGCCGACACGGAGAAGCTGATCCAGGCGCTCTCGACCCTGAAAGCCAAGCAGGGCAGCGACTTTCCGGCCGGCGACATTCAGATGAACCCAAGCGACCATCAGGTCGCGCAGACGATCTACCTGGTCAAGATCAACGGGCAGCAGGAGCAGGTGCTGGCCACGATTCCGCCCGACAAGCTGCCGCCGATCGGCAGCTGCCAGGTCAAGTAACCGATGAGATGACCCCGGAGGCGGCGGAGGTCGCGCCCTTCAAGCCGTACTCGACGAGCACCCTCAGCGATGCCCTCGATCGGCTCGGCATAGCCGGCCAGGCGCTCGGGATCACTCCCCTCGACCGCGCCTTCCGCATGCTCGGGCGGGCCTTCACGGTGCGCACCATCCCGGTCGTTTCAGGCTCGGGCGCGGGCACGGTGGGCGACTACATCGACGAGGTCCCCGCCGGCAGCGTGGTGGTGCTCGACAACGGCGGCCGGCTGGACGGCACGGTGTGGGGTGACATTCTCACTGTCACCGCCCACCGCAACCGGCTGGCTGGAACCGTGATCCATGGGGTGTGCCGGGACGCCTCGCGCAGCCTGGAGCTCGGCTATCCGATCTTCTGCCGCGGCGTCATCATGCGGACCGGCCGGGGCCGGGTCCAGGCAGAGGGCCTCAACGTCCCGGTCTCGCTGGGAGATGTGCGGGTGGAGCCAGGCGACCTGCTCGCCGGCGACGCAGACGGCGTGGTGGTGATCCCCGCCGGCCGGGAGGAAGAGGTGCTCAAGGTCGCGGGCGAGATCGCGGAGGCGGAGGACCTCATCCGGGCCGAGGTGGCGGGCGGCAGCCGCCTCGACGAGGCGCGGAAACGCCACCGCTACTTCCAGCTCAGCAGCAGGAACTAGTGCTCGTGCACCCCTCGGAGCATTCGCTGGAGCTGGTTCGCGGCGCGGTCGACCTGCAGGTCCATGTCGCGCCCGACACCGTCGAGCGCCGGATCGACGACATCGACCTGGCGCGGCGCTTCAAGGCGGTGGGGCTGGCCGGCCTGGTGCTCAAGTCGCACTATGTGCCGACCGCCGAACGGGCGGCTGTGGTCCGGAAGGCGGTGCCCGGGGTTGCCGTTCTGGGCTCGATCACGCTCAACGCGTCGGTGGGAGGCATGAACGCCTTGGCGGTCGAGATCGCCGCCCGGGAGGGAGCCCGGATCGTCTGGATGCCGACCGTGGACGCCGAGAACGAGACCGCCGGGCACGCCGAGCCCCAGCCGGGCCAGCACCTGCCGGTCTGGGCCAAGATGCAGCACGAGCTGCGGGCTCAGGGCATGGACATCCGGCCGGTGCGCGTGGTCGATCGAGCGGGAAGGATCCTGCCTGAAACCCGAACCGTTCTGGAGCGCATCGCCGCCCACCGGCTGGTCCTGGCGACGGGTCACCTGGGGCGCGACGAGATCTTCGCGCTGGTCGACGCGGCGCGTGGGTTGGGCATCGAGCAGGTCGTGGTGACGCATCCGGAGTTTCCTACGCAGAACCTGTCCGAAGAGGATCAGCTCGAGCTGGCGCGCAAGGGCGCCTACCTCGAGCGCTGCTTCACCACTCCCTACACGAAGAAGGTCTCCTGGGAGGTCTGGCTTTCCCGAACCCGAGCGGTGGGGGCGGAACACTGCGTTCTCTCGACCGACCTCGGCCAGGTGGACAATCCCGACGTGGAGGACGGGCTGCCGCTGATGGCCGACCGCCTGCTGGCGGCCGGCTTCAGCGAGGAGGAGGTGGTCAGGATGGCGGTGACCAACACCCGCCTGCTGGCCGGGCTTGCCCATGCCCAGGTTGCCGGCTAGCCACTTCCGGCGCTGGAGCGAGCTCGGCGTGGCCACCGTCTACGAGGCGGCCGGCCAGCAGGGGCTGATCCACGCCGACCTGATCCAGATCGTGCCTGGCACCAGTGCGGCCGGACCCGCTCGCACCGTTCGCTGCGGCCAGGGTGACAACCTCGCTGTCCACCTGGTGATGGAGAGGTTGGAGCCTGGCGACATCCTGGTTCTGACCATGCCCGAGCCGAAGCCGGTGGCGCTGGTGGGCGAGCTCCTCATCCTGCAGGCGCAAGCACACGGGGCGGCGGGGGTGCTGGTGGACGCTTCCATCCGGGATCGGGACGAGCTGGTCAGGATCGGGCTCCCGGTGTGGGCGCGATGGGTTCGGGCGACCGGCACCTCGAAGCGCGAGCCGGGTGAGATCGATGTTCCGGTGGCCGTCGGCGGCACGACGATAGAGCCGGGAGACGTCGTGGTGCTCGACGCCGACGGCGCCGTCGTGGTCGGGCGGGGCCGCCTGTCCGAGGTGCTCCGGTCAGCCGAGGCGCGCCGGGCAAAGGAGGAGTCGGTTCGCCCTCAGCTCCAGGCCGGCGAGCTGACGGCCGACATATACGGGTTCCGAGGCAGCGGGAGGTAGCACAGTGCGCTATCCGAACGTGAGGGCGGAGGTGGTGGGCAGCCTGCTGCGGCCCGACTACCTGGTCGCCGGGCGCAAGCGCGTGGAGGAGGGCGCGATCGAGCCGGCGGAGTTCAAGCAGCTCGAGGACCGGGCGGTCGACGAGGCGATCGAGGTCCAGACCCAGGCCGGCATCGACGTAATCACCGACGGGGAGCAGCGCCGCTACGCCTTCTACGGCCACCTGGTCGATTCCGTGGCCGGGTTCGACAAGCTGGGCGGTTGGGCGATCCCGTTTCGGGACGAGAAGGGCGATGAGCTCGTCTTCAAGCGGCCGGTGGTGGTCGAGAAGCTGCGGCCGCTGCGCAACATGTGCGCGGAGGAGTTCACGTACCTGCGATCGCGGACCAAGACACCGTCCAAGGTGACCATGATCAGCGCGCAGCAGGCCGCCGCCTACTACGACCCGGAGAAGTCCAAGGGCGCCTACGCCTCGCGCGACGCCTATCTGGCGGACATCGTCGACCTCAGCCGGCGGGAGGTGGACGAGCTGATGCGCCTCGGCTGCAGGTACGTGCAGGTCGATGCGCCTCAGTACGCCGCGCTCCTGGACCCCGATCTCCGCGAGGGCTATCGGAAGCGGGGAAGCGATCCGGAGAAGCTGATCGACACCTGCATCGAGATGGACAACGCGATCATCGCCGGCCACCCGGAGGTGACCTTCGGACTGCACATCTGTCGGGGCAACAACCAGTCCAAGTTCTACGCCGCGGGCGACTACGGACCGATCTCTCGCATCTTCCAGAAGACGCGTTTCCAGCGCTTCCTGCTCGAGTACGACGACCAGCGCTCGGGCGGCTTCGAGCCCCTGAAGCACGTTCCCGAGGATCGGGTGGTGGTGCTGGGGCTGGTCACGACCAAGAAGCCCCAGCTGGAGGCGGAGGCGGAGCTGAAGCAGCGCATTGAGGAGGCGTCGCGCCAGGTGCCGCTGGAGCGGCTCGCGCTCAGCCCCCAGTGCGGCTTCGCCTCCACGATCGAGGGGAACCGCCTCACGCCGGACGACCAGCGCCGCAAGCTAGAGCTGGTCGCCAGGGTCAGCCGTTCGGTCTGGGGCTGACCCCCCAGCGACGAAGGCAGCCGATCGATCTGTGGAATGAGAGGGATCGACTCTCAGGCCGCCCCACGGCGGGATCGCGGGTTGGTCGGCTGCGCGTGTCCGGCGCATCTGGCGTTGAATCTGCGCGAAGCGGCCCTCCAGCTCCCGCAGGTGCTCGGCCATGATGCTCTCGGCCCGCCGTCCGTCGCGGTCCCGCATGGAGTCGATCAGGTCGGAGTGGTCCGACACAGCTTTTCTGGATACGCTGCGATTGGTCGGGTACTCGCGATCCAGGATCTCGAGCAGATCGACCAGAGCCTGCATGATGATCCCCAGAACCCGGTTCCCCGCCGCTCGGGCCAGGATGGCGTGGAACTGGAGATTGATCGCGAAAGCATCGCTCCCGACCTCCACCGCCGCCCTGGCCCGCTGGCAGTTCTCTTCCAGCTGCGCCACCAGCAGGTCGGTGGCGCGCTCCGCCGCCATGCGCGCCACCGTTGGCTCGAAGAACAACCTGGCCTCATAAAGCTCGCCGACCTCGACCTGTCCCAGCTGTAGAGACGTCTGCAGCGCCCCCAGCACCGGGCCGAGAGCGTTGTCACCGACGAAGATGCCCCCGGCGTATCCATGCCGGACCTGCACCAGTCCCTGGTTCTCGAGGACACGTACAGCCTCCCGAACCCCCGTCCTGCTCACGTTGAACTGCTCGGAGATGGCCTGTTCAGGTGGCAGGCGGTCGCCAGGCTTGCGGCGCCCACGGAGGATGTCCGAGCGAAACTGCTCGACGATCGCACGGAAGGCGCGCGGCTTTGCTCGACCCACTGCTCCCTGGCCTATCTCCTTACATCCGTGGCGCTTCGGAACCGTCATCGCCGTCGATGGCGGGATCCTGCACGGCGCCGCCGCGGCCTTGGGCCAGGTCCGAGGCCTCGTGGTAGATGACCGGCCTCTCGCCGCTCTCGTAGGCCAGCAGCGCCGGCGCAGCGCCGGGAAGCCCGAAGTCGGTCGCCCACCGCGATGCGATTCGCTGCCACGTCTCCCTGGTCAGGGTCGTTCGCTTGGAAAAGCTCTCAAGGTGGCGGTGCTCCTTGCAGGCGTTGATCAGGGCCTTGGACCCCCAGGGTCGAGTGTCGGGCGGATTCTTGGTGGGGTCGAGCCAGGTGCTCCACGTGTTGCGCAGGATGTCGATGTCGTCGACCGGGCTGCAACGGGTGGCCATCGCCCAGAGGACCTCGTTGATGTTGCTGGGGTCCACGTCCTCGTCCACGGCCACTATCCATTTCGTGTAGTAGGCGGCGCTGGGGGCTTGGGCGGCCAGGGCCAGCACCTGGGCCGCGTGCCCGGCGTAGCGTTGCTCGAGCGAGACGACCACCATCCCGAAGCCGGAGGCCGCGGCCGGTACCGTCCAGACTCCTCTGATGCCCGGGATCCCGTACTGGTCGAGGTCGTCCCAGATTCGGGCGCTCTTCGTGATGGAATAGAAGAGCGCCATCTCGCAGCTCGGGTAGTCGGCCATCAGGGCGTTCGTGAGGATTGGCCGGTCGCGATGGTGGACAGCGGTGACCTCGACCAGCGGGGCGCCGCCCTCCGGCCGGCCGTAGTAGCCGGTGAACTCACCGAAGGGGCCCTCCAACCGGGTGCTGTTGGGCCTGATCACGCCCTCGATCACGATCTCGGCTCGGGCTGGGAAGAGCAAGCTCGTGGTGTCGCCCCGCACGACCTCGAGCGGTGCCCCCATGACACCGCCGATGGCTTCGTACTCGGACATGTTCTTGGGGAAGGTCTGCGAGCCGATGACCATCCAGAGTGGATGGACGCCGAGGGCGGCGGCCACCTCCACCTCCTGGCCGCGCTGCCAGGCCCGCGTGATGTGCAGCCGGGCATCCTTGCCGGGGCTCAGGTAGAGCCCCACGTGGTTGCGGTCGTGCACCATCATCCGGTAGGTGCCGACGTTGATGTGCCCGAGGTCGGGATCGTGCGTCATCACGACGTCGGCGGTGCCGATGTATCGCCCACCGTCCAGCGGCCAGTGCTTGGGCGGCCCGAAAATTCCGAGGTCGACCTCCCCACCCAGGCAGCGGTTTTCGTTGACCGGCGCCGATCCGGTCTCGGCCACTCTGGGCGGGATGCGGTTCTTGATCTTGCTCCTCACGCCCTGGATCAGCTCCAGCGCTCCCAGCCGGGGACTGAGCCCGAAGGAGAGCGCGATCCGGGGCAGGCTGGTGCCCAGCAGGTTGAACAGCGAGCGCGTTCCGGCTGCCGCGCCCTTGACCCGGTTGAAGAGCAAGGCCGGCGAGTCCTCCAGCTTGCCGACCAGGTAGGTCAGCCCGCCCATCTCCTCGATCGGGTCGACCTCGGCTTCGATCCGCCGCAGTTCGCCCAGGGTCTCCACCTCGTCGAGCCAGGCGCGGAGGTCGAGCAGCCCCGGCCCAACCCCGGCTGCCTCCGGTTCCGACCTCGAGACCCTTGCCATGCCAACCCCCTCGAGCCGACCTTGACCGCCATCGGCCATCAAAGTAGACTTCGCAGATCGGAATGTCTGATGTCCGACATCATAAGGGCGGGCATCAGGCCGTGGGGGCGACAGAGGCCGCGGAGATCCTCGAAAGAGCGGCGCCCGAGCACGGCCTTCGCTCTTATCTGGCCCGGCTGGAGCGCGAGCACTCCGACTGGATCGTTCACGTCAGCGGGCCGGTCGACCCCGCCCGCTTCGGCGTGACAGCGGTCCTTCAGAAGCTGGAGGACCATGGCCACTACCCGCTGGTCGTCTTCGACCAGCCCCTCGATCTTTTTGGGGAGCCCTCCCGGTTCCCGCTGGTGACCAACATCTACGCCACCCGGGAGCGGTGTGCGCTGGCACTCGGCCTCCGGGCCGAGCAGGCCTTCCAGGAGCTCGCGCTGGAGTTCGCCCGCCGGGAGCAGGGCCGGCTGCCGCCGATCCCGGTGGCCGCCTCTAAAGCCCCGGTCAAAGAGGTCGTGCTCAGGGGTGACGAGGTCGACCTCCGCCGGCTGCCGATCGTGCGCCACCACCGGATGGACGCCGGGCCGTACCTGGACATGGCCTCGGTCATGCGCGATCCGGACAGCGGCGCCTACAACGTGGCCTTCTTGCGGAACCAGTACAAAGGCCCGCGCAGGCTCGGCGTCCACATGTCCCCCCGCCACAACTGGCAGATCACCCGCAAGCGGGAGGAGGCAGGCCAGCCGACCCCCGTCGCCATCGTCGCCAGCCACCATCCCGCCTTCTACATCGGCGCCCTCAACGTCTCCGGCTTTGGCGAGGATGACTACGCCGTCATCGGCTCCATCGCCGGAGCACCGCTGCGCCTGACCGCCAGCGAGACCTGGGGAGATGACTTCCTGGTCCCGGCCGACGCCGAGCTGGTCATCGAGGGCGAGATCCCGCCTGGCGTTCGCGAGGTGGAAGGCCCCTTCGGTGAGTTCCCGGGCACCTACGGCCCGCAGAGGGTGCGCTGGGTGGTCGACGTGAAGGCCGTCAGCCACCGGCGCGACGCCGTCTATCAGGATGTCTTCGTCGGTCACCGCGACAACTGGGTGCTGGGCTCGTTTCCGAAGGAGGGCAGCCTCTTCAACCGCATCCAGGCGGTGGTGCCCACGGTCAAGGCCGTCCACCTGCCGACCAGCGGGGTCGGCCGCTTTCACTGCTACATCTCCATCGACAAGAAGGTGGATGGCGAGTCCAAGCAGGCGGCGCTGATCGCACTGGGCACGGTCGACTTCATCAAGCACGTCTTCGTGGTGGACGCGGACGTCGACGTCTACCGCGAGGAGGAGGTGCTCTGGGCGGTGGCGACGCGGGTCCAGGCCGACCAGGACGTGGACATCATCAAGAACGTGAAGGGAAACACGCTCGATCCCTCCCAGGTCGACGACATCATGGGCGCCAAGATGATCGTCGACGCCACCCGGCCGGTCCGCCGGCCCTTCGAGTCGCGGATCGAGGTTCCTCGCGAGGTGGTCGCGGAGACCGATCTCGCCCGTCTGCTTTCGCCCCCCGACGCGGCCCGTCTGGGTCTGGGCCCGGACTCTCGATGACCAGGATCTTCTGGGTCACCTGCCCGCGCTGCCAAGGTCGCTTCTACTGCCACTTCCAGGATCTCCGCCATCAGTCCTGGAAGCTGCGCTGCCCATACTGTGAGCTGGAGTTCGACCAGCAGGAGAGCCCTCAGATCGATGAATGAGCCGGCTTGGCGCCAGGAGGGCGGGGTGAGGCTGACCAGCCGGTGGCTCCTACTCGGTCTGCTGGCCGTGGCCTGTGGAGGGGCTTCGGCTCCCGCCCCGGAAGCCACCCCCAGCCCGGCCACCGTGCACGTCGGGATCGTCGGTAGCGTCAGCGACTCGGCGCTCTTCATCGCGGACAGCCGGGGTTATTTCAAAGAGCAAGGGATCACTGTCGACTTCCAACGGTTCCAGTCAGCGGCCGTGATGACGCCCGCTCTCGGGCGCGGCCAGCTGGACGTCGGGGCCGGGGCCCCCAGCGCCGGCCTCTTCAATGCCATGGCCCGCGAGATCCCGCTCAAGATCGTCGCCGACAAGGGCAACGTCAAGCCCGGCCATGGCTACGAGGCCTACGTGGTCCGCAAGCAGCTCTGGGATTCGGGCCAGCTCAAGAGCCCCGGCGACCTGAAGGGGCGCACGGTGGCGATCGCCGCCCTGGACATCGCGCCTGAGGTCGAGCTGGACAACTTCCTCCGCTCGGGCGGTCTCACCGTCAAGGACGTCAAGCTGACTCCCCTCGCCTTCCCCGACATGGTCACGGCGCTGGCCACCGGCTCGGTCGACATGGCGAACATCATCGAGCCCTATGCCACCCAGGCCGTCAGCAAGGGAGTTGGGGCCGTATGGCACCGCTCCGACGAGCTGAACCCGGGCCATCAGCTGGGCGTGGTCCTCTACTCGCCCGACTTCGCCAAGAAGCAGGACCTCGCCCGGCGCTTCATGCTCGCCTACCTGAAGGGTGCCCGCGACTACAACGACGCCTTCGACAAGAAGGACAGCGCCAAGCGGGCGGCGGTGGTGAAGATCCTCACCGAGCAGACCAGCGTCAAGGACGCCTCGCTCTACGACCGGATGGTGATGCCCGGCATCGACCCCAACGGCAAGGTGAACAAGGACAGCCTGGTGAGCGACCAGGACTGGTTCCTCAAGTACGGCAGCCAGAAGCAGAAGGCCGACCTCAACCAGGGCATCGACACGAGCTTCGCCGCCTGGGCGGTGCAGAAGCTGGGCCAGTACAAGTAGCCGCCGCTCCGAAGATCCGGCTGGCCGGCCTGGGCAAGGCGTTCCCGCTCGGCGCCGGCAGCGTGGAGGCCCTGCGCGGGCTGGACCTGGAGGTCGCCGAGAGGGAGTTCTGCTGCCTGGTCGGGCCCAGCGGCTGCGGCAAGACGACAGCGCTGCGCGTCATCGCCGGCCTCGAGCGGCAGACCTCGGGCAGCGCCGCGATCCGCGACTCGGGCGAGGACCGGCCCCTGAACGCCATGGTCTTCCAGGAGCAGTCGGTCTTCCCCTGGCTGACCGTCGCCGACAACGTCGCCTATGGGCTGCGCCAGCGGCGCCGGCCCGAGGGCGAGGTCAAAGAAGCGGTGCAGCGACAGCTGCTGAAGGTCGGCCTCGCCGAATTCGCCCGCGCGTACCCGTACCAGCTCTCGGGCGGCATGAAGCAGCGGACGGCCGTGGCCCGGGCATTCGCGGTGGACCCCCAGGTCCTGCTCATGGACGAGCCCTTCGCGGCGCTGGACGAGCAGAGCAAGGTGCTCATGCAGGACGAGCTGCTGCGCATCTGGGAGGACTCGCAGCGCACCGTGGTCTTCATCACCCACTCCATCGACGAGGCGGTGGCGCTGGCCGACCGGGTGGTGGTGATGACGGCACGGCCGGGCCGGGTCAAGGCCGAGTTCCGGGTCGACCTGCCCCGGCCGCGAGTGGTCTACGAGCTGAAGTCAAAGCCGGAGTTCGCCCGGCTGGTGGGCCAGGTCTGGGATGTCCTCAAGGACGAGGTCCTGCGCGCCCACCGCGCCGCGGGGGCCGCGTGATCGAGCGCGGGAAGAGCCGAGCCGCCGTTCCGACCCCGGCCGCGGCCGAAGGCTCAGGCGTCAGGACCCCAGGCTTGCGGCTGGGCTCCCGCAGCCTGTTCGAGAACCTGGTCTCGGTAGCCTCGGCGCTCTCCATCCTCGCCCTCTGGGAGGCGCTGGTCCGCCTGGGGCTGCTGGACTACCGGTTCTTCCCCGCGCCCTCTGAGGTGCTGGTCACGCTCTTCCAGATGCTGGTCTCCGGCCATTTGCTGGGCGACGTTGGGATCACTCTCTCGCGCATCGCCGTCGGATATGCGCTCGGTGCCGTCGCGGGAGTGGCAGTCGGCCTGGTGATGGGCGTGTCCAGGGTCGTGCGGGCGGCGATGAAGCCGCTGGTGGGCGCCATCTACCCCATCCCCAAGATCGCCATCCTGCCGCTGGTCATGCTCATCTTCGGGCTGGGCGAGACCTCGCGCTACGTGATCGTGGCGGTCGGCGTGTTCTTTCTGGTCCTCCTCAACAGCATGGCCGGGGTGATGTCGATCGAAACCATCTACCTGGACGTGGGGCGAAACTTCGGTGCCCGACGGCTGGACGTCCTGCGCACGATCGCGCTGCCGGGCGCCCTGCCGCTGGTCTTCACCGGCCTGCGCCTGGGCTGGGGCACCGGCCTCCTGCTGATCGTCGCGGCCGAGTTCGTGGGCGCCCGCTCCGGCCTCGGCTTTCTGATCTGGAACTCTTGGCAGACATTCTCGGTGGACGAGATGTACGCGGGCTTGCTGGTGATCTCGGCCCTGGGCCTCATCTCCTTCGCGCTCTTCGACGAGTTGGAGCGCCGGCTGGTGCCCTGGCGGCCGGACCGGGTCTAGGGGTCTAGCGCTCCGCGGCTCTAGATTCGGGTGGCCCGGCCCGCCGGCCTCGCCATGTTCGATTTGGTGTGGAAGGCCACACAGCACATCCCCTCTTTCGGTTCAACGGCGGGCGACACCCCGGCAGCGCCGAGCCCTTCGACGACACCCTGCATCAGGGCGAGGTTCATCGAGCAGACGAAATCGGTGTTCTCGCGGGCCATGTCGTGGTACGGACAGTTGCGTAGACGAAGGGTTCCATCGCCGTCGGCGAAGGGTTCGAAGCCCAGCCGACTGAGTCAGGTTTTCTCTCCCCCATGAAGCGCGCCAAGCCTCTTCAGAAGGTTCTCCTCGCCCAGTCCAACTGCACCTAGCAGAACCTCGGCTTGGCGTAGTGGCCGCCGCAGTCAGCCCGCGGTCTCCTTGTGCATCCTTATCGAGGCGTGAAGCGCATCTACTTCGCTGGAAGCATCCGGGGTGGCGAGACCGACCGCGAGGTCTACCGGCGGCTGATCACCGCGCTGGCCGAGGTCGGCGAAGTCCTCACCGCGCACGTCGGCGATCCCTCGCCGGACGAGGGCCGCACGCTCAGCGACCACGAGATCCACGATCGCGATCTCGCCTGGCTGCGCTCGGCCGACCTCCTCGTGGCCGAGGTGACGAGCGCCAGCCTCGGCGTCGGCTACGAGATCGCCAGCGCGCTGGCGGCGGGGGTGCCGGTCTACTGCCTGCATCGCCCTGCGGCCGGCCGGAGGCTCTCGGCCATGATCGCTGGATCGCCGGGCGTCCACCTGATCGAGTACTCGGAGCCGGAGGAGGCTGTAGCCTCGCTGCGACTGGCATTGCCGTGACCGTCGGCCCGGCGGGCTAGCGTCAGGTCCACCTCGCGTTGCGTCCGGAAGAGGAGGGTCCGCCAGAGGTGAAGAGCCCGATCCAACGGCGCTCCCAACTGGCCTGACCGCGTCGGCTTCGACTATCTCGATGGATCAGAACTCTCCCCAGATCCCCGCTTTCCTGTAGCCCGCGAACATCGCGAGCGCAATCAGAAACTGGACGACTCCGATCGCACCCTGTAGCGCCTCGTACCAGGTTGGGCCGCCGGCCGGCAGGATCCCCACGAGTTGCAGGACCGAGGCTGGAAGTCGGAACACGCCGAAAAAGAAAGCGACCAGGACCAGCCAGAAAGTCCATCGCCAACGACGGAAGACACCGACCACCAGCAAAGCGATGAGCGCCGAGAGCGCAGTCAGGAACGATGCCTCGATCGCGCGCTTGTCTCCGCCCACCTGGCGCAAGGTCTGCGCATAGACCTGAGGGGCGAGGAGCAGAATCGCGACGAGCGCGATCCATACAGACACAAAGAAGCCAATTACGAGCAGCTGGGTGCGATTCAGAACCATGGGGAAACTTCGGCCTGTCACTACTGAACCGCGCTGAGCTTGATTACGGGGCTGGAACGATCGGAAGACGAGACGAGTTGCGGGCTTCGCCTGCTCAGATCTTGAGCGCGGCTCGCTGGACTCCCCAGGCGGCGGCCATTACGAGCATCATCACCGTCCACACCAGGAGCTGATTGATCCGGCCCTCGTTTATCCGAAGGACGCCCACGAACCCGAACAGGACCAGCGGACTGGCGGCCACTGCCAGCAGTCCCCACACGATGCGCCCATGGAGAAAGACGGCCAGCATCAGAACCAGCGCGCCGGTCAGGACATAGTTGAGCAGCCAGAGCGGGAAGAAGAATTCGGTTCCGCCCCCGAAGAGGAAGTTGAGCCCACTCGACTGGCCGACCGGGAAGGGCGCCCCATAGAGTCCCGAGCGGTCGGGAAACAGGGCGCCCCCAAGCGTCAGCAGCACCTGGGCCACGGCGGCGACCGCCAGCGCGGTGGCCAGAAAGGAGCGGCCGCTGGCCAGGTCAGGCAAGAGCGATCTGAAGAGTCAGGGTTCCCAGCAGGCTGGGCGAGTTGAAGCGGACACGAATCGTGTAAGAGCCCGCCACCAGCCCGTCCGTGCGCAGGTTCCCGTGGTACTGGCCGTCCTGGATCACAACGGCCCTGTCGGGATCCGTCCCGAAGGACATCGCCGTGGTCACGGCCTTTCCAGAGGCGTCCAGGAGGTCGAGCTGTACGCTCTGGTCGGCGACGAATGCGCCCCCCGCCGTCACCACACTGAACTTAACGGGGATCGTCTGGCCAACCTTGCCCGTGAAGCTCAGGTCGAGAGGCGGAAGCCAGGAATAGGCGTCGGCGTTGAAGTCCCGGTGGACGATCGCCGAGTTCTCGACCCGGTCCTCGGCCCAGACGTCGAGAGAGTGGGCGCCGGCCGCCAGCTGCGCGGTGCCTGGCTGGTCGAGAAGGATCTGGTTTGGGCCCTTGTCGATGAGGGCGGCGCTGCCGGCGACGCCGGAACCCGAGTCGGTGGCGCTCCAGCTGACCGGGAAAGTACCCACCACATCCTGGCCGGCGGCGGGCGAGAGGATGGTGATCACCGGCGGGGTCACGTCGTTGAGGGCGGAGCCGGTTAGGAGCGTGGGCTGAAGGACTCGAACGTCGGAGCCGTCGCCATTGACGTCCAGTCTCAGGTTGCTCAGCGAGGTGGCTCCGAAGCTGAAGGAGCCGGTGGTGTTGGGGGTGCTGAGGACGTGGGTGAAGATCGCCTCGTCCGTCAGGCCGGAGCCGCCCCAGGTCCGCACCTTGATGATTCCCTGCCCGCTGCCGGTCCCGTGGAGCTTGATGGTGTACGGACCGCTGGTCTCCAGAGTGGCCACCTTCATGTCGCCGTACCGCCAGAAGGCGGACCCAGGCTCCTCCATGAAGCGGTCGTCGGGGCCCAGGCCGCCAACCCGGTTGCCGTTGGGATTGGTGATCAGCATCTCCATCGGGCTGTGGATGGACACCGACTTGCAGAGCAGGCCGCCCAGGAAAGGCGTGCTTGGGCTGCCGCGGTCGACGGTGTTACTGCCCTGCACGACCTTGAGCGCGTCAGTGAGGACGAAGGAGGCGTCGCCCATCTGACCGTGGTCGAGTATTCGCCGGGTGGCGCTGAGGTCGCCGATTAGCCTCGTTTGCCGCTCTGGTTGCTGCACGAAGTACTCTCGGCCCATGAGCGTGCCGGCCCTGGTCGGCGACTCGAGCTGGCGGAGCCGACCGTGAACGCGTCGTCCGCAACCCCGGCGATCGCCTACAAATGGGGCCGTTTCGTGGCTCGCCACCGCTGGTGGCTGCTGGCCTCATGGGGAGTGGTGCT
>WNFB01003901.1_pt1 | contig 14545 bp, 10 predicted proteins | sample 5400501 | NCBI WGS metagenome assembly WNFB01 (sample SAMN13153341, study PRJNA577476) | soil metagenome | isolation source: 200 cm saprolite under Douglas fir tree site 2 hole 1 | place: USA:California | collected 2015-04-18
CGTTCCGCTATCCGATCGCCCTCGATTACACGGGCACCCTCCGATTCGAGGCGACCGTGGACGACGGTCAGGGCACGGTCAGCGCGGGCCAGCAGAGCGTGACGGTCGCCCTCGCGTACATGGCCCTGAGCCTCGACCGGGGCGACTACAATCCCGGCGACACGATCAACGCGTTCTACGGCGTCACCTCGCACGTCATCACGAATCCCACGTACGCGTACGAGGTCGATGACGAGAACGCGGTCATCGTCTTGTCCGGCATGACGAACCTCACGTTCTTCGCGTTCCGCACGCCGAACCCTGCGAGCCGCAGCTACACGTTCCACGTGACGGCCTCGGACCGCGGGAACACGACGCAGGCGCAGGCGACGATCACCCAAGCGGCCGGCTTCGTCCTCGGGTTGACCTTCGATCGGTCGTCCTACGCCGCGGGCGAGACGATCCACGCGCGGCTCACGCTGACCGCGCGAGGTCCGACCTCGCTCCCAAGCCAGTTCCGTTGGTCCCTGTCGATTGCCTCGACGTCGGTCTCGGCGATCACGACCGGGTCGACGGCCGACCTCTTCCTCCGGATCCCGCAGGGGACCGGGGGCGGAGGCCTCCTCGTCTTCGCGAACGAATTCAACACCGGAGCGAGCGCGTTCCAGACGGTCCAGGTCGGCGCGTCGGGGAACGGGTTCTGGTCCACCGACGTAGGCGGTATCCCGATCTTCGGCATCGTCCTCGGCGTCTTGTTCCTCCTCCTCCTGATCGCGGTGATCGGTCTCTGGAGGCGGGTCGGAGGCGGCCTCGCACCGATGGGCGTCAAGGGGACACCACCCCCGCCACCGGAGGGGCCAGTCCAGACCCCGCCGACCTCGCCCATGTCGATCACCTGTCGCCGCTGCGGCAAGCCGATCGACCTCTCGACCAGCCGCCGTCCGATCGAGGTCATGTGCCCGTCGTGCGGCGAGACCCAAGTCGTCACGTAAGCGGCGCAACGTTCATAGGCGCTCCACCGCGTCTCCGGCCCGCTCGCGGGGGGCATCGGGAATTGGGGGACGAGGACGAGTTGCTCAAGGCGGCCCAGAAGAACGATCTCGCGAACGCCCAAGCGATCCTCGACCGCAATCCGTCGCTGCTCCGGATGCGCACCCCGAACGGGACGCTCGTGCTGACGGCCACCTTCTACGGGGCCTCGGACGTCCTCAAGCTCCTGCTCGCCCGGACGCCGGAGGACGCGCTGAACCTGTACGAGGCCGCGACGGTCGGGAATGCGCGGCGGCTCAAGACGATCCTTGGGCAATCCCGCGTCCGCGTGAACGAGGCGAACAAGGAGGAAGGCTTCGACCCGCTCGGCCTCGCGGCGTTCTTTGGCCACTCCGAGGCGGTCAAGGTCCTGCTGGACCACGGGGCCGATGTGAACCAGAAGCCACCGAGTCGGTTCGCGAACACGGCCGTGGATGCGGCCGTCTCCGGAGACCACGCGGAGGTCGTGCGGATCCTGCTCGCGGCCGGGGCGAACCCGAACGTCAGGAGTGAGGCCAATTACACGACGCTCCACAAGGCGGCGGTGCACGGGAATCTCGAGGTCGTACGGATGTTGCTGGACCACGGGGCGGACGTCCACGCCACCCGCGACGGCGGTCACACGCCCTTGGATGACGCGATCGAGAAAGGGCATACCGCGATCGCGGATCTGCTTCGGGCGCGGGCGAATAGCTAACGTCTGTCTCGGGGCCTTCGAACGGCCGCTCAATCGTCCTGCGCGGGCTTGTCAAATCCCCTTCAGGACATCCGCAATCCGGTGGATGCTTTCGACGATCGTCTCTCGGGAGGCGGCATACGAGAGCCGCAGGTGGCCTTCGCCCGCCTCGCCGAACGCGCTCCCCGGCGTCACGGCGACGTTCGCCTCCTTGAGGATCCGTTCCGCGAGCGATGCGCTCTTCATGTCGACATCGAGACGCGGGAAGACGTAGAACGCGCCGCTCGGACGATCCGTCGCGACTCGATCGATTTTCTTGAGTTGTCGGAGCACGATGTCCCGCCGCGCGCGAAATTCGTCGACCATGGCCTTCAACGGACCGGTCGGGCCCCGGAGGGCCGCGACGCCCGCCTTCTGCGCGAACGCGGTCGCGCAGGTGATCGTGTGCTCCTGGACTTTGACAATCTGCTGGTACATCGGCGTCGGTGCGACGAGCCACCCGAGCCGCCAGCCCGTCATCGAGTAAGTCTTCGAGAAGCCGTTCACCGTGACGGTGCGGTCGAACATGCCCTCCAGGGACGCGGGTGAGACGTGCTCGCCTTCGTACAGGATCTTCTCGTAGATCTCATCGCTCACGAGGGCGAGGTCGTGATCCGACGCCAGGTCCGCGAGGCCTCGCATCTGGGCCCGCGTGTACACTGAGCCCGCGGGATTCGAGGGCGAGTTCAGCACGAGCAGCCGGGTCCGTGGGGTGATCGCTTCCGCGACCGTCTCCGACGAAGGTACGAATCCATCTTCATCCGCGGCACGGATGGGCACCGGCTTCGCACCCGCGAGGGTCACCATTGGCGCGTAGGAGACCCAGCCAGGATCGGGGATGAGCGCCTCGTCTCCGGATTCGAGGAGGGCCATGAACGTCATGAAGAGCGTGTGTTTGGTCGGGGCGACGATCACGTTCTCGGGCTTCGCGGGAATCCCGTTCTCCTTCTGCGACTTCTCCGCGATCGCCTCGCGCAGCTCGCGGATTCCGGGAGCGGCGGTGTATTTCGTGTAGCCGTCGTCGAGCGCTTTCTTCGCCGCGTCGACGATGTGCGCGGGCGTCGGGAAGTCCGGCTCGCCGATGGCCAGCGAGAGGATCTTCTTGCCATGGCCCTGCGATTCCGCAATGAGGTCGCTGATCCGGACCGTGGGAGAGGGCTCGATCGAACGGACACGCTTCGCGAACCGGGCCATGAGGGCGTGGAAGACGACAGGGTAGAAAAGCGTTCACCGCCAACGGACCGACCGCCTCAGGGCTCGGAGTATGAGTAATTGCGCAGCACGCCAACGGGTGGCGTCGATGGCGGCCGGCGGAGTATGATCAAGTTTTCAGAGAGTCGGGGAGGTGGTTCTCGAGGTCGCTGAGGCGAAGATCGTCGCACCGAGGGATGCGGACATCGTCACGTGCTCGATCCGATTCGTTTCGAGGAACTGACGCAGAATCGGTAAGAGATCGGGGATAACGAACAGCACGGATTGTCCAAGATACCGCACGCCAGGTCGTTCGATGAATCCGGCATATCGGTAGTCTCTCCCGTTCTTCTCGAGGGTGTAGCCGAAAATGAAACGATGAAGGCGACCACAAACCGACTTGTCTCGACTATCTACGTCCCAGGTTACAATGAACCCGGAGAGGTGTGTAGGCTTCTGCTTGCGAGCTCTCCGGACGGATGCGGACCGGGCGGGCACGGTATGATCAATTACTCATACCCAGCCCAGTAAAAAGGTCTGAACCCCGGAGAGGTGCGCGAAAGTGAAAATCCAACGGTCGACCCGCGCCACTTTCAGGCACCCGACCGTTGGGCTTATGGCCTCGAACCCTTGGCGAACGTCGGTATCGAGTGAGGCTCGCAATCCTCGGCGCGGGCGAAATGGGTGCGACCCATGCCGGCGCGTACGCCCGATTCGGAAGGAGGGAGCACGTCGAGGTCGCGGCAATCATGAGTCGTTCCGCCACGAGGGCCCGCGGACTCGCGAAGCGATTTAAAGCGTCTTGGTTCACAGACCCACACAAGATCCTGAGGGACGAATCGATTGACGCAATCGACGTGACGGTCCCGAGTAGCCTTCATCGCAAGTTCGTCGTACCGGCCCTCGAGCGCGGGAAGCATGTGTTCTGCGAGACGCCCATCGCCCTCACCCTCCGGGATGCGGACGCGATGATCGACGCGGCGCGCTCGAACCGGAGGATCTTGATGGTGGCTCAGTTGATGCGTTTCGTGGCCGACTATCAGCGAGCGCACGATCAGGCCGCTTCCGGTGCCCTCGGGAAACCTCGGGTCGTGGTGGCTCGGCGCCTCTCCCGCCCGTACTGGTCCGCGAAACGGCCTCGGCCGTTCCGCATCTACGGCGAACCGATCCTTGAGTTATCGATTCACGATTTCGGCGTCGCGAACTGGATCTTGGGCCGGCCGCGCTCGGTCCTGGCGCACGGGGTGTCCGGCTCCAGTGGCGTCACTGAGCAGGCGATGGTCGCCGTGGAGTATCGGGGCACCAGCGCGTACATCGAAGGATCCGCGATGATGCCTCCGGGATTTCCGTTCACGACGGCCCTGCGCGTTCAGTGCGAGGCCGGCGTCTTCGACCACGTGACCCAATTCACCGGGGGGCCGATCCCTCAGGCGCGATCAATCCGGTACACCGAGCGCGGACTCGAGAAGGTTCCCATTCGCGGGCATGACCCGTACGAGGCGGAGTGCCGACACTTTGTCCGGGCCGCGCTGCGAAAAGCGGACCCGAAAATCTTGAGTCCGCAGGCCGAGCGGGATGCCCTCCGGGTTGCCCTGGCAGCACGGGAGAGCATCCGCAGGAAGCGCGAAGTCGTGGTTTCCTGACCAGGCAGCCGACACCGCTCAACGGTGCGCGAAGTACGCGCGCACCTCGGCCTTGCTCACGTGATCGATCCGCGCGAAGCCCACGCGCTCGAACTGCACGACGTCATCGACCTTGAGGGATCCGACGAGAGGCTCGGAGAGGCCGCGCGACTCCGTGCCGTCCGGCATGACGAGGTGGGTCTGCACCCCGTGCGTGACCCACTGGATCTTCGGGATCTCCTTGTTCGGCATCGAGACGAATCGGGCGCGGTGGTCCAGCACGACGTTGCAGAAGTCCTTCAACCGCACCTCCTTGCCGCGAAACTTCTCGAAGTCCTCGCGGGCCACCTGGACCTTTGAACCCGCGGGGATCTCGCGCACGCCACGGCCGGGGAAGTCCGGGTGTAGAGGCGCCTTCACGTGTTCGATCGGCGGGAGCCCAGCGATCTCGACAGCAACGGGATCCGGAACGAAGAAGTAGCGGTTCGCGTCTTTGTCGATCATCTTGCGGTTCTCCGCGTACAACGTTTCGGCCGGCACCTCGATGTCGTTCAGGCTCAGGCCGAAAGAGAGCACGAACTCTCGGAGGGCGGCGGGTCGGATCCCCCGTCGGCGCAGGGATTGCAACGTCCAGGTCCGAGGGTCGTCGATCCCGGTGAGACGGCCCTCCGCGATCTCCTTCCGATATCGTGACTTCGACAACTCGAGATCCTTGAACCGCAAGATCCCGAAGTGCACGAACCGCGGACGACGTTCGACCTGCAGGATGTCCCAGATCCGGGTCTCCATGAGGTCCTCCATCACCAGGTCCTTGCCGCGGAGGACGTGCGTCACGCCGAGCAATGCGTCGTCGACGGCCCACGAGAACTCGAGCATCGGCCAGACGCGGTATCGCGTTCCAACCCGCGGATGCTCCCGCACCGCGACGCGGAACAGGACGCGGTCTCGGAACGCGGGATTCGGATGGGCCATGTCCGTCTTGAGTCGGACCACCGCCTCGCCCTCGCCGTACTCGCCAGCGAGCATCGCCTTCCACATCGCGATCGTCTCGTCGACGTCCTGGATGCGGTGGACGCAGGCGTGCATCGCCTCGCGGTTCTTCCGCAGGGTCTCCGCGTCGCACTCGCACACGTAGGCCTCGCCGGTCGCGAGGAGCTTCTCGGCCCACTCGTAGTGCAACGGGATCCGATCGCTCTTGTACAGCACCTGGTCGTACTCGACGCCGGCCCAGTCGAGGCCTTCCTTCACCTGGTCGAACGCCTCCGGGAGGAGCGGCTTGTCCTCCGATCCGATCGTGTCGTCGAAGACGAGGAGCAGCTTTCCATGGTAACGCTTCGTGTACGCGTCGTTCAGGACGAACGCCCGCGCGTTGCCGATGTGGAGCGGGCCGCTCGGAAAGGGCGCGAGTCGCAGGACCATCGATCCGTCGACGGCGTCCGGGAGGGGCGGGAGCTCCTTCGGGCCGACGTCGTGTCGGATTTTCTCCAGGAGTTCCGGTGCAATCGCGGCGAGCTCCGCCCGTTGCGTTTCGAGCCCGAGATCGTTCACGTCCGCGACGACGCGTTCGACGAATGCCGTCGCCTCCTGAGCGCGCCTTCGGAGGCCGGCGTCCTCTGCGAGCAATCGGCCGAGGACCGCCTTCGCGTCCGCCTTGCCTTCGTGGAGGACGGCGTTCTGCAGCGCGAATTTCCGTGCCGACTCGAGGGCCACGTCGGAGCGAACTTCCTCGGTCTATTAAGTCTTCTCGAAGGGAAACCGAAGGGGCTCGTTGCCGTCGTCGTCCGCCGAAGCGACTCACTCAGTTCGAACGACTCGAGTCCCCTCGCTTCGTCCATCGCAGCGTAACGAAATCGCACCTCGCGACACCGAGACGTCACCGAGGTATCAATCCTGATACCGATTTCCCCGGAGAAACGTCGCTCTGGAAACCATTTTGCCTGCGTACTCACATCGCGCGCCGTGGGCCGGGGAAGGGGAAGAGTAGCCCTTCGAACGCGCGTGGGCCTCGCGTCGGCGGGGTGGGCAATCGCGTTCAGCCTCCTCGCGGTGGTGGCCGCGACGCCCCGGGGCCCGACCGCCATGCTGTCGGTCGACGACACCACGCCGGTGATCGGCCAGATCGTCTACTTCGATGCGTCGGCGAGTATCGGTCACGACAACGGGAACGGACGGATCGTCTCGTATGAGTTCGACTTCGGGGACGGCAACCGGACACACGAGCAGGAGTCGGCCCTGGCCAGCCATGCATATTCGCTCGCGGGCCCGAGACGCGCGAGCGTGACCGTGGAGGACGCGCGCGGAAACGAAGGGACCGCATCGGTCCGGATCGATGTACAACTGAGGCCGCCACCGGAAGGGACTCCCGATCTCACGCCCCAGTCGGCGTCGACGATCCCCGCCGAACCGATCGAGGGCCAGATCGCAATCCTGTCCATCACGATCGCGAACCACGGGAACGGCTCGGCGGACACCGCAAGCATCGATGTAACGGATCAACGTCCTAACGGGACGATTGTTCCGATCGGAAACGCGTCTCTCCCCACGCGGCTCGCTCCGGAGGATACCGTCATCGTGTACTCTCCGACGTTCGTGGCCTCCGGGGTCGGGAATCACTCGTTGCAAATCGTCGTGGGCAACGTCACCCCCGCGGAGAAGGATCTCGAAGACAACACACTGACCATCCGGATGACGGTCCTCCCGGTCATCGGACCGCCGCCCGGAGGGATGCCGGACCTGGCGCCCGCGGCCGCGTCCACGATCCCGGCGCAGCCGGTCGAAGGCGAGACGGTCATCCTATCGATCACGATCGTCAATCGGGGAAGCGTCGCGGCGGATGCCGCGATCCTCGATGCAACGGATGTGCGGCCGAACGGAACAATCGTTCGGATCGGGACGACGGTGCTCACGTCGCCGCTCGAGTCCGGAGCCTCGGTCGTCGTGTACGCCCCGACCTTCGTGGCGACCGCGACCGGGATTCATGAATTGCAAATCACCATCCGGAGTGTGAGTCCCCCGGAGACCGACGTGGCGGACAACACGTTGACGATCCCGATGACCGTGCTCTCGGCGACGGGGCCACCCCCTCCTCCGATCCGGGGCGGCGTCGACGCGGCGCTCATTGCGGGCGGTCTCGCCGCGGCCGCGGTGGCTGCCGTGCTCATCGCGACGTGGCTGCTCCTGACTCCGCGCGAACCGGAACCTCTCGAGCCGCCGCCCCCCGAGCCGCTAGACGATTCTCCGCCGCCAATCCGGCCGCCCTAGGACCAGGATGGCGGTCAACTCGCATCGGCGTCCCCGCAACGACTAAGGAGACGGCCCGCCTTCGGTCGCGACGGCGAGGTCCATGGCGATTCGCGAGTGGCTTGCGGCCTTTTCGAACGACGTCGTCGAAGTAAAGGAGCCCGTGGCGACCGACCTCGAGGGGACGCGCTTCTTGCTCCAGCATCCGCGGAACCCAGTCCATCTCAAGGACCTCCACGGCGGTGAGGCGGTCGGAAATCTCTGGTCGACGCGAGACCGCGTCGCGACCGCGCTCCGCATCCCGAAGTCAGATCTCCTCCCGAAGCTCATGGAAGCTCAGACGCATCCGAAGGACGCCCGCGTGGTCGAGCGTGCGGACTTCATGCGCCACGAGACGACCGACGTCGACCTGCGGGAGCTACCGATCCCGAAGTTGTTCCCGAAGGACGCCGGGCGATACATCACCGCTGGGGTGTGGGTCGCCGAATGGGAGGGCGTGCGCAACCTGTCCTTCCACCGCATCCTGACCCTGGGCGCCGATCGGGGCGCGTGCCGCATCGTCCCCCGTCATCTGCGTCATATGTACAACGAGGCGATGAAGGCCGGGGGCGAACTCAGGGTCGCCGTCTGCATCGGACTCGATCCGTGGAACCTCCTCGCGGGCGGGACATCCGTCGAGTACGGCGTCGATGAGAGTCGGATCGCGTCCGCGCTCACGCAATCGTGCCTGGGCAAGCCGACCGACATAGTGCGGATCAAGAGCGGCCTCACGGTGCCCGCGGAAGCCGAGTACGTGCTCGAGGGCCGCCTCATCAACGAAGTCCACGACGAGGGCCCCTTCGTCGATGCGGTCCGCACATACGATCGCGTCCGCAAGGAACCGGTGCTGGTCGTCGACCGGATCTACCACCGCGACCGTCCGATCTTCCACATCATCGTCGGCGGCCTCGATGAGCACTTCATGTTCATGGGGATGCCCCGCGAACCGGTGATCTACCAGGCGGTCTCCCGCGCCGTGCCACACGTGAAGGCGGTCCGCCTCACGGAAGGCGGCTGCGCGTGGCTTCACGGGGTCGTCTCGATCCGGAAGCAACACCAGGGCGACGCCAAGAACGCGATCATGGCGGCCTTCGGGGCGCACACCTCGATGAAGCAGGTGGTCATCGTCGACGAGGACATCGACGTCTTCGACGACCGCGATGTGGAGTGGGCGATCGCGACGCGGTTCCAGGCGGACCGCGGACTCGTCGTCCTGCATGATGTGCGCGGCTCTTCGATCGATCCGTCCGCGCGCGATGGCTTCACGTCGAAGATGGGGATCGACGCGACGAAACCGCTCGCGGCGGACCCCGCGATGTTCGACAAGGCCACCTTGTGACAGCATTCGAGACTCGTCCGTGAACCTTCATTAGACCGCGGTCCCATCGTCGCGAAGATGCGGGCCTTCGCGGTCCTCCTCGCGGCGGTCGTCCTCATTCCCGCCGGGATGGTCTCGGCGTTCCCCGCATCTGCGCGTCATGCCACCGCTCGACCCGTGTCGGCCGCTGCCGTCCCCGGACCGAGCCTGATGCCTCCGGATCCGGTGAGTGGTCGCTGGCCTCCCATGGGGATCCGCAGCGCGCCGTCCGCCCCGCTGCATCCGGCCGCGGTCCTCGGCGTGGCTCGCATCCTCGTCCTCCTGATCCAGTTCACGAACGTCTCCCACGCCCCGAGCCACGACGCCGCCTACTTCGATGGCTTTTTCAGCAACGCCACTCCGGCCGCGCGCTCGATGCGTGCCTACTACCGCGAGGCATCGTACGGAGGGCTGACGATCAACGCAACGATCGTCCCGACCTGGTTCACGAGTGTCCATCCGATGGAGTACTACGGAAAGGACGGCACGTCGGGAATCGACAGCGCGAACGGCCCGATCTACTATCTCGTCGACGAGGCGGTCCGCGCGGCCGACCCGTCCGTGGACTTCACGTCGTTCGATACGGATCACGATGGCCTGGTCGATCACCTGGTCATCGTGCACGCCGGTCCGGGCCAAGAGAACCACGCGAACCTGACGGACGCGATCTGGTCCCACTCCTGGAACGTGTACGACGGGGATCCGACGCAACCCGGAGACCAGCCGCTCCTCGCCGACGGCGTGCAGGTGTTCCACTACACGATGATCAGCGAGGATTCGCCCCTCGGCGTGATGGCCCACGAGTTCGGCCACGACCTCGGCCTCCCCGATCTCTACGACACCGACGGGAGTTCCGACGGAGCGGGGGTCTGGGACATCATGTCCCTCGGTTCGTGGAACGGCGCGCCCCGAGGCTCGAGCCCGGCGGAGTTCAGCGCGTGGTCGAAGATTCGTCTCGGATGGCTCACGCCGACGACGGGCCCTGTGACCGCTCTGGAGGATACCGCGATTCCTGCCGTCGAGCAGCGACCCTTCGTGATCCGCCTGTCCGTGCCCGGTTCCGTGAATGAATACTTCCTCCTCGAGAACCGGGAGCAGACCGGCTTCGATGTCGCCTTGCCCGCGAGCGGCCTCCTCATCTGGCACGTGGATGACTCCCAGCCGGACAACACGAACGACGCGCATCGGCTCCTCGATCTGGAGGAATCCGACGAAGGAATCAGCGGAGACCACCCGGCGGACGCCGCGGATCCCTGGCACGACACCGCGGTGGGCTTCGGACCGGACACGCGCCCGAGCAGTGCCGCGTACGGTGGGACCGCGACGAGCTGGCGTGTCCGCGACATCTCCGCCGAGGGGCCGACGATGACCGCTACCCTCCTGTTCTCCCTGACCGTGGATGTGGCGGTCCAAGAAATCCGCGCTCCGCCGATGGTGGCGCTCGGCGCCGCGGTCACGGCGGGCGTGGTCGTCCGGAACGAAGGAACCGTACCCGCCAATGCGTCCGTCACGGTCGGCGTGTACCTGGACCGCATCGCTCCGAACGCGCTCGTTCAGCCGGTCACGCGGACCCGGCTCACGCTCCCGGCCGAAACCTCGACCACCGTCAATATTTCCTTCAACGCGATCTCTCTCGGTCGGTATCTCATCGACGCCGGTGCAACGACGCCGGGAGATGCGATTCCCTCGGACGACGAGCGCGTCGCTCACGTGTCGACAAATGTGTTCGCGTTCCGCGACGACATGGAATCGGGTGGGGCGAACTGGGTCGTGAACGGCACCCCGCAAGACAACCCGCGGTGGTCCATCCTGAGCGCCTCCGATCCGAACGGATCCGCGCACGGCGGCCTCTTCGCTTGGCGGTTCGGATATGTCTCGAACAACAAGACGAGCCCGGCCTCACCGAGTTGGCGAACGCTGACGACGCCCGTGGTGAACCTCAGCGGGCCGACCTTCCTGATTTTCTATCAACGGTATGACTTCTCGAACTCAACGGACCTGGAGTCGAACGGCACCGGCGCGGCAACCGTCGAAGTGCGCTATGGCGCGGGCGGTTGGACCCGGATCGCCCGAGTATGGGGAGCGGCCCTGTCGTGGACCGGGGTCTCCATCGCGCTCTTGCCAGGAACCCTCCCGACGACGATCCAAGTGCGATTCAACGCGACGTCCGGAAACATGCCGACACGCGGCGGTTGGTGGATCGACGATGTCGCCATCGCCGGGCATGGTCTCGCCCGAAGCGCAGTCCTCTTACCGACCGCGATCTCACTGAACACCACCGCAGGCAGTGTGGTCCCGGGGACCGCAAAGCTCGTAAATGTGGGCGACTACGACGAGACGTTCGTCCTCGACAGCTCGGTCCCGGCCGGCTGGACGGTCCTCTGGGTCCCGATCGGCGGAATCCTCCCCCTCGCCACGATGCGGACCGTCGTCCTTGCGCCGGATCGCGATGCGATGCTCTCCTTCGTCCTCGCGGTCCCGCTGTCCGCGGCCGGTGGCACGTACAACGCGACGCTGACCTCCGGCGTAATCGGGTCGGGCCCGATCGCGTCTCTCCCGCTCTCCGTCACCGTCGAGGCGGGCAGCACGTGGATCTTCACCGCCATTGTTGCCGTCGCCGCGGCGATCATCGGCGCCATCGCCATCGTTACGCTACTTTTCCTCCGAAGACGCGGGCGCCATCCGCCTCCCTGACGCAAAGGTTATTTCGGGGCCCGCGTGGTTCGCCCGGCGTGTTCGTGACGCACGAGCTCCTCCGGCGTGAAACGGTAGAGGAGCGCGCGTACCAGGTGAACATCGCGCGGGCGTGCCTCGAGCGATCGACCCTCGTCGTCCTGCCGACCGGCATGGGCAAGACGGTCATCGCCGCGATGGTCATCGCGGAGGTCCTGCGGCGTCGCGGCGGTCGGATCCTCTTCCTCGCGCCGACCAAGCCGCTCGTCGAGCAACACGCGGCCTCGATGCGGAAGGTCCTCGTCGTCGACCGGATCACGCTCTTCACGGGCGAGGCGACCGCTCCGGAGGATCGCGAACTGCTCTGGACGGAGAACAAGATCATCGTGTCGACGCCCCAGGTGATCCGGAACGACCTGCGGGCGGAACGCATCTCCCTCGACGACGTGAGCCTGATCGTCTTCGACGAGGCGCATCGTGCCGTCGGCGACTACGCCTACGTCGACGTCGCGGCCGCGTACAAGGAGATCCCGGATCGGTTGGTCCTCGGGATGACGGCGTCCCCGGGGTCCTCCGCGGAGAAGATCCTCGAGGTGTGCGGAAACCTCGGCATCACCGCGGTCGAGATCCGGACGGAATATGACCCGGATGTCGTGCCGTATCAGCACGCCCTCGCGTTCGAGCGCGTGGAGGTCAACGCCCCGGACGTCTCGAAAGCGATCCGCGGACTCCTGGAGACCGTGTACGAGGAGCAGGTCGGGCGGCTCAAGAAACTTGGTTTTCTCGCGGGCAAACCGAAAGTCACGCTGAAGGACTTACTCGCGGTCGGGAACGAGGCCCGCCGGAGGCTCGACTCCGGGGTGAAGGACGGCCGGCTGTACGGCGCGATGACGGCCCAGGCGATCGCGATGAAGGCAAACCACGCAATCGAGCTTGCGGAGACGCAAGGCCTGGGTTCCCTCCGGTCGTACTTCGAGAAAATGGAGACGGAGGCCAAGTCGAAGGCGGACGTCCAGTTCCTGAAGCACTCGAAAGTCCAGGAAGCGATAAAGCTCGCCCGCGAGACCGATGTGGAGCACCCGAAACTCGCGAAGACCGCGTGGGTCGTGCGCGAGCAGTTCATGAAGAAACCGGAGGCGAAAATCATCGTCTTTGCGCACTACCGGGACACAGCGGACCGCGTGACGCAGGCACTCGAGCGGATCCCCGGCGTGCGGCCGATGCGGTTCGTCGGTCAGGCGTCCCGCGGCCAGGATGTGGGGCTGTCTCAGAAGGAACAGGTCGAGATCTTGGAGAAGTTCAAGGGCGGTCAGGTGAACGTGATCGTCGCCACCTCGATCGGGGAAGAGGGCCTCGACATCCCAGGACACGCGGGACGAGGCGTATCTGTACAGCGCCCGACGGAAGGAACGGAAGATGCACGTGGAGCTCGACCGCCTCCGGAAGGACTTGAAGCAGAAGATCTTCGTCGGCGAACCGGGAGGCGAGACGTTCGTGGCCGCGGCTCCGGAAAAGCGGATCGAGACGTTGCGAGCGCAGTCCCACGATCGAGCTCCGCTCCCCGAATCCCGCCGACGTCCCTCGAAGAAGGGCCAGACGACCTTCGAAGATTACTGATCCCTAGTCCGGCTTGATTTTATACCCCGGATGTGCGTATCGACGCGGGGCCACGGGATGATTCATTGCCCGGAGTGCGGGTGGGAAATCGACCCCGACGACGAGATGTGCCCGAACTGCGGGGCGTACCTCGCGGACTACGAGAACCTCGAGCCGTCCGAGGAGTGAACGCATCAGGGTCGCAGGAGGTCGCGGCCCGCGCCTTTGATGAATTCTCCGAAGCCGCCGCTCGGCGGTGGGATGTCCCCGCGGACGACCTCCCCGGATGCCGCGTCGAGCAGGATTGTGTACGATCGGCCCCGGTACTCGAAGGTCGAAAACCAGATCGGGGCGTGGAGGAACTCCGAATCCTTCACGTCCATTTGGGTCCGGGCGTCCTCGATGACGTCCACGAGATCCTTCAGCAACTCCCGCTGATGGCCATCGACGTCCTCTCGGGTGAGTCGCTCCGCCTCGTTCTCGTCGACCTCCGCGTTCAGGAACCGAGAGTCCCGCACCATGCCGCCGGTGTCGAACGGCACCTTGAGCCCGAGGGGCAGTTTGTATTCCCGCGTCGGGAACTCCCCGGATCGACGGCCCAGGACCTTCCAGAAGTAGTCGCGACGAAGATCCCCGCTGCGCTTTTCGTTCGTCCCAGTCCGCGTGAGGATCCCGGAGTAGGCGGTCGTCGCATCGACCTCGAACACGTAGAACGGAAGATAGACGCATTCGAGCGAGGTGACCCGCGAGGCCTTCCGGAGGTCGTCCGGCTTCATCACGCCGCCCTCCATCCAACCCTGGATCGCCCGCAGGGCACCATCGCGGTCCATCCGGGCCGCGAGCATCGAGTGCGTCAGGAGGAAGGGTTTGTCCCCGCGGATCCGCGAGGCGGTGCCGCAATACGGGCAGGTCACGATGACCTCGCCCGTGGTCAGGTTCAACGGTCCGCCGCATTTCGGGCAATTGATCGATTGTACGAGCTCAGGCATGCCGACGCAACACTCATGGGGAGGTCGAATATAGAGGCTTCGTGGGAAGTCTCAATGCCCTTCGGCGCGGCAGCCTGCTGACCGTCTTCCTTCTGTTCGCGCTGCTGGCCCTCCT
>WNFB01003125.1_pt1 | contig 14542 bp, 8 predicted proteins | sample 5400501 | NCBI WGS metagenome assembly WNFB01 (sample SAMN13153341, study PRJNA577476) | soil metagenome | isolation source: 200 cm saprolite under Douglas fir tree site 2 hole 1 | place: USA:California | collected 2015-04-18
CTTCCGCTACCTGAAGCGCACCGGGAAGGCGGACGACGGCCCGAAGAAGCCGGGAGAGGCGCCGCCGGTGCGGGTGGCGGCGGGGAAGGCGCAGCGGGTGCGCACGATCGCCGCCGGCGTCCTCGTCGATCCCAACATCGACCACCCGCTGCCCTTCGCCGGGCTCAGCTACCTCGACTTCGACTTCCTCCGCAGCGGCGCGCAGGTGAACGCTTTCTTCGGCGGCGCCTTCGCCCAGCTCGCCTTCGCGGTCCCGTCGCTCGGCGGTACACGCCTGCAGCTCCACGGCGCCGGGTTCGCCACCGTCGCCGAGTACAACGACCGGTCCTTCAAGAACGGGGTCGAGATCTACGACGAGGACGTGCGCCAGCGCCCCGCGCGTTTCGCCCTGGGCCTGCTCCAGCCCCTGGGTCCGCGCTGGCGCGCGCGCGTGGATTACGAGCTGGCGTACACGCGCTACCGGCGGGCCGGCTTCGCCGACCCCGCCTTCGCGCCGCCGGCGAGCACTCCCGTTCACGGCGTGCGGCTTGCCCTCGAAGCGCAGCAGGGCGCCTGGTCGGCCGCCTTCTGGTGGAGCGCCGCGCGGCGCCAGCGCTGGCCGGAATGGGGTAACTCCGGCAACCCCGAGTTCCGGCCCGGGGCGATCGGGTTCCAGCGCTACGGCGCCGAGCTGGCGCGCTCGTTCGTGTTCTCGCCCCGCGTCGTCGGCCGCGCGGAGCTGGCCTGGATGGCGGGGCGCGACCTCGACCGCTTCAGCCGCTTCAGCTTCGACGGCTTCGACAACCGCCTGCGCGGCTATCCCGGCGCCGGCCTCCGCTACGACCGCGGGGCCGTCCTGCGCACCGCCGCGAGCTGGAACGCCTGGCGGCGGCTCCGGCTCGACGGGTTCCTCGACGGCGCGTTCGTGCGCGACCCCGGCTTCGGGTCGAGCGAGAAGGGATACGCGGGGGCGGGAGCGGGGCTGGAGACGGCGCTGCCGAAAGGCCTGCTCGTGGCGGTCGAGTGGGGATACGGCTTCCAGGCCCGCGACCGCGAGGGCAACAAGGGCGCCCACGTCTTCCGGGCCACCGCCTACAAGATCTTCTGAGCTACGGGCCCTCCTCGCTCTCGCCGCGGCCGCGGAGCGGCGAATCGGAAGGGATGGGCTCCCCCCAGACGTAATGGGAGAACCAGTCGAGGTTGTGCTGCAGGACGGCGCGGTTCGACTTCGGCTTGGTGATGCCGTGCCCGAACCCCGAATACACGATCATGCGGACCGGTACGTGCTGGTCGCGCAGACCGCGGTAGAGCTCGTACCCGTTCGGGATCGGCACCCGCTTGTCCGCCTCCCCGTGCTGGATGAGCGTCGGCGTCTTCGCCTGCCGGATGGTGCTGATCGGCGAGGTGCGGGCGTAGATCTCCGGATCGTCCCAGGGCGTGGCCTTGAGATACTGGCGCGTGAAGGGCGTGATGTCGGTGTTGACGTAGTACGTCGTCCAATCGCTGATTCCCGCGCCCACGGAGATGGCCTTGAAGCGGTCGGTATGCGTGGCCAGGAAGGCGGAGATGTACCCGCCTTGTGACCAGCCCATCACCCCCAGGCGATCGGGATCGGCGAGCCCCTGCGCCACCATCGCGTCGACGCCGCTCATGACGTCCGCCATGTCGCCGACGCCGAGGTTGCGCACGTTGAGCGCGCGGAACGCGTGGCCGTAGCCGGCGCTCCCGCGGTAGTTTGGCTCCAGGACGAGCGCGCCCTTGGCGAGGAAGACCTCGATCGGATAGTAGCGGTTGCCCGGATTCAGCACCGGCCGCGAGATCCCCGTCGGCCCGCCATGGATGACGACCAGGAGCGGATGTTTCCTTCCCGCCTGGAAGTCCGCCGGCCTGTGCAGCACGCCCTCGATTTCCGCCCCGTCGGAGCTCTTCCAGCGCACCATCTCGACCGAGCCCAGCGTCCACCCGGCCGTCTGCGCCGTCATGTCGGTCAGCGTCCGCGGCTGGAAACGGGTCAGGCCGGACACCGCGACCTCGGGCAGGCGCCGGTCGCCGGCGATGACGAACGCCGCGGTCTTGAAATCCCTGCTCATCGAGATGCCGCCGAGCGCCAGCCGGTCGGGCGCCGAGACGCGGACGAGGGGACCCTGCGGCGGGATGCGGAACAGGTGCGAGTCCGTGCGCTCGAGGCCCCAGAACCAGATGCCTTCCGGGCCCCACCCGATCAAGTGGGCGTCCTCGTCGAACGACGCGGTGCGGTCGCTGACCTCGGAGGCGATGCGGGCCGGCCGCTTCTCGACATCGTCCAGCCGGACCGTGGCGACGTGCCCGTTCGCGTAGTAGTGATACGGCTCGCCGAGCGCGGTCTCGAAGGCCAGCTCGCGGCCGTCGGCCGAGAAGGTCGGCGAGTCCTCCGGGCCCGGCAGCGTCACGATCGGCTTCGCGTCACCGGGCCGCGCGCGCTCGACCAGGTAGAGGTCGGACTCGCTGCTGAAGGCGAGGAGCGGGTTGGCGGTGGCGGCGAAGGCGATCTTCGTGGAATCCGGAGACCAGTCGAAGCTCGTCACGTTGCGGCGCGGGTCGTTGGTGAGGCGGGTGGCGGGGACGGGCCTTCCCTGGCGCTCGGCAGGGGCGAGATCGACGGCCCAGAGCTGGTTCTGGTCGAAATCGCTCTCGACCACTTCGTAGTCCCCGTACTTCTCCTGGCGGTCCTTCCGGGCCTTCGCTTCCGGAGCGGGCGCCGTGAACGCGATGGAGCGGGCGTCCTTCGACCACAGGAAGGAATCGATCTTTGCCGCGTGGGCGGTGAGCGGCCACGCCTCGCCTCCCGACGGCGATATGAGCCAGATCTGACGCGGATCGGGCTTGGCTTCCGACTCGTGCTTCTCCTGGCCGTCCGGTTGCTCTGGCTTGGGGGCCGCGATCGGATCCCGCTCGGTGAGGAACGCGATCCAGCGGCCGTCCGGCGACCACTGCGGGCTGCTGCTCGCCTTGTTGCCGCGCGTGAGCTGGAGGCTCCGGCCGGAGCCCACCTCCACCACGAAGATCTGGGTCGGGTACGCGTTCTCCTTCCAGTCGGTCTCCTGGCGCTCGTAGGCCACGAAACGGCCGTCGGGCGAGATCTGGGGGTTGCGGACGCTCAGGAGCGAGAGCGACTGGTCCAGCGTCGGCGGCGTGGCGGTGACGAACGAGGGCGGCAGCAAGGCGATGGCGAGGAGGAGGGCGGTACGCCGCATGTTCGGCTCCTTTCCAGGGGGGGCGGCGGCGGATTATGTCACGGCCGCTTCTAGCGGTTCGCCGCCGGGCGGGCTAGAATCGTGGATCCATTGAGGAGGACGTCATGTCACTGCGCATTGGAGACGAGGCCCCGAACTTCAAGGCCGAGACGACACAAGGCCCGATCGACTTCCACCAGTGGATCGGAGACGGGTACGCGATCCTGTTTTCGCACCCGAAGGACTTCACACCGGTCTGCACGACCGAGCTCGGCTACATGGCCAAGCTCGAGCCGGAGTTCAAGAAGCGCAACGTGAAGGTCGTCGGCCTGAGCGTGGATCCGGTCGACGACCACAAGCGGTGGGCCAAGGACATCGAGGAGACCCAGGGGAAGGCCCCGAACTACCCGATCATCGGCGACGCGGACCTGAACGTCGCGAAGATGTACGACATGATCCATCCCAACGCGGCGGGCGGGAAGCGCACCGCGGCGGACAACGCAACCGTGCGCTCGGTGTTCGTGATCGGTCCCGACAAGAAGATCAAGCTGACCTTGACCTACCCGATGAGCACCGGCCGCAACTTCGACGAGGTGCTGCGCGTGATCGACTCCATCCAGCTCACCGCGAAGCACAAGGTCGCGACGCCGGTGAACTGGAAGCAGGGGGAGGACGTGATCATCGTGCCCGCGGTCTCGGACGACGAGGCGAAGCAGAAGTTCCCCGGCGGCTGGAGGGCGCCCAAGCCCTACCTGCGGATCGTGCCCCAGCCCAAGTAGCGGCCCGACCTTACTGCTTCGGTCCGACCGGCGGGTATGGCGGTTCCGCGAGGGATTGACACGCCCCGGCGACGGGAGTATCAAGAGCCGATACCCCTGCCTTGACGTGAACATGCTCCCGGCGGGCGCGTGCCAAACAGGCGTATGGCACACGCCGCGGAGGGGAGCCTCATTCGGAGGCGCATATGACGCTGTCCTTCGTGCCGGCGCGGCTCCCGCGCTTTGCCTGCGCGGCGCTCCTGGTTTTGCTCCCCGCGGCCTCCAGCCTTCGCGCCGATTCCGAGGACGGCCCGCCCCCCGGCCACGTGCGCAAGAAGGGGATCGACGTCGATCTCCGCTCCCTGGGACGCCAGGTGGCCGACGACGTGGCCGAGCATGGAACCCAGGTGAGCGCCGACGTGACGAGCCCGCTCCCCGGAGTGGACGTGGTGTCGCAGATCCAGCTCCGCGGACAGAACGTGCAAGCCAACGACGGTGCGCTCGACAACATCCAGATTTTCGCCGGCTTCCGTCCCTTCGTGAAGTTCACCCAGAGCGAGACCTCGATCGCCGCCTCCGGACGCAACATCGTGGCCGCGTACAACACCTCGGCCAACCAGCCGCTCGTCCAGGTGAATCCCACGACCCTGGCCTTCACGCACCGGTTCCTCTCCGGCTTCTCCGCCTCGGACGATGGCGGCCAGACCTGGACGAGCGGGTTCCTGCCCCCCGTCTCGGGAAGCATCTTCACCTTCGGCGACCCCGTCGTCGCGGCCGACCGTCACGGCAACTTCTATTTCGCGGGGCTCGGCGCCAACGCCGCGGGCCAGTTCACCATCCAGACGAACAAGTCCACGGATGGGGGCAAGTCCTGGAGCGACGCCGTGGTCGTGCAACAGGACAACGGCGGGGACAAGGATTGGCTCGCGGTGGGGCCGGACCCCTTCGACCGCAACCGCGACAACGTCTACGTCACCTGGACCAGCTTCCAGGCCACGGGCTCCCAGGTTCGCTTCGCCCGCTCCACCGACGGCGGGGCGACCTGGACGGCCAAGACCGTCTTCGCCCCCCTGCCCGATCCCAACCCCGCCAACCCGCAGAACGCGGTCCAGTTCTCGAACCCCTACGTGGACCCGATCACCGGCCGCCTGTACTTGCCCTTCGCCCGCTTCAGCAACTCCGACGTGGACTTCATCCAGGTCCTGGCCTCGGACGATGCCGGCGAGACCTTCCACTTCCTGGACTTCAACGCCCCGGGCGCGCCCGATCCCACCCTGCTTCCCGTGGTGCAGCCCGGGGAGCTGATCGACTGCCGCAGCGGAGGGCGCCGGCTCGCCATCCACTCGGGGGCGGACGTGGGCGGGCGCTTCGGCCTGCGCAGCTTCGTCCAGGCCACGCGCCTGACCGTCCAACCGACCTTCGCCGCGCGCAACGGCGTGCTCTACCTGGCGTGGTCGAACTCCACCAGCCCGATCTTCGGCGATCCGAACTCGGGCTCGAACGTGATGTTCGTCCGCTCGGACGACGGGGGCGGGACCTGGTCCACGCCGATCCCGGTCAACCCCAGCGTGGCCGGGGACGCCCATCACGTGCTCCCCTCCCTGGCCATCGACCAGGACCCGAACGACGTCCACGTGACCTACTACACGCAGCACGCCGACGGCACCGTGGACCTCGACATGGCCAACTCCCACGACCGGGGCGACAGCTTCCCCGCCAACCGGACGGTCCGGGTCTCCAGCACCTCGGCTCCCTTGACGCCCAGTAACATCCGTCTCACGGCGAACACCAGCACGAACTACGACCGCACGATCGTGGCGTGCTACTGCCTCGGAGAGTACCAGGGCCTCGGAACCGCCAACGGCACGGTCTACACGGCCTGGGGCGATACCCGCAACATGGTGACCGAGCCGGTGAACGCCCTGGATCCGCTCTCGGGCCAGACCCACGCCCAGACCGACGTGTTCTTCCAGAAGGTGAAGGCCCAGTAGCGAGCGGGTTGGAGACGAAAAGGTTCAACGAAAGTCGTGCGAGGGCACCGCGGCCCCGCGCGGGCAGGGCTCCACGCGCTGCACCTTGACCGACACCACCCCGTCCTGGTTCTGCAGCGTGCCCTCCACGATGATGAACGGCTCGCCGCCCAGCACCCCGCGGTTCGCGTCGAACAGGTCGGGGGTTACGATGGCGTTGGCGATGCCGGTCTCGTCCTCCAGGCTCAGGAAGAGGAAGCCCTTCGCGGTGCCGGGGCGCTGGCGGCAGATGACGGCGCCGGCCGCCTTCACGTGGAGGCCGTCGGGCAGGCGCAGCAGGTCGACCGCGCGCAGCACGCCCCGGCCCCGTAGCTCCTCCCGGCGCTGGGACATGGGGTGGGGGCCGATGGTGAGGCCGGTATCGCGGTAGTCGGCCTGCAGCCGCTCGTCGGGAGTCATCGCGGCCAGGGGCGAGGGGCCTTCATCCTGTAGCGAGGCGCTGAACATATCGCCGGCCGGACGCATGGCGCGGGCCGCATGCCACAGGGCGTCGCGGCGGTGCCGGGGCGCGGCCTCGCGGCGGATGAAGTTCAAGGCCCCCGCCTCCGCCAGCGTCGCCATCTCGTCCTTGCGCAGCGCGGGCACGCGGCGGGCGAGGTCGTCGATCCCCGCGAACGGCCCCTTCTCGCGCGCGACGACGACGGCGCGCCCCGCCTCCTCCCGCAGCCCGCGCACGTAGCGCAGCCCCAGCCGCAGGAACCGCGTGCTTCCTTGCACCTCGATCGTGCAGTCCCACTGCGAGCGGGCCACGTCCACCGGCCGGATGCGCACGCCATGCCGCTGGGCGTCCTTGACGAGGGTCGCCGGATGGTAGAAGCCCATCGGCTGGTTGTTGAGGATGGCGGCGGTGAAGGCGGCCGGGTAGCGGCACTTCAGCCACGCGCTGGCGTAGGCGAGGAGGGCGAAGCTGGCGGCGTGCGACTCGGGGAAGCCGTAGAGGGCGAACGACGTGATCGAGTGAACGATGGCGTCCTGGGTCGCGCCGGTGATCCCGTTGCGGTCCATGCCGAGACGCAGCTTGACCTCGACGTCCTTCATGCGCCGCTCGGAGCGCTTGAAGCCGAAGGCGCGGCGCAGCTCCTCGGCCTCGCCACCCGAGAAGCCGGCCGCGATCATCGCCATGCGCAGGAGCTGCTCCTGGAAGATCGGCACCCCGAGCGTCCGGCGCAGCACCGGCTCCAGCGAGGGGTGGAGGCAGACCGGCTCCTCCCGGCCCGCCCGGCGCTTTAAATAAGGATGGACCATGTTCCCGACGATGGGACCGGGCCGGATGATGGCCACCTCCACGACGATGTCGTAGAAGCTCTTCGGCTTCAGGCGGGGCAGGCACGACATCTGGGCGCGGCTCTCCACCTGGAAGAGGCCCACCGTGTCCGCCCTCTGCAGCGCGGCGTACACCTCCGGGTCCTCGGCGGGCAGGCGGGCGAGGTCCACCTCCTCGCCCCACGCGTCGCGGATGATCGTGATCGAGTCCTCGAGCACGGCCATCATCCCCAGCCCCAGCAGGTCGACCTTGACGATGCCCATGTCCGCGCAGTCGTCCTTGTCCCACTGCACGACCACCCGGCCGGGCATGCTCGCGGGCTCGAGCGGCACCACCGCATCGAGCTGGCCCTGGCAGACGACCATGCCGCCCGAGTGCTGGCCGAGGTGCCTCGGCAGGTCCTGCACCGCGCGGTAGAGCTGGAGGAACTTCACGATGCGCCGCTCGGCGAGGTCGAGGCCCGCTTCGCGGAAGGCCTTCGCGTCGGTGTCCCTGGGGTCCTTCCACTCGAAGCGGGAGACGAGGCTCGACAGCCGGCCGAGGTCCTCGGGCGCGAAGTCCAGCACCTTGCCGACCTCGCGGACGGCGGAGCGGCCGCGATAGGTGATGACGTTGGCGGTCATGGCCGCCCCGAGCTGGCCGTAGCGCTCGTAGACGTGCTGGATCACCTTCTCGCGGCGGTCGCCGCTCGGGAGGTCGAGGTCGATGTCGGGCCACTCCCCGCGCTCCTCGGACAGGAAGCGCTCGAAGAGCAGGTCCATCCCCACCGGGTCGACGGCCGTGATGCCCAGCGCGTAGCACACCGCGCTGTTGGCGGCCGAGCCGCGGCCCTGGATGAGGATGCCGGCCTCGCGGCAGTAGCACACGATGTCCCACACGATGAGGAAGTAGCCGGCGAGGTCCAGCTTCTCGATGAGGGCCAGCTCGCGCTCGATCTGCCGCTGCGCCTTCTCGTGGTAGGGGCGGTAGCGCTGGCGCGCGCCTTCGTCCGTGCGCTTGCGCAGGAAGGAGGTGATCGTCTCGCCCTCCGGCACCGGGTAGCGGGGGAACTCGTAGCCGAGATCCGCGAGGGTGAAGCCGAGGCGGGCGGACAGCTCTTGGGTGCGCGCCACCGCCTCCGGCCGGTCGCGGAACAGGCGCGCCATGGCCGCGGGCGATTTCAGGTGGCGGGCGGCGTTGCGGGAGAGCAGGCGCCCGGCGCGCTTCAGCGTCGTGTGGTTGCGCAGGCAGGTGAACACGTCGAGCACCTCGCGCTGCGCGGGTGTCGCGTGGGCGACGCCGTTGGTGGCGAGCAGCGGCAGGCCGAGGCCGCGGGCAATCTCCACCACCGACTGGTTGCGCGCCTCCTCCGCCGGGTCGTAATGGCGCTGCAGCTCCGCGTAGACGTTCTCGCGGCCGAAGGTCGCGGCCAGGCGCTGCGCTTCCCGCCGCGCTTCGTCGGTCCCGCCGCGGCGGAGGGCCTCGGCGAGCGGCCCGTCGTCGCCGCCGGTCAGGCAGACGAGCCCCTCGGCGTGCTCGGCCACCTCGGCGGCGGTGGCCGCTCCCTCGCCTTTTTTCGATCGCATCTTGAAGCGGGTGACGAGGCGGCAGAGGTTGCGGTAGCCGGTCCGGTCGCGCACGAGCAGCGGCCAGCGTCCGGCTCCTTCCACGGTGACCTCGGCCCCGATGTGGGCCCGGATCCCGAGCTTCTTCGCGGCCTGGTGGAAGCGGGGCGACCCGTAGACGCCGTCGCGGTCGAGGAGAGCCAGTGCGCCCATGCCGTGGTCGGCGCAGACCTGCGCCATCTCCTCGGGCAGGGACGCCCCCTGCAGGAAGCTGAAGGCGGAGCGGGCGTGGAGCTCGACGTACATGGGATTTCTGGGAAGGAGTCGAGATTCGCCTTTTCTTCGCCGCAACATCCTAGCACAATGGATCCATGGCCGCGGTCAAGCGCGTCCTCCAAACGGCCGCGCCCCTCGTCCCGCCCCGGCCGACACTGCCGCGGCTGCGCGAGGCCGCGGCCGGATGCAAGGCCTGTGACCTCTGGAAGCGGGGCACGCAGACCGTCTTCGGCACCCGTCTTCGATCCTGCGCGCGCCCGACGACGAGACCCGCCGCGCCGAGCGGGCGCGCTTCGTCGCGGACCTGAAGAAGGTGGCGAAGGCACTCGCCGGGTGAAGCTCAGCCTCACTCGATGGCGTAGCGGTCCAACGACATCACGAGGCTCTGCACGCCCTCGGCGAACGTCGGGTGGACGTACTCGGCGTCCACGAGGGCGCGGGCGGAGAGACCGGCCACCATCACCGGCGCGAAGATGTGGATCAGCTCGCCCGCCTCCGCTCCCACGATCGAGACGCCCAGCACCTTCTCCGTCTTCGGATCGAGCAGGATCTTCATCGTGCCGGCGGTCTGGTCCGTCTCCACCGCCCGCGCGATCGCGCCGAACTCCATCGTCGCCGTCTCGGGCGCGTGGCCGCGCGCGCGAGCGTCACGCTCGGTGAAGCCGATGCGCGCCACCGGCGGGTCGGTGAAGGCGGTGACGGGAACGAGGCGGTCGCGGCGCGTGCGCGTGCCGTGGCCCTGGAGCAGATCGAAGAGGATGCGATGGTCGTCCCACGCGGCGTGCGTGAACTGCGGACCGGGCGTGCAGTCGCCGACCGCGTACACGCCGTCGGCGCTCGTCCGGTATCGCTCGTCCACCGTGATGTAGCCCTGGGCGTCGAGGCGGATCCCGCCCGCCTCGGCCCCCAGGTCGTCGGTGTTCGGACGGCGCCCGACGGCGACCAGGAGGTGGGAGCCGCTGACCTTCTTGCCGCCTCCGAGGCGCACCGTGACCGAGCGGGACCCGCCGGCGACGGACCCGGCGGTGGCATTCAGCACGAGCCGGATGCCCTCGGCGCGGAACACCCCTTCGAGCGCCGCGGAAGCCTCCGGTTCCTCGCTGCTGAGCAGGTGCTCTTCCCGGTCCAGCAGCGTGACGCTGGCGCCGAAGCGGCGGAACATCTGCGCGAACTCGCACCCGATGTAGCCGCCGCCGAGGACGATCAGGTGGTCCGGGACCCGCCGAAGCTGCATGATGCGCGAGTTGTCGAGCCAGGGGACCTCGTCGAGGCCGGGAATGGGCGGCACGGCCGGCCGCGCGCCGACGTTGACGACGACGACGTCGGCCTCGTAGCGCTCGCCGGCGATCTCGACCTGGCGAGGCCCGATGAAGCGCGCATGGCCGCGCACCAGGGTCAGTCGCGGCGCCCTCTGGAGCCGCTTCTTCACGCCGTCGCGCCACCGGCGGACGATGCGGTCCTTGCGGCCGATCACCGCCGCCATGTCGATCTTGACCGGCCCCGCCTCCACGCCGAAGCGGGCCGCGGTGCGGGCCGCGTGCGCCGCGTGGGCGCTGGCCACCATCGTCTTGGTGGGCGTGCAGCCGTAGTTCACGCAGGTGCCGCCGAGCGCCTTGCGCTCCGCGATCACGACTCGCCGGCCCGCCCTGGCCAGCCGCGCGGCCAGGGGCACTCCGGCCTGGCCGCTCCCGATCACGATGACGTCGGTTTTCATCGGCAGTTCGGGGGGGTGCCGAGCTCGAGAAAGAACCCCCCCGCGCGCATTCGCGCTCCCCCCCAAGTCGCTCGCGCCGAAGTGAATCCGGCGGTCGCTGCTTGTTTGTCAGTTACCAGCGTACACCCGCGCGTTTGACCGCGCGGCGCAAGCGCACGATGCTTTACCCTCATGCGGGCTTCGAGCCGGGAGCGCCTGGGCCGCGCGATCCTCGTCGTCGCGTCGGTCGCGCTCTGCACGGCCGCTCTCGAGGGCGCCGCGCGCGTGGCCCGTCGCTTCCGCGGAGGAGGCTACGAGGCGGACGAGGCGGGCCGCTACATGGAGCCCGACCCTCTTCTCGGGTGGCGCAAGCGGCCCGGCAGCTCCGTGACCTATCGCCACCGGGAGTTCACGGTCGAGGTGAGCATCAACCGCCTCGGCCTGCGTGATCCCGAGCGTGGCTACTCCGCGCCCCCGGGATGCGCGCGCATCCTCGCCCTGGGCGACTCTTTCGTCGAGGGCTACACGGTGGCGCTGGAGCAGACGGTCAGCCAGGTGCTGGAGTCCTCACTGCGAGGCGGGGGCCAACGGGCGGAGGTCGTGAACGGAGGAACGAGCGGCTACAGCACCGACCAGGAATACCTCTTCTATCGCACCGAGGGAGTGCGCTACTCGCCCCGCGTCGTGGTCTTGTTCTTCTACTACAACGACGTCCTCTACAACGACCGTGACCGGTTCGCCGGGCAGCCGAAGCCGCTTCTCGCGGACCAGGGAGGACGCCTGCAGCTCGTGAACGATCCCGTGCCCGCGCCGACGCCGGCCCCGCAGGCGCGGAGAGCGGCCGCGCCGCAGGGCTCCGCAATTCTCGAGTGGCTGCACGACCGCCTGTTCTATGGTGGGCCGCGCGCCCACCAGGCCCTGGCGGGCCTCGGCCTCTGGCCGCCGATCGCGAGGATGCGCGAGCAGCCGGAGATCCGGGTGTACGACCGGCAGCCGCCCCCGGAGATCGAGGCGGGCTGGAAGAAGACCGCCGCGCTCCTCGGTGCGCTCGAGCAGGAGACCGCCGCCCACGACGCCCGGCTGCTCGTCGTGTACGTGCCGAGCCGGTTCGAGGTGGACGACCACAGCTGGGAGCTGACGCGGATCCTCTACGGCGTCGACGAGTCGGTGTGGGACCGCGCCGCAGTGTGCCGCCGTCTCGAGCAGATCGGCGGACATGGCGGTTTCCCGGTGCTGGATCTGACGGCCGCCCTCAGGGACGAGGTCCGCTGGCCGTGGAGGAGCCCGTACTTCGACTACGACGGCCATTGGACACGGGACGGCCATCGCACCGCCGCTCGCGCCGTTCGCGATTTCCTGAGCGAAGCCCATTGGCCGGTGGTCGGCTAATCTAACGGGAGCGGCCGATGTCCGATCGTGCGGAGCTCGAGGGGGCCGTCGTCGACGCGCGGCGCCGGACCCTCGCGCTCGTCGCCGACCTCGGCGATGAGCAGCTCCGGGGCCCGCGCCTGGCGACCGTCAACCCGCTCCTCTGGGAGATCGGCCACGTGGCGTGGTTCCAGGAGCTCTGGGTGCTGCGCCACGCCCTCGGGGAGGCGCCGATCCGCGCCGACGGCGATGCCCTGTGGGACTCCAGCGCCATCGCCCACGACACGCGCTGGGATCTGCCCCTGCCTCCACGGGCGCAGACGCTGCGCTACATGGCCGAGGTCTGCGACCGCGTGCGGGACCGCCTCGGCCGGCCGGAGCTTCCGGCGGCGCTCGCGTATTTCGCCCGCTACACCACGTTCCACGAGGACATGCACGACGAGGCCTTCACGTACACGCGCCAGACGCTCGGCTACCCCGCCCCGGCGCTGTCCGGGCGCTCCGAGACTGGCGGCGCTTCGCAAGCAGGCGCCTGGAGAGGTGACGCGCGCGTGCCCGGCGGGGAGTTCGTCCTCGGAGCGCGCGAGGACGAGCCCTTCGTCTTCGACAACGAGAAGTGGGCGCATCCGGTCATGCTCGCGCCGTTCGCGATGGCGCGCGCGCCCGTCTCCCAGTCCGAGTTCGCGGAGTTCGTCGAGGACCGCGGATACGGCCGGAAGGAGCTGTGGAGCGACGCGGGCTGGCGTTGGCACGAGGGAGCGTCCGCCGAGCGGCCGCTCTACTGGCGCCGCGCGGGGCGAGGCTGGGAGCGGGGTGACTTCGACCGCTGGGTCCCGCTGGAGCCGCATCGCCCGGTCATCCACGTGGGCTGGTTCGAGGCGGAGGCGTATTGCGCGTGGGCGCGCCGGCGGCTGCCGACGGAAGCGGAATGGGAAGCGGCGGCGGCGGGCGAGCCGGACGCGTCGGGCCGCTCGCTCTCGCCCCGCAAGCGGCGCTTCCCGTGGGGTGACGAGCCGCCCACGCGCGACAGGGCCAACCTCGACGGGCACGCTCTCGGATGCGTGGACGTGGCCGAGCGGAGCGCCGGCGATAGCGCGTTCGGCTGCCGGCAGATGATCGGCAACGTCTGGGAGTGGACCGCCTCGGACTTCGCTCCGTATCCGGGATTCGCCGCCGACGCCTACCGCGACTACTCGCAGCCCTGGTTCGGCACGCACAAGGTTCTTCGCGGCGGCGGCTGGGTCACCCGCGCGCGGCTGATCCGCAACACCTGGCGAAACTTCTATGCGCCCGATCGGCGCGACGTGTGGGCGGGCTTCCGGACGTGCGCCGTCGGATGAGGATCCTCGTCGTCACTCCGGCCGCCCGGGGCGCGCGCACGGGGAACCGGGTGACGGCCTTGCGCTGGGCGCGGATCCTGCGCCGCCTCGGGCATCGCGTGACCGTTGCCGCGCGGTACGCCGGACAGCCGTGTGGCCTGTTGGTGGCGCTTCACGCGCGCCGGAGCTTCCCCTCGATCGCGCGATATCGCCGCCGGCATCCGCGCGCGCCCCTGGTGGTGGCCCTCACGGGTACCGACCTGTACCACGACCTGCGCTCCTCGGCGTCCGCGCGCGAGGCGCTGGACCTGGCCACACGGATCGTCGTGCTTCAACCGATGGCCCTCGAGGCCCTTCCGGCGCGAGCGCGGAGGAAGGTCCGGGTGATCGTCCAATCGGCGGTGGGCCCACGGCGCCGCCCGCCGCGTCGAAATGACACGTTCGAGGTCTGCGTCCTCGGCCACCTGCGCGCGGTGAAGGATCCGTTCCGCGCCGCCGCCGCGGCTCGCCTGCTGCCGCCCTCCTCGCGCATCCGCGTCCTTCACGCGGGGGCGGCCATCGAGTCGGGGACAGCGTCGTGGGCGCGAGCGGAACACCGACGCACTCCCCGTTACAGGTGGATCGGGGAGCGGCCACACGCCGAGGCTCTGAGAATCCTCGCGCGCAGCCGCCTGCTCTGCTTGACTTCGAAGCTCGAGGGCGGGGCCAACGTCGTCTCGGAAGCGGCGGCGGCGGGAGTTCCCGTGCTGTCGTCGCGGATCGACGGCTCCGTCGGCCTCCTCGGTTCCCGCTACCCCGGATACTTCCCCGTCGGTGATGCCCGCGCGCTGGCCAGTTTGCTTCTGCGGGCGGAGACCGATCCGGGCTTCTATGCGGAGCTGAGGCGGGGCGTGCGGCGGCTGGCCCCCCTCGTCCGTCCCGCGCGCGAGCGCGCCGCCTGGGCCTCGCTGCTGGCGGAGGTGACGGAAGGCTGAACGCCGCCTCCGCCTCAGGTGAATCCTCCGGGACGAGGCGCAAGCCATGTGCCCGCGAGTTTTTCCTGGCGCCGGATGGGTCGGGAGTGATACCCTCCGGGATTCCTGGGCAGCCGGGTGCGGCC
>WNFB01007855.1_pt1 | contig 14541 bp, 6 predicted proteins | sample 5400501 | NCBI WGS metagenome assembly WNFB01 (sample SAMN13153341, study PRJNA577476) | soil metagenome | isolation source: 200 cm saprolite under Douglas fir tree site 2 hole 1 | place: USA:California | collected 2015-04-18
CGAAAAGATCCGGTGGTTGTTTCGTTTGAACGGCTGCGTGCAACTCAGGGAACGAAGCGATGACGCCGACCAATGCCGGCTTCACGCGCGTTGGACGTGGCACTTTGACCGGTCTGCACGATATCATATACTTAACGATTCTGGAAATCAGAGGAGAGCGACAGTTGCTCCTTTTGTAGCACGCTCGCGCGACGACAGGAACTAAACACGCAGCTGCAAGTCTTGATCGATGCGTTTCTGCTGGCGCTTTCGCTTTGGGCCGCTTACGCGCTCCCTCGGGGGCGAAATAAGAGTGTACTATATAATATAGAGCAACCGTTCGGCCGCCCTGCGCCCGATCAATCCTGAGGCGCGTAGCGTGCCAGCATGCGCTCGACATATTTGGCCAGAATGTCGAATTCGACGTTCACCAGCTCGCCCGGCTGGATATTGTCGATGTTCGTGTGCCGTTTGGTGTGCGGAATGATCCAAACGGCAAAGCTCTTTGCCAGGAGCTCAGCGATGGTGAGACTGATGCCGTTGATCGCGACCGAGCCTTTGTAAGCCGCGTAATGCGCGAAGTCGGCCGGCAAGTCCACTTCGAGACGGGAATCTCCGCCGGCCCGCTCAAATGAAATCACCTTCGTGCTGCAATCGATGTGACCTTGCACGAAATGGCCGCCCAACGGCGCGCCGGCCGCGAGCGCGCGCTCGAGATTTACCGGACTATCGCGTCGAAGTTGTTTCAAGTTGGTGCGGTCAAGCGTTTCCTCGAGCAAATCGAACGTAATTTGCTCGGCACGTTGCGCGCTCACCGTTAAGCAACAACCATTCACCGCCACGCTGTCGCCGACAGTAACCGCGCCGGCGAGTCGCGGGGCACTCACCTCCAATTGAGTGCCGCGGTCGCTCATGCGGATCCAAAGGACGCGACCCACTTCTTCGATTAAACCGGTAAACACGCCGTTACCTTTAGTGCCGGAAATTGAACCAGCCAACAAGATAGAGAACGGGTAACAGCACCGGCAGCCCCACCTTAAAACTGAAGCCGAAAAAACTTGGGGTGGGGAGTCCTTCGTTCATCCAAAAAATGAGCATGGCTTGGCACGGCAAGATCGACAACTTGTTTGCGCGCGCCCCGGGTCGAACTTAATTCTCTTCCGAAAATTGTGCGCGCCCAACTGGTTTTGAGATTCGCGATTGCCGCCGCGCTCGTCGCAATCACGTTTGCGGTTTTTGCGCAAACGCTCGGCCACGGCTTAGTCAATTACGACGACCCGGTTTACGTCAGCGAGAATCCACACATTCAGGCTGGACTAAACTGGCGCAGTCTCTTCTGGGCGTTTACTCACGTCCATTCTCACAACTGGCATCCTCTGACGACGATGTCGCACATGCTGGACTGCCAGCTTTTCGGCTTCAAACCCGGTGCGCATCATTTTGTAAATGTTCTGCTCCACACCGCGAGCGCGGTCCTGCTTTTTCTTCTCCTCGAACAAGCCACGCGCAGTCCGAACTGGACTGGCATTATCTGGAGGAGCGCATTCGTGGCTGCGGTTTTTGCAGTTCATCCGCTCCACGTCGAATCCGTGGCCTGGGTCTCGGAACGCAAGGACGTTTTGAGCGGTTTCTTCTTTATGCTGACGCTGCTCTCCTATTTTCACTACACGCGAGAACCGAAGGTCAGCCGCTACCTGATAATGTCGATCTTGTTCGCCTGTGGTTTGATGTCGAAACCGATGCTGGTGACGCTGCCGGCTGTTCTTTTGTTGCTCGATTATTGGCCACTGAATCGATTTGAGCAATCGAGCGCTTTAAAACTCGTTCTCGAGAAAATTCCGCTGTTTATTTTATCGATCGGCTCAGCGGTCGCGACGCTGATCGCGCAGCGCGGCGGGATCGTTCAGATTGGGCACCTGCCGCTGACATGGCGAGCGGCGAATGCAGCGTCGGTTTATCTCATTTATGTCTGGCAAATGATCTGGCCCGCGAATCTTGCGACGATTTATCCGCATCCCGGCCGATTGCCGGTTTGGGAAACAGCGTGCGCGGTCGCGCTGCTCGTTCTGATTACTGGCGGAGCTTTCCTTCTGCGAAAAGGTCAGCCTTATTTTATCATCGGCTGGCTCTGGTACTTGATCATGCTGTTGCCGGTGATCGGGTTGATCCAGGTTGGGAGCCAGGCGCATGCTGATCGTTACACTTACTTGTCGCAGATCGGGCTCTGCATCGCGGCGACTTGGGGAATTGCCGATCTTTCTCGTTCGTTTCGTTATCGTCGCGAAATTTTGACCGTCGCCGCGCCGATGATCGTGGCCGTTTTGGCGTGGCGCGCCTGGATTCAAACTGCATACTGGCACGACACTGAGCGACTCTGGAATCGAACGTTCGCCGTCACGAAGCGGAACGACATTGCTCATTTCGCCATGGGCGAATTTTTGCTTAAGGCCCACCGCTTGGATGAAGCCATCACTCAATTCCAGATTGTTCTGGCCGGTCATCCCTACGAGCCGGATGCGAATTTCCAAATCGGTTGTGCTTTCATGGAAAAGGGGGAGCTCGATTTAGCCATCCGGCATTTTGGAAGGACGCTCAAGATTCAGCCCGAGAATTCAGAGGCCGAAACAAATCTCGGGAATGTTCTCCTAAAATCCGAACGTATGGAGGAAGCGGTTGAACATTATCAGAACGTCGTTCGACGTGAACCGTCGAGTGCGCTCGCGCATTACAACCTAGCGGTCGGACTCCATCGCTTGGGACAGCTGCCGGAAGCGATCACCCATTATAAGAAAGCGCTTGCGATCGAGCCGAATTATCCGGACGCAGAATATTTTTTAGGCGAGGCGCTGTTGCAAAACGGCCAGCCGGACGAAGCGAAGATCCATCTGGAAAAACATTGAGCTTCAATTGAATTGCCAATGGTGAGGATCAAACAATCGCGCTCGTCGTTGTTCGGCGTCAGCATTTTTTTGGCAGCGATCACGTGGGCGGTCTTCGGTCAAACATTCCATCATCAATTCATTAATTATGATGACCCGCTTTACGTGCTCGATAACGCGCCGGTGCGCGCGGGCTTGACCTGGCGCGGGATCGGATGGGCGTTCACGCATGTTCATTCCCAGAACTGGCATCCGCTCACGACGATCTCGCACATGCTCGATTGCCAATTGTTCGGTGTGAATCCCGGCGCCCACCACTTGGTGAATGTGTTTTTCCACGGCATCGCGGCGGTGCTCCTTTTTGTTTTGCTGCAGCAAATGACGTCGCGCCTCTGGCCGAGCGCGTTCGCCGCCGCGGTTTTTGCAATTCATCCATTGCGAGTCGAATCGGTGGCGTGGATTGCGGAACGCAAAGACGTGCTCAGTGGAATGTTTTTTATGCTGACGCTGGTTGCGTACGCCGCCTACGCGCGCAAGCAAACGCTCGGTCGCTACGTGACGATGTCGATCTTGTTCGCATGCGGTCTCATGTCGAAACCGATGTTAATCACAACGCCAATCGTTTTGCTGCTGCTCGACTATTGGCCGCTCGATCGGTTTGCAAGATCGACAATCAAGAAGCTCGTCGGGGAAAAAATTCCGCTGTTCGCATTGTCGGCGGGTTCAGCGGTCGCGACTTTGTCGGCCCAAAATTTTGCGCTCGGATCGATTCAGTTTCTGCCGCTGAAGTGGCGAATCACGAACGCGATCTTCGCTTACTTTGAATACGTCCGGCAAACGTTTTGGCCGGTCGATCTCATTCCGTTTTATGTCCACGCGGAAAATCGGCTGGAAATGTGGCGGCTTGCGATTGCGGTGATTGTTTTGGTCTCGGTCACGACGATTGCGTTCCTCCGGCGCCGACAAAATCCATACCTGATCGTCGGTTGGTTTTGGTATTTAGTGATGCTGATTCCAGTGATCGGAATTGTGCAGGTCGGTTTGCAAGGCCATGCCGACCGTTACACCTATCTTCCACAAATCGGATTGGACTTCGCGCTGGTTTGGTTGGTTTGGGATTTAACGAAATCATGGCGCGCCCGAAAAATTGTGTTGAGCGTCGCGGGCGCAATAATTGTTGCCGCATTGTCGATCTTGTCCGCGAAACAAACGACGCATTGGCGCGACACCGAAACATTGTGGCGGCACACACTCGCGGTGACTCCGGACAACGATGTCGCACACGCGGGACTTGGCGGAATTTTATTTGTGCGCGGGAAAGTTGACGAATCGATCGAGCATTATGAGCGCGCGCTGCGTCTGCGCGATGGGAACGTAGCGGCGCATTTCGGTTTGGGGCGAGCGCTCGCTGCGAAAGAGAAGACTGACCCCGCGATTTTCCATTTTCAAAAGGCGCTCGCCATTCAGCCGGATTACATCGCGGCGAGCAATGATCTCGGCGTCTTGTTCGCGAGCAAAGGTGAAATTAAGGAAGCGATTGCGGCCTGGCGGCAAAGTTTGTCATTCGATCCGGACAGCGCGGATGCGGCAAACAACATTGCGTGGGTGCGCGCGACTGCAGCCGAGGCCGATTTGCGCGACGGAAAAGAAGCGCTCGAGCTCGCGCAACGCGCATTGCAAATTGGTGGTGAAAATGCAGTCGTCTTGCGAACGCTGGCGGCGGCGCAGGCTGAAAACGGCAAGTTCGCCGAAGCGATCGCGACCTGCGAGCGCGGCCAAGAATTGAGTGAGAGAAACGGCGACAGCGCGATGACCGAAAGTTTACGCGCTTGCATGGAATCGTTTCAGCGTGGCGAAGCGTTGCACCGGACCCAAGTTTCGCATTGAGCTTACTTTGGCTCGCAATCCCCTTGCCCGCGGCTTTCCGCCCCGGAGGCGCGCCGGTTAGAGGGGTAAAAAAACTTTAATTTTTTTCTAGGCAGCGGCCTGGAAATCCGATAGAAGCGCTAAAAACGGCATTCGGACCGGACAATTGGCTCGGGTTGCCCGTTCAAAAAAAAACTAAAAAAAACCTTGTCAGCCTGAAGATTTTTCAATAATCCCTAGGGCAACCTAACCAAACCCATGGAGAAACCAATGACTAGAAACGTGCTAAAAACGTTGGGAATTCGCGTCGCTCTTGTAGCCGCCGTCGCGTTTCCATTAATCATCGCGACGGGCGCGCGCGCTCAAAATCCAGCCGCTCCACCGCCGACTGGAACAAACGTCGCACCTGCTGGCGGCGCTGCACCGCCAGCCGCTGAAGCGACTGCCGAACGCGTCATCGTGACCGGTTCGAACATTCCGACCGCCGAAGAAGTCGGCCCGAACCCGGTCGACACCTATCGCCGTGATGACATCACGCGGTTGGGTGTGCGCACTCCGACCGACCTGATACTGCGAATTCCGGCATCGACTGGATCGAACACGACTGAAAACAACACCAACGGCGGCGATGGCAGCACGCGTATCAGCCTCCGTGGTATTGATCCGAAAGAAACCCTCGTTTTGCAGGACGGCAGACGTCTTGTCACTGCCGGCGCGGCCTCAGTCGACTTCAACCAGTTCCCGCTTGGTTTGATCGATCACATCGATATCCTGAAAGACGGTGCTTCGCCGGTTTACGGCACCGACGCTGTCGCTGGCGTGGTGAACGTGTTTTTGATTCATCACTTCCGTGGGTTGGAGGTTTACGCCAGCTATGGCAATACGAACCTTGGTTTCGCCAATGACCAGGGTACAGAAACGGGCTACTTGCTTGCAGGTACCGGCGATGACAAAACGAACATCGTCGTTTACGCGGGTATGTATAACGCTGCCGAGATTGCCTCTCGCGACGTCAATGTTTCGCACGATCCGGATAAGTCAGGTTGGGGCGGTTTCGATGTCCGCAGCGGTAACTTCCCAGGCCGAGTTACGAATCGCGTATTCAAGGGGCTCGAGCCGCACGATTCGCCTGCCTTTACAACTCTTCTAACGCCGACGCCACACTTTTCGGCGAACCAATTCACCGATACGCAATTTACGGCCCAAAGCTCTCTGCCCCCGGAGCGCCAGTTTTTTAACTTCGCCGATAATACGCCGGATGTTGCGGCGACGGATCGCGAATACCTCTATGGTTCTTTCGATCGCGATATTTGCGATAAATACCTGACCATTTTTGCCGACTTCAAATATTTCCGCCAATTTTGGGATGGCGCTCTGGCGCCCACACCGTTCACGCCTGATATTTGGTCGGACATCAACCACCCGGGTGGCATCAGCACCTCTGGTTTCAGCGTGCCTATACAGAATGCGTTCAACCCGTTTACGGTTCCGGACTTCGTCTCACCCGGCGGGTTTACTAACACCACTCCTTTTTTCTCGATACCGAGCGCCGCGCCTGCGGGCACGGGATTTACCACCGGCGTGCGTTTCCGTTCATTGGAAGCTGGTTTGCGGACCTTTAAGGTCTACACGAACAACTACGATTTCACTGGCGGTTTGAAGGGCAATCTGGGCGAATTCGCCAATGCCTGGGACCAGCTCAAGACGTGGGAATGGGAGTTCGGCCTTCGTTATAATGAAAGCAATCGTGTCGTCCGCTTCGGCGGTATCGTCAACAACAACGCGTTACGGACTTTTTTGCTCGACACGGATCCGGCGACTGCCTTCAACCCGTTTGGTCTGAACACGAACAGCAAGACTGTGGTTGACCGAGTCTTCGCCACCACTCATGACGACGAAAGGGGGGTTCTCCTGACTGAAGACTTCACTCTACGCGGTGATATGTTTAATCTTCCGGGGGGCGCTGTTCGGTTTGCGATCGGTGGTATCCACGAAGGAGATACCTTTCACGATCAACCCGATCCGTTGACCATTACCGGGCAAACGACTGGCTCGGTTAACGCACAAGCATCGCGAGGCAGCCGCGACTCGTGGTCGCTCTTCTGGGAAGCACGGGTCCCGGTCACGGGTCCGACTTGGAACTTCCCCGGCGCCTACAGTTTGGAGCTCGGCTATGCCGAGCGCTTCGAGAACTTCAGCGACTTCGGTGAAACCGAACGTCCCAAGTTCGACGTTCGCTGGCAGCCGATCGATCAGTCGCTAACGTTGCGCGCGGCCTACATCGAAGCGTTCCACGCTCCGACATTGTTCGAACTGTTCGGCGGAACGACGCAATCGTTCCCGGCAATTAGTGACCCGTTGCGTCTTACCGCTGAAAAACAGATCGAACAGCACATTCTTAGCAACAAGACGCTTCAACCGGAAATTGCCTACGAGTACACTTACGGCGGTGTGTTGACGCCTGGCAAATGGTGGAGTCCGCTGCAGGGGCTGACGCTCTCGGCCGATTTTATCCACATCGATATCCGTGAGTTCACTACTGTGCTGGATGCTCAGACGCTGGTGGATTTGGCAGCCAAAGGCGTGGAGCCTACTTTCTTTCCGGGGCAGAGCCCCCCCACGACCATTAATTTCGTGACGCGAAACGGGAGTCCCGGATCTCCACAGGACCTGACATTGATCAATACGCCGTTTGTGAATACTGGCCGCGAGATCTTGAGTGCGTGGGACTTCGAAGTCGTGGAGATATTCGATACCACCCGCTTTGGCCATGGCGATTGGGGAACGTTTACCGCAACCTGGAACGAAACCTACCTGGCGGACGTCGACATTCAGATTATTCCTGGCGGGCCGCGGACGACTGCCGTCGGCCAGTTTGGAGGCGGTTTCCAAGGCGTAAACGGAGGCGGCTCGTTTACGCACAATCGCTGGTACGCGAGCCTCTTCTACGACGGCCCGTCGGGGTCTTGGATGCAAGGCATCGATATGGGCGCTGTAGTTCACTATATCGGCCAATACTGGGATAATGAGGGGGCCATACCCGAGGTTCATATACTCCCTAATCATCCCGAGCTTACCCACCCTCTGCTCGGCCACCAAAAGGTGCGCGAATGGACTACGGTGGACCTGGTCCTCAACTACACGTTCAACCTGCCACCGCCTGCAGCGCAGACTGAGGTTGCCGGATACGCCAAAGATGGCGGTAAGAACGTGAAGATGAAAGACGGCAAGGAGAAAAACGTGATGCCCGTTTCCACCGCCGAGTATAACCCCTGCGGATGGAGAGCGTGGCTGAATAACACCACGATCACGCTTGGTGTGGATAACGTTGGCGACCTGGAGCCGCCATTCGTAGCCGCTGCGTTCGAAAACGGCTTCGACGAAAGTACCACGAATCCAAAAGGCCGACTCTGGTTCGTCGGGATCAAGAAACGGTTCTAGTCGCTTCTCAACTCAACAATTCAGCGGCCGGGTTCCGAAAGGAACCCGGCCGTTTGCTTTCCGAGCAAGGGTCATTCACAATCCGGTGCCGCGTACAAATTCTCTTATGCCTCAACGGACTCGACTGGTTGCTCTGCTGCTTTTCGGCTCCGGATTTTGTGCGCTCATCTACCAAACGACCTGGCTCCGTGAATTCCGCTTGATTTTTGGCGCCTCGACGGCCGCGACCGCGGCAGTAGTCGGTGTGTTTATGGCGGGCCTTGGATTTGGCGGTATTCTGCTCGGACGGCGCTCAGAAACCGTGCCTCAACCACTCGGCTTTTATGCCAAGTTAGAATTGCTAATTGCTGCGAGCGCCGCGTGCTCGCCGGTTCTTGTCGTTGCGGTGAGACACGTTTACATCCTTATTGGAGGAACCGACACGTTGGGGATTTTCCTTGGTACTGTGGTGCGTCTCCTGTTTGCCGCATTGATTCTAGGAACTCCAACATTCCTCATGGGCGGAACTTTGCCGGCCGTCGCCCGCGAAGTGACAACGGGCGCCGATCTTAAACGTCGCTCAGTTGGGTTTGTCTACGGCGCTAACACTCTTGGTGCGGTCGCCGGTGCTTGCGCGGGTACGTTTTACCTATTCGAGAATTTCGGCAATCGCATTACGCTTTGGATGGCAGCGTTTGTAAACATTGTGATTGCCTTCGTTGCATTTCAGCTGTCAAGGCGGCGCGCTGATGTTGAAGCGCCGTCGAAACCTTCATCGACTCGTGCAGATCAGGCCGGAGCGACGGTTGCCGATCAACGGTTCGTGCTTGTTGCTGCTACGGTGGTCGGCTTCGCATTTTTTGTGATGGAACTGGTCTGGTACCGAATGCTCGGGCCGCTTTTGGGTGGATCGACATTCTCGTTTGGCCTGATCCTCGCCGTCGCGCTTCTTGGTATTGGCTTGGGCGGAATTGCCTACGGCGTTTTCGGTTTAACGCGCTCCGCCTCACTTTGGTTTTTTGCGATGACCTGCGCCGCGGAGGCATTTTTCGTGGCATTGCCATACGGACTCGGCGACCGCATTGCAATGGCGGCAATGCTTCTGCGACCCTTGGGTACGCTCGGCTTTCACGGCCATCTTCTGGCGTGGGCGACATTGTGTCTGATCGTCATTTTCCCCGGTGCATTCATCGCGGGTCTGCAATTCCCGGTATTGATCGCGCTACTTGGCAAAGGAAAGAGGCTGGTTGGCTCACAGACGGGCGCTGCTTACGCATGGAACACAATCGGAGCCTTGGCCGGATCGCTGGCTGGGGGTTTTGGCTTCATTCCGATGTTCTCGGCGCCCGGAGTGTGGAAACTGGCGACTGTTTTGCTGGCAGTGCTCGCCGCGATTTCAGCAGTGCTCGCGGTTGTGCAACGATTCGCCAACCTGAAGAACACACTTTTCCAACCGGGCCGACTGCATTTTGGCGGCACAGCGAGATCGGGGTTGGGCGGCTTAGCGTATTCCAAGGTTCCCCAAACGAAATGCGAGAAATAGTGCAAGCCGTTCGGCGCCGCACGATCTGGGAAACCGATGGGGTCGAAAGTAGCGTTGCCATGACGGCAGCTCGTGGTCTTGCGTTTGTCGTAAATGGGCGAACCGACGGTAATGCGACCGGTGATGCCGGAACTCAAATCATGAGCGGCTTGATTGGCGTCGCGTTGCACGCGAACCCGAGTAACGCGCTGGTTGTCGGTTTGGGTACAGGCAGCACTGCAGGCTGGTTGGCGGCGGTGCCAAGCGTGGAACGCGTCGATGTCGTCGAATTGGAACCGGCCATTATAAAAGTGGCTGAGCGATGCGCGCCGGTGAATCAGAACGCTCTCCAGAATCCAAAACTTCATATCAGAATCGGTGATGCTCGCGAAGTACTGCTCACCTCGCGGGAAAAATATGACATCGTTGTGTCGGAGCCCTCAAATCCGTACCGTGCCGGGGTTGCTGGGCTTTTTACTCGTGAATACTACCAATCCGTCGAGCGGTGTTTACGACCGGGTGGAATGTTTTTTCAATGGGTGCAGGCCTATGAAATCGACCAGCGCACGATGCAGATTTTCTATGCCACACTCGGATCGGTTTTTCCCAATATAGAATCGTGGCAAACTGCTGGCGGCGACATTCTTTTGTTGGCTTCGCATTCACCTGTGCAATACAACGCTGCCGTGCTGCGCGCGCGTCTAGCTGGAGAACCATTGAAGAGCGCTTTGTCTGCTGCCTGGCGAGGCGTAGGTCTGGAAGATTTCCTTGGGCACTATATCGGCAATGAAGCAGTCGCTGACACCCTGCAGCATCTCAGTCCCGTTCCATTGAACACCGACGATCGTACCGTCATCGAATTTGCGTTTGCTCGCACTGTCAATGTCGCCGGTGGATTCCAGCTCGTGAACTTGCGCACGAGCTCGCATGCGGCGATGACAGATCGACCGCAGCACATTGAAGGCGACGTAAATTGGCCCCGAGTGAATGAAGCCCGCCTTTCCATGTTCGAATCGCTCAGTCGAGTTGAGGAAAGTGACGAGAACTTCACCATTGACGAACGACATCGCGCCGCCGCATTCGCTGCTTACATGGCAGGTGATCTGCTCGGTGCGTTGCGCGAGTGGCAGGCACAATTCGAACAACCAGCAACCTTATCGCAGGTGGCAATGGTAGCGGAGTGTCTGGCCAGTCAGGGCGATGCCAATGCCGCCGCTTACATCGACAAGCTGGCCGAAGTTCTTCCATGGGAGGCTGACGCGATCCGGGCTGAGCTTTTGTGGCGGCAGCGTCAACCCCAGAAAGCTGCCGATCTTTTCGAAAAATGCATCCGAAATTTGCGCGAGCTGCCATGGGCAAATCGTGAGCTGGTCAAGCGATCGCTCATCCGCGTAGAAGCGATCGCAAATTCCGATCGATCCATGGTAGCCTCGAATTTTCTATTTGATGCACTACGGATGCCATTCTGCGCCTTCAATAACGAAACCGAACGGCTTGCAACCGCATTGACCCTCGCCATCCACCTGGAAGGCAATTTTTCCGGTGAAAAATTACGCGCAGCGGTCGAAGCCTTCGAGCCCCACGTTCTCTGGCGAAAAGAATTTCTGCAGGTGCGAAAGGACTGCTACAGCGCTCTCCACGATCCGCGCGCAAGACAGGCAGAGCGAGACTTGGAGGAATTTATGAGCTACGAAACTGCCACGACGGATGTATCCACTATGACGAAATCGATACGAGATCAGTCGGCCAACCGTGGACCTCCATAGTGTTGCAAGCCAATGGACAGCTGGAAACCTAAGTCCAGCACGTAACCCTTTGTCTCCGGTTCCGTTTCGGTTTTGAGAGTTTGCGTAATTAGTCCAACCGTGATGCAATGGCAACGCTCTTCGCGGCTAAAGGTTTTTCTGCTCGCGACAGCGCTGGGCGCTCTCACGCTTGTGATCTATTGGCGGGCGTCGCATGGCGGATTCATCTGGGACGATGATCGATATGTCACGCACAATTACTTGTTAATAGCCCCTGACGGCTTGCATCGAATCTGGTTTTCGCTCGATGCGCCGTCGCAATATTTTCCGCTCGCTTACACGGTCTTGCGAATCGAGCACTCCTTCTGGGGCTTAAATCCGACGGGATATCATTGGGTGAATATCTTGTTTCACGTCGGCAACGCATTTCTTGTCTGGTGCGTGCTCACGCGCCTGAAAGTTCCAGGTGCATGGCTGGCGGCGGCAATTTTCGCGCTGCACCCGATCCAGGTCGAATCGGTCGCCTGGATTTCGGAACTGAAGAATGTCCTGATGGGATTCTTTTTTTTGCTCACCCTGCTGACTTGGATCCGCTATCTCGATTCAACCGGTAGAAATCGGAGGCTTCTCTATGCTGCGGCGCTTGTTTTTTATTTGCTCGCGCTCTCTGCAAAATCCACGGCCTGCACATTACCGGCGGCCTTGCTTTTAATGCTTTGGCTGAAAGAAAAACTGATCGGACGCATAGCGTTTTTCGAAATCATACCATTCGTCGTGCTCGCGCTTGGTATCGGTTCGGTCGCTGTTTGGTGGGAAAAATATCATCAAGGAACGCGAGTCCTGGTTTCACTCGCACCGATCGACCGATTACTGGTCGCGAGTCGCGCTGTTTGGTTTTACCTCGGCAAAATATTTTGGCCGTCGGACCTCACTTTTATTTATCCGCAGTGGCAGATTGATGCCACAAATCCGATTGCTTACTCGTGGCTGATCGCTCTGGCCGTCTTTGCCGTGATGATCTATTTCGGTCGGCGCTATTTCGGTCGTAGCGTCGAAGTGGCCGCACTGTTTTTTGTCGCGACGCTGGGCCCGCTGCTCGGCTTTATCATGCTTTATACTTTTCGCTACACATTCGTAGCGGACCATTACCAGTACTTGGCCTGCATCGGTCCGATCGCTCTCGCTTCCGCCGGCTTGGCGACACTGAGTCGATCCATCAAGAACTTGCACTGGCTCGTAATCGCGAGCGGCGGCGCTGTTTTGATTTGCCTCAGTCTGCTGACCTGGCGGCAAAGTGCGACTTATCGCGATCTGGAAACGCTTTGGCGCACGACACTCGCCAAAAATCCAAGTTGCTGGATGGCCTACAATAATCTCGGTGTGGTTCAATTCGAAAAAGGCAACATCGACGACGCGATCGATAAGTACGAACAATCGCTTCGTTTGAACCCGGATTATCCCGAAGCGCGTTATAATTTGGGTGGCGCTTTACTGCACAAAGGCAGGGTCGATGAAGCGATACGGGAATGCGAGGAAGCCCTGAAATTGCAGCCCAACGATGCCGACGCTCATGTTGTCCTCGGAAATGCCCTCCTGGCAAAGCACGATCCTGATGCGGCCGCTAGCCATTATGAAAAAGCGTTGGCGATAAGCCAGGATGATTACCAAGCCCATTACAATTTAGGCAGAGTGCTGCAGGCGAAGGGGGAAACGAGTAAGGCTGTTCTCGAATATAGAAAAGCTCTTGAGCTCGAGCCAGCACTGACAGACGCGCACCTTAACCTGGGAAATATTTTTCTGGAGCAACGACGGGAACGCGAAGCGCTGGATCAATATGAGAAGGCCTTCAACAGCTCTCCGCAGTCCGCAAAGATCCAAAATAATCTGGCCTGGGCTTTGGCGACTACTTCCGAAAAGTCGCTCCGGAATGCTCCGAGAGCGCTTCGACTCGCCATTTCGGCGACCCGCTCTTTGGGCGATCAGGATCCATCTGCTTTACAAACGCTGGCCGCCGCTTATGCCGAGAACGCGCAATTCGAGAAAGCAATTGCAGCTGCACAAGCGGCGTTGCAATTGGCGCAGGAGCGTGGCGAGACGGCTCAAGCCGAGGAGCTGGAACGCGAAATTCGTCTTTATCAAGCCGGTTCCGCGTACCGGGAGCCGTGACTTGGAGCACGCAAGTCATCATTCCCAATACTGAGCTTGGTGCTTTCGATAATATTCCAGCGTTTTTTTCAATCCGTCCTTCAGCATCACGTGCGGAGACCAACCGAGTAACTTGTCGATCTTGTGAAAGTCGGCGTAGTAATCGCCGATATCGATTGCTTTCCGGTCGTCCGGGAATGGAACCAACTCGTAGTTGCCGCTGGTGTTGAGCTCCACCAATAGGGCCGCCAGTTCTTGCAGACTGATATGTTCGTAGTGGCCAAGGTTAAATACCTGACCATTGGCACCGTCGCTGGCGGCAGCACCCAGGAGCGCTTCCACCACATCGGCAACGAAATTGAAATCGCGCCGCTGCTTTCCACTGCCGAAAATCTGGATCGGTTTTTGTTCGATCAACCGGCGAATCCAAATTCCAAGAAACGTCTGGCGCGCATCTTTCACTCGCATCCCGGGTCCATAAGTGTTGGTCAGCCGCAAGGCGCAGGCGCGAATTTGATAGACGTCGTTGTAAAGCAGGTGGTACCACTCGCCCGCGAGCTTATTAATTCCATTCACGTCGATCGGATCGATCGGGTGCTTTTCATCGACTGGCAGATATTGCGGCCGGCCGTAGACCTGTCGCGTGCTGGCGAAAACGATTTTCAAGTCGCGGTTGTGTAACCGGCACGCTTCCAAAATGTGAAGTTGGGCGGCGGCGTTGATATTTAAATCGGTCACTGGATCTGTCATGGAATCGAGATGACTCGTTTGGCCGGCGAGGTTAAAAAGAAACTGGCGTTTCTTGATAAGCGACGACATCGCGGCGGCGTCGCGGACATCGGTAAGATCGACAGTCACCCGATCGCGAATGTCGTGGATATTAAAAAGGTTCCCGCCGTATTCCGGGATCAAACTGTCTACGAGGGTCACCTTCGCGCCGATCTCGACCAGGCGCCGGGCCAGGGCCGACCCGATGAAACCCAGC
>WNFB01003127.1_pt1 | contig 14539 bp, 12 predicted proteins | sample 5400501 | NCBI WGS metagenome assembly WNFB01 (sample SAMN13153341, study PRJNA577476) | soil metagenome | isolation source: 200 cm saprolite under Douglas fir tree site 2 hole 1 | place: USA:California | collected 2015-04-18
TTCACGCCGCTGGCCCAGCTCCCCGTGGCCGCGTCCGGCGTGGGCATGATCCTGGCCCACACGCTGATTCACGTCCCGGTCCCCAGCGTGAGCGGCCAGGCGGTGCTCACGATCCCGATCCTCGTGCCCGTCTCGGATCTGCTGGGGTTGTCGCGGCAGGTGACCGTGCTGGCCTATCAGTACGGCGCCGGCCTGTGCGAGATCCTCACGCCCACCAACGGCGCGCTGATGGCGATACTCGCCGCATCGGGCGTTCCGTTCAACCGGTGGCTCCGGTTCGCGCTGCCGCTCTGGGCCGCGCTGCTCGCATTGGCCGCCGTGGCGGTGATCAGCGGGATCGCGCTCGGGTTCAAGTAGCCGGCCGTACCAGCTCCTGTAACACCCGCAGGTCCGCGAGTCCCACATGGCGCCGCACCTCGCGTCCGCCCTGAAACCCGATCAGCGTGGGGATGCCCCGGATGCCCAGCCGCCGGGCGGTGGCCGGGTTCGCGTCCGTGTCCAGCTTGAGCACGAGCGCTCGCCCCAGCTCCGCCCGGGCGAACTCGTCGAGCGTGGGAGCCATCATCCGGCACGGTCCGCACCAGTCCGCGTAGCAATCGACCACCACGGGAACGCTTGCCCCCTCGATCATACGATCGAAGTCCGCGTCGGTCACCTTGACCGGACGGTCGAGGCGGATGGGCTTGGCGCATTTCGCGCACTTGGGACCGGCGGAGACCCGGTCCAGGTCCACCCGGTTCAGCGTGTCGCAGAACGGGCAGCGGACGGTGACCGGGTGGCCGGTCGCGGACGTCGAACTCATGCCTCAGTATAGCCTTGGTGGTGCTAGTCGGAACGGTGAATCACAATATCGGCCGTGAATCGTACGATAACTGAACCTGTAACGCCCCGTTGGCGTTGTAACGGGCAAGGGGCTGGCACGGTTCACAAGTGGTCGGGGCGGCCTGGCATCGGTGTTGCGTTCCCAACTCTTGCCAAGCCTGGTGGAGGATGGGGCTATGGACGATCTCAAGATCCGGGAAATGGAACAGGACGAGGACTTCGCGGTCTGGTTCTCCGAGCTTGCCGCCGAGACCGAGGAGGCGGCCGGCTGGGGTAACCCGGTCAGCGACCGCTATCTGGTGCTGAGTAACGAGATCGGTGACTGGATCGGCGGGCTCCGCTTCTCCCTCCGGGGCGGTGTCGCCAACGTGCTCGACGTGGCCGTGGTCCCCGCGGAGCGGCACCAAGGCCATGCCCACCGGCTGCTTGCGGCCTTCGAGACACACGCCAACGAGGCCGGGGCCCACTTGGCCGAATTCTGGACGGACGACCTCGAATCCGAGGGGCTACTCGGGGCGCTGGGGTGGCAGGTGGTGTTGCGTCGCCGCGGCTACATCGGCGGCCGCACCTGGGTGCTGATGGAAAAAGGGCTCGGCGCCGATCTGCCCTGACGATCCTGATTGGCAGGATCCGGCCAGTCGCGTACTTTTCGTGGCTGGCCGTTGTCGTTCCCATAGCGGGGTTTCTTCGGTCCCGCGCTACTCCTTCCTGGTGATCACGAACTCATGGGACTAACCGAATCCGCGCGCGAGCTGTTTTCCAAACTCGAGGTGCTGCGAGACCTCGAGGCCAAGGTTCGCGAGCTGATGGACAGCCACGAGCGGAAGCGGGACCTCTGGTATCCCTCCGAGCTGATCGGGCCCCAGCAGGGGACCTGCCCCGACACCCACTATGCCCGGCTGCGGGACCGTGCGGCCGGGATCCCCGACCCCGCCCGGGCTGCGCTGGCGCTCAACCTCCTCACGGAAGAGGGGCTGCCGCACTTCCACCGGCTCCTGGCCGTTTACCTGGGGGACGACAGCTTCTGGCGCCTTTGGAACAACCTTTGGACGGCGGAGGAGGACCGGCACGGCCAGGTCCTCCACGACTACGCCCGGGAAGCGCGCCTCCTCAATCAGCGCACGCTGGAGGAAATGCAGTTCGAGTACATCAAAGCGGGGTTCCATCCCGAATGGGACCGCGATCCCTACCGTGTCTTCGCGTACACAACGGTGCAGGAACGGGCCACCCAGCACTCCCACGCGGAGACGGGCAAGCTGGTCGGTGAATACGAGCCCATTCTCGGCGAGATTCTCAGCAACGTCGCCAAGGAGGAGGCGCGGCATTACACCTTCTACCGGACGGTGTTCGAGGAGATCCTCAAGCGCGATCCGGACCAGGCGCTTCACTCCGCCGCGTTCATCCTGCCCAGCATCGAGATGCCGGGGCACACGATGCCGGGCTTCCGCGACCTCGCCGACGTGATCCGCCGGGCCGGGATTTACGGACCCCGCGACTATCTTCGCATCGTGCAGGAGCAGATCCGCTACTGGAAGATCGAAAGCCTGGACGGGTTGTCGGAGCTGGGGCGCAGGGCGCAGGAGAAGATCATGAGCATCCCGGAGCGCCTGCGTCGTGTGGCCGACATCATGGAAACCCGCAGCCGGGCCAAGACGTTCAGCTTCGAGGTCGTGTTCAACCGCGAATTCGCAATGGAATGAGCCGGCAGGGCGCCCGGGCCGTACTGCTCGTCGCCGCCGGCCTCGCGGCGTGCGCCGGCTCGTCCTCGTCCAAATCCAAAGCACCCCCACCCAGCTCCGCACTGGACACCTTGCCCCCGGACCGGCGCGACGCTGCGCTCCTCGGTCGGGAAGTGTTCCAGCTCGTGGACAAGGCGGCGGACTACAAGGGCTCACATCGGGGCAATCCGCCGGTCACCCTCCGCCAGATGGGGGTCGAGAGCCTCGCCCCCGTTTTCGTCCGCCGCATCCGCGTCGTCAGCGACTCCGCCGTCGTGACCGTCGCCTTCCGGAAGCCTCGGGGCCGGACCGTCGAGTCCTGCGAAGGGACGGCCGCCATCCTCGAAGAAGCCACGCTCCGGGGCGGGACGTTCAGCATCCTCTGCGCGACACCCTCCGGCGCCATCAACAGGTACCAGGTCCCCGCTCCGTGATCGCCGCCCTGCTCGAGTCGCTCACCCGGGGCCTCGTCGCCGCGGCGTTTGCCTACGCCGTTGTGGTCGCCTTCACCCACTGGGCCGTGCGCAGCCGCCGGCTCAGCCCGTTCGGCGCCTGGCCGCGGTTCGTGCGGCGGATCAGCGACCCGGTCCTCCGCCCTCTGGAGCAGCGGATCCTCCGGGCCGGCGGTAGCCCCGGAGACGCCCCGTTCTGGCTCCTCGGCATCGCGGTCGTGGGCGGGCTCGTGCTCATCAGCCTGGTGCGGTGGCTGATCGGGTTCGCCTACGAGCTGCAGCTTCTCGCCCAGGCGAGCCCCAGGGTCTGGCTGTTAGAAGGCGTATCGGGTGCCTTCTGGGTGCTGCGGATCGCGCTGCTGGTTCGGGTCGTCGGCTCGTGGTTCGGCGTCTCGCCGCACGCTCGATGGATGCGACCGTTCACGGCGCTCACCGAGTGGATCCTGGAACCGCTCCGCCGGGTGCTCCCGCCGTTCGGGCCCCTCGACCTGAGCCCGCTGGTCGCCTACCTCCTGCTCTGGGTGGCCCAGGTGGTGGTGGTGGGCGCGCTCTGAAGCCGATCGAGGCGGTAGCGGGCGGGGTTCGGCTCCGGATCCGGGTACAGCCCCGCGCCTCTCGCAACGAGGTGACCGGCCTGTACGGAGGCGAGATCCGGGTGCGGGTCGCGGCGCCCCCGGTGGACGGAGCCGCGAACGACGCTCTCGAACGGCTGCTTGCCGAACGGCTCGGAGTGCCGCGATCCAACGTGGCGGTGGCCGCCGGCGCCGCGGCCCGAAGCAAGGTGGTGCTGGTCGGGGGCATCACCCCGACCGAGGCCGCCCGGCGGCTGGGACTCACGGAAGGCGGGTCCGGGCCTTGATGGGGCCCGACGCCAGGTTAGCTTTCCCGGTAGACAATCGAAGGCTCGTGGCGATTTGCGGCAGCTTGCGGCCACGTTAAACAACCGCTAAAACGCCTGACCCGGGGTTTTGGCACCCGGGTCTTGTCGTATTCGGAGATGCGCGTGAGCCATTCGTCCCCGTCGTCTCAAACCAGCCAGCCCGAGCACGGCGCGCGCGACGCGCGGCTGGCCCGGCTACGTCCGCTTCTCGCCGAGCGGATCCTCGTGCTGGACGGCGCCATGGGGACGATGATCCAGTCGCACCGGCTGGGCGAGCGGGAATATCGCGGGGAGCGGTTCGCGGAGTGGCCCCGCGACCTTAAGGGCAACAACGACCTTCTGTCGCTCACGCAGCCGGCGATCATCCGCGACATCCATCGGGCCTATCTGGAGGCCGGCGCGGACATCATCGAGACCAACTCGTTCAACTCCACCGCCGTATCCCTGAGCGACTACGGGATGGAGGCGCTCACCTACGAGCTGAATCTCGCGAGCGCGCGGCTGGCGCGGGCCGCGGCGGACGAGTTCGAAGCGCGGGAGCCGGGGCGGCCGCGCTACGTGGCCGGGGCGATGGGCCCCACGAACCGCACCGCGTCGATCTCGCCCAACGTGAACGACCCGGGGTTCCGAAACGTCGAATTCGACACGCTGGCCGCGACGTATGCCGACGCGGCGCGCGGGCTGCTGGACGGGGGCGCGGATCTGCTTCTGGTCGAGACGATCTTCGACACCCTCAACGCCAAGGCCGCGATCTTTGCCGTCGAGGGCGTGTTCGAGGAACGGGGCGACCGGGTCCCCTTGATCATCTCCGGGACGATCACCGACCAGAGCGGCCGGACGTTGTCGGGGCAGACGCCGGAGGCGTTCTGGTACTCGGTGATGCACGCCCGGCCTCTGGTCGTCGGCTTCAACTGCGCCCTCGGCGGCCGGCAGCTCCGGCCCCACATCCAGGAGCTGGCGCGGGTCGCGCCGACGTTCGTAAGCGCGTATCCCAACGCCGGTCTGCCGAACGAATTCGGCGGCTACGACGAGACCGCGGCAGTGACCGCCGGCGTGCTTCGCGAGTTCGCGGAGCACGGCCTCGTCAACCTCGTGGGCGGGTGCTGCGGCACCACTCCCGCTCACATCCGGGCGATCGCCGACGCGGTGCGCGGGCTCCCGCCGCGCCGGCCGCCGGAGCTGCCGCACCGCTGCCGGCTCAGCGGGCTCGAGCCGCTGGTGATCGGTCCGGACACGAATTTCGTGAACGCGGGCGAGCGGACCAACGTGACCGGCTCGCGCCGGTTCGCCAAGCTGGTGCTGGAGGGACGCTACGAGGCCGCGCTCGAGGTGGCGCGTCAGCAGGTCGAGAACGGCGCCCAGCTGCTGGACGTGAACATGGACGAGGCGATGCTAGACTCGCAGCACGCCATGCGCACGTTCCTCCAGCTGCTCGCGTCGGAGCCTGCCATCACCCGGGTGCCGGTGATGGTGGACTCGTCCAAGTGGTCGGTGATCGAGGCGGGGCTCAAGTGTCTGCAGGGGAAGGGCGTCGTCAATTCCATCTCGCTCAAGGAGGGCGAGGCGGCGTTCGTGCGCCAGGCCCGGCTGGTCCGGCGCTACGGGGCCGCCGTGATCGTGATGGCCTTCGACGAGCGGGGGCAGGCGGATTCGGCGGCGCGGAAGGTCGAGATCTGTGCCCGGTCGTACCGCATCCTGACGGAGGAGGTCGGGTTCCCGCCCGAGGACGTCATTTTCGACCCCAACATCTTCGCCATCGCCACCGGCATCGAGGAGCACGCGGGCTACGCCGTCGACTACATCGAGGCGACCCGGCGGATCAAGGCCACGCTGCCCCACGCCCTCGTGAGCGGCGGGGTCAGCAATGTGTCCTTCTCGTTCCGGGGCAACGACCCGCTGCGCGAGGCGATCCACACCGTGTTCCTGTACCACGCGATCCGCGCCGGCATGGACATGGGGATCGTGAACGCGGGCGCGCTGCCGATCTACAGCGACATCGAGCCGGATCTGCTCGAGCGAGTGGAAGACGTGGTGCTCAACCGGCGCCCGGACGCGACCGAACGGCTGCTCCAGGTCGCCGACACGGTGAAGGGGCGGGAGGTCGCGACCGCAGACCTGGCGTGGCGGGGGGCGCCGGTCCACGAGCGGCTGGCGCACGCACTGGTCGAGGGGATCGCGGACTACGTCGTGCAGGACACCGAGGAAGCGCGCCACCTCTTCGAGCGGCCGATCCAGGTGATCGAAGGCCCGCTCATGGACGGCATGAACATCGTCGGCGACCTCTTCGGGTCCGGGAAGATGTTCCTGCCCCAGGTCGTGAAGAGCGCGCGAGTGATGAAGAAGGCGGTCGCCCACCTGATCCCGTACATCGAGGCGGAGAAGCACGCCGACTCGAAGCCGAAGGGGAAGGTGCTGCTGGCGACCGTGAAGGGCGACGTGCACGACATCGGCAAGAACATCGTGGGCGTCGTGCTCCAGTGCAACAACTACGACGTGCTGGATCTGGGTGTGATGGTGCCGTGCGCGCGGATTCTGGAAACCGCACGCGCCGAGCGGGTCGACATCATCGGCCTGTCAGGGCTGATCACCCCGTCCCTGGAAGAGATGGCGTTCGTGGCCAGCGAGATGGAGCGGGAAGGGTTCTCGGTGCCGCTCCTGATCGGCGGGGCGACGACGTCGCGGGCCCACACCGCCGTCAAGATCGCGCCCCAGTACACGGCGCCCACGGTGCACGTGCTGGACGCGTCCCGCGCGGTGGGCGTGGCCAGCAGCCTGCTCAGCGACACCGGGCGGGACCAGTTCGTCCGCAGGGTGAGCGAGGAGTACCGGGGCATCCGCGAAGCGCGGGCGGCGCGGCCAACCGGCGAGCGGCGGCCAACGATCGCCGAAGCCCGGGCCAACCGGCTGACAGTCGACTGGCGCGCGACACCGCCGCCACGTCCGTGCTTCCTCGGTGTCCGGTCCTTCGACGCCTACCCGCTCGAGGAGCTGGCGGCCCGGATCGATTGGACCCCGTTCTTCCAGACCTGGGAGCTCAAGGGCCACTACCCCGCGATCCTGGAGGACCCCACTGTGGGCAAGGCCGCGCGGAGCCTGTTCGCCGACGCGGAGCGCATGCTCCGGGCGATCGTCACCGACCGGTCGCTCACGGCCCGGGCCGCGCTGGGATTCTTTCCGGCGAATGCGGTGGGGGACGACATCGAGCTCTACACCGACGACAGCCGGACGACCGTCCTCGCCACCGTGCACACGCTCCGGCAGCAGATGTCGAAGGGTGACGGCCGGCCCAATCTGGCCCTGGCCGACTATGTCGCGCCCAGGGACAGCGGCGTGCGGGATTATTTCGGCGCGTTCGCGGTCACGACCGGGCACGGGCTCGACAAGCTGGTCGCGCGCCACGAGGCGCAGCAGGACGACTACAGCGCAATTCTCGCCAAGGCGCTCGCCGACCGGCTCGCCGAGGCCTTCGCCGAGCGACTGCACGAGCGGGTGCGAACCGAGCTGTGGGGCTACGCGCCGGGTGAGACGCTCGACAATGAAGCGCTGGTCCGCGAGGAGTATCAGGGCATCCGCCCGGCGCCGGGCTATCCGGCGTGTCCGGACCACACGGAAAAACGCACCCTGTTCGACGTCCTCGGGGCCGAAGCACGGGCCGGTATCACCCTGACCGATAGCTTCGCGATGCTGCCGGCGGCCGCGGTGAGCGGCTGGTACTTGTGGCGGCCGGAAGCGAAGTACTTCGGCGTGGGCAAGATCGAGAAGGACCAGGTCGAGGACTATGCGCGGCGCAAGGGGATGGACGTGGCGACGGCGCAGCGCTGGCTGGCATCGAACCTCAACTACGATCGGTGATGTCCGCGCTTCGTGATCTTATTGCTGACGGCCGAGTGCACGTCTTCGATGGCGCGATGGGGACGATGCTGTACGGCCGGGGCGTGTTCGTCAACGTCTGCTACGACGAGCTGAACCTCTCCCAGCCGGGCCTGGTGCAGGAGGTGCACGAGGCCTACGCGCGGGCCGGCGCCGAGATTCTCGAGACGAACACCTTTGGTGCGAATCCGGTGAAGCTCTCGGCCTATGGCCTCGAGGAGCGGACCGAGGAGATCAATCGGGCGGCGGTCGCCATCGCGCTCAGGGCGGCGCACGGGCGGGCGAGCGTGCTGGGCGCGATCGGGCCGCTGGGCATCCGGATCGAGCCGTGGGGGCCGACCGCCAAAGGCGAAGCCGTCGAGCACTTCGCGCGCCAGGTCGCAGGGCTGCTGGAAGGGGGAGCAGACGGCTTCATCCTGGAGACGTTCAGCGACCTCGAGGAGCTGCATGCGGCACTCCTTGCCCTGCGGCGGCTCTCCCGTCTTCCCGTCGTCGCCCAGATGACGGTCGATGAGGACGGCAGCACGCCCTACGGCACCGCGGTGGAGTCGTTGGCGGCGCAGCTCACGGAGTGGGGCGCGGACGTGATCGGGCTCAACTGTTCCGTCGGCCCGGCGCCTATGCTCGATGCGATCGAGCGGATGGCGGCGGTAACGACCACGCCGCTGTCGGCCCAGCCCAACGCCGGGCTCCCCCGCGCGGTCGGCGACCGCCGGATCTACCTCGCGAGCCCAGAGTACATGGCGCAGTATGCTCGCCGCCTGATTCAGGCCGGGGTCCGGTTCATCGGCGGCTGCTGCGGGACGACGCCCGAGCACATTCGGCGGATTCGCGAGCAGGTCGCGAGCGCCCAACCCCGCCGGGCGCCGGCAACCCGGCCGAGCAGCGAGGTCGAGCGGCCGCGCGGCGTGGAGCCGGTGCCGCTAGCCCAACGGTCTCGCTGGGGGCGAAAGCTGGCCGCGGGCGAGCTTGTCGCCAGCGTCGAGCTGGTGCCGCCACGCGGCTGGCACGCCGGCGAGATGCTCGAGAATTGCCGAGCGCTCAAGGAGGCCGGGATCGACGCCGTGCACGTGCTCGACAGCCCACGGGCGCGATCGCGCATGGGCGTCCTGCCCGCGGCGCTCATCATCGAGCGAGAGGTCGGGATCGAGACCGTGTTCCACTACACGTGTCGCGACCGGAACATGCTCGGGATGCTCAGCGACCTGCTCGGCGCGGCGGCGGGCGGTCTCCGGAACATTCTCATCGTGACCGGCGATCCACCTGCGGCGGGTCCGTACGCCGACGCCACGGCGGTCTTCGACATCGACAGCATCGGGCTCACCAACGTTGTGCGGCAGCTCAACCAGGGACTCGATCCCGGCGGCAACTCGATTGGCGACCCGACCCGCTTCGTGACCGGCGTCGCCCTGAATCAGGGGGCGGTGGAGCTGGAGCGCGAGCTGCAGCGATTCGCCTGGAAGGTCGAGGCGGGGGCCGAGTTCGCGGTCACTCAGCCGGTCTTCGACGCGGACGCGTTGGCACGGGTGATCGAACGAGCGGACCGGTGGCGGATACCGGTGATCGCGTCCCTCTGGCCGCTGACCTCGCTGCGGAACGCGGAGTTCCTCGCCAACGAGATCCCGGGTTTGCACGTGCCGGCCGCCGTGATCGAGCGGATGCGGCGGGCCCAGGAGCGAGGCGCGGAGGCAGCCCAGGCGGAAGGCGTGCGAATCGCGCAGGAGATGTTCGAAGCGGTGCGCGGCATCGTTCAGGGCGTACAGGTCAGCGCACCGTTCGGACGCGTGCCACTCGCGCTCGAGGTGCTGGAGGTTCTCTCGCCCGCCGACCCCCTCAGCTGATTAGCTGTAGGATCCGCCGGTAGCGCGCGTCCGGCCGGTCGACCCCCAGGTTGCTCAAGTAGATTCGCTGCGCGCCGATCTCCCGGAGCGCGCAGATGGTGCGTGCGCAGATCTCCTCCGGCGAGAGCCCGGCTTCAAAGTCCCGCGTCACCCCGTCCGCCGGCACCGGAAAGTAGTTCGCGAGCTGAGCCAGGGTGCGCGGGTTCGCGCTTCGGTACAGGAAAACGCCGAAGACGCCGGGAGACGCGACGCCGCGGCGCCGTGCTTCCGCCACGAAGCGCTCGACCGTACCCGCGTGGTGGTGGGACACGATCTGGGTCAGGTAATAGTCCGCCTCGAAGTCCGCGTCGAGCAGGAAGTCGACCTGACGCTCCGCCTCGGCGTGGGGGTTGACCCAGCCGCCGAGATTGAGCCCGGGGAGCCACCGCCGCATCAGGCGCCGGAGCTGGTAGGCGTGCGGCACGGCACGCGGCGTCGCGCCGGACTGGTCGCCACCGACCACGGTGAGCGCCTCGAAGCCGTGCGACGCGGCTCGGGCAGCGTACAGCTGGATGTACTCGAGGGAGTGCTTACAGGTGAGGAACGGCACCAGGCGGGCGGCCGGAAGCTCGCCCGCGAGGTTGGCCGTGAGATGGGCGAGGTTCTCCTCTTCAGACCGCCCGACGGCGTTGTCGGTGAGGAAGATGAGTGTGTCCTGGCGCGCGAGCCGGCGGATCGAATGGTACATATCGATCCACGCGTCCACGCTGTCGGCGTACGACATGCCACTCTGCGGCGGTCGGAGCTCGACTGCAAGAAGCGGCCGGTCTTCGCGCAGGCGGCGAAGGACCGAGGTTGTAGGGGCGCCGGGAGTGGTAGACATCGGGGTCGTGGGACCGAAACGTATCGCCATGAGCTGGGGGAGCAAGTTGTGGCCGGGGGAGTGGTCGAAGGTGCTGCGGCTCGTGGAGGAGTTGCGGGAAGAGCAGGCGCCGTGTTGAGGCGGTCAAGTGACGACGACGCTAGCTGCGCCAGAGCAGGTGCGGCCCGAAAACCAGCAGGCCCACGATCGCGGCACCCACCGCCGCGAGCAGCACGGCCCCCGCGGCGATGTCCTTGGCCCGCTCCACCAGCGGGTGCGCCGCGGGCGAGGCGACGTCGCACAGCGCCTCGAAGGCCGTGTTGAGCGCCTCGACGCTCCACACCACGATCATCGCCAGAGCCACCAGACTCCATTCGACGCGCGACAGGCCGACGCGGAGCCCGAGCGCCACGACGCCCACGGACACGGCTGCGTGAATCCAGGCGTTGTGCTGCGAGCGCAGCAGGGCGACGATGCCGCGCGCCGCGAAACGGAAGCTCCGCGCGCGGGCGGAGACTCGGAACACCGGCTGGCTCATCTGGGTCTCAGTTGAGGCCGACCTTCCCCCGGACCGACGCGATGAGCTTCTCGGGGTCGTAGCCGACGCCGTCCTTGAACACGAGCTCGATGTCCTCGATATCCGCGATGCTGGTCGCGGGGTCCCCGCGCACAACGATCAGATCCGCTTGCTTCCCGGCCGCGACTGTCCCCACCCGCTGGTCCCGGCCGAGGTATTTCGCGCCGTTCAACGTGGCAATGGAAATCGCCTCCAGGGGCGTGAAGCCGGCCTCGACCAGGAGCTCCACCTCGCGCTGATTGGAGAAGCCGGCGACGACCCCGCCGTACCCGGTCGGGTCGGTGCCTGCCAGGAGCAGGCCTCCCGCCTTGGCGAACGCCAGCTCGAACGCCAACTCGCGCCGGAACAGCACGGTCCAGGCCGTGTCCCCGCGGTCCGCGATCCGGGCGCGGCGCTTGAGGTAGGCAATGCGGGCGTCGCCGGTCATTACGTCGAGCACCTTGTCCGGCAGGGGCGGCCGGTGGGGCCCGAAGGTCTCGAACACCGGGAGCGTGGACGTGACGGCCACGTGATGGGTCACCAGGTCGCGGATCAACTTCTGGAGCGGCTCGCCTGCGGGGTCCAGCGCCAGCAGCGATGGCTCGACGTCCGCGTCGGGGCAGTTGTCCGGCTTCTTCCCGGCTACGAAGTCGCTCGCCACCATGATCCCGTGCTCGAGGTCGTCGATGCCGAGGGCGGCCGCCTCGTGGAACGTTACGGAGCAGAGGTGCCCGGTCACCTTCAGGCCGCGGGCGTGTGCGGCCTTGATCGCGGCGCCCAGCTCGTCGCGGGTGATGTTGGTGTACGCCTTGAACGATGTCACACCCAGACCAGCCCAGTACTCCACCGTCCGGCGGGCGTCGTCCGGTCCGTTGAGCGCGTGCATCTGGTAGAACAGGGGGAAGCCCGGTCCCTGCAGGTAGGGCCCGGTCACGTCCATCTTCGGGCCCGGCGTCCGACCCGAGTCGATCCCGGCCCGGAGCTCGAGGTCAGTGTACGGCTCCAGACTCCCGCCGGTGCGGATGGTGGTGGCCCCGCCGGCGAGGTAAAGCCGGGGAAAGCTGAACGCCTGTTCGTTGGCCATGTAGCCGCTGGACCAGAGCACGCCGGGGTAGAACATGTGCTCGTGCACCATGACGAAGCCCGGAAGAACCGTCCGCCCGGCAAGATCGAGCACCTGCGCACCGGCCGGAACGGACACCTGGGCCGAATCGCCCACGGCGTGGATCAGTCCCTGGTCGATCACGATGGTCTGGTTCGACCGGGCCTCAGCGCCGGTGCCGTCGATCACCCGGGCGTGCACCAGCGCGGTCGTCGGGCCGTCCACGCGAACGAAAGCCCGCGTCTCGGGCGAGAGCGCGGGCGCTTGGGCTCGGGCTGGCGGGGCGGACGCGAGCGCGGAAAGAGCGAGCCATGCAACCGCCGCCAGGCGGGTCGAGGGAGTCGGCATGGCGCTCAGCTTACCGCCGTTCCACGGCACTGTCAAAGAGCCGCATTGAACCCCCCTTCGGCCACCGGTATCTTCTTCACGAGACGTCACTTCCACAAGCGAGTCGTCCATGGCTGAAACCATCTCCGCCAGCCCCCCTGGCCTCACGGCCCTGTCCGAGGAGGAAGAGCTGTTCCGCAGCACCGTCCGGGAGTTCGCGGAGACCGAGATCGGGCCGCACGTGAGCGCGATGGACGAGGCCGCGCAGTTCCGCGAGGAGCTGCTCCCCAAGTTCTTCGAGCTGGGGTTGATGGGGATCGAGATTCCCGAGCGCTTCGGGGGAGCGGGAGGCTCGATCTTCATGGCGACGCTGGCGATCGAGGAGATGGCCCGGGTGGACGCGTCCGCGGCGATCTATGTGGACGTCCACAACACGCTGGTCAACAATGCGGTGGGTCGCTGGGGTACGGACGAGCAGAAGGCGCGTTACTTCCCGCGCCTCGTGACCGACCTCCTCGGCGCTTTCGCTCTCTCCGAGCCCGCGAGCGGCAGCGACGCGTTCGCGCTGGAGACCCGAGCCGAGCGAAGGGACGGCGGCTGGTCGCTTACCGGGCGCAAGTTCTGGATCACGAACGGCGCCGAAGCCGGCCTCTTCATCGTCTTCGCGAACACGGACTTCGCCAAGGGCTACAAGGGGATCACCGGGTTCCTGGTTGAGCGCGGCCTCCCGGGGTTTGCGGTGGGGAAGAAGGAGAACAATCTCGGCATCCGCGCCTCCAGCACCACCGAGCTCATCCTCGAGGACTGCCCGGTGCCGGACGCGAACGTGCTCGGGCCGGTGGGCCAGGGCTACAAGATCGCGATCGAGACCCTGAACGAAGGTCGCATCGGGATCGGGGCGCAGATGATCGGCGTCGCCACCGGCGCGCTCGAGGCCGCGACCAGCTACGTCAAGGAGCGGAAGCAGTTTGGGAAGCCGATCGCCGACTTCCAGGGCATCCAGTTCCAGCTCGCGCAGATGGCCACTGAGCTGGAGGCCGCCCGGCTCATGGTGTACAACGCCGCCCGGCTCAAGGACGCGGGCCGTCCGTTCGCCCGGGAGGCGGCGATGGCCAAGCTCTTCAGCTCCCAGGTAGCGGACCGGATCACGTCGAAGTGTGTCGAGCTGTTCGGCGGGTATGGCTACTCCAAGGAATACCCCGCGGAGAAGTACTATCGGGACGCGAAGATCGGCACGATTTATGAGGGAACAAGCAACATGCAGCTCCAGACGATCGCGAAAATGATGCTGAGGTAATTCAGTGGCAATACGTTATCGGGTCGGGTTCGGGCTTCTGTGGCTCGGCGTCAACGCCGGGGCGGCAGCCGGCCAGGCGCCGGACCAACAGTGGCTCGATGAGCGGATGGGCCCCTGGTACCGCACGGCTTCCCGGGCCGCGCCGGGCCATTGGGGCATCGCGGTCGCCGATCAGAGCGGCAAGTTGCTGTGGAGCCTGAACCCGGACGATCCCCTGATCCCAGCGTCCACGGTGAAGGTGTTCACGACCGGTTTCGCGCGCACCGTGCTCGGCGGGACCGCCCGTCGGCCGACTCGCGTGATCGGCGCGGGCTCGGTCGATCCCACGACGGGCGAATGGATCGGGAGCTGGGGGCTCGAGCTCAACGGCGACCCGTCCTTCGAGCGCGGGATCGGGGCCGGGCCGACCCTCTACGACCTCGCACTCCAGCTCGCGAGCTCCGGCGTCCGGAAGCTGACCGGCCCGCTCAACGTCCAGAGCGCGGACGGGCCGGCCGACGCCGTGTATCCTGCCGCCTGGTCCCGGCACCATTTCGGGCGACTGTTCGCGCCGCTGATCGGCCCACTCACGCTGAACGAGAATCTCGTCTGGATCGAGGTCCGGCCCGGGCCCCGGTCGGGCTCGCGCCCGCGCATCGTGGACGAATCGCCGTCCGGCATCGGGTCGCTGGTAACGGTGAAGGCCATCACCAGCGCCGGACGGCGCTCGAGTCTGAGACTCCGGCCCCGGGGCGACGGCGGCTGGAATCTGGTCGGCGCGATCGGCGTGCGGGCGCGCGCGCGGGGTCTCGCCGCGGTCGTGCCGGATCCGAAGATCGTGCTCAGCGCCGCCT
>WNFB01003129.1_pt1 | contig 14536 bp, 19 predicted proteins | sample 5400501 | NCBI WGS metagenome assembly WNFB01 (sample SAMN13153341, study PRJNA577476) | soil metagenome | isolation source: 200 cm saprolite under Douglas fir tree site 2 hole 1 | place: USA:California | collected 2015-04-18
TAACGTTGTCTTGTTTGGCGGAGTGGTAGAGGCAGCCTGGTCAACAACGTTACACAGTAACTTCGTTGTATCAGGCTTCTAACCCTCACAGATCCCGGTGGTCGCTTGATTTCCACACCTGCGACGAAGCTCACTAGTGCAACGGTCATAAGCCCGTCCAACCCTAATCATCGCCCGTTAGAGATTGACAAGCTCTACTACACACGTGGCATACTCAGCGTCCAATGGTCCGTGGACGCCGAACATCTATACTTCGACACGAACATCACTGGGCGATACAACATCTGGGCGGTCCCAAGCAACCGAGGCTGGCCCGTACAATTAACCGTCAGCGACGAGAGGACACTCCTTCAGGATCCATCTCCGGATGGTCGCTTCCTCCTCTACGCGCAGGATATGCAGGGTGACGAGAAGCCTAACCTCTATCTCTTGGATCTAACAGAATTCACCATCCGGAATATCACTAACACCAACAAGGTCGGACACCGGGACGCGAAATGGTCGCCTGACGGACGATCGCTCGTCTACGCTTCAGAGCGCGAGGGCCCAGGCACTTATCCCGTATTCCAATTTGATCCAGACAAAGGAACAATCAAGAAGATCATAGGCAATGAGGCGGGCGACTGCGAAGCGCTCGAGTACAGCCCTGATGGGCACAAGCTCGCTTTGACAAGAACTCGCAACTACCAGTACACTGGTGCAAGCGTCTACGATTTAGAAACGGGGAGCGAGACAATGCTCGCCCCGATAGACGACAAGTCAACTACGATAACGGGAGGCTGGACCCGCGACGGTAAACGCGTCTACGTTACTAGCAACGCAAACGACCGGGGAATAGACGCCGTCGCTCTGCTCGAACTGAAACAGGGACCCGAGTTTCAATGGTTGACCTTACAAGACTGGGACAGCCAGCTCGTGGACGTATCTCCAACCGAAGATCGGTTCGCCTATGTCGTGAACGAAGCGGGCAACCTGAGACTCCTACTTCGAGGACTCAACGGTGAGGAAGAAGAGATCCCGCCAACTCAGGGAGTCATCCGTGCCGCGAGATTCTCGCCGGACGGCAAACGCCTCGCAATCATTCACGCGTCAGGCGACAGCCCGCACGACATCTGGGTCTATGACCTGAAGGCTCGAACCCTGAAACAGATCACCGACTCATTGGTCGGCGGCCTTCATCGCGAAAACTTCGTCAGTCCCCAGCTCGTCGTCTACTCTTCCTTCGACCAGACCCCGATAACCGGCTTCCTCTATGTTCCGGCCAACATCAAGGCCGATCATTCCCACCCAGCTATCGTCTACTCCCACGGTGGACCACAATGGGAACATTTCAACAGCTGGTTTCCCAGCCTTCAATACTACACAAGCCACGGCTACTTGGTGATCGCTCCAAACTTCCGCGGATCAACAGGGTTCGGACGCGAATTCATGGAATCCCTGCGAAAGGATGCAGGTGGAGGAGACCTCAAAGATCTGGTCGCAGCTGTCGACTATCTCAAGTCAACTGGCTATGTTGATCCAAACCGCATCGCAATAACGGGTGGCTCTTGGGGAGGATACCTCACTCTAATGGCCCTCACAAAGTACCCTGATCTGTGGGCCGCGGGAGTAAGCATTGTGCCACTTGCAAACTGGTTCACGGCTCACGAGAACGAAGACCCGGTTCTTCAGAAGAATGATGAATGGCTTATGGGAAATCCGATAGAGGATCGTGACCTCTGGCAAGACCGATCACCCTTATTCTTCGCCGACAAGATCCGCGCCCCGCTTTTACTCCTGGCCGGCCAGAACGACATTCGCTGCCCCGTGAAGGAGACCGAGCAGATGGCTGAAGCCGCAAGAAAGAACGGAGTGACAGTTGAGGTAAAAATATACGAGAACGAGGGGCACGGTTTCGTGCGGCGGGAAAACGAGATCGACGCGATTAAGCGAGCGGCGAAGTTCCTGGAGACTCACGTAGGCCAGCGTTCAACCAAAGGATAGGCACCAGGCAACAGACTTTGCTTTGGTCTAGATTCGAATATATGGGGTGAAATGATTATATACTCTATATAGCTCACAAGGCGTGAAGTGCGTTCTAAGGGATGAACAAGATCATGCTTTCGATGGGCGATGAGACTTTCTTCACAGTATCCTCCCAAGCGAAGAAGAGAGGCATTTCAGTGCAAGAACTATTGAGAGCAGTGATTGTGCCAGAATGGGTAAAGGAAAACCTGCGCCCACATACCATGTCACCGCGCCCCGTACAAATTGCACTTGAACCAACCGCCCCCCAAATGAATCCTTATCACCGAAACCGAATACTCGACATCACGGTGGGCCAGCTAAAGTACTAAACAGGAAATCCGTCTATATCTCATTACGACTGACGGTTGTTCGGTAAGAGTGGGGTTTCTCGCAAGAGATTAGCGCGGAACAAATCGGCGCTGAACTGATTCCAGATCGGCGGTTATCCAATCGATTTCTTGAGAGCGGATTCTGCGTTTCGGTCAACAGAGCGCTGTAACCTATCGCTCGGGTTATGTGACACCGATTTCAATTCACACCTTGCAATAGAGAATCTCCAGGTCATGGGTTCCAGGAAGCCGTGGGATCCACGCGGATCTGCCAAAGAGAACCCGCCATGTCGATCAAGAAAAAGATCCTCGCAACCGTAATCGTACTCGGAATTATCGTGGTCGGCGCCTATGTTCTGCTTAGCAGCCAACCGAATCAACGTGGCGGTGGGGCGGCCTCGCATCTCCAAGCGTCAGGACATTTGTCACACTTACAACCGTCGGCGCGTCCGCGTTCATCACCGGCTTCGGATTCAGAGATGTCATCAGCCGCGCACTAGCAACCCGGAACCGGAATCGGACGAAAACAGCGCAGGGGCAGCAGAAGAAGATTTGATCCCGACGAGGAAGAAAGTGTCTTGGATGGACTACTCATGGCCCATCTTCTTTACGATCGGTTTTGTTGCTATCATAGTTCTGCTGGAATCCCGCAGAGCGTTAGGCGGAGTTTTTGACGGTCTGAAAGGTGGTACGCAGCCCGGGCTGCTCCTCGCGTATGCTGGAACCTTTCTCCTGGTCGGAGCCCAGTTTTACACTCTTGTCAAGAGAAGCGCATGGATGGGGTTGATCAAGAAAGCAGGTGGAGTCCGTCCTTGGCTATCGATCCACATCGTGCTGAGTTTCCTCGGACTTATCGCGGTCCTAGCCCACGCGGGCTTTCCCTACCGGTTCAACTCAGACGAATCGTCAGCCATGGCCTGGCAGGTCTAACCACTTGGCTGCTGATCGCGTCCGCAGCCAGTGGAGTCTTCGGACGATACTTGTACAAGAGGCTGCCCGCGATGAAAAGTCTCTTCGGCTACTGGAAACCGTCACATCTGGCAATAACAGGATTATTGTTCTTCGCTGCGATTATCCACATGACTACAGCTTTCGGCAACTAGCCAGCTGATTCGGCTAATCGTGGCCCTTCATTTCATCATGCTTGGTGAAGAGACCAGTACCTCGAGCAGATCCAAAGCCACTCCTCTTGGTATGCCCGGAGCCGCTCTCGACTAGAACTACTCCATTCCGGACCGCGTCTTTCACATAGGTGCTTCTCTGGCGGAGTCTTCGAAACTCTTCGACAGTGTAGCCGAAAGCCTCCAAAGGAAGCCTGTTCCTCCAATTCTTCTGGAGATAGCTCAGTCTCTCAGAGATTGGCATTCTGGAAAAATCGTCGGAGACGATGATCAGGTCCACGTCGCTGTCTTCAAGATACCCTCCCGTGGCCCAAGAACCAGTCAGTATTGCCTTGTTGACTGTTATGCTTCGAGCGAGTCTATGGACGTACCGCTTGGTTATTCTTTGGACATCCGTCTCTTTAGCCATCGGACAAGTTCTCCTACTTCTCTAAGATATCTCTGTGCCTGCTCCTTTTTGAATAGTGTCCCCGGCACCCCGAGAGCAGCATCTGGATATTCGGACGGAAGATACAGAGGCGAGAGATCGTCAAGCGTCCTTACAAGCCTAGGGGATAGTTTCACCTTTCGGGCGACCATTGCGTGAAGCCGAATCAGATTGTGGCCACCCGCACCGCGCGGAGGTCTCTTTCTCTCAGCTAGGATAGCTGCCTTCAATGCCTTTTCTGCAGAGTTGTGAAGGACATGGATACACTTGCTGTACTTTCCACCCTTGAACAGAATCTGGGCGGACTCGTAGTCGTCGATCGCGGCTGCGAGCCACCACCCCGCATCCTCCCTCACTGCCTTACCCAAGATAGGTCGCGACCCCCAAAAGTCCGGTCGGGTTAAAAACTGACGTATGGCGACAGATCGCATCCTTACTCCTTGTAAAACGTCAAATGGAGGCTTACTCGGGGAACATGTCATTGTCTACCCAAGAGGGAGAACGGGCGCCGCGACGACCTAGACCGAGGTTGGAGACTCTCTCTGACCTGATCTATGGATTGTCGTTGTCGATTGGCGCAATCAGTCTTGTGATAACCAATAGCCAATCGTCGAGTGCGAGCGATATCAACAGGAACATTCTCGATTTTCTCTTCGTCTTCCTCATCCTGATTACGAGCTGGATAATCTACACGAGCGACATGTCGGTTCTGCCAATCGAGACCCGTCTCGTAACTTTCCTCAATGTTGCGCTCCTGATTCTGGTTGCGATCATTCCCTACCTCTTCGACCAGGTAGTGTCGACATTCAACCCTAGCAGCGTTCAGGACTATGCATCGATTCTTTTCACAGGCGACTATGCGGGCACCCTACTTATCATGACAGTTTTCGCGGCCATCATTGCACAGGAAGAGGAACATCTGGTTGATGGCGAGATTATGATAAGGTTCAGAAGGGCTCGAAATAGACTGAGCGTCCTAACGGTGCTAGTACTGCTGTCGCTTGCTGCGCCGTGGGACTGGCTCTTGCTGGGAGTTCACGTCAGATTCTTGATCTGGCTGATTCCGATAACCTCGTTCTGGTTTAACAGAATGACACGCCCCTCGTCCCGACACACGGGAGCCGTCCCCGGCACCGCTAGACTCTGAAGACGGTAGATGGTAACCTGCTAAATATTACAGAGGTAGGTGTGGGCTCATGACAGATGAGGCTCTTCCACTTGTAGAGCCTGATCTTGTCGGGATCTGGAGAAAGAACGTCTGGTGGTTTGGCTTCCGATGGCCGTTCAGCCTGGTTCTCTTCTCCTGGGTCACGGTGGCGTCGGCGCTGGCTCCCCAGTTCCATATTGATCGCTATTTGCTGACGATGCTTGCAGGATTTTTCGGTCTCGTAATCGGAGCACACTACATCGACATAGCGGGAAGCAGCAGCAAGTATCTTCCCTACTTTCCAAGAATGAACCGACCAGCGATCAGAGCAGTCGGCGTCTTGGCGGTCTTGGCTGGAGTGGCTGTCGGAGTCTACATGTCGCTCCTCTACTCGCTCTGGTTTCTAGTCTTTGTGATACTTGGAGGATTCTTCGCGTTGTTCTATCCCATCGAGAGGCCCAAATGGCTGCACACGTACTCGGGGTTTGGCATAGCCTGGGGCTTCATGCCCGTCCTTGCCAGCTACTACATCCAAGCGCTTCGGATCGACCTGGTCGGACTCGGCTTAGCCGTCTTTCTCGGGATCACAGTGGTCGAGATGCATCACATGGCAGTCCTAACAAACGAGAGAGAGTATGCGGCGGAAACCAACAAGAATGCGCGATTGTTGTTGAAAATTCATAGAGCGGCTGCCTATGCGATTGGGCTGATACTGCTCATCTCGCGACTGATTTAGACCTGACCATGAAGACTATGGCTATGACTTCTCACTTTGCGTCTTCGGCCACGATACTTGGAGTTGGCAAGAACCAAGCCGTAGCCAGCGAACGTGTATAACAAGATGTCTAGTCCGAAGCTTAGCCAGTCATGGCCGATGGCTAGCAAACATGATGCAGAAATTTCGATGCCAGGCGGTGGGCACCCTCCAGTTTTCCATGCGAGCGGGAAGCCGAACCCGCCGACCGAGTTGCCGACCAACACTGTAGCCAAAGTAAGGACTGTCCCCATCAGAATGAGATTAGACCAGAGAAGGATTGGCCGAGTCATTGATCATGCTGTTAGCTTCGCGAGCAAAACATTTTCGCCCGTTCCAAGAAGAGATCAGCGTACTATGCCGAGCAAGAGCAAACCGCCCATAGCAAATCGAACTTGAGAGAAACAGATACCCCAGAGTACTGGGACAAGAAGTGGGCGTTCCGTGCGCACAGGCGTGAGCGGGTTATCCTCGACGGTAGTGATGGTGAAGAAGAATTTGACCGAGAACTTCTCAATAGAACTGCACAAAAGACCGTCTTAGACGAGGGCTGTGGATCAGGTATTTTCACCCTCAAGATCGCGAGGAGAGCAAGCCACGTCAAAGGGATCGACACTTCCACGACCGCGCTCAGACTTGCCCGAAGAAATCTCGCACGGAACAGATTGTCGAATGTGGATTTCCATAAGGGAGACGCGCGTTATCTACCGTTTCCGGACAATAATTTCGACACCGTGTACAGCAGACGAGGCCCCGGTAGCGACAGCATTCGCACTCTTGCCGAAGCGTTCAGAGTGCTGAAAGAGAACGGCATTTTCATGGAAATAACAATCGGTGAACGGGATAAGCAGAATCTTGCCCGAATTTTCGGAAGGGGCCAAATGCTCCATGTGAAAGTCCAAGTTTCTACGAAGAAGAAAGAGATGATGCGCAGCGCCGGGTTTAGCCGAGTGGTGACGAGAGACTATCTGGCTACAGAGGTGTTCCGCGGGATGCCTGATCTGTCGGTGAGACTACACTCCGCGCCGATAATTCCATCGTTCGATCCTCGAAGGGATAGATTATTCCTCGATCGAGTGCGGAAGGAATGCATGACAAGCCGAGGGATTGAGACGCCAGTCCACCGAGTAGTCCTAACTGGACGCAAGTCAGATACTTAGCGAAGGATCCGATCCTGCTTGCCCCTCCAGAAAAGCTCTACTTGTCTTACTAATCTCGATATTCACTACTTGACGGGACTTGACGCCTTCTCATCAGTTGGCGGATTCTGTCGGGACGGCGAGGATTCCCCAGCTCTGCTCAAGAACGCACCTGTCAACCCTCCTGCGAAACTAACGGGTGGACCTGAAAAAAGGATACCGATATAGATGGAAACGCCAGAGCCCACGACCGCAACCAAGCTGATTACGGAGACTACTGCAACGGCGAGGCCTGATTGTAACTGGTTCTGGGGTTTCCTGAGAAACCGCTGGCCGAGATAGATGACCGCCAGACCCGGGACAAGGGTGAGGGCGAATGCTGTGATCTGGTTCAGTTCCGAGAAGACAGGGAAGAAGCGAGCGTAGTAGCCGTTGAGATTCCCGCCAATGAGAATGATAATGGAGGTAACGATGGTTAGGCTTCCACCAGTCATAATCAGGTAGTAAGCAGGAGTGGATGTCACTGGCATTGTGATTGCTCAGTGCAGACGGAACTTAACACTTGAGGAGAAAAATGCTTCTGTCTACGAATGTCGTATTATGAGCTCTGAGCGATTCTTTTCAATAGCCTTCTATAGACTCGGATTGAACGAGTGGGCTGGTCGACTTGGCATTGCCGGTATTCGCCTCAGGTCTCGGGCTAGTCATATTCGACTCTACCTACTTTGTCTGGTTTGCAAGCGAGCTAATCGGAGCAGCACTGATCCCGCGGCTACGAGCACGAGCAGCAACCCGAGTGAGGAGGGACCGCGGCTCAAGAGCCCTGATCCTCCTGACAGTCGGAGGTTCTCTCATTATTGCGCTCTATTTCGGGTACGGCGGGTTCGGACAGCTACCTGACTGGCTCTTCTACCCCGGAATATTCCTGATGCTGCTAGGTGTCGTGGTCCGTCAGTGGGCGATCGCCGTCCTCGGACGATTCTTCTCACTAAACGTCCAGGTCGTCGAGGATCACCATGTTGTAGACAAGGGTCCATACCGACTCATCCGACACCCATCATACACGGGACTCCTGATCACATTCATCGGAATATCACTAGCGGTCCAGTCACTGGGAGCACTACTCGTTCTGCTAGTAGTCTTCATCGCGTCCTTCGGCTACCGAATGAGAGTCGAAGAGAGAGCGCTACTGTCAGAACTAGGCGAGGCTTACGCAAGCTACATGAAACGAACAAAACGACTCATACCATACCTAATCTAGCCTCCCTGTTCCGTGAAAAACAATTTGGGCAAGAACTCGGACAGAAGAAGCCGTACAGCCATGCCCCGACAGAATAAGAAGCCTCAGACATTCAACGACGATGAGTTCAACCGCGCAACGGAGGAAGCTCTTCGAGAAGACCGAGAGCTCTTAGAGAAACTAGCAAAGATTTAGCGTGGACCGTTATTCACACTCGCACTTCCGGACACAAGGTTCCTCTTTGCAACCACGCGCTCAGTCTTCACAATCACCTTCTTGACGATTTCCAAATAATTGAGCGCTTCATGAATTCCAGCCGCCACAAAACCGACACCCTGAGCAATCTCGCGGTTGGAATACTTCTTCGACGCGCGACTGAGATCCTTCTCCAAACCCTCCAAGTACCGCTTAAACTCCTTCATAGCAAGAAGAGTCGCTTCAGCCTTCTCACTAGGGGTCTGCTCAGTCGCTCTGCCCAATCTATGTACCCTTTCAAAGGCTTAGAGAACGGCGATAAGAGGATGGCTCAACCTAGAAGCCAAGAAACAGGTGACATTCACCGCAACTTGAGCGAGGCGATAGGTGGTCGAGAATCGGAATTAGATTTTTGCAAGCCTTTCTAGGAGTTCGAGATCTTTACGGAGATTCTTCTCAGCGATCCTCCTGAACTCCTTGTCGATGTTGATCTTATCGACCGCCCTCTTCTTCCTCGGTTGCTGAGTCATGATCCTCTCCTAGATCTTCGGCTTTTCTTGGCTAAATTCGTTGCTATCCAATTTTCAGCCTGCGTCTGAGTTGCTTTGCCGGCCCCCAAATCGGAAAGCAGATTGTAAGTCTCGTCCGTTTTGGCTCGAAGAACGTATCCATTTAGTTCTAAGAACGCTTCAACAACTTCGAAGGCTGTCCTCTTATTCCCATTGATGAACGGATGGTGAATCACGAGACTGTGAAGTAGAAAGGCCGCCTTCTTCACAATGGCCTTGTCTCTGTCCAGCTCGTTTCCAACATCCTTTACCCTCTCCAGCACGAACTCGAGATTGGCCTTGGCGAGATCTCCGCGTTCTCCCCCTGTCAATTCAAGGATTCTGTCATGAAACCACTCTGCTTCCTCAGCTGACAGATGCCTGATTTTCTTCATGGGTGAACGGTCGGTTCTCCTAGCTCCTCTTGGCGGCTTGCAAAATCACGAATCTCTCCGCCGCTTATCGACCTCTAAAGGATCATTGCTCGGACACGAGAGCGAAACTGAAAGTGTTAGATTCGTCGCAGATTGTCGGGACAACGCTAATTCTGCGGATCCGGTTCGCAGCTGAAGTGCAGCCCTGTAGGACCTATACTCAGCTCATGAGAAGGACCGCTGCAGCAATCAATCCGAAGAAAGTGACCGGAATCGACAAGAACGGAAGTAGTCCGAAACCGACCCAGAGACCCAGACTCAACTGACCATACACAAGATGCCTCCAAGCAAAAAAGTCAAACAAACCAACCAACACCAGAACACAAATGCCCAAGAGCTTGAAACGCTTCCTACGAATCCGCCTGAACCGAGAAACTACGCGGGCTATTCGCAACTTGGGCTTCGACAATCCAGAACGGGCTCTACCTTTGACTTAGCTTGACCGTCCCCACAACTAGGCTAGGATAGTATTCCAACCACAAAGAACACTCTCGCGGCACGAGAAAATAATTGTTGGCCCCTTTTTTTCAGGAACGCTCTCGCCAGTTGAGACTGGTCTAGGCGAGTCTCCCTATTCAAGGCTTAGAATTGGCGCGTCAGCCGTTTTCTGAGACGGTAAATTAAGCCCATAGCCCATCGTGAAAAAGTCGCGACCACAAAACGCCTGCCCAGATTCCCGATCCAGGCTTGTTCTGCGCCTGTCATGCCGACAGCGGAACAGTCTGTTCGATTCCCATCTTCGAAGACCCGGCCGGGAAAGAGTTACCTTTCGTTAATTCCCTCCCAACTGCGAGTTTCGCGTCGCGACCATCAGGTGCAATGGACACTGTTGAGCGGAAGAAATTCCCAGGTAACATGCTTTCTCGGCGAGTTCAACTATTCCAGGCGCAGAATCGGCCAGTCGGTCTCTACAGAAAGCGCTAGTTACTAGCAAGCATCCATTCATGAGAACGGACCGCCCCCGACAGATTCCAGATCAGGGATTATTTCAAGCGAATTTCACAGACAGATCTTTCTCCAAAGAGCAGTCTTGCGCCGCGAGGATGAACTGCTTTTCATGTTTCTTCTATGGTAACAGATCTGGTAACCGTGAATGGTAACAATCAGGCTGCCAAAAGTCGAGAACGCAAACAGAAGACACTGCTGGACCCCGTCATGGTCCACGCCCAACATAACCGAGAGAATCAAAAATCTAACAGAGAGTGATCTCGGGTCTCACCGAGCACCTAGAAGTCTTTCTGAATACAAATTTCCGACGGGCTGTAACCCTAAATGTCGAAGCGTTTGCGATTTCTAGGCGTACCTGAGATGTCTTTCGATAAACTTGAAAGCAAGATCGGATTGACTTTTGCGAACAGAAACCTACTAACAGAAGCCTTCACTCACGGGTCCGTAAGAGGAAAAACTCAGAGCAAAGATTCGGAGACTTACCGACGGCTGGAATTCTTGGGGGACGCTGTGCTTCGACTTGCGGTGTCGGAATCCGTCTTTAGAGATTCAGATGGCAATGTGGAAACGCTTCACGAAACGCGCGAGAAGCTCGTATCGAATCACTCCCTTGCTGGCGCGGCCAAGGATCTAGTTTTGTCGAAGTATTTGCGCGGGTCAGGTAGTGGGGACGTCATGAAGTCGGGATTGATTCATGCACAGTTATTCGAGTCATTAACTGGGGCCATATTCGTCGACAGGGGCTACGAGACAGCCTCCAAGTTCGTGGAAGAAAGGCTGATCCGCGAACAGCCAGACCGGCCACTCGGATCCTCGACCAGCCAGCGCGTCAACTGACCAGCAGTTTCATTCTCGTGTCTAGGAAATAGCCGAAGGACCGCTCAACCTTGCAGATGTCGGGTCAGCGGAGCGACTGGCGCGAACAGTTACACGTTAACCCCTCACGGATGGAACAAGAACTAGCAATCAAACTACAAAACGACCAAATAAGATACCTGAAACAGATGAAAATCGAGTCCGGGCAGTTCTGCGCCACAAGACTAACACGCATACCTAATTTTCTACGGGACCACTTGCTAGCCTGGTCTTAACAGATTCGCATCAAACCCCCTATTGCCCCACCGATTCTTGTCCGGCCAATCTTAGCATTGACATGGACCTCGGGCTGTTTTCTAGGCGTTTTCTTTGGAAACTTCAGGACTATTTGCCGAACAGTCCGGAAGAACGCCACATGGGCCCAAACACAACCGACTACATCAGGCGTTACGCGTCCTAACAGCCGAGCCCGACACGACGTGGGCACGAACCTAGCAATGCCGAGCGAGCGAAGAGGAGCTAAATGACTTGTGGCACCATTTCTTTTTTGGGGATTCACCCCGGAGTTGCCGAAATCATAGCAAAAACGGTCTCCAATTGGCAAATCCAGAATTTAATCGGGAACCATTTCGAAGGAGTCACGATTTACTCGAATTGAGTGATATGGATTAGTACTAGGATTGAGCGGGTCATGCCTTGATACCATAGGTTAGGATCAAGATGACCCAGAAATTCACGCTCAAACAACTTGAATCGCATCTCATGGGGGCCGCAGATATCCTCCGCGGCAAGATGGACGCCTCGGAATTCAAGGAATTCATCTTCGGTATGCTCTTCTTGAAAAGGCTCTCCGACATGTTTGAGGAAGAACAAGAGAAACTTGTGGCGAGGTATAAGCAACAAGGTCTCAAGCAAGAGCTCATCGAGAAGGAGCTGAACAAGAACAGACCGGGAAGAGCTCAAGCCTCGGAAATGGAACATGCAATTAGGAAACACATCAAGGTCAATCTCAATACCGACCCGGTATATTACAAAAAGATCAGCGAAAAACTCGACGAAATACTCAAGCGATTCAGAGAGAATTGGGACGAGCAAGTCGAGAACATGAAATCTCTGCGAGATGACCTGAAGGAGGGAAGAAAGGCCGACGAAGGAGGTTTGGACCCGATCAGGTACGCGCCGTTCTACGACGTGCTGAAAAATATCTCTTTCAAAGGCGAGAATATTTCGCAGAGGGATGATGAAGCGATCAAGAAGGTAATTATCAACGCGGTCGACGTTATCACGATAGAAATATCAAAAGTAGGATTCTGGGGAAACCCAGGCAAAGAGAAACACCTTCGGGCATTAGTTGATGACATCTTGCTCAACTCTGGAATCAATTCGGTCGTTGGTGACAAAGCCCAGATTGTTTCTGATTTCATGAAGCTTGCGAGGAACCGAGCGAAGGAGTTGACAATTTGAAGGATTTCGCGTTCGCGCTAGCAAGAACCGACAGAAAGACCTTGAGCATCTATGTTGAGAGCGACGGCAGCGTGCTTGTCAGAGCTCCGAGAAATATTCCGCAGAAAGTACTAGACTCGATTATCAAGCTCAAAGGCTATTGGATCTACAAATCAGTCACGGAGCTCAAAGAATTAAACAGGACGAAAGTTGCAAGAGAGATTGCGAATGGTGAGGGGTTTCTCTTCATGGGAAAAAGTTACAGGCTAAAAATTGAGGAAGACTTGGAAGCGCCCCTAATGCTCACTCAAGGATTCTTCAAGCTGGACGCAGATGAGGTCGGGGATGCACGGGAACACTTCATCAATTTCTACAAGGAAAAAGGGAAGCAACACATCAGCGAGAGAGTTCATCTAATTAAGGGAAGGTTTGGGGTCAATCCCAAAAGTATCAGGGTGATGGATCTGCAGAAAAGATGGGCGTCAAGAAGCGACAAGAGCGTCAATTTCCATTGGAAAGTGATGCTGGCCCCGATAACCATAATTGACTACATTATCATTCACGAATTGGCGCATTACTTGGCACCTGGCCATGGTTCCGAATTCTGGGAACAAGTAGAGTCAGTGATGCCTGATTACCGAGAAAAGAAAATCTGGCTGAGGAACAACGGAGCGAACCTCGATATTTGAAATGGCATGACTATCTGTCCGTCACATGATGGCTCAAGTCTAACCATTTCGCCGGTCCTTTGTGATTATTATTGAATTTTCACCTGTAAATAGAGGGTTTGTGGCTTTGTCTTGTTAGGAGTAGGATGAAATCATCATTTGTCTCTCCAATTCGCGCATGCGATTCCATCTCCCGCGATTATCGCGAAGATCGTTTTCGGATTACTACTTTCCCAGGGCGCAAAGGATCTCGTCGTAAAGCTGATCTCGTCTCTTGTCCGAGTAGTCGTCGTAGCATAGTTCCAAGATTCGGTATCCTCTTTTGCGCAGCAGTGATCGCAGCTCTTCGTCCTTGAACATCTGAGGTGTTCCGAGGAGGACACGGCCATCGACAAATACCAGCAATGGTCGAGATTCTAGTGAAAAGTAGAAGTCGGCGGTGGTTACGGGTATCTCGGCTTGCGTTCGATAGTTGATTCGTTTGTCTTGTAGTTTGATTGCTAGTTCTTGTTCCATCCGTGAGGGGTTAACGTGTAACTGTTCGCGCCAGTCGCTCCGCTGACCCGACATCTGCAAGGTTGAGCGGTCCTTCGGCTATTTCCTAGACACGAGAATGAAACTGCATTGGTCGATCCTGTTTGTTCATTGTCATCCGGCTCTCCAGACTAAGAGCAGCTAGAGCACTATCAGAGTCTCATGGAGGCTGGAAGACCCGCAGTGCGGAACCGGTCCGTGATGGAAGAGGTCGGCTCGGCTAGCGCTCCTAGCAATATCCGCACGGAAGTCGTTTCTTCAGTCGGTCAGTTAGAAGTCTGATTCCGGGCTAACAGGAAACTAAAACGGATTGGCTATGGACTTTGATTCGCTTCGCAAGATCTTGGACTCCTAACTGTTTAATATCCGGGGACCGCTGTAGGATTCATCATCGCGGCCCTTGCTGTCGTCGTCAGTCCAGCCGACTATTGCGTCGTCTCTAGCTGGGGCTGAGCAGCTTGAGAAAAGATGCAACTGGATGGAAGCGGCCGATGTCTATAGGAAGATCTTGGACGGGTCCGGTCCGGAGACGTCCCTCACGGACGCTGCGCGAATAACTAGCAGACTAGCCGAGTCCTATTTCAGAGCAGCATTCCAGGCCAAGGATCATTCTGAATTCTTGCGGATCATGACTCTCGCTCGCGACGCGTACAGTATTGCAGCCGACGATTACGAGGAACTCGCGGTTCACGCAGAAGCGAACAGAATGACCGCGAGAAAGGCGTTCGCCGAATACTGGCTTGTTTTACCGGAGAGTGCTAAAATCAAGGAACTCCTAGAAGAGTG
>WNFB01012557.1_pt1 | contig 14535 bp, 16 predicted proteins | sample 5400501 | NCBI WGS metagenome assembly WNFB01 (sample SAMN13153341, study PRJNA577476) | soil metagenome | isolation source: 200 cm saprolite under Douglas fir tree site 2 hole 1 | place: USA:California | collected 2015-04-18
AACGCCCTCACGATCGGGGCGTTCACCGAGAAAGTCGTCATTACCGAAGCCGATGCGCAGCACTACCAGCCGATCGCGACTTTAGGAGGCCTGAGTCCTCATACCACTACCTCAGCAACTTGGGACCGCGCCTGGCCGCTTAAGCCTGACGTCGTGATGGAAGGAGGGAATATCGGCAAGGATGATCTCGGCCCTTCGGGGATCAGCAGCCTCGATCTGCTCACCACGCACCACAGACCACTCGAACGGCTGTTCTGGACCACCAACGCCACAAGCGCCGCGTCGGCTTTGTCCGCGAAGATGGCCGCGCAACTCATGGCAGCCTACCCCACGCTGCGTCCAGAAACGATCCGCGCACTGATCGTGCACTCGGCTGAATGGACGCCCGCGATGCGCCAAATGTACCTGCCGGCGAACCCCAGCAAGAATGACTACATGAACCTAATCCGGCACTGCGGCTGGGGTGTGCCGAATCTGGAGCGGGCGCTTTGGAGCGCCGGAAATTCGTTGACGCTGGTGGTTGAGGACGTCGTTCACCCGTACAAAAAAGACCAAGGCGAATCTGTTAAAACCCGCGATATGAATTTGCATGCGCTGCCATGGCCAAAGGAGCAGTTGGAAGCCCTTCAAGATGCCTATGTACAAATGTACGTCACACTGTCGTACTTCATCGAACCGAATCCTTCGGCGCGCGGGACCGTATCCAAATTCCACTATCCGTCCCACCGTCTAAGGTTCGACGTGCAGCGACCCTTGGATGAGTCGACTGACGATTTTGTGGCGCGAATAAATGCCGCCGCAGCCATCGCAGACGAGGGCGAAGCGGGAAACCCAAAGGATCCGAAGTGGCGCCTCGGTGAAACTCTACGGCACCGAGGTTCGCTTCATCAGGATGTGTGGGAAGGTACCGCAGCCGATCTCGCTAGCCGCGGTTTTATCGCGGTCTACCCCGCGATGGGGTGGTGGCGCACCCGGCCAGCACTGCAACGCTATAACCTGCCGGCCCGCTACAGCCTGATCGTGTCGATCCGAACCGAACAGACTGAAATTGACTTGTATACTGCAATTGCCCAGCAGGTCGGAATAGCAGTAGAAATAGAGACCTAACCGTCGCGAATGGACGCATTCTGTGTAAACCCTTGCGCCCTTTGCACGCGCATTACAGATTGCCGTGCGGTTTTGCCTGCCTTTCACTACTTGGAAACGAGCTAGTCATGCAGCTGCAGGTGTCGCGCTGAATCGCCCCCGCATTGCTAGACATTCTTGAGCCGCACAAACGACCGCCCCTGGCCGATAGCGGAAATTCAAACTGAGACACTACCGGTTACCGGGTCCGATATTAATTCGATGCCCGGTAACAATATTTATTTCTACGCCAAGGCTTCCTTTAGCAGCGCATCTTTTAACACGTCCTTGTTGGGGGTCAGGCCCAGGCCCGGATCGGGATTCAGCTTAATAACATCATCTTTCGGATGTGGCGCGTTCTTCCAGATTAAATCTTCGACAAACTTCATGCCTAAGTGGAATTCCACCCGCCAACCGTTCATTAAGCCGGCCATGGTGTGCATATTAAGTCGCGGCCAGCCGCCGCCGTTGGCGATCGGCAGATTATAAATCTGCGCCAGATGCGCGACCTTGCGGGTTTCGGTATACCCGCCGTTATAGGCACAGTTGGGCTGTAGAATATCGACCGCCTGTTTCTCCACCAGTTCACGCAGACGCCAGCGGTGGCCTTCCATCTGGCCGGCGGCAATCGGTGTTTTGGTGCCGCGGCGCAAGTCATGCAGGGCGCGCGCATCGTTTTGAAACAAGGGTTCTTCTATCCAGGTGAGATTGTAATCTTCCACCGCGCGCAGAAACATCTTCGCCTCGACCGGATTGAACATGTAATTGGCATCGCACATCAATTCGACGTCATCGCCCACCGCCTGTCGCACCGCGCGCACGCGCTTTGCGTCCTCGGCCCAGCCTTTGGCGTGCACCGCGACCACCATCTTCAAGCGGCTAAAGCCCGCCTTAACCTGGCGCGCCGCCGCTTCGACTAATTGTTCGGTGGTGTATTCGGGAAAGCCGAAGGTGATGTAGGCGGGCGCCCAGTCGCGGTAGCCGCCCAGCAGTTGTGCGCAGGTGCGGCCCACGTGCTTGCCGTGAATATCCCAGCAGGCGATATCAAGCGCGGATAAGGCGCTCGATACCACGCCGGTCATGGCGCGTGGATTGAGTTTCCACCAGACTTTATAATGAATCGCCTCGGTGTCGCGCGGGTCCATATCTTTGACCAGCGGCAGAAAGTCGTTTTTGAGCGCGGTAACGACGGCGGAAGGCAGGAAATGACCGGTCATGCCGTAGCCGGTCATGCCGTCATCGGTTTCCACCTCACAAAACACAATCTTCCGGTTTTCAATCGGCTTATCGATCAGAGGGACGCTCACCTTAAAGGTATGTACGCTGGCCCTGATGTCTTTGATTTTCATATTTTAATGATGCCCCCAAAAGTCTTTACATTATCAATAAATCCACTTTCCCTGGTTTGGGAGGTGTGAATATATAGCTTGGATTGGAATAGCGACGATTAGGAGTGATCGCAGGCATGCTAACAAGCACTTTTTTTACCCTTCTTCCAGTCGATTTAATTATAGCAACCGGAGCTAACTGCTCTTCGAAGCTTCGATAATAAAACCGGGTCTTCTATAAAGCAACTTTAGTTTTATTAGCGGCACTACGTCCCTATACCGCGACGGGCAGGAAGCCCAAGTGCCGCGGGCGCAGGGAGGCGCGAGAGCGGCCACCGAAGGGTGATGAAAAACGAGTTTTTCATCACCCTGCTAAAGTCGTATACTGATGTTCTCTTAACGAAATATATTTTATGCGGCGGCATTTAAAATAGAGGGCTCATGAACAGTGGGAGATAGGAAACAATGAAGAACCAAGCTTTTCGCGGCGTTTTAGTACCGGTGTTGACTCCCTTCACCAAGCAACTCGCACCTGATACTGAGCGGTTTGTCTCGTTCTGCCAGTGGCTGCTGGCGCAGGGCGCGGACGGCCTCGCTGTCTTCGGCACCACCAGTGAAGCCAACTCCATGTCGCCGGAGGAGCGGATGGAGTTGCTCGATGCGCTGGTCGCCGCCGGTGTGCCGTCCGAGAAGCTGATGCCGGGAACCGGCGCCTGCGCATTGACCGACAGCGTCAAGCTTATTAAGCACGCGGTTAATAAAGGCTGTGGCGGCGTATTAATGCTGCCGCCGTTCTACTATAAAGGCGCGAGCGATGAGGGATTATTCAGCTTTTTTTCCGAGGTCATACAAAGAACGGGTTCTGCTCGTCTGCGCATGTACCTCTATCATATTCCACCGGTTGCCCAGGTTCCGTTTAGCCTCAATCTCATTGAGCGGCTGATTAAGGCCTACCCGGAAACAGTCGTCGGCATCAAGGACAGCTCCGGTGATTGGAGCAATACCGATGCCATACTCAAGCGGTTTCCCGGTTTCGGCACCTTCGCCGGTTCGGAAGTATTCTTATTAGATACACTGAAAGGCGGCGGGGCCGGGTGCATCACCGCCACCGGCAACGTCAACGTCGCCGGCATTAGGAAGGTTTATTTGGACTGGCAACAGCCTGAGGTGGGCAAGCTTCAAGCCGACATTAGCCGTATTCGAAAGACCATCCAGGCCTATCCGATGGTTCCCGCGCTCAAACGGATGGTGGCGCACTTCCATCAGGATGCGGCGTGGCAGCAGATTAGGCCGCCGTTTGAGAGACTCCCCGATCAGCAAGCGGAAAAGCTGTTTGCGGAATTAACCCAACTCGGTTTTTCGCTACCGAGGCGCGACGCCGTTGATGAGCGTCAGGCGACTTCGAAGCGTGGGTAGTGTCTCAGTTTGAATTTCCGCTATCGGACCCAAGAGCGGACAATCCGGGTCCATGGCTGGCTATTTCCTGGACGTGGAAAGCGTGGGCAGCGCGAGCCTGCTCGATCTCGACCAATTCCGGGATCCTTTCGCCTACACGCTCAAGATCGCCACCACCAGCGCCGGCGAGACGAAGGAGACAACCATTGACTTGGTCGAGACCTTCAACTGGCTGCTGGGACTGAAGGTAAAACACATCGATGCCCAGAAGGGCTTCCTGACCGTGACCGGCGAGAAGCGCGCCGGCGGCCACACGCTCGTCATCTGGCGCCGGCTTTCCGACGACCCGGTGGCGGATAACGCGGCGCTGGAAGAATTCCTCGGCGAGATCGCCGTCAAGCCGGCGGACACCGAGTTCGAGTACATCTACGTGAACGGCTCGCACACCCTCACCGATCCGCACAACAAGGTCCACCTCATCGAAGAGGCCTTCCAGAGGCTGATGTTCGACGGCGGCAACTTCGAGTCTTTGGAGTAAACCACCCATGGCCGGGACAGGAAAACGGAACCCACCCGCTTCCTTCAAGGGAAACGAGGGCGATATTCTTTTATACCAGACGGAAGATGGCGCCACGCGGCTGGAAGTGCGTTTTGTCGACGAAAGTGTCTGGCTTTCGCAGGCGCAGATGGCGGAATTGTTCCAGACCACAAAGCAGAATGTCAGCCTGCATATCCGCAATCTGTTCGAAGAGGGTGAGTTGCGGCGCGAGGCAACCGTCAAGGATTCCTTGACGGTTCGGCAGGAGGGTAAACGGAGCGTGCAGCGGCAGGTGGAGCTGTTCAACCTGGATGTGATCATGGATTATTGTGAATCCTGTTGTCTTAGGCAACGGCAAACCTTTATTCAAAGGCATAAGTGAAAAACTTAAACTGAAACTTCTAAAAGCAAAGACGTTCAGTTCAGGGAACGTCATACTTTATTACCAGCCTGACAAAAAAGAACCCCAATGACAGCAAGAAATGATTCCATCGGGGAGCCAGCGGAGCGCGAGCTCGTCTTTAAGGTGTGGGCAGATCCAGCGCACGTGGCGCACTGCGTTCGTAATTAGCCTGGTTAGCGGCGCCGATGTTGACCCAGCCGTCCTTCGTTTGGAATGCCTGGTAGGGCGCGTTAAGCGGATTGCCGGAGCCCATCGGCGGCGGCGTAACGCCGGTGGCAAGGTAAATCGCCACCAATAGTTTTGTTGAATGCCTGCCTCGAACAACGAGGTATCGACGCGTTGGCCTTCGCCGGTCTTAAGGCGGTGGATATAAGCCGCCACCACGCCCAGGGCCGCGAGGATGCCGGCATTGATGTCGGTGACCGGCGCGCCCGCCTTGATCGGCGCCTGGCCCGGTTCGCCCATGGTACTCATCATGCCCGACATGCCTTGCGCAATCAGATCGAAGCCGCCGCGCCCGGCGTAAGGCCCGGTACGGCCGTAGCCGGAGATTTCCGCGTAGATCAGGCCGGGATTGATTTTGCGCAGGGCTTCATAGCCTAAGTCCAATTTTTCCATCGCGCCCGTGCGGTAATTTTCCGTAACGACATCGGCGGTGCTGAGCAACCGCCGCAAAATATCCTTGCCGCTTTGGGTTTTGAGATTCACCGCGATGCCGCGCTTGTTGCGATTCATCATAAGGAAAGCGGCGGCCTCGCCGTCGATCTCCGGTGGGGTGAAGCGGCGGGTATCATCGCCGCCGGGAATTTTTTCTACTTTAATCACATCCGCGCCCATATCGGCGAGCAACATGCCGCAGGTCGGCCCGGACATGATGTGGGCCAGCTCGATGACCTTTAACCCGGTTAATGGACCCATCAGCGCCCCTTGAACTTCGGCTGCGTTTTAGCGAGGAAGGATTTATAGCCGATCTGAAAGTCTTCCGTGCCATAACAGGCGTAGGCCTCGTCAAGTTCGGCGTGGGTGACCGGCGTGGGGTCTTGCGTTAAGCGGCGCATGAATTTCTTGTGCCAGCGCGCCACCAGCGGCGCGCCATCGGCGATGCGCCGGGCGGTGGCATAGGCCTCCTCCTCGACCTGGTCGTCGGCGACCACCCGGGTAACCAAGCCTTTTTCCTTTGCCTCTTGCGCCCCGAACACCCGGCCTTCCAACAAAATCTCGAGCGTCACGGCTTTGCCGACCAGGGACAGCAATCCGTGCATTTCGCCGAGGCCCAAGGCTAAGCCTAAGCGATTGATCGGGATGCCGAAGCGGCTCGATTCGCCGCAGATGCGCATATCGCACAACGCCGCGATCTCCAGTCCGCCGCCGACGCAAATGCCCTTGATCATCGCGACTATGGGGTGGCGGCATTCCGCCAATGCCGCGAGCGATCGGTGATGCACTTCGCCATAATCTCTTGCCTGCTCGACGTTGGAGCGCTCGTTTTCGAATTCGGAGATGTCGTTTCCGGGCGCGAAGGATTTGTCGCCGGCGCCGCGGATGACGATGCAGCGCAGATTGTCATCGGCGGAAAGTTCCCGTATGGTCTCGCCAAGCTGATTCCACATAGGCTTGGTGAGGGCGTTGAGCTTTTCCGGCCGGTTGAGTACGACCGTGGCAATATCGTTATCGTGCCGCACAAGAATGGTTTCGGACATGGTGGTTCCTTTTGTTCCCCTGGTTTTGCGATTAAACTGGTGCAGATTAAACCACGGCTGGCAAATATGGCACAATCTTAATGATGGGTGCCTCCTCAATGGCACTACCTTAGCGCCCGGTTCATTCACGATGAGCAAAACTCAAGAGATTCGGCCTCGCTTTTTCTGCCTTTCTTGGGGTACACCATTGGCCAGAAATGCTTAAGGTAGGTAGTGCCATTCCTATCTGAACCGCCTTTTGGCTCCGCGTGACATTTCCCTGTTAATTCCCTGTTATCTCCTGTTCCGATGCGTATTCAGAATGGGCCGGATGACCGGGAATCGGCTCTGGGCGCGGGTTTCCGCCGGGTAGGGCGTAAATGGAGGCGTCAATAATTACGGAAATTCCCTGTATTTTTCCCTGTTAGCAGGGAATTCATGTCAGAGCACAATGGCGCTACCGTAAACGTAGACTCCGTGGCGACTTAAGTTTGTAGCCCGGATGGAGCGGAGCGGTCGCTCCCGACATCCTGTCTTCCGCGACACTTCCACGTCCCTGTGGGGCGGAATCCGGGGATGGACGGTGCCGTCGGGGGTGCCTCCTCTATTTCTTTTTGTCCGCCAACAGCTCCTTGAGGTTGGCGAACGGATTGTGCACCGCGGCCTTGGCCGCTTTCACGGTCACACCGAAACCGGCACCCTCGCCTTTCACGAGCTGAGAATACTTCTGGTGCTCCCAGTCATGGCAGTAGAGACAGAGGTTCTCCCAGTTGCTGCCGTCGGGTGGATTGTTGTCGTGGTTATGGTCCTTGTGGTGCACCGTCAACTCGTGCAGGTTCTCGCGCGTAAACTCGCGCCCGCAGCGCGCGCATACCCACGGATGCAGGCGCAGCGACTGGTCGCGATAGCCGCGCATGCGCTCGTCGGCGTCTTTTCTCGCCTTGGCGACGATCTTATCAAGTTTGCCATGATTGATCTCGCCATCCGACGGTTTATTCGGCGCCATCGTTCTGCCTCGTTTCGATATCCATGTCGGGCGATCAGCGGCGCGGCAGCTCGATGGGCTTGCCATGCGGCTTCGCGCGCGCGGCAGCGTCCCATTCGTCCACGCGCCGCTCCAGCTCGTGCCCCAGGATGATCTTTTTTGCGGCGACGAGCTTCTCGAGGGCGGCGAGCCAGTGCTCGTAGTAATGGGTGCCGTCGTCCGGCTCGCCGCGCGCGGCTACGGCGGCGAGCTCGGCGGCAAGGGCATCGGCCCACTCGCGCCACGTGAAGACGCCGCGCGCGTGCAGGGAGAGCGTCATCGCGAAGGCCTGCGCCTCCCACGGCGCCTTGAACACGGGCCCGTCCGCGTCGCGCGGCAGCGCGGGGAGGACTTGGATGTCGACGTTACGCGGGATCGAGGTGGTCATCCCAGAGGTCCAGGTATACGCTGTCGCGCGCGGGGGCGTCGGGCCCCCACAGCTCGCGCGCGGTGAAGCGCACGCTATAGCAATGCTGCGGCTTCTGGTCGCGGCTCATCGCGTTCGTGTCGGCGAAGATGAACACTCCGTGATCGCGGTCGATCGCGCCGCGCCGCCCGCGCGCATAGCGCGGAAGCCGCGTGTGGCCGGTCGGATTGATGTTGCGAGTGAGCACGCGGTCGCCAGGCTTGAATTTCGGCGGCACGTCGGCGTCGAGCCGCGCGTGGCGGCGGTTGCGCAGAAAGTGCGCCACGTCGGGGACCCTGAGGACGCGCGCCTCGCTCGTTTTCGCCTCGGCGCGTCCCGTCTGGAGCTCTTTCGCCGTCACCAGCCCATGCTCGACGAGCAGTTTCTCCAGACCGAACAGCCAGTGCTCGTAGTACGTCGTGGCGAGGTACTCGGCGGGCGACATCTGCTCGCGCGCGTAGCGCCACATGTCGATGTTCCACTTGCGGTGGAAAACGCAAGCGAGATTGAGCGCGCACATGCGCGCTTCCCACTGCGAGTGGAAGACGGGCTCGTCCTGCTCGATCTCGACCGGCCCCAGGCCGTGCATGCCGCCCAGGTCGTGTGCGCCGTTCATCGCTTGCTCCGCGCCGGCACGCTCACCTGCGCAACGCCGATCATCGCGTCGCGCGTGACGATCTCCGCCAGCTGCTCCTCGCTCCAGCCCTCCGTCCCCGCCGGACGCTCGGGCAGCACCAGGTAGCGCAGCTCGGCCGTCGAGTCCCACACGCGCACCTCGACGTCGTCCGGAATCTCGCCGCCCAGCTCTTTCAGCACGCCACGCGGGTCGATGACGGCGCGCGCGCGGTACGGCGCCGACTTGTACCAGACGGGCGGCAGCCCGAGCACGGGCCACGGGTAGCAGGAGCAGAGCGTGCACACGACGATGTTGCGGACTTTCGGCGTGTTCTCGAGCGCCACCATGTCCTCGCCCTGGCGCTCGATGAAGCCGAACTCCGCGATGGCGGCGGTGGCGTCCGCGAGCAGGCGCCGTTTGTAGGCGGGATCGACCCACGCGCGCGCGACGATCCGCGCGCCGTTGCGCGGCCCGACCTTCGTCTCGTAGGTTTCGATCACCTCGTCGAGCGCCTTCGGATCGACGAGACCCTTCTCGGTGAGCAGCGACTCCAGCGCCTTCACGCGCAGCGCGGGGCCGGAGAGCGGGCGGTTGTGCTCGTGGACGTGGTCGTCGCCGTGATGATGATCGTGGTCACTCATGACTTCTCCGTAGCGGGTTCACCCGCTGTGTATGCGCAGCACAACTCAGCTCGTTGATTACCAGGAACACCGTGCCGATCGCTCCCACCGCGGCTCCGAGCCCGGAGCAGACCGGCCTCGCCCAAGCCTCGCGGGTGGCGATCAGGCGCCGATGTATCACGAAGGCCACCGCCGCGACGCCCAGCTGGACGAGAGAAAAACCGATCAGGTACGCGCGGAGCTTCGCCGCTTCTGCGCCGAATATGGATTCCGCATAGGCATATCCGTGCAGCATGCCCGCGAGCGCCAGGCCGCCGGCCAGCCAGGATAGCTTGATCCGGCGCCGGGCCATCACCAGGCCGCCGATCAGGATCACGGACAACGCCACGCCCACTTGGTCCGCGGGTAGGACGGACCCCGTCAGGTGCAGCGTGGCGCCGAGGAGGCTTCCGCCGATCAAAGCCAGGACGCCCCACATCCCGCCGTTAATCAACGCGAGGAAGAACCCCGCGGCAACGATGAACGCCGCGTGATCCAGGCCGATCACCGGGTGGCCCAAGCCCGACAGCAAGCCTTGCGCGAACGTCTCGGGCAGCCTCCCGCCCATGAAGTGATGGGCCCAGGCTAGGCCGGGCAGCATCACGAGTGCGGCTGCTGCGGCAACGATGTATGTCCTTATTATTTTCGGCATCGCTGGGCTCCGGATCGGGTGGTGCGGTTTTCCGCGGAACGCCGCCCGACAATTTAGCGCGAACATGCGCCAAACGCAAAGGCGGCACCGGCAAATCCCGATTTCCTGAAAATTATCGAAGACCTGAAAAATATCGAAGATCGGCGATGGGTCCGCAACGCACGGCCCGATTCAGCCGAAGTAGCCGGCCAGCCTGGGGAGTCCGAGAACGAGCGAAGGCACCAGCGCGATGAGCAAGAGCACCGCCACCAGCGCCAGAATGAACGGTACGAGGTCGCGGACGATCGCCTTCACCGGAGTTCCGGTCAACCCGCTGAAGATAAACAGCAGCACGCCGTAGGGCGGCGTGAGCAGGCCGATCATCATGTTCACCACGATGACCACGCCGAAGTGCACCAGGTCTATGCCCAAGGCCTTGGCCACCGGCACAAGCAGCGGCACCAGCACGAGCAGCAGGCAGGTGGTATCCAGCAGGCAACCGAGTACCAGGAAGACGATGTTTACGACCATGAGGAATCCGAACGGGCTTAAGTCCAGCGACGAAAACCAGTCGGCCACGTGCGACGGAATCTGCTCGGCCGCCAGCGCGTAATTGAACAGAAACGCGCCGCAGATGATGATCTCGACCACCGCCGTTGCGCGCGTGCTCTCCGCAAGAATGGACAACAGCCCTTTGAAGTCCAGGGCGCGGTAGACGAACAGCGAAAGCAGAAGGGCGTAGAGCGCGGCCACCGCCGCCGCCTCGGTCGGAGTGAATACTCCCGAGTAGATTCCTCCGAGGAGCACGACCGGCATCAGCACCGGCAGCAGCGAACGCGCCAGGATGCGCGGAAATGCCGACCACGGTACGCTCGCCTCGGTCGGGAACTTCCGGCGCCGGGCGACCCAGACGATCACTAGCGACATGGCGGCCGCCATCAGCAGGCCGGGAACGACGCCCCCGAGGAACAGCGCACCCACCGACGTGCCCGAGACCAGCGCGTACAGCACCATGGGAATCGACGGCGGAATGATCGGTCCGATGGTGGCCGCGGCCGCGCTCACCGCGACCGCGAAAGCCTTGGGATAGCGGCCGCCCTTGCCCATCATCTCGACCCCGACCATCCCCGGCCCCACCGCGTCCGCGATCGCGCTGCCGCTCATGCCGGAGAAGATGACGCTCACCAACACGTTTACATGCGCCAGCCCGCCGCGGAAGCGTCCCATGAGGGCGTGGGCGAGGGCGAAGATGCGCTCGGTGATGGTGCCGGCGTTCATCACGTTCGCGGCAAAGATGAACATCGGCACGGCGATGAGCACGAAGCTGCCGAACAGGCCGTTCAGGATCTGCTCCGCCGCGAGTCCCATGTCCTGTCCGGAAGCGCCGAGATAGGCGATGCCGCCGGCGATCATCGCCAAGCCGATGGGGCCGCGCAACAGCGCGATGCCGATGAACACCGCGAGCATCAGCCAGAACGCGGCGCTCATGCTTCGCGGGACACATCGGGACGCGTGGGCGGCGGCGGACGCACGATCCCCGCCAGGCAGCGCAGGACCACCATCAGTGCAAACGCGAGGAACACGCCGTACACGCAGCTTACGGGCAAGTCGAGCACCGGCGTTCGCTCGCGGGCCATGAAAAAAATGTAATCGGCCATGCCGGGCAGCGCCCAGAGAAAGCAGCCTGCAAGCAGGAGCAGGCCGAGCGCGTACAGCACACGACTGGAAATTGGCCCGAAGCGCGACACGACCAGGTCCACCGATGGGTGCGCCGCGAGCTCCGTGGTAAACGCCGCCCCCCAGAAAATCACCCATACGAAGGCGATCGCCGCGAGTTCCTCGGTCCACGCGGCGGGCGCGCCGAAAACGAAGCGGCGCACGACCTGCAGGATCAGGCTCAGAAACAGGACGGCGAACAAGCCTGCGCCGACCAGGTCGGCCCATCGCGAGAGCCGCTCGCCAAGGTGCATGCCGTCCCTTAAGAGACGCACACCGTCACTTGACCGCATTGATGCGCTCGAGCAGTCCCCGCGGCCACTTCTGCGCGAACTCCGACTTCAGGTACGCCGCCTGCACCGTCTTGCGGAATGCCTCGACGTCCGGCGTCGTGACCTCGATACCCTGCGTCCGGAAAAACGCGATGAGTTCCTTTTCCTCGCGCACGCGGTTTTCGTCGTTGAACTTCGCCGCCTTGGCCGCGGCTTTCTTGACCGCGGCCTTGTCCTTCTCCGACAGGGCGTTCCACGCCTTGGCGGAAATGGCCAGCTGCAGCACGTCCACCAGATGGCCGGTCAGCACCACCTGCCGGGTGACTTCGTAGAACTTGGCTGACTTCGACGTCGGCAATGGGTTGTCTTGGCCGTCGATGGTGCCGGTCTGGAGGCCCAGGTACACCTCGGTAAACGGCATCGGCGTAGCATTCGCGCCAAGCGCCTGGCCGAGAAAGAGCCACTCCTTCGAGCCGGGCATGCGCAGCTTGACCCCGGCCAGGTCGGCCGGGATGCGCACGCGCCTTCGCTCCCTCAGCTGCACCTGCCGGGTCCCAAGATAGACTGCCTGCAGCAACTGGATTCCCATTACTTCGGCGGTCCTGCGCCTGACCTCTTCGCCGATCGGCCCGCCATAGACTTTGCTCAGATGATCGGGGTCGCGGATCAGATAGCCGGCCGTGAATATCGAGTACTCGGGAATCTGCCGCGCGATGTCCTGCATGGACAGCAGCGCCATCTCCAGATTTCCGCGCTGCATGGCCACCGGCTCGGTGCCCTGCCTGAACAGGGTGCCGGAGTGGTGTACCTGCACGTCGAAACGGCCAGGCAGGGCCTTCTCCAGCGCTTCCTTGAATACGTAGAGCATCTTCACGTGCCAGTCGTCCGGGACCGCGGAAGTGGAAATGCGCAGCACCGTCCTGGCGTCCACAAGCGCCGGCGCGGCGACGGTCACCGAGCAGGCGACGATGGCCGCGGCAAGCGCGCGCCGCAGCGCCTCGCGTTTCATATCCGCGACTTTCTCCGCGTGTCGGACATAGTGGTTGCTTATTATTCCGTTATTTTGGGCTTAAACTCGTGCAGATTAAACCACGGCTGGTAAATATGGCACAATATCACATGGCTTTTACTACGTTAGTCACCGTCGATGCACTAAAGACGCATTTATCTGATCCCCAGTGGATCATCTTTGATTGCCGTTTTCGTTTAGCCGATCCGCAAGCGGGCCTGCGCGCGTACCAGGCCAGCCACATACCGGGCGCGCGCTACGCTGATCTGGATCGCGATCTTAGCCGCGGGAAAACCGTGACGACCGGGCGCCATCCGCTGCCAAAGCCGCCTGTGTTTGCGGATAAACTCGGGCAGTGGGGCGTCGATGCCGGCAAGCAAGTGGTGGCTTATGATGACAACACCAATGCCATCGCCGCGCGCCTGTGGTGGTTGCTGCGCTGGCTGGGGCACTACGCGGTCGCGGTGCTTGATGGCGGCTTCGCCGCGTGGCAGCAGCAAGGCGGGCCACTCGAGACGACTCTGCCGCGTCCAACCGCCACACGCTTCGTGGCGAAGCCGAACGACCGCATGTGGGTAAGGACCCGTTATATCGAAGAGCAACTGCAACAGCCCGAAGACCTGCTGGTGGATGCACGCGCGCCGGAACGCTTTCGCGGCGAGCAAGAACCGCTGGATCCGGTCGCCGGCCATATTCCCGGCGCGGTGAACCGGCCGCTCGAACGCAATCTCGATGCCAATGGAAAATTTCTTCCCGCAGCGACGCTGCGCGCCGCGTTTGTCGATTTATCTAACACTAAACCGCCGGACAAAGTGATTCATAGCTGCGGCTCCGGCGTCAGCGCTTGTCACAATCTGCTGGCGATGGAAATCGCCGGTCTGTCCGGCTCGCGTTTGTATCCCGGTTCATGGAGTGAATGGATACGCGATCCCAGACATCCTGTTGCAACCGGCAGTTAATTTAAGGCGTGCTAAAAATCGTCTTGTATTGATTTTAACCCATAGTTTATAGTGCATTTTCAATTTTATACCCATACCGCTAAAATTTTAGGTATTTATTTGGTGTCGACTTTTAGTTATGCGTCAAACGAGGAAATAGTATGCACGTAGCGAAGAAGGCGTCCCGTTTTCTTTTTGCTTTCGGTCTCGGTTTTCTCGCCTTTTTTGCGGCGGCAAAAGATACGGCTCTGTCTGATACAGCGCATAAGGTGAGAGCCGCGTTTCTCTCGCTCCAAAGCAATCCAAACAACGTCAAGTCTTGGGAGGAATATCTCGATCTATTTCCCAAAACTAAATCAGAATTCAAACAAATTTTCGATCCCGACGATTTCTCAGAACTATATAACAACAGCCACGAGTATATTTTTATTTTGAATAGTGCTCCGGAAATGAAGAGAAAACTCGTTTCTGAAAAAGTTGTTTCCATAACCAAAGGGGGAGCGCCGGGATGTTGTGATGCTTGGTCGGCCTTACACAGTGTCGCGGCCACCTACGCCATTCAAGATACGTCGAGTTTTGTGTCTCTATTAAAAAAGCTCAAGTTGCCAGAAAGGCAAAATGTCATCAAATTCATTGCCGACCAGGAAAATCACAGAGCGTTCGAAGAATACCAAATCATAATCAATAAATTAAAAGAACTTAACGAAAACGAAATCGCAAAAGAATTTGAAAACGCACGAACGTTGAGAATGAAGGCTAAACATTGAACAACGAGAAAGCTCGCGTAGGTTGGGGT
>WNFB01003130.1_pt1 | contig 14533 bp, 12 predicted proteins | sample 5400501 | NCBI WGS metagenome assembly WNFB01 (sample SAMN13153341, study PRJNA577476) | soil metagenome | isolation source: 200 cm saprolite under Douglas fir tree site 2 hole 1 | place: USA:California | collected 2015-04-18
GAAGTGTTCCGTGACATGGTTCTGCCTTTCTAGTGATCTCCTCGCTCAGGATTCCAGTCCGGTGACCCGTCATGTTCAACCTGGAACCACTGAGGCCCTGCATATGCAGCGTTACCCCTGTTGCAGGCATTCTGGAGGTCATTGATTCTCCAGTTGCCTGTGAACGACGCATAGAAATGGCAGGCGCGATCAAAGGTTCGAGGATAAGTTCATAAACGGTCGGAGAGACCACTTGGGTAGGACAACATCAGTGGAAAGAATCTTCTCCCTCACTACCTACATCTTCGTCCTTTTCTCACCACTTTTCGTATTACCCTCGAGCAGCAAACAGTGTGGACTTGCATTCAATTAAATGTATACCGGCATAGTCCATTTTCGTCAAGAGTTCCCTCTTAACGTTTTTGAAAAAACTGAGTACAATAAAAAGTGAAGGAGCGATGAACCTCAGTGGAAACGCCCTCTATTTATAAGGCATTCGAATATTACTGGAATCAAAAAACTCAACAGTTGAATAGGAAAAACTAAAAAAAGCAGGGGATTCAATATATTCTCCGAGATTATATCTTCTATTTGTCAGGCCCTGATAGCGTATAAGTAATTACTAATGTCTTGACAAAATAAACTGATAGAGGTATAACTTTGAAGGAAGTCTGGAATGCATTCCCTCTCTGAGAGCATAGTCGTCTCCTGTCGGAGGAACTGGAGGCTACTCCGATCATACATCGGCAGAGAGCACGAGGAAGACCCTGTATTGCACAAGACCGTATGCGCCACAGGCGCGCTAGCCACGATGAACACGGGCTCTACTGTTCTGGGAAGATGCTCATGGGAGGACGATCTGCCCCAGGAACGTTGCGAACTGGAACCACAGAGGGTGGCAGCACCACCCCATGCTGTGCCTGCTCTTGAAGCAGACACCGCAAACTAGAGAGAGAGTAAGCACCGGGTTAGGGATCTTTCCCAAGGAATCCAGAGATATTGTGTCAGGAGAACTGGTCAGTGAAGTGCTCTCTCCACGCCGTTGTGGACTCGATATCTAGTAGACAGTATGCTAGCTTGTCTGCTCATCCCGGGAGCCGATGGCAACGTCACGAAAGCAATCCGGCGTTTCAGCACCATGACAGGGGAGCGATGGCGCCGTTTCGAATAATAGGACACGCAGAGAGAAGGGAGGTGCCTTTTTGATGAACTGGACACCGAGCGCGCCCAGCAGCAGGTGGTTGAGCATCTGGAGCAGAGGAGTTCTCAGGTGATGCTGCAACCACGTGCGGGTGTGTCTTGCATGTCGCTGGACAACTGAAGAGTGAGGAGAGCGAGTGAACAGTGAGGAGAGCGAGCGGGCAAGCGTTCTAGGGGGGGTTCAGAGGAAAGTGGGGGGAGCTGTGCCGTCCTCGCTCGACCAATGTCGGAGTCGTCAGCAAGCGAGCCGATGATGCCTCGAGACGAACCCAGGCAAGGGGACGGCGACCTAGAGCGCCGTCCCCTGAACCAGCAACGAGTAACAGCAAAAGGGGTCATTCACGTCCCAGTGGTGGGGTGGTGGGAATAGATTGGTGTTGTTCTCCCAACCAATTTAGCGCGCAACGAGGGGTACAATGACCTCTTCACCAAGGGAGAAAGAAATCATGCTAACTGGTGATCCTGCCAAAGACATCTACACCATGATGCCAGCAGCACAAGAGGACCTTCCTTTTCTGGTTCAACGCTCTCATGCCTCCGCTCGTGGGAAGCGCATGGGCAGTGAAGATGCGTTGCAAAGTTACATGTGGGATCTGAGCCAACTCGGTCGGTCGATGCTGACATCGGCGGAGGAGGGTGATCTCGCACAACGGGCCGCGAGCGGTGATGTGCGAGCACAGTATAGACTGATCGAATCGTCGCTCTGGCTCGTCATCGCGATTGCCCGTCACTATACGAGCCCTGGAGTGCCTTTGATTGACCTTATTCAGGAAGGCAATCTGGGACTCATGCATGCCGTGCAGAAGTTTGATTATCAGCGCGGTTTTCGGTTTAGTACCTATGCGGTGTGGTGGATACGTCGCGCCGTGAGCCGAGCGGTGGTGGAACAAGCGCACTTGATCCACCTGCCTGAGACCCTGGCCAGCCATTTGCGCAAGGTGCGTCGCATCGCTGCGCAACTCACGCAAGAGAATGGAGGTGATCCTCCGCCAGAACAAATCGCAGCGGCCAGTCATCTGCAACTGCACGAGGTCCTCGATTTACTGGGCACCATCGAGCAGCCAGAGTCGCTCGATGCGCTGCTGGATGAGCAGACCCACCCCCTGGCAGAGACCCTGGAAGACCACACCAGCCCGACGCTTGATGAGGTAGCCACGCAGACTCTGGTGAGCGAAGCGCTGCAGCGCGCCATGATTCGGCTGACGCGCAGCGAACAACTGGTGATCACCTTGCGCTATGGGATCAACGATGGTCGGAGCCTTTCGCTGCGGCAAGTGGGCAAAGCCCTGGGCATCTCCGCGGAGCGCGTCCGTCAACTCGAAGGGGTTGCTTTGAAGAAGTTGCGAGCGAGCAGTTTCGCCGAGGTATTACGAGAAAGCGTGTAATCCCGGGTCATGTTGGAAGAAGTGGCATCGAGAGACCTTAAATCCAACTGTGCCGCTTTCTCCCGAAGAGGGTCTTAACAGCCCTCTCCTTCGTTGGAGAGCTGTTAAGACCCTCTTTCAATGGAGAAGAGATTACTTGGCTAACCCCTTTCATACAGATATGCGATCTCAGAAACCTCCTTTCGCGTTACAGGGCAAAATCACGCCATTCAGCATCCATGCTCGCTCGATCCACGCAAAGGGATAGATTCTCGTAGCCATGAGATGGTTGTCTTGAGCCTGAAAGGCGTTTTCCAGGCAAACTGAGATGAAAACAGGTATGCTATGAACAGTTTTTATTTACTGATCGTAACCGGTACCGATATCGATCACGCAACCGTTTTCGCAACTCGCTCATGTGGTAACACATCTCGTTCTCAAGATAGCAAGCCAGAAGGGGTAGTCATGAAAGAGAAAATGACGATACGTGACATCGCTCGATTAGCTGGTGTCTCCAAGGCCACCGTCTCGCGGGTCTTGAACCAGAAGCCAGACGTGGACCCTACCACCCGTGAGCGCATCTTGCGCCTCATGGAAGAGTGGTCATTCGTGCCCAGCATCACCGCTTCCGGGCTGGCTGGTGGTCGCAGCCGAGTGATTGGAATCCTGATTCCTTCGTTGACGTGGCCCTCGATCCCAGAGATCATGCGTGGTGTCTCTGAAGTTGTGGAACAAACCCCGTATGAACTGATTCTCTATAGTATCACGCACGAGCAAGATCGTACTGAAAAGATTCAGCGTGATGTAATTGACCGCATCCTGGCTACTAAGCTTGCTGCGGGTCTGCTCGCTGTGTTTCCTGGTCAATCGTCTCAGCATCTAACCAAGTTGCACGAGCAGGGGTTTCCCATCGTGATGATCGACGACCAGGCTGAGCCGTCGAGTATTCCGTGGGTGGGTGCCGGCAACCGTATGGGCAGCTACGCTGCCACACGTTATCTGCTTCGACTGGGCCACCGGCGTATTGCCTATATTCAAGGACCATCGAAGTTTCTTGTCTCGTGTGAACGCTATCAGGGCTACAGTGAGGCATTGTGCGAAGCTGGTATAACTCTTGATCCAACACTCGTGATGGAAGGGGATTTTATGCCATTGGGGGGACGTAGTTGTGCTAGCAAGCTCCTTGCTATGGAAGAGCGACCCACTGCCATTTTCGCAGCCAATGATCTGATGGCCTATGGTGTGCTAGAAGCCGCCGAGGAGTATGGTTTGCAGGTGCCAGAGGATCTCTCTCTCATTGGGTTCGATGATATTCCTCTGTCTGCTCACACGCGACCAGCCCTCACCTCTGTACGACAACCATTCTATTCAATAGGACAGCGTGCCATCGAATTGCTCTTGTCCCTGTTGGAGTCGCCTCGTCCAGTGAATCATGGCTGGTACCCAGGTTCTGTTCAAAGTTATGCTTCCTTCTCATCGGTCAAGCAGAGCGATCCCATTCGCATCCGATTGGCTACCAATCTCGTAGTGCGTGCATCTTGTAGCGCTCCTCAGCCTCTCTCGGTCCCAACGTTACAGGAATTGTAGATGTCTTGCGGGTATCCTGTCTAGAAGACAGGTAACCTGCGTTCTACTAGTGAGTGATGGTTCTTAAATATACGTTAGTCCTGATATCAGGTTGTAGTGTTGTCTTGTTGTTCATTGATTCACTAGGAGGTTTCCTATGACACCACGTCCAACGTCCTCTCCTGGAGATCGATATGGCTATGGCAGAGTTTTTACTCTGATCTCATTACTACTTGTCTTTGCCACACTTCTGGCTGCCTGTGGCACCACCTCGAACACCAATACCAGTAAGTATGGGGGGACACTCACAGTAGTACCTGGCCCTCTTGGAGTCTTTACCCGCAACTTTAATGTCTTTGCCAACGGTTCGGTCTTGAGCGGCACACAAGGCTTGGTCTATGAGACTTTGCTCTTCTTCAACCGCGAAGATGGGAGCGTGAAACCCTGGCTCGCGTCGAGCTACCAGTTCTCAAGTGATGCCACCAGCCTCACTTTCAAGCTGCGTCAAGGCATTCAGTGGTCTGATGGCAAGCCCCTCACGAGCGCTGACGTTGTCTTCACGCTGAATATAGTTCGTAATCATCCTGCTGTTGATTACAGTGCCATTTGGACCGTGATCAATAGTGTATCTGCCCCCGATGATCACACGGTCATTGTGAAGCTGAAGCAGCCATCGGTGCCGATCCTATGGTACCTGGGTGGACAAACATATATCCTTCCCCAGCATCTCTGGTCCAGCGTGAGCAACCCGGTCACATACACGAACCCTAACCCCATCGGTACAGGACCTTTCGTGCTCAAGTCTTTCACGCCACAGGTCTACGATTTTCAACGCAATCCTCATTACTGGCAACCGGGTAAGCCGTACATCGACGAAATACGCTACCCTGCCTTCAACTCAAATACGAGCGCTGACCTGCTGCTCTCACAAGGCTCGGTAGACTGGACTGGTCTATTTACCCCAAACGTCAATAAAACGTTTGCAACCCGTGATCCGGTGCACAATCGCTACTGGTTCCCGCCAAACAACGTCGTAACACTCTATCCGAACCTTACGAAGTATCCCTTTAACTTGTCTGCGGTGCGTCAAGCCATCAGCATAGCCATTGATCGTGACAAACTCTACCATATTGGGGAAGACGGATACGAACCACCTTCTCACCCCACAGCATTAGTCTTGCCAGCGAACCAGAGCTTCTTGTCGCCCAACTATGCCAATGCCTCCTTCTCAGTGGATACCGCCAAGGCCACCTTACTGCTGAAGGGCGCGGGCTTCAGAAAAGGCAGCGATGGCATCTATGTCGACAAGAATGGCAAGCGACTGGCGTTCAACATCAATGTCGTGTCAGGCTGGACCGACTGGGTAACCGACTGCCAGATCATGGCGAGCAATTTGCAGGCAATTGGCATGGACGTGAAGGTGAACGCTATTTCCTTCAACTCGTACTACAGCGCCTTGCAGATGGGCTCTTTTGATACGGCCATCTCCTGGACGAGTACTGGTCCCACGCCTTACTTCCTGTACGACACGATGCTTGGCAGTGTCAATACAGCGCCCATCGGTCAACCGGCCACGTCGAACTTTGAGCGCTGGAGTGATCCTACGACAGATAAGCTTCTTCAGCAGTATGCAGGTTCACCTGACCCAGCGGTACAGCAACAGGCACTCGCTGGCATCCAGAAGATCATGGTTGAGCAGTTGCCTACCATTCCTCTCATCTACGGTGCCACCTGGTACGAATACAGTACAGCCCGCTTTGTTGGTTGGCCCGATCAGCAGCATCCATATGCGGTGCCGGCGCCATATGCAGCACCTGATGTGGAGATGGTCGTGCTGAACCTGCATCAGGTATAACGGGCGCAAGCTCGTAGTAATACGTATGGGTGATCTTAGTACAAGATCACCCATACGAGTAACAGTGTACAAGAAAGAGAAGGAGGGATTGCATGCGTCACTTGCTACAACGTATTGGCTTTTACCTGGTCGCCCTGTGGGCCTCGATCACTCTCAATTTCCTCATCCCACGACTTGTCCCTGGTAACCCTGCCCAGGTGCTCATAGCTCGACTTCAGGGACGCATCGACCCACGCGCAGAGCACGCGATGGAAATTGCCTTCGGTATTAGCCATGCAAGCTTGTGGAGGCAATATATCGAGTACCTTGGTAACCTTATTCACGGCAACCTGGGTATCTCAGTCACCTATTTTCCCACCCCTGTTGCGACCGTCATTGGACAAGACTTACCCTGGACACTCGTACTCGTGGGAACCGCCGTCGTCATTAGTTTTGTGGGTGGTACTTTATTGGGAATCATAGTTGCCTGGAAACGCGGTTCGCGACTGGATGCCTTGCTGCCACCAGTGCTTACCTTCCTCTCCGCCATCCCTTATTTTTGGCTTGCACTCATCATACTCTATTTCTTTGGCTTCATCCTCAACTGGTTCCCGCTTAGTGGTGGGTACGACTTGTCGATCGCGCCAGGCTGGAATCCTGTTTTCCTGTTGAGTGCTGTCCAGCATGCCCTTTTGCCGGCCTTCACCATCGTCGTCAGCTCTATCGCTGGTTGGATGCTTGGCATGCGTAATGCGATGATGACTACTCTCAACGAAGACTATGTGTTGATGGCCCAGGCAAAGGGACTTTCTGAGAGACGGGTGATGCTTGCCTACGCAGCACGCAACGCTATCTTACCTAATATTACCGGCTTTGCCCTCTCCCTTGGCTTCATTGTTGGAGGTGCATTGCTCACTGAGATTGTCTTCTCCTATCCCGGTATTGGCTTTGCCTTGCTGCAAGCAGTCCAGAACTCCGACTACGCCCTGCTACAAGGAATCTTTCTGATCATCGCTGTAGCGGTTCTGGGAGCCAACTTCCTGGCCGACTTGATCTATGTTGCACTGGATCCTCGTGTGCGACAGGAAAGGAGCTAGCATATGCAATTGAATGAATGGAAAGCAAAAGTGGGAGCCGCACTGGTGACGCCGCAATTGGTACTCCCAAAGGACGACATACTCACAGGTAACACCACTATAGCTGACAGCATCCAACAGATGCCGCAGCAGGAGAGCCGTTGGCGTGCGGCGGCACGTTGGCTTGCTGCCAATCCCAAAGTCGCCTTCGGACTGGGTATCGTTGGCTTCTTCTTCCTGGTGGCAATCCTGGGACCCCTCGTCATCCACCATGATCCCAATGCCTTCAGCTCCGATGTACTCCAACCTCCTTCAACCACGCACTGGCTGGGCACTACTCAGACAGGGCAAGACGTCTTTGCCCAGGTAGTGGATGGCACGCGCGTATCAGTGTTGCTCGGGTTTAGTGCGGGGTTCCTGGCGACAGTCATCTCAGTCATCATTGGCTTGACTGCTGGCTACTTTGGCGGCTTTGTCGATGATTTGCTCTCACTCTTCATTAACATCTTCCTCGTCATCCCCTCTCTGCCTCTTGCCGTTGTCCTGGCGGCCTACTTCCCCTTCCGGGGACCGCTGCCTGTTGCCGTTATTGTCACCTTTACAGGCTGGGCATGGGGCGCACGCGTGCTGCGTGCCCAGACCCTCTCGATGCGCCGACGTGAGTTTGTAGAATCGGCCCGGGCCAGTGGAGAGACCACCCAGCGCATCATCTTCGCTGAGATTCTACCTAATGAGATTGCGATAGTAGCGGCGGGCCTGGTCGGAACGGTGATCTATGCGATCCTGGCCCAGGCAGGACTGGAATTCCTGGGTCTGGGTGATGTAACTATCATCAGTTGGGGAACCATGTTCTATTGGGCACAAAACAATGAGGCTCTGCTGCTGGGAGCGTGGTGGTGGTTCCTGGCCCCTGGTTGCTGCGTGGCGCTGCTGGGAGCGGGTTTAGCGTTCATCAACTTTGGCATCGATGAGCTGGCAAATCCGCGTTTGCGCAGGGAACGTAGAGCAAAGAAGTCCGCCAGTACGAAAAAGGTGGTGGCATGATGGTCACAGAAGTAGGCACCAACAAGCTACTAGAGATCAAACATCTCAGCGTGGATTATGAATCTGCAAAAGGTGCAGTGCATGCAGTCGATGATGTGAGCTTCACGATCGAGCGTGGGCAAATCTTCGGATTGGCGGGCGAGAGCGGCAGTGGGAAGTCAACCCTTGCCTATACCATCGCGCGTTTGCTCCAATCCTCGGCAGTTGTAACTCAGGGGCAAGTATTGTACTACCCACGCAAACTTCCTTACCGACCGGCTGAGCCGAAGGCTAGCTGCGATAGCAGCGTTGTCAGTCGGAATACTGGGGTACGTGAGGTGGACAAGACCTCCAAAGATGATGCAGCAGTGGATATCCTGGCACTAAACCCGGCACAGCTACGAGCTTTTCGCTGGCGTGAACTCTCCATTGTCTTCCAAAGTGCTATGAATGCGCTGAACCCGGTCCTGGATATTGGAGTACAAATCACCGATGTGCTGCGCACCCACAACCCGCTAATGAACGCCCAGGAAGCGCGTTCGCGAGCGTTGGAATTGTTGCGACTGGTCGGCATTGCGCCAGATCGGCTGCATAGCTATCCGCATGAACTTAGCGGTGGTATGCGCCAGCGAGCGATTATCGCCATCGCGCTCGCACTCAATCCAGAGATTATTATCATGGATGAGCCGACCACCGCACTCGATGTGGTAGTGCAGCGCGATATCCTCGCGCAGATTATGAGGCTGCGTAACGATTTCGGCTTCTCTGTCATCTTCATCACGCATGATCTTTCGCTCCTGCTGGAAATCACAGATACGATTGCTATTATGTACGCGGGCCATATTGTCGAGATGGCGAGCCGGGAAGATCTGTATCGTCACCCACGGCACCCATACACCTATGGGTTGTTGAACTCATTTCCAAGCCTGCGTGGTCCGAGCCGCAGACTGACGGGCATTCCAGGCTCGCCACCTGATCTACGTTCAGTACCGCCGGGCTGTGCGTTTCATTCACGCTGTGCGTTTGCGTTCGCAGCCTGTCATACCATCGAGCCAGCGCTGCTTCATGTGACACGTGAAGGGGCTAAGGTGCATAGAGGAATGCCTCCGGTGGATACCTCGTCTGCTAGGGGAGAGGTAACCCACGTTGCTTGCCACCTGTATGATGCCGAATTGAACCCTGAAGGTCCACCCGAGAGACTGGAGTCTGAATATGCCAACCAACACTGAAACGTCAACCAATGAAGAACCCATCCTGGAAGCAGCGCATCTGCGCAAGGAGTTCCCTTTACATAAAGTCAAGCTCTTTGGCCCTCCGCGTATGGTGCATGCTGTCGAAGACGCTTCGCTGGCTCTACATCCCGGTCGTGCTACGGCCTTGGTAGGGGAAAGCGGGAGTGGCAAGACAACGGTAGCGCGTTTGTTGGCAAGGCTCTACACACCCACGGCAGGCACCATCCGCTATCGGAAAGAGGTGGTCAAAGCCAGGGGAGAAGCTGCCCTGCGGGCGTACCGTCGCCATGTACAAATGGTCTTTCAGGACCCGTTCTCGTCGCTGAACCCGGTGCATACTGTGCGCTATCATCTAAGCCGTCCTTTACGTATTTATGGGCATGCCCATAGTGCTGCAGAAGAGACACGGCTCGTCACATCGTTGCTCGAACGAGTGAACCTGGCTCCTGCTGAGCAGTTCATGGCCAAGTATCCTCACCAACTCAGTGGCGGTCAACGTCAACGCATCGCGATTGCTCGTGCGTTGGCGGCAGTGCCTTCTGTCCTCCTGGCTGACGAGCCTGTCTCGATGCTGGATGTTTCAATCCGACTGGATGTGCTGAATCTGTTGATGCGTCTGAAAGAGGAAGAGGACCTGGCATTGCTCTTCATTACTCATGATATCGCCAGCGCACGTTACTTCGCCGATGAGACGCTGGTAATGTATGCTGGCCAGATGGTAGAGGGTGGGCCCAGTGAAGAGGTGATCCAGCGACCAAAACATCCCTATACCCAGCTCTTGCTCTCTGCCGCACCGGACCCTGATCGATTCGGGTCCGCTGACCAGCAGGGTGACCGCAAGGAGTCGTCTTGGGCACAACCTATACTGCCCATGGGCGAAAGTGGGGAGCCACCAAGTTTGATCAACCCGCCTAGCGGCTGTCGCTTTCATCCCCGCTGTCCATATGCCATGCCTGAATGCCGCCAGCAGTTTCCGCCACGTACGGAACTGGGTGGAGGACACTGGATCAACTGCTTCCTCTATGGAGCAGGAAATAAAACTAACCTGGCAGAAACAGCTCATGCTTCTTCCTCTAAGGGACAAGCGGGCCTGGAGAACTCACAGTCACTATAAGTCATGGGGATGGTCTGCCGGATTCCGATAAGGATCGCCCCTACAAACGATAGTCTATCTTAGGAGAATTAATGAGCATAACCGATAATGCGAAACCAGTAACGATGGTTAACACTCACGTAGCATCGGCCTTCCCTGCTGATTTTCTGTGGGGTGCGGCAACTGCATCCTATCAGATTGAAGGTGCAGCACACGAGGATGGGCGCGGCCCGTCCATCTGGGATCAGTTTGCAGCTATACCGGGCAAAGTACATCAAGGAGAGAACGGAGACGTGGCTACCGACCATTACCACCGTATGCCGGAAGATGTGGCGCTAATGGCTGAACTAGGCCTGAATGCGTATCGCTTCTCCATTGCGTGGCCGCGTATTCTTCCCCAGGGAACGGGAAGCGTCAACGGGCGGGGTCTGGATTTTTATGATCGTTTAGTGGATGGACTCCTGGCACGGGGTATTACTCCCTTTGTGACCCTGTATCATTGGGACTTACCATTGGCGCTACACGAAAAAGGTGGCTGGCTCAATCGAGAAACTGCATCCGCTTTTGCCGACTACGCAGAGGTAGTCGCACGACGGCTAGGAGATCGTGTCGACTGGTGGGTCACGCTGAACGAACCCTGGTGCTCTGCCTATCTCGGATACGAAAACGGCAAACATGCTCCGGGTATATGCGATAAGCAGTCGGCTTACATAGCAGCTCATCACCTGTTGCTCGCACATGGATTAGCACTACCTCGTCTACGCGCGCACACCGGTCAGCATGCGCAGTTGGGAATCACGCTGAATCTTACACCCATCTATGCTGCAAATGAACATCCCGAGACGCTACGTGGAGTAGAGTGGACAGATAAGATGAGCAATCGGTGGTTTCTCGACCCAATCTTTCTTGGCAACTATCCCGAAGGTCTATTCGCCGATGCAGGGGTATCTCCTCCACCCATACAGGATCGTGACCTGGACATCATAGCGACTCCCATTGATCTTTTGGGCGTCAACAACTACTCACGGTTGCTCATTCGTGCTCATGTAGAGGAAAACGGAGCCAGTGACAATAGGATCAAGCGCTATGAACATGTCGCAGTGGTAGCTGATTCATCGTATACAGAGATGGGATGGGAAGTCTATCCACGAGCGTTAACTGATGTGCTGGTACGAGTCCACCGTGACTATGCTCCTCGTGCCATAGTGGTGACAGAGAATGGTGCAGCCTTTGCTGATCAGTGGGATGGCAACAATCACGTCAATGACCCGCAGCGCGTACGCTATATACGTGAACATATTCAGGCTCTTGGGCAGGCGCTAGCGCAAGGTGTTCCATTGCGGGGTTATTTCGTCTGGTCGCTGATGGATAACTTCGAGTGGGCGGAAGGCTACAGCAAGCGCTTCGGTATCGTCTACATTGACTACCCCACACAACGCCGTATTGTCAAAGAAAGCGGCCGCTGGTATGCCGACTTTATCACAGACCAACGCAGACAAGGGGTCCGTAAACGAAAACTTTAGATGGTCCTGGTCCGAACAAGGGAGAGCACGATGAGAAGTCTACGCATGAAAAGTTCACCCATCACCAGAGTGGTGCTCGTTCTTGTTCTAGGGACCGTATTCCTGTTCGCTTACCTTGTTGCGTTATGGCACATCTCAATGCAATGCCAGGCAGACACCGCCAGTGGCTTCCTCCATAGCTCCAATGGCAATTTGGTGGATGCGTCAGGTTGCGAGTTGCACCTCATAGGAGTAAACTGGTTTGGGTTTGAGACGAGTGCCTTTGCCCCGCATGGGCTGTGGGCGCGCAACTGGCGGGATATGTTCGACCAGATCAAGCAAGCGGGGTTCGACACCATTCGCCTACCCTACACCAATCAGCTCTTCGACCCGACGAGCAAGCCGCAGGGGATCAACTACCAGCTGAACCCTGATCTGAAAGGACTCCAAGGTTTGGCACTCATGGATCGGATCATTCAGGGTGCCCGCAGCCACGGCTTGAAGATCATCCTTGACCGCCACGACCCGATCGCCGATCAAAGGCCCGAATTATGGTACACCGACCAAATTCCCCAGTCGCGCTGGATCGATGATTGGGTTATGCTGGCCCGGCACTACCAGGGGAATGATACCGTTATTGGGGCAGACCTGGCCAATGAGCCCCACGGCCCGGCTACCTGGGGCGATGGCAATCCGCTCACGGACTGGCGGCTGGCTGCCGAGCAGGTGGGCAACGCCATCCTGGCGGTCAATCCGCAGTGGCTGATCATTGTCGAGGGGATCGAGCAGTACCACGGCGACTATTACTGGTGGGGAGGGAACCTGGAGGGAGCCGAGCAGTTTCCCGTGCGCCTGTCGGAGCCAGACAAGCTGGTGTATTCGGCGCATGACTACGGACCGGAGATCTACGAGCAGTCGTGGTTCCGGGCTCCAAACTTTCCGAACAACCTGCCGGGGGTCTGGGAGCACCACTGGGCCTACTTGCAACTGGATGGCATTGCCCCGGTGCTTCTGGGGGAGTTCGGAGGCCGCTCGGTAGGTCGGGATCCCGCTGGAGTGTGGCAGCGCAGCCTGGTGGAATTCCTGAACACGCAGGGCATCAGCTACACCTACTGGGCATGGAACCCCGACTCAGGGGATACCGGCGGCATCCTCCAGGACAACTGGATCACGATCAACCAGGGCAAGCTCGGCGTCTTGAACGTCTATCAATTGTCGTTGGTGGGTCAGCCGCAATCTAGTGTAAACGGCTACTCCGGGAACGCTGGTGCTATCCCAAACGACTATCGATGGCCGTGATGAGATGCCCCTTGTCTAGCAAACAGACAAGGGGCATCTAGCCAGTTTATAGTCGTCAGGAACCCAGTAGCCTAGAAGGCAGGGGACTCCTGGCCACGAATGTTGAATCAGGGTACCTGATTCAGGCAATCACACAAGGCATCGACGAAAGCCATAGCTTGCTTCACGCCGTCGATGAGCACCAGCCCGGTTGCTGACGCTTGCAGGTATGCGCCAGTTTGCCTATCAATCAAGAAGGTCTGCCCTTCCTGATCCGAGCAAAGTAGGAAGCCACGATAGACCTGGAGGGTGCGATGCCAGACCGCAATAAAAGCTTTCAGGTCCAGGGAAGTCTCAATGAGCCAGACCGGCATCGTTGGAGCGAGGTCATCAGCGACCTGTGCCACAATATCGCGCATTGCCCGGTGTTCCTTCTGAGCATCCTGGTGCATCCATACAATCAACCACTCGAGACCTCCTTGTAGCCGGCGCTGCAGCGGGTTTCGCTTTTCCCATGGCATATACATGGCTATCAGTCTCCAATTCCATCGGATGGGTTAACAATCCTGCTATCTTTCTGTGCGCCCTGAACACTGCGATACATTCATTACAATCGTTACAATCAATGTACGTATTACAAATAGACCTCGGACGCGAAACTTTCATTTGGTGTGGTGCGAAGGCGCATAACATCTTTTGGTTTGTGGTTGAGAAGGTATCGGAGCAGGTAGTGTCACGCATACGCTTCCTCCCCAGGGGCGACGAAATGTGCCAGGGAGAGAGGGGGACCTGCCTGCAGAAAGCAGTCAATGCGGAGTTTGGAACCGGGGGTTATCAGAAGTCGCGAAAAGTCAAGATATTCGATGAGTTACTCTGTCCCTGAAGATGCCGGCGAATCAAATCTCTGTTACGCCTGCGCAAACGTATCAATCATTAGCTTCACATCGTCGCCCAACGGATAGAGAATCGGGCAGGTGCAACCAGCGCGGTTGTACTCTTCCACCTTAGCACGGACTTCATCCGGTGTCCCACTCGCGGTGATGCGCTCAATCAGTTCATCCGGCACAAACTGCATGGCCTCATGGATCTGTTCTTTGGTTGCGGGCCACCCGAGAATGCTCTGCACCTTCTTCACCGTTTCCAGCGGTGTGCCGCTCGCTTGCGCAATATGGGGCTGCTGCGCGAGGTATTGCGTAATCAATTCCTTCGCAGCTTGCACTGCGAGATGTTGATCATGATCGTCTGAGCACACGACCAGCTGCGGGCGATCAATGTCGTCTATATTGCGCCCGGCTTTTTTCGCGCCGATTGCAAGATGCTTCAATGCTTCGTGATTGTATTCTGGTGGCACGCAATAATTGAGCACCACGCCATCAGCGATTTCAC
>WNFB01003133.1_pt1 | contig 14527 bp, 16 predicted proteins | sample 5400501 | NCBI WGS metagenome assembly WNFB01 (sample SAMN13153341, study PRJNA577476) | soil metagenome | isolation source: 200 cm saprolite under Douglas fir tree site 2 hole 1 | place: USA:California | collected 2015-04-18
TCGACGCGGCGAGCAGCGGTTACAAAGGAAAGCTGAGGATTACCGGCGGTTCGGACAGGGCGGGGTTCCCCATGCGGGGCGACGTTCTGGGCGGGGGGAAGAGGTACATCCTCCTGACCAAGGGGATCGGCTTCCAGAAAGCAGCCGAGGGCGAAAAGAGAAGGAAGCTCGTACGGGGAAACACGGTCACCGAAGAAATCTACCAGATCAACGCAGAGAAGGTCGAAGGATAGGGTCGAATTTCATAACCTCATCTGGGATTCTTTCGCTCCCTGATCATCTTGAAGGGCTGAAGTCAAGACCCGGCCAAAGCATTATTCCTCTTTTGTCCTGGAATCTTAGATGCGCTGCTGACATAACCGACTTACGGGTCGAGGTATGGAGGATTCGCGAATTCGGAACCACCGCGAAAGAAGTTCTTGCCCTTAACAGTTGAGTAGGGCCCGTAGCGTCCGGTTGTCTTGCGGCAGAATGAGGGCACTCGTGGGAAGGGGAAAAGAGTGAAGGAAAGCCTCATATACGAGAAATTGCAAAATTCACGTCAGCGCGGCTATATAATGGCTAAACTTGACGAAATTGATATGAAAATACTCTCTGCCCTAAACAGGGACGCTTCCATCTCAATACCCAAACTTAGCAATGACCTCGGGATCAACCTCTCCGTCGCCTACAGCAGGATAAAGAGGCTGATCAGGAGGGGGATAATCGAGCACTACACCATCACCGTCAACGAGGACAAGCTAGGAATGACCGCATCCGCCATCGCAGGAATCAACCTCGACCCCAAGAACAGGGAGCAGATTCTCGACGAGATCATGAAGATGGACTCTGTGAGACTCTTGCGCGAAGTCACTGGGAGGTTCGACCTCATCGTTAACCTCAGGGGCGCCTCCCTCGACGAGCTGCACAAGGCGGTCTATGACATAATCGGGAAGATTCCTGGAGTCCAGCACGCTGAGGTCTTCATGGAGGTCGCCCGAAGGACTCCCGTCGTCAACTACAGACTGCAGGATTAGTCTCCCCTCGAAGAATTATAATAGCTCCGGATTCGTCTCGAAATCGTGAATCTTCTCTTCGCACTCGACAGAGCGGAAGCAGAGGGGAAGATTGCCAAGCCGATCGCGAAGCGGGTTCGAGAGAGGGCGAAGTATCTGGTCGGCGCAGTCAAGCGCGTCGAGAAAGCGAGCGAGCTCTCGTACCCACAGTACTACGTCGAGCCGGTCCTCCCCCTTGCCCAGAGCCGCGGCGAGGCGGGGCAGGTCGGTGTCCTGTACGCCAGGGTCATACCCACGGTCGCGGCGGCGGGTGGCCTCTCGATCCTCGTTCAGTTCACGGCGGCACTCATCGCGTTCGCCGCCAAGGGGACTCTGGAGGCAGTCGCCGGCCACGAGTTCACGCACTACCTCGACCTCGTAAGGAGGCTTAGCAGGATGAGCGTGATGAGCGACGAGAGGGCCGCGACCCTCTTCGAGTCTAGCTTCGCCGACGTGGAGAGGACGGTGAACATGAAGTTGATCTTCAAGGACAGGCCACTCATCAGGCTGGTGGAACGGAAGTTCCCCCTCGGTCTCGTCGACGACAGGCTGAACGCTCTCGTCGAGAAGAAGTGGATCGGAAACGGCCTCCCGGTCAGGGTCGTCGCGCCCGAGGAGAATGTCGTCAGACTCGGGATGGGCTCCGTCCTCTCTAGCAGCTTCGACCCCAGGGTCATCGCCAGGATAAGCTCCCTACAAGAGAAGGTGAGGAGTTGAAGGCGAGGCTAAGCCCGGAGGAGAGGGAGGCTCTTCTTACCGTCGCGAATCTCGTCGTCGAGCCCAGGAAGGTCGTGGCTGTCTGTGCCTACGGTTCGACTGTCGCGGGCTACGCGAGAGATGACTCCGACTACGACGTGATCATCGTCGTCAAGAAGTTCCGCGGGGGTGTCAGGTACAGGTACCTCGAGGCAGCGGTTCCGGCCTCCGCGCTGATTGTCGACGAAGAGCTGCTCATGGGCGACGCGAGGGAGGCGGCGCTGGGGGAGTTCGTCATCGGGAGGCTTCTAAACATCTACGAGCCGATCATCGGGGCGGAGTTCCTCAACCACCTCGAGATTCAGTACAAGAAGCGCGTCATCTCGGAGGAGCTCTACGAGCTCGCCTCCGACTACGGGGAGTTCAGTCAAGACCTCGCCGTTCCGTACGACTACTTCCTCTTCGATAAGCTCCGCAAGAGGGCCCTCGTCTATCCCCCCGCCCTTTACAGCTACGCGCAGACCTACTCGGGGAAGAGCGGGGAGGAGAACAGAGAGTTCGCCGTCAGGGGGTTCAGGGAGGCCGCTCATTGGATTGGGTCCAGAAGGTACCTCACGATAGACGACAGCTCGATCAGGATCAGCTCGGTGAAGCTGAGGGGAGACGCCTTCTCGAAGGCACTCTCCCTCTTCTCGATGACGACGAGGGGCGTGACCCAGTACGCGGTCCACGGATACGCCGGGAGGGTCGGGCTTGGAGTCTTCAAGAAGGAGGCGCTCTCCAAGCTCAAGAGGATGAGGGAGAGGCCTGAGCTTCCGCGGGAACTCGAGCGGCCGAGGAGCCTCCTGAAGTTGGACGACGGCGCCCTCTTCGAAGACGGCTCGAGCGTCTACGATGGGGTGGCGAAGCTAAGCGGGATGAATGACGGCTTCAAGGTCAAGGAGAGCCAGGCGGGGGACCTCTCCGCCACCGCGCGTATCGTGACCCTATCGGAGGGGAGTAGGGAGACCAAAATCCTCGTCAAGCACTTCTCCGACGTACGCTCCCTGAAGTGGGCCCTCCTCGGAATCTGGGCCCTGAGCGCGAGAAAGTTCAGCCTCTCCCCACTCTCGAGGCTGCACCGGGAGTACCACGCCTCGCGAAGACTGAGGGAGCTGGGTGTGAAGACACCTCGGGTCATCGGGGTGGCTCCCGACGAGAGGATACTCGTCAAGGAGTACGTCGAGGGTGAACCCCTCTCGAGGGTGATCCACAGACTTCTGCGAGGGTGGTCCGACGACGCCACCTTCATCAAGAGCTATGCAGAAGCAATCGCCAAGATCCACAGGGGGGGCTTCGCCCTCGGCGACACGAAGGCATCAAACGTGATCATCCGAGGTGGCGAAGTCTTCTTGACCGACCTCGAGCAGGCCGTCGAGAGCGAGGAGGCCGCCTGGGACATCGCGGAGTTTCTCTACTACACCGCCAAGCTATCCCTCAGGGCTGAAGGGATGGAGCGCGTCGCCAGAACGTTCCTCGAGGCCTATAGAAATGAGAACGGGAGCCGAGCGATCGCGACCGCGAGAAAGCTGAGGTACGTCGCTCCCTTTCAGCCCTTCCTAGCACCGAGCATGACCCTCTTGATCAGGAACCTTCTGCGCGAGTACTCCTAGGACTTCGTGTACATGGTGTAGCCGCAGTTGCCGCAGGAGAGCCTGTTCTTGTGTTCCGCCATGAAGTAGCCCCTCCCGCACCTGGGGCACTCCCGCCTCAGGCGCGTCGCTTTGTCACCCTCGAGTTTGTAGAGTTTCCAGACCTGAATCCGCCTCTTAGGGGCCTTCGGCTTCTCCTTCTTCTCGGGCTTCTTCTCCTCCGCCCCCGCGGGAGCCGGTGCTGCTGGGGCCGGGGCCGGCGTCTTGGCCGGAGGAGGGGGGGAGGGAGCCGGCTGCTGCTTGGACACCTACTTCGCCTCCGTCGTCGGAGTCTTCGCCTTCTTCTTCGCCTGCTTCAACTTCTCCCTCTCCTCCTTTGTCATTAGCCTCACGGAAAGATGGTGGGGGTGAGTCCTCCTCATTGCTTCCTCGGAGCCATAGACCCCGAAGCTGCCCACAACGTCCCTCGTCCCGGCCTGCTGCTTCAGCGTTATCAGCCCTACCCTCTCCTTTCCGACCTTCATCTCGTCCGCGACCATCCCGACCGCCTCACTCCTGGAGAGCTTCCCCGCCTTCTCCGGAATGAGCACCTCAAGCTCCACCCTGTCGAGGAGCTTCGACTCTGTCTTCTTTCTTATTTCCAAACCTTCTCCTCCTCGTCGGCCAACGATATTAACCTGACTCCGGGACGCCCATCTCTTTCAGGATATCTCCGTTGCGCCTCTTGGCGGCGCTGTCCACCCTGACGAGGACGACCCCCACGAGAGGCTGCCCGTAGTAAATCTTCGAGCCGATGGGCGCCGCGGATACGGCCGCGATCGCGAGGAGGTCCTCCTCACCCTCGACGACGACCCTCACAGACCCGTCCCTCTCTTTCACCGCTCGGGCGATCCCGTCGAGAGCCTCCTTTGTTATCGTGCCCGGGGGGTTCCTCACCCTGATCAATCTACTGTAGTGCACGTCCGGCATTCTTCTCTGCACCCTCCTCTCCCTTCCGTCGACGACCTGCACCTCTGGGATTCTCCCCAGCTCAGCGATCCTCTCGGTGACCCTGTCCCCGACCGTGATTACGAAGTTGGCCTTCTCGAGCTCCGACCTGAAGGCTCGCCCGTTCGTCTCTTCGTCCTTGAAGAGCTCCCCGATCGGCTTGGCCAGCCTCTCTCTGAGAGAGCTTGGAAGCCGATATTCCTTGAGAGGCATGGGCCCCTCTAGCTTACCTTGAGGGCGTACCTGCCCGGCTTTGTGATCGCCAGGGTCTTCGCGACCTGCGACTTCGCAGGGTTAAGCACGATTATCAGCCCCGACCACTCGTTACTGAACTCGGTGCTGCCGCAGTTGGGGCACACCTTCTCGTTAGTCAGTGTTCTGCACCTCCTGCAGGCCATCTCCTTCATCTCACTCCCCCTCGCTAGGCGGCCCGGGCCTCTGCCTTCGCCTGCTTCTGCGCCTTCGCTATGTCGTCTTCGATCCATTCGAGAGCGCCCAGGTAGGGCTGCCTGCACGTCACCCCTATCTTCCCCATCGAGATCCCGTGTCCCAGGCTGACCGCAGTTATCCTCACCCTCACCTTCGAGCCAACCCTCAGCGTCTTCTTGCTCTGAGAAGCGGTGATGATTCCGGACTTCACGTCGCTCGTGAGATAGTCGTCCATTATCTGGCTGAGGTGAAGTAGGGCGTCAGCGGGTCCTATCCTGACGAACGCGCCGAAGTCGGTCACCTCGACTATCTCCCCCTCTACGAGCTCCTGCTTCAGGGGATAGAAGGTCAGGACTTCGAACCTCACCTTGTGGTAGGTGGCGCCGTCTCCCGCTATTATCTTCCCGACCCGGTCGACCTCCACCTTCGTCACGAGGATGAGGTATCCGTGTTCCGGGTTGATTGTGCTTTCGTACTTCAGCTTCAGGAGGTCGAGCGACACGTCCTCGAGAGGCGACCCGAACTTGTCCGGAGGCACCCTTACAACATCCGCTAGACTCACAAGTTCAAACATAACACTTCAGGAACGGTTCTCGCTTTGTGCCAGCGATATTAATCTTTGCCGTGAATCACACGCACTCCACTTATCAGTGATTTCATTGAGGAGGCGGGTGCGCAAACGTTGAGCTCAGCTGTGAGGCCTCGGATGACAGGGCTGATCGTCTTCGGCTCTAGAATCGTAAGCGCCGCCACGGGTTTCGTCTTCCTCGTTATGGTGGCCAGGTGGCTGGCGCCTGCGCAACTCGGGCTCTGGGAGTTCATAGTCGACCTCATTGTCTTCGCCAGCTATCCCGCGGGCTTCCTCACGTACTGGGCGGCGAGGGATGTGGCCAGGGGTAAGGTGGTCGGGAAGACCACTCTTGTTCTTAACCTCCTGGCGAGCATGCTCGGAGTCGCGATATTCCTGGCTTTCGCGCTCGCAAGCTACTCGGAGGTTGGTTCGAGCGTCGGACCATTCATTCTCGCGGTGATCCTCGTCCCTCTTTCGTACTGGAATCAGGCCACCTCGGCGTTGGTCGGTGGGTACAACCCGGCGATCGGTGCCTACTCACTCTTGGCCTCAGAGCCGGCGAAGCTAATCGCTGCATACCCCTTGCTCTTCGTCTTCAAGCTCAGAATCGAGGGTGTGATCATCGCCATCGCTGTTTCCTACTTCGTGCAGGCCGCGGTCTCCACGTACCAACTGAGGGTTGTCAGCTCCGAGAGGGTGGACTTCGCCCTCGGCCGGAAGTGGCTCAGGGACCCGTACGTGCCGGGGTTGATGACGCTCACCTACGTCCTTGGAATCGCAGACACCTTCGCCGCCTCCGTGGGCCAGCGAGGAACTAGCCTGGCCGGCTACTACCAAGCGGCTTTCCAGGTTGCCGCGATTGTCTCCTATTCGACCTTCCTTTCAGTGGCGCTCTACCCGCTCCTCCTCAGGGAGCGCTCGGAGAAACTGATGGGTGAGGTGCTCGAATTCTCGCTTCTCTTCGCCATCCCGATGGCCGCTGGCGCCATCGCCTTGGCGCCCCAGATATTGTACCTGCTCTCCCCGGCATACGTCGTGAGCAGCACGGCTCTCGAGTTTCTCTCCCTCTCAGCAATCGTACTGCTCGTCTCCACGGTCTTCGACCAGACGCTGACCGGTCGAGAGAGGGCCGACCTCGACGAGAGGGAGAGGACCAGGAGCATCCTCAGGAGCGACCTGATGTTCGTACCTCTAGCAAACTTGACCTATTCTTCGGTGTACATTGGTGTCGTCTTCCTTCTCGGGAGCTATGTCGCGGGCGGCGCACCTGCTTACCAGTTCGCAACCTACTGGGCGGTAGCACAGCTCGCCCTATCGTGCGTCCTTGTGGCCGTGAAGGCGAGGAGGTTGACAGGGAAGGCCAGACTAAACCTCTCGCGCTCGCTCCCTCTGTACGTCATCTCCGGAATCGTAATGGCAATCGCGGTACACTATTTCGGAGTCGCAATTCTACCGGCTGGGCTCGAGACCGTCTCCTACGGACTGAGGCTGGCGCTAACGGTGGTGGTGGGCGCGGTGCTCTATTTCGGAGTCCTCTTCGCAGTCGACCACAGGGTCAGGAGCTACGCCAGGACCTTCTTCAACCTCGTCTCCTCGCTCACCGCGGGTGGATGAAAGCTACGTTTCCATCCCGGCTCGACCATCCCGCGCAATCGGTTTATAGACGCACTCGACGAGTTCGAGATGTTGGCAGCTGGGGCCTCTTACGCGCAATTGGCTTTACTCATCAACCCAAACGGGGCAGTCCCGGAGACCGTGAATTTGGCTCATCCCAGTACTTCTCGTCGGAAGACTAACACACCTTCCTCTGTCCGCCTGTGAGCTCGACCCGTTATGTCGGACGAGTTTGTCAACTACTGGGAAAAAGCCATTCCCTGGACCTTCAGGAATGAGGACCGCCCTTACGAAGAAAGGAGGGCATTGCGATATTCGCTCCAAGACTATATGGCCGGAGTGATCCGCTTCGACCTATTCAAGGGAAGGCGTGTACTAGAGATAGGCTCAGGATCGGGGATAGATTCTGCCGAATTCGCTCGTAACGGCGCCTCGGTGGTGGGTCTCGATTTCACGGAGAATGGGACGCTGAGCACGAAAAGCCTGCTCAACGAGGCGCGTTTAGCGCATGATACTGTGCGCGCAACCGCAGAGGGGCTGCCGTTCCGCGATGCCAGCTTCGATTGCGTATATTCCTTCGGGGTCCTTCATCACATCCCGGAGATCGTCCCGGTGATAGGCGCAATCGCCAGGGTACTGAAACCCGGTGGCGAACTGATTTGCATGCTCTACAACAAGGAGAGCCTCCTTTACGCCTACTCAATCGTCTTTTCACACCGGAACGAGGGGCTGAGCGAGGAGCAGCTTCTTTCTCGTTACAGCGAAAGAATCCTCGGCTGCCCCTACACGAAAGCATACACGAAGCAGGAAGCGCGGGCGCTGCTCTCCCCCCACTTTGAGGTCGAAGAGGTTAGCGTCCACTTCAACGTGGTTGACCTCCCCGACCAGCGCAAGTTCAAGCTGAACCTACCTGACAGGTACGAACTCGGCTGGCACCTTATCGTGAAGGCTCGTCGTCGCTAGCTCGTTACGGTCCCTCGTTGGATGCGTTGCGCTCTCGGGAGCCCGGGATAGCCATGAAACTCGAATCACCGGGGTATTCGACATTTCTCGGTTCGCCGCTGGCTGGCGTCCGGATTCCTCGGAATAGTTATTGCACCCGTCAGAGCCGGGGTGCGGGCGTCGATTACCCCTTGACCGAGAAATCAATCAGGCGGGTCTCCGTCGTGGGACTCGGCAAACTCGGCGTCTGTCTCGCTGCAGTTCTCGCCAGCAGAGGCTTCGACGTAAAGGGAATAGACGTTGATCAAACGAAGGTTGACGCAGTCAACAAAGGAGACCCCCTGGTCTACGAGCCCCGACTCAAGGGGCTACTCAAGGCCAACTCGAAGAGGCTCGCTGCCACCACGAGGTACGATGGAGAGGTCGCGGATACAGACGCGACCTTCGTCGTTGTCCCAACCCCCAGCGACGGGTCGGGCGCGTTCTCCCTCCAGTACGTTGAGCCTGCGATGGAGAAAATCGGGCTGGAGCTGGCAGACAAGATGCGGTACCACCTCGTGGTATTGACGAGCACGGTGATGCCGGGCTCGACGGAGGGTGTGGTCAGGCCCGCGCTTGAGCGCGCTTCCGGGCGGGTGTGCGGGAGGGACTTTGGGCTGTGCTACAACCCTGAATTCATCGCACTCGGAAATGTTATTCGGGGATTGCTCGAGCCAGACTTCATCCTTGTCGGGGAGTCGGACGAGAAGGCAGGGACCCTGTTGGCGGGGCTGCAGAGGCGCATCTGCCGCAACTATCCTCCCATCGAGCGGATGGAGTTTGTGAATGCGGAACTCGCGAAGATAGCCGTCAACTCATTCGTCACCATGAAGATAAGCTTCGCGAATACCCTCGCCGAGATGAGCGAGAGGATGGCGGGGGGGGATGTAGACAAGATAACTACCGCCATCGGAAAAGACGCGAGAATCGGTCCGAGCTATCTTAGGGGCGCCCTCGGATACGGTGGACCGTGTTTCCCCCGTGACAACGTCGCCTTCGCCCGCTACGCTTCACGGGTGGGCGCGCAGGCTCTCATCGCTGATGCGACGCACGAGGTCAACCTACACCAGCTGGAACGGGTTCTCGGCTTGGTTGAAAGGCTGGGGCTCGACCCCAACGCGAAGGTGGGCGTACTCGGTCTCGCGTACAAACCGGACACCAACGTTGTGGAGGAGTCGCAGTCTCTCCTTCTGGCGGAGCGCCTGAGCCGGCTCGGATACGAGGTCAACGTTTTCGACCCCGCAGCCATGGACAACGCTAGGGCCGTCCTGAACAACTCGGTCCGCTTCGCCAGTAGCGCGGAAGAATGCGTGAGACGGAGCGACTGTGTCATCCTCGCCACACCCTGGAGAGATTTCAAGAAGCTCCCACCCAGGAACTTCAGGGGAAAGAAAGTCCTCGACTGCTGGCGCTTCCTCGGAGAGGAGGTGAGGGGGGTCTCGGAGTATTTTGGGGCCGGAATCGGCTCCGATTTCTTTGCGTGATCTCCTCAATTCTTTTAAGATGAGGGAGAGCTAACCCGTCTGATGCAAATCACCTCCGATGCGCTCTCGCTTGACTACGCGAGGGTTGAGGCGGAGATAATTCGGTTTGTCCAGAAGGTTGTGTCTGGTGCTCGGGCCAGCGGCACCGTCGTGGGGCTGAGCGGAGGGATTGACAGCTCCGTCGTGGGGGCGCTGTGCGTCCGCGCGCTTGGGAAGGAGAAGGTTGTAGGAATACTGATGCCTGCCTCCCACACGCCGAAGAAGGATATGGAGGACGCGAGAATTCTAGCCGAGGGTTGGGGCGTCAAGACCTTCGAGGTGAGGATAGACCCAATCTTCACTGCCCTAGTGAGAGCTCTGCCACTCCGGGGAGACGACAAAATCGCCAAAGCGAACGCGAAGGCGCGGATCAGGATGATCATAAACTACTACTTCGGGAACCGACTCGGGATGGTCGTGGCGGGAACGGGAGACAGGTCGGAAGATCAAATTGGTTATTTCACCAAGTGGGGGGACGGAGGGGTTGACTTCCTCCCCATCGCACACCTGTACAAGACGCAGGTGAGGCGGCTCGGAGCTCATCTCGGCCTGCCTCGGGGGGTGGTCGAGAAACCTTCTTCCCCCCAGCTCTGGCCCGGGCACAAGGCCACTGACGAAATACCAATCGATTACGACGCCCTGGACCTCGTCCTCTACGGACTCCTCGACGCGAGGCTCCCTCCGCGAGAGGTGGCTCTGCAGACCGGGGTCGACTTTAAGGTCGTAGAGGAGGTTCTGCGCAGGCATCGCGAGTCCGCCCACAAGCGTTCCTACCCGCCTATGCTCGGAACCTGGTAGCGGAAGATTCGGAGACCGCCCGCGCCCCCCTGTGCCATTCAATCGTCCTCTGGAGGCCCTCCCTAAGGTCGACTTTCGGTTCCCACTCAAGCAGCCTCTTTGCTCTCGAGATATCCAGAGCCCTGCTAAAGGGCCCTTCCGGTTTCGTCTTGTCGAAGACCACCTTAGGATGGTGACGCGTTATCTCGAGAATCATCTCTCCGACCTCCCTTATCTTATACCGCTTATCCCAGCCGAGATTGACAGGGGTGCCGTCGAGGATCTTCTCACAAGCGAGGACTGAGCCGTTTACTATGTCGTCAACGTACGTGAACCCTCTCTCCTGGTTCCCACTCCCCCAGATGACGTAGGGGTCCATCCTGTCCAGGGCCTTCTCTATCAGTGCCGAGATCGCGTGAGACGTATCGAACTCTCCCATCCCGTAGACGGTCAGGTATCTGCACGCGGAGGTCTGCATCCCCTTCTCTCTGTTATAGACGATGCACTGCAACTCACCCATCAGTTTCGCGAACCCGTAGAGGTTGTCGCTGCTCTCCCAGCCATCACCCGTGCTGAGTATGTCTTCTTCTCTAAGCAAGTACTTCGGATTCTTCTGGAGCGAATCCGGGTAGACGCACGCCGAGGAGCTGTAATGGAACCTCTCCACTCCTGCCTCGTGGGCCGCATCGATCACGTTATGGTCGATTGCGAGCATCTTCGAACAATCCGCTTGGCGGGTGTTTACGAACTCCCTCCCTCCAAACACAGCGCTCAGATGGAAAACTACGTCCGCGGACTGTGCGATGATCTGGAATCTCTGTTTGTCGACTTCGAGGTCGCAGATCTCCAGCGGAATCTCGTTTATCCCGTTCCTCCTGAATATCTCCTCCAGTCTCAGAACCTTCCTCTTCCACGCGAGCGAGCCGCTCGCCAGCTGGAGTTTGTCCACGACTACGACATCCGCCCCTAGCTCGAGCAGTCGGTTCACCATGTTGGAGCCGATGAAACCGGCTCCCCCGGTCACGACCACCTTCTTCCTACTCCACTTCAATTCTCTCTTGGCACCCTCGGATGAGATTCTTTTAAGTGGATTCTCCATCCGCCTTCTTTGGGACTCGTTGACCGACCGCCCCTAGTTGAATCTCCGCATCTTGACTCCTGCCCCTCGGAACAGAAGAAGAAGGATGATTCGCCGGAGTGCGCTCACGATAGTCAGGACAATCTCTCTTAGTAGGAAGAAGCCCCCGTGCTCTCTCAAGATTAGGTCGCAAAAGACCCCCAGCATCGTTCCCCTGGCGTAGAGGATTGACCTGGGGAGGACATAAGAAAGACTCCTGCCGTCAAGGAAGTATCCCTCCCCCAGTTTCCTCTGAACGACCGGCCTGTCCTCGAGGGCTATCCTGAGGTCTTTCCCGCCAACGTCGGGCAGGTAGACGATTTTGTGCCTCCTTCTCATGTAGTCTCTGAGTATTACGTCCTCTCCTAGGTACCGCGCGCCCCTTGACGAACCCGCGGAATGGGGGTGCGGGATCATCTTAACCTCATCCTCCTTCTCGCTGTCCAGCCAGTAAGGTTTGAAGACCGCATACAGGCCGGTGAAGAGCGGACGCCTTTTAGTGACCTTGATCGCCTTCTTGCTGAGGTTACGGATCAGCTCGCCAAGAGTCCCGCCCCCTCTCCGTTTCTCTAGAGACACAAGACCGACGTTCCCCTCTCCCACCATCTCGACCGCCTTCAGACATTTCTGGTTAACGACGAGGTCTACATCGCCTGTCAGCACCTTGTCATACTTCGCCGCCCTGAACCCCGTCCTCCTTACGAGCGCCTGCCGAAAGAGCCATTCCTTATTCTCTGGAACTTCGAGGACTCGAACACTGCTGTCGCCGCCTGAAGCTGACCTTATGGCTTCCAGCAGTTGCGCGCTGACTGGATAATCGACGCAGAGAACTACGTCCTTCGCGCCCAGCGATAGCCAAGAAGGGAGGGACTTCGGAACGAGATATGCATCTCTCTCAGCTATGGCGAGCACGATTGAGAAATCCTCAGAGGGACGGACGATTGGCATCACAACCTTCTGCGCTTGGCGGGCACTCCCAGCGCTCTCAGGGCCAGAGTTTCCGAGAATAAGATGATGCTTAAAGGAAGCATCAGAAGCTCTCTTAGGAAGAACCACGTCCCGAACTTGGTAATGAGGACTTGAGAGTAAGCGGACAGCAGCGTGCCCCTCACGTAAAGTATCGACTTCGCTGTTATGTATGCGAGAGTCCTTCCGTCCCTGAACAATCTGACCGCTTGTCTGGCCTGAAAGGCTGGCCTATTGTCAGTCTCAGTCCTTACTTCGACACCCCCTATATGTGGGAGTGACATCACCCTGTATTTCTTCAGCATCGCCCGCTTGAGCATGGTGTCATCCCCAAGATATGGCGGAGGGGTTGCCTCCCGCCCCGAAGCGAGTCCGACGAAGAAGTCGTCCTCCCTCTCGAGGGCTCCGTGACTGAGCGGGTGAGGGATCTTCTTCGCCGACTCCTCGTCTTCCGTCTCCAACCAAAATGGTCTGTAGAGAGCGTATAACCCAGTGAAGTAAGCCTCCTTCTTGAGTGCGCGGATAACCCGCCTAGTTGAGTTCTGGACGACGTCGAAGAAACCGCTTCTCATTTCCTTCTGGAGGTTTACGATTCCGATGCCATCCTTGCCAACCATCCGGATCGCCGTCACCACATTTTCGTTTACGATGACGTCGATGTCCCCCGTCAGAATCTTGTCGAACCTGGCTGACTTGAACCCTGTCCTCCTTACGAAAGCCTGGTGGAACATCCAGCCGCTCTCCCTTGGAACTTCAACGACTCTGAGCCTGTCGTCTCCCCTCGAATTCTCTCGTATGACCTCAATCAGGTGTTGACTGGCGGGCTTGTCCACACATAAGATTACCTCGTCCGCGGGGAGCGCCAGCCACCTCGGGAGGGTTCTGGGGACGAGCGAGGCGTCATTCTCGGAGACGGGAACCACGACTGAGAAGTCCATCGTACAGCACTATTCGCTCCCGACAGCAGATGCTTTAGGGGTTGGGTTCCCCCGATGGCAGCCTGCTTGCTGATGGGCAGTGTGATTCAGGAGGGGATCTGGCGTCTTCGACTCCACACGCTAAACCCTCATGCGCCGTTCAGTGGTGAGCCCCTAGCCCTCGCGATCTCAGGCTGATTCGAGTCGGGGAGGTAAGCTATGTGGGCGCGACTCCCACCAGACACGGAGTGGGTGCTGGGAGCCGACGGACGAATTAGCGAGGATTCCTCAAGAACCATTCGAGCCAGCTATGGGATGGCAACCCTTCCCGACCTCAAGGTGATCGCGTCGACCCTCATCCTCCGGAGTCTAGTCAGGAGCGCCGCGTCCAAAGTCGCGACGATGGCCCTTGCGCCCTTGCCGTACGAGGCTACCTCATCGTCGACCGCGAGCCCCCCGCACTTCTCCACATTGAACTCCTTCGTCAGTTCGAGGGCAAGCGCAGCAAACCTCGCCCTCTTCGATTCGCCCTGGGCAAGTCTATCAAGCTCGGCCTTCGCGCAGTCGAGAATCACGGGCTCGAATTTTCCCACCTTCTCGACTATGTCCTCATACCAGGTTGTCGGGGTCTCCACGACCGCCATCAGGAAGCTGCTGTCGAAGACGACCTTCCGCAACTACTTCAGGACACCGGAGCCGATTAGCCGCCACCGCTCAGCGATCCTTCTGCTCACCGAGGCCCTCGCCCCCTCCTCGACTGAGACGGGCTTTTTCATGTCCATCTCGGCGACGCTGTCCCTCGCAGAAGTCACGCTCGCCAGGGTAGACGCGGTCCCTAGGTTTAGCCTCAGTGATTCCCCCGCCCTCACCCTCTCCACCTTAACCATCTCCGCGGAGCCGACCGCGCTATCGAAGAGCTCCAGCTCGAGGGTGATGTGCTCCCAGACGGGGGGCAATGCTCCAGGCTTCCCGACGACACTTCCGACCATCTGGTCCCCCTTCGTTCCTGCAGGGTCGAGCTCGGTTCCCACAGCGACGAGCCCTCCCGTCCCGACCTTCCTCGTGATTCCTGCCCCTGTCCCGAGGCTTGTTACCCTCGTGGTGACAGGTGCGAACTTTCCGCGGTCGTCGGCAATCCCGGGTAGAATCTCGACATCGTCACCGACCTCCATTTCACCCCTAACGAGTGAGCCTCCCAGAACCCCTCCTGTAAGTTGGGAGATGTCGATCCCCGGCTTGTTCACGTCGAAGCTCCGGACGACGTACATCAGGGCGCTGGCGGCT
>WNFB01003134.1_pt1 | contig 14526 bp, 14 predicted proteins | sample 5400501 | NCBI WGS metagenome assembly WNFB01 (sample SAMN13153341, study PRJNA577476) | soil metagenome | isolation source: 200 cm saprolite under Douglas fir tree site 2 hole 1 | place: USA:California | collected 2015-04-18
CAGACCAAGCACCAAACCTAACCGCGTCGCCAGCATTTCGTTCGCAAGCACCCGGATGTGTTGGGGATTGTTCTGGAATTTGGTGACGTAACAGAAGCCGTCAGACGCTTTTAGCAGGTGAGATTGCGCACCACCCCGAAGAGGACGCAGGTGTTGAACTGCGGAGATGCATGTGCTCACAAGCACCTCCTGGGTTTTGTTTTAGGGGACAAGCAAGGCGGGCTCTAGGTAACTGCTCAACTCCTCAGTCCCTCTGAGCGTCAACTATTGTGATTGTTCTTCTTGGATGGCCTCAATCCACAGACGAAGAGTGAGGTCTTCGCGCTCGGGATTGCCCAGTTGCCAGCGCAGTTCCTTCTGATACCGCTCTTTCAGCACTTCCAGATCGAGCGGGACAGTTCGCGCCAAATGCTTCACATCGTCTCGGTCACGCTGAATGTTGCGTTCCAGCTTTGACAATGCAAGGTCGTAAGGATCAAGGGCCAGCAGGCGGAGATGCTTGAACACTTTGGGAAAGATTTCGGTGAGCCGGTCCTCGTAGTTTTCCGGCACATGAGCCACGCCAACATGGTCAAGATAGATCTTGTACTTCTTGTGAAGCGCACCGCCCTGCCTGCCGAGTTCTAGCATGGGTCGGCCAGCATCCGTCGGTGCAATTTCCAATACGTCCAGGTCTCCCGTTGGCCGCGAAAAGCCGTACACCATGGTGACGATAAATCCTCCCATACAATCCAGCCGAACTTCCTCGCGCACCGCCGAATCCAATTCGTGCAGGAATGAGAGCCATGGTTCCGGAATGCTTTTATTCGGATGCGTAGGCAAGGTGTTCTCCCTTCATGTCGGTCAGGAGATTCCAGTGTGCCGCGGCTGGCGAGCGATGTTCTCGCAGCCATGCTCTCTCAGCTTGGGTCATAGAGTCGTGGCAGAACGTATCTTCGCGCGCAAGCCGCGCACCCTCCAAGACTCCCAAATATTGTCGAAGCTCTCTCGCCCGCTCCATGTCGTTCTTGCCTTCTGCCACGTCGCCCGCCAGAGAGACAGCGAATCCCAATCGGTTTTGCCGATCACGTACCTTGGCGTTGCGAACCAACCAATCCCAGTCCATATCAACGTAGGTCATAGCCAACCACGGCAACCCCTCAGCAACTCGAGCATCAAGGTTTGGCTCGTTCAGCGCCTCAAGCAAGACTTCCGCAGGGTTCCGCCGCCTTCTCGCCCGAAGATAGGCGAACCCCGGATAACCGAGCGCGCTCAGTTCCGCGCTGAAATCGCGCCTCTGTGAAGAAACTGGCATTCCCACCTCCTCTGATCGCAACGGCAGCGCAGTAGGCGGCAGATTCAGCACCTTGAGAGCCTTAAGTGCGAATCGTTCCGACAGAGGACGATGCCCTTTCTCCAGCATCGACAAATAAGCTTGGGTGACATGAAGGGCAAGGGCGGCTTGCTCCTGGGTCCAGTTTTTCTCCAAGCGCGCCTCTTTCAACATGTTCCCATCCATACGGATCCTTCTTCCTCTCAAAGGACTGTTAGTCACTATAACACATATTGTTATATTCTGCACTTTCACTCTCCCCTTTTTGGCGCGGACACCTATCCTTTAATAACGACTTTCGCTATTAAAGGATGACTACTATCTCCTTTCTAGACAATGCGTTGCGAGCGGTGTTGTGTGAGCCTTCGGTTTCAACGGGTGATTTCCGCTACTCGTTCGACTTCGAGCACGACCCTCTTGAGAGTCTACCAAACTGTCCACTTGATCGAGCGAATAGAGTCGCAAGGAGCGGAGAATGGGCACCAGTGTTCCCGGCTCAACTTTGTTTAAGGCGGCATCCAACCGACGCAGCTCAGCCTCCGCCGCATGCATCTGGTTCAGAACTTTTCGCAGAATGTCCGGATCGTGAATCTCCGTTGGATTCCAAACTCTCGCAACGGTCTTCAACACACCGCGATATAAGCGTTTGCCGAGTGCATCTGCCATTCCCTCGATCGCACGAGTCAATGCGTTTGCGTCGGCGCTCACTTCATGCGAGGTCGGATTCGATACTGTGGTTTCTGCTTCCTGATGAGGCCTCTGCCCCTCCCGCCAGCCCTGTGGAGTTGCCCAGGCGAACAGCCTAGGAATGCTCTTCGGCCGTTTTCGCTCGTCGAGATCAACCCATACTCCCGTGAAGTAATACAGATAGCGACCCAGGCCAAAACACGAACAAGCTCGTTTGAATGCCTGCGCCTCAAACGCCTGGTCGACCTTGTCTAGTTCGTCGATCAGCAAAACGCATGGTTTCTTGTATTCGAGAGCGCGCAGCAATGGCCCTGCACTGAAGAACCTTCTGCCATGCAACTCGATCTGGAGCGCATCCCACTCAACATTGGTGGACTTTGCCTTGAGGTCCACACAAAGCTGTTGCAGGGATTCATCGAATTTGCCAATCGCTTTGTCTTCGCCGATCTCTTGATAGCACTGGAGGCGCTCAACGATGGTGCTAGCCGCCTCTGCAACCGCATAGGCCAACTGCGTCTTTCCGCTGCCCGCTGGGCCTTCCAACAGGACAGGTCTATGCAACGTCGCCGCCAAATAGACCGTGGTTGCCGCTATGGAGTCGGTAATGTAGCCACTAACGCGAAGTCTTTCAGTCAGATCTTGAGGTCCTGAAAACACGCTCCACTCCTGTGCTCCAGATGAGTTTTTCCACCTGTCTTGAGCCAGACGAAATTTCCGTCAAGTCGGCTTGTTTCTCAGCTTGTTTGACGGAAATCTCAATTGCATTTAAGACGATTGGCAGGCAACTGAAGTGAGTTGACGAGGGCGTCAGTTCGTCTCAGGAGTTTATTTATGTCCGCTTCTCCGTCCGCTAAATTCGTTCCTGCCGCCAGCCGACCCAGAGCAGGAAACGGGATCGATTTCGAGCCGCTTCTCGACAGTAGCGAAGCGTCCGCCCTCCTCAAGATTCATCCCAAGACCCTTCAACGTATGGCTCGGAACGGTGAAATCTCAGGGGTCCAGATCGGTAAGCTGTGGCGCTTTCGTGCGTCCGAACTGGACCATTGGCTCAGAGCAAGAATTGCCGGCTGATCCCATCGTGAGGGTCCGGTTGCATGTCTAGACTACTGTCCCCAATCCGGTTAAGCTTCCTTCAGCCACTCGTGCCCGTATAGACGAAAGGAGCTTTTCCCTTTGTTTACGCGGACACGGTATCAGTACGGAAGTCTTCGACTGAAGAAGAGGCTGAAGGGCGCGGATGCCTGGGAGTTTCGCTATTACTGCGACGACTCCAATGGCAACCGCAAGCGGCAGCACGCAACCATTGGGACGAAACACGACTACCCGACGGAAGCCGATGCCAGGAAGGCCGTTCAGGTCTTTCTTCTAACACTTAACTCTGAAGCCCCACGGGCGGGAATGGAGGTACCGAACTTTGGCGCTCTGCTGGACAAGTTCAAACAGGAAGAGATGCCGGAACGGTACTCCACCAGGAAGTCCTATGAGTCGATGCTCAGGACCTATCTCAAACCGAGGTGGGCTGATTATCCCTTGGATGGATTTAAGCCGATGGCTGTCGAGCAATGGCTGCGACAGCTTTCGCTGGCACCCAAAACCAAGGCGCACATACGTAGCCTGATGCACCTGATCTTCAGATGCGCGGAGCGTTGGGGACTGATCAAAATGGGCAAGAACCCGATTTCTCTTGTGCGTGTGAAGAATTGCAGCAAACGCCTGAAGCGCCCACGGATTCTGACGGTGGAGCAGTTCTATTCCATGCTGCCTCACCTGCGGGAACCGTACCGGACGATGGTCATCATCGCTCAATGCCTTGGCCTGAGAGCGAGTGAGATTGCCGGACTGCAATGGGCGGACTTCAATTTTGATGAGCTCTCCTGGTCCAGAGGAGCGTGGTGAACGGTCGAGTGGATGAGGTGAAAACCGAATACTCGCGCGACCATGTTCCTCTTGATGCACGGCTCGTGGAAGTCCTTTTGAGATGGCGCAGCCAGACGTTTTTCGCTGCACCCGAAGACTGGCTGTTCGTGAATCCAGTCACGGGCAAACCATATCACCAGGAGGAGATCCAGAAGACGCACATCAAACGCGCCGCGATCGCCGCAGGCATCGGCGAGGACATGGGGTGGCATACGTTCCGCCACACCTATCGCTCGTGGCTCGACGAAACGGGCGCTCCGATGAAGGTGCAGCAGGAGCTCATGCGGCATGCTTCGATCCAGACGACGATGAACGTCTACGGTCAGGCAATGCCGGCGAGCAAACGTAGTGCAAACAGCAAGGTCGTCGAGATGGTTCTCGGTACTCGAACCGTCGCGACTGCCTGAGAAAACGCCGCCCAAAGGGGCGGTTTTCGCGTGTTCTTTTTGAATTGGGGGTTTTTGGGGGTTTTTCGGTTCCCGCCGAATCCGCGTAACCGACTGAAAAGGTTGGTTGCGGGGGCCTGCAACCATCCGAACGTACCCTCTATTCCCTTCTCTTTTACAATCCAGCCGAATCACCTCAGATCTGATCGTGCCGGGCCGAATTTGCCAAGGCCGTAGTTTTGGCACAGACAACCGTAAGCATAGTCTGAGGTTAGCGCGATTGCGGCGAACTGAGTTGAAAGGAAACGTTTAACACACAGCTCGTGGCGGCCTACCGTTGAGAGATGTGTGCCCGACCGCACCTTGCCCCTTAAAGGCCACACGGACGCGTGGCCGGCCTCGAAAATGTACCGCCTCTGGGTTCCTGACCTACCCGCTGCCGAAGGTCACGGGACTGTGCGAGTAACCATAGTCGTTTCCTAGAAACCTCTCAGCCTGTACCGCTGAGAGTGCCCTAATGACACTGTCCCTCTGTAACCTTGCCGCTGTTCCACTCCGGGCACAGCATTGCAGATACGCCTCCCGAACCAGGAAAAACGTGCTGGCACGCCGAGATACGGTCGGAGGCCGACCCGAAAATTCAAGATTGAATCTGCAGGTACGGAGCTGACCATGTTCATAGAACCTGTAACCAACAAAACCTGGCTCGACGATGTCGGACGAAATTCTGCTTTTATGGCCGTCATTCTGGCCGTTGTTCTTGGAGCGGCTTCTGCACAAACCGGGTCCGGCCCTGCATCCAGCGCACAAACATTCATGACGAGCAGTGCGCCGCGCGGCTTTCGTGCTGGTCATATCCTAGTCCGATTCAAAGCCACACCCGCCCAGGACGTACTTAATCAACTTAATATCGCCTTCGGCGCAAGAGCTGTCGGCAAAATACCCGAAATCGGCGTGACGCATCTCCAAGTGGCCGGGTCAGGGCTTGCGCTCCTCCATCATCTGCGCAACCGATCTGACGTCGAGTTCGCCGAGTTCGACGCCCCCGTACAAGCGATCCAAAGCTTCCAACCGGACGATCTCTATTACAGCACGCTGTACTCAAGCTCCCATTACGGCAAAGTTGACCAGTGGGGACCTCCCGCCGTCTCGGCGCCAGCGGCCTGGGGGGTCACTCTTGGCGATCGGAGCATTGTTATCGCCATTGTCGACACGGGTGTCGACGATACCCATCCGGACTTGGCTTCGAAGATCGTGGGGGAGTATAGCTACGTGGGCAGCATCAAGGATGGATTCGGACATGGGACTCATGTGGCTGGCATCGCCGCCGCCGCGACGAACAATGTCGTCGGTGTCGCAGGAATGTGCCCGAATTGCGGCATTCTTTCAGTTAAGGTACTCAACGATCAAGGATCCGGTTACATCTCCGATGTCGCGGCGGGAATAACCTATGCCGCTTCCCATGGCGCGCGGGTGATCAGCCTGTCTCTAGGGGGCAGTGGTCGCAGCGAGACACTACACAGCGCGCTAGACTACGCGATAGCCAATAACGCGTTGCCGGTGTGTGCTATGGGTAACAATGGTTCCAGCTCGAACACGCCGGAGCCCGGCTACTGGCACGATTGCCTCTCGGTCATCGCGACGGACCAGAATGGAGCCAAGGCTAGCTTTTCAAACTATGGCGTCAAAGCCGACGTCGCAGCTCCTGGCGTCGCCATCCTGTCAACGATGCCGACGTATCCGGTCACACTTACCACCACGTATGGCTACCGTACCAACTATGACGCGTTGAGCGGCACCTCAATGGCGACGCCGATGGTGGCCGGTATCGCGGGGCTGGTGCTGTCCGAAAATCCTAGTCTCACCCCCACGCAGGTGGCTGGGATTATCATGGCTTCATCCGGCGACGGCGTCAGCTGGACTTCGAACCTGGCATTCGGAGTCGTCAACGCTTATAAGGCTGTTTCAAGCGCCATCCACAGCGACTATGTCGCGCCTGTCCCCAATCTTGTCTCGCCAACGGAAGGCGCAACTGTTTCCGGTTTGGTGACGGTCTTGGCAGCTCCCACGGACAATACGACAGTGCATCACGTGGACATCGTCCAGAACGGCACCCGCTTCATGCAAGTACTAACTGGCGCGTCGAGCACTTCCAGTACCGGCAAGGGCAACAAGACTAGCACTATCGCCAACCCGGCCTGGACAGCCTCCTGGCCATCCACAACTGTGTTCAACAGTTCCATTACTCTATCGGCATTCGCAGTCGATGTATTTGGCAACACCAGTGCTGCGCAGAACCTGGACCTCATTGTCCAGAACAAGTTGATTACGCAGAGTGGTACTGCGCATGTGTGCTGGCCATCATCGACGAGCTGCCCCAATACTGTCTGGCAGCCAGTAACGGCAGGAGTCGCAACGGAGGCTGCTACGCATCTTCATGGCACGGTGACCTACGGCTCGCAACAGAATGTTGGGTATTCGGATTTCTGGCTGCAGGTCGCCAGCTCGACTGCATCAGGGACTTTCATGTACTACTGCGGTGTGTCGACAAATACTGTGGACTGCTATCCCCCAGTGTTATTGGAACCGGATGGCAGCAGGACACTCTCCAACTACAGTGGCGGTCAGATCGACGCTGGCTCGAGAAACAGGAGCCCTGCTAGCGAGCAGGCCGACATACAGTGGACGCTGACATATCCACAGTGATTTTTGCTGCGTGTGCCCGTTATCGAGGCAAGTTGAGATGGCGGGAACCTGGGAGCCACCCGTTGCGGGCGCTCCCCGGGAGCTCGAGTTTGTCAGACAATATACGAGCGAGCGGCGGCAACTTTAGTATTGCGAGCCAGCCGCGGTTTCCCGAGCGGAAGACCTTTTCCTTGTTGTGATCATCGACCTGGCGGGAGACGCGCCTAGCCGCGCGTTGGCAAGTCGGATCTCACATAGCAGCTGCAGTTCCGGATCAGAGATTTCTTTTACAGCATCCAGCGCCGTCTGTGGTGTGATCTGCGACGCTGCGACAACAAGTCGCGAAAAGGCAAATGTGGAGGGCCACGACGCCTTCAGTGCAATGTTTGGGTCATCCTCGTCCGAGTCTCTCTCTCTCAACTTTTCTGCCTGCTCCAGACCCGATTTCAACAACCGCTTAGCAAGTTCAATCTCGCCGATCTGTACACTAATGTCTATGCCCTCTGCCCAATAATCCTTCAGACCGCGATTCAAGCGGAATGTGTTTACGCCTTTCAGCGACTCGGCCATTTGCTCGAGGGCATCCCTCGCCGCCGAGGGATTGTTCCTCATCTTCATACGCGCAATGGCTAAAAGGGCTTCGCCGCTAAGATCTATGTGAGCTGCTGAATTCGGTAAACTGGCCGCTGCCGCAATCGCCCGCCGAGGGTCGGCTTCGGCCATATGGACAATCTCCTGGAGGCGGGCATTGTACATATCAGCTGCATTGGCTTGTTGCAGTATGGGGCCTAGGCCCTGCACCCCAACCATACCTCTTATGTCGGAGCGCTCCCCATTCTTCAGCACGGTATCCCGGATAGTTGGATCCAGGGACTGCACGCCATTTGGCAGCCGTTGTAGCTGGGTTCTAGCTTGCAGCGAAGTCTCTAGAAGCTTGTCAGCCTCTGCGTCGTCGAGCTCCCTCAAAATGGGCAATAGTTCAAAGATGCGATACTCATATGCGCTGTTAAAGCTTGCGTCAGCGGAGGCCGACAGTAGTGTGATTGGTGACTTGTCCGATTGCGCCTCATCCAGCACTTGGCGAATAGCTCCTAAGACTATTGCTGGCGGGAGGTGCTGCCAAAAGCGAACAATCATACTCACGAAATCGTCGCCACCGATCACTAATGCATATGCTTCGCGATCGCTCGCCATTGCACGTTGGAAGATTTCCTGTTTTTGGGCGTTACGCTCGGCGGGCAGCAGAAGCATGAGTTCCGTGGCAGCACCGTAGGGGAACCCTTGGCCAAGCGGAAGTTGGTTCAAAAACCTTAGTGCCCGATCAAACTTCCTGGCATTCGCAGCTCTGGAGATAATTTGCATGGAGAGGATTTGTCTCACCACCGGCTCAGACTGCGGCAGCAGGGACTCGGCCTTTGCTTCATCTACTGCAAGCAGATCCGTCAGAGCGGAAATCTGGAGTTCGCGCTTAGTTTCCAACTTAGTTCGCGCCGTAATCATCGCCGGGTCAGGGGGGCCGATCGATGCATAGCTTTCCCACTGCTCTAGGTACTGCTCCTCACGTTCAGGGATTTCCAAACTCGCAGTGAACGCATCGACCAACGCTTTACGAACTTTGCCTGGATCGCATCTTTTGAGGCCGCTCGCAACGGAATCCAGAACAAAAGACCGCATGGCGGGTTCGAGGGCTGCCGCTTCCGCGTTAGCGGAGTCTATCATCGAGCACCAAAACTCCTCTTCCCGAGCACGCGGTTTCTTGGCAACGCGATTAGTACTTGGCTGCACCTTATTGGCAGCGTAATTTTGGGACGGGCCATCGTTTGATTGATGACGGGGGTTGAACTGGGCCCGCGAAAGGGTGGCCAAAACCAGGAAGATCGTACAAACAGCAACACGGCCATGGCCTTTGGGGAGAGAGCAGTGAGATGCTGGCATCAGACCCTCGCGAGAAATGGCGGCACTCAGGAGAGCCGACGGTTCGCAACCATAGTCTCGGCAGTCCTTTAATCGAGGGTTCCCGCCCTCACGCTTGTTACCGTATCGGGGCGCCCGCACGGGCGCCCCTTCGACGGCCGAACCTAGACGTTAGATGTGAAGAAGGTCATGGGCAATATACTCAAGTTCTCAGCAGATACCTTTTACCGAAAACAGACAGACCAGGCCCGTGCTCCCAAGGGCGCTGGTAACATTGTTGGTTGTGTCGGTCAGAACGATGTCGCTATAAGACACCTGCGCCAATTCCAGCGTCTGACCGCTCGGGCAGGTGAAACTACCCGCGGACAATGGGCCTGCTGTAAGACTGGCCTGGACTCTGCCATTCTTAGATTGAAAGCTCCCGCCCGCGCTCACCTGAGCCGAAGACGTCTGCTTGTTAGCGGCACTGGGATGTTTGCCACCACCGTTGATGCAGGCATATGTTGCAACGGCGTTTGCAGTTAGTGTGTAGTTGATATTCCCATTACCCAGTCCTGCCTCATCCCAGGACACAACAAGGGCCCCGCTACCATTTACTGAGGCACTTGATGACATAAAATGGGCGCCACTGGTCGCCATCCCCGGCGTAGTGGCGAGAACCAGCACATAGATGCTCAGAATGCTTATTGCGCGTCGCATTGGATTGTTCCTCCTGTTTTCCGATTTTGTTCGAAGTCTCCGTGAGTTTTCCGCGAAGGAAAACTCTCCGGTCGCGCTGAAACTCACTTTTCTTGCTTCAAACATTTCGGCAGGAGAGGCTGGCGGGAGCCCGGGATAAACGCGAGAGACAAGCCCCGGAGAACCCTTGGAGGGCTGCCACCCCGGCCGGCTAACGCTGGCTAGTTTCGCCCGAGAAAAGCGGGAATTCAAGGCACTCGGAATCCTCATGCGCCTCTCCAAGGTTCCCGCGTAACTTACTGCAAACACAAGTATTGGAAGAAGGAATTCCTTTGAAGTCCGCGCCCATTCACGAAAGTACTGGCCTTGCACCGAATCTGGTGCTACTATGCGCGCACCTTGGGCCTCTGGTCACGAAACGGGTTCCATCCCCCCAACCGTTTCGCAGCAATAATTTGAAAGCTTTGAAAAGGGTTTGCGCGCCATGAGAACCTCCTCCCCCGCTGCGACTCGTTTCGGACTGTTTGAATTCAACGCGCAGGCGAGTGAACTGCGAAAACAGGGTCTGAAGATCAAACTCGGCCCGCAAGCCTGCACAGTCCTGGCGTTGTTACTGGAACATCCAGGGCAATTGCGGACCCGAGAAGAACTACGCCAGCGGCTGTGGCCAGCGGACACTTTTGTTGACTTTGAACACAGCTTGAACAAAGCGATTCACGCGTTGCGTGGAGCTTTGGGAGATTCCGCCCGCAGTCCACGCTACATCGAAACGGTAGCCGGCGAGGGATACCGGTTTATTCCGATTGCACAAGAACCGAGAGCACCCGCTGTAAGATCAAGAAATGGGCGCAAAATAGACTCCTTGGCAGTGCTACCCCTCGCCAGCGAACCCGATCTGGAGATAGAGTTTCTTAATAAGAGCATCATCGAGAGAGTCATCGATACCCTCTCTCGGATTTCGAGAATACCAGTTTTGGCTTACAGCACCGTACAGCGCTACCGCGACAAAGACCTCGACCCGCGGACGCTGGGCCAGGACCTGCTTGTCCATGCTGTTACCGCGGGAGAAATAGTACGGCGCAATGACGAGTTGCGTTTGCACATGGAACTGATTGACGTAGACGATGGAACTCAACTCTGGGGCGCGCAGTTCGAAGAACCCTATTCCGATGTCCTCGCCCATCCCGAGAAACTGGCTGACAAGATTTGTGCTCAACTGCGGCCGATTTTGGCTGCTGACATGAGCAGGAGAAGAAAGGAACGACCTGAACGCGCAGCGTAACCGGCTGGTTAGTTGTGTCCAGAGTCCGCTGCCGGTCGCCTCTAACGCCGCATCATCCATGAGCGGTTGGAAACCGTGTAGTTTCGACCCAGGGTAGCCAGACGGTTTTTGCCGCTGATAATAACCGGCTTATTAGGTTCTTTTGAGGACAATTTCGGCACAGCCCGCCCCTCGCCGTTGGTGCTAAACTTTCGACCAACTTGTCCGACGCGAGCCAAATCGAGGCCGCATCAAAAGAACTGGACCAAATTAAACTGCCCGCTCTGCAACGTCCGGCCGTTGCCGCAGAAGCAACACCTACCCCCGACCTCATTACTTGGGCCTGCCAAATGTATTGTTTCTCGCTGCTGGCGCATTTCCGTGAAATGTTGCGCAGCTTTCTAGTTCTTGTGTGGAACGGCTTTATTCCTGCCAGCTTTGTGGTTGCACGGTGTCTATTTGAAATGGCAGCTCACGCTTACTACACGCAGAAACACGTGATCCAATTCCTGGACCGCAACGATCTGCAGAGTGCCTCGAAATTCCTGAGCGACATCAACATGGGAAGCCGCTACATGCAAGAGGAGTACGGCGACAACACAGAGAGCTGGCCTTCATTCGCAGCCCCACGCGAGATCGCAAAGGTTATACGGGCTTTCGACGAGTGGATGGCTGAGTCAAGGACAGAGTACAGCTTTCTCAGCGAGTTCGCTCACCCGAACATGGCGGCTTTCTCAAATTACTACAAGATCGAGGCCGGAAAAGCTGGTTTTGGGAATGTGACATTTTTCGATCCCCGCCGCGACGGAGACGCCGCGCCTTGGTCCCAGGTTTCGATCTCATTCATTGCGTCCTTGAAATTCGCCTTGCGACTGTTAAAGCGCATTGACGAGAAAGAAGTTGCTCCGCAGGTCGAGACAGTACTGACCAAGTTCGCGAAAGCGACGGACTGACGGATCGGAATCTCGTGTGCCAAAAACCCTTTGTCACGAATGAGTCTAAGTTGCTGATTCTCAACATCGGCTCCGGCGGGTAAATAATGGAGCGAAACGGCACGTTTTGGACACACTCCCGCACTAATCCCAGCGTGGGAGAATCCTCGTCATCCATGAGCGTCGTCAAGAAATACCCTGAGTTCGCGGGAGCGCGAGGGCTGGCGCAGCTTGCGCAGGGCCTTGGCTTCAATTTGGCGAATACGCTCGCTGGAGACGGCGAACGACCGCCCAACCTCCCCCAGCGTGTGCTCCGTGCCGTCCTCCAGACCAAAGCGCATCTTGACCACCTTCTCTTCACGCGGGCTGAGGGTGTGCAGCACGTGCGCGGTTTTTTCCTTCAGGTTCACGTTGATGGCAGCTTCGGCGGGTGACACCACGGCGCGGTTTACGATGAAGTCGCTGAGGTGGGAATCCCCCGCCTCGCCAATTGGCGTCTCCAGCGAGATTTGTACCTGAGCCATCTTCAAAACCTCGCGCACCTTGGCCGGGGGAATGTCCATGCGCTTGGCAATCTCTTCCGAGGTGGGCTCGCGGCCCAGCTCCTGGACGAGTTGCCGCGAGGCGCGAAATAGCGTGTTAACAATTTCGACCATGTGCCCCGGGAGGCGGATTGTGCGCGCCTGATCGGCAATGGCTCGGGTGATGGCCTGGCGAATCCACCATATCGCGTAGGTGGAAAACTTGTAGCCACGGCGGTACTCGAACTTGTCCACGGCCTTCATGAGGCCCACATTGCCCTCCTGAATCAGGTCGAGGAACTGCAGTCCGCGGCTCCGATACTTCTTGGCGATGGAAATCACGAGGCGCAGGTTGGCCCCGATGAGCTCATGTTTGGACTGCTCCTCCTCCATCTCGCCCTGGACGATTTCGCGTTGCGTGCGACACAGTCCTTTGAAGCTCACGCCGGCATCGCTCTCCAGCCTTTCCAGGTCGGCGCGATACTGTCGCTGCATCTTGTGGTAATCTTTCTTCAGTTCTTCGCTGCGCGTGCTCTCAATCTTCTTATCCAGATTGCTGATATGGCGGTCGTCCGAACGCATTACCTTTATAGTCTTATTCACCCGATCGATGAGGCGTTTGCGCTCTGAGTTGCTAAGACCGATGTTGCGGATGATGAGGGAAAACCGAACGATCTCGCGGCCCAGCCTGGATCGACAGCGACCGCATTCGCGTGTTTTCTTTTCAGCCAGAGTGGTCGAGAGCCGTTCGGCCAGCTGGCGGGCTCCTTCGTAATGTTTCTGAAGCTCGTCGATACGGCACGTGATGTCCTTGATGCGATTCTGAAGAATCCGCTCAGTGATCTCCTCACCGAAGACAACAATTTCTTTGATCGAGCGTACTCCGTGCTTCAAATCCTTGCCAATCGCCAGAATCTGACGGATCACAATAGGCGAGCGTGAAAGCGCCTTCAGCACGCGCAGCTGTCCGCGCTCGATGCGCTTGGCAATGTCCACTTCCTCTTCGCGCCTGAGCAGAGGTACTGCGCTCATCTCGCGCAGGTAGATGCGCACCAGGTCGTTGCTCTTTTCAAGAGTGCCTGGGGGCAAATCGAGTGCGATGTCCTCACCGGTCCCCGCTTCCTCCTCAAACTTTCTTTCCATCGCCGAGGAAGGTAGCCTCTGCTGGTCCTTAAGCACGTCGATGCCCGGCGTGCCGATAGTGATGGGCAGGTCGTCCAAATCGTCCGGGGAACGGACGTCACCCGCCAAATTGCCGAGTTCAATGTACGTGTCTGCGGGAGGCTGATCAAAGCCCGATGGACGCATTGGAATGGCCGTTTAGGGGGTACGCAGAATGTAAACAGTAACAATACAAATTTTACTCCTAAAGTAATGCAGACGCATTAGATTTGCTTGAGAGCAGTCTCCTGCCGCGGCTAGATCGTGCGAAAAGGGTTACTTTTCGGTCGCGAGTCCCGACCGGGAGCCAAAACTGCTCGAAGAGGGCAATTTTCACTCGCATAGCTGACGAGCGTCACGCCACACTGTATAAGCCCGAACAGCCCCTACGCGCATCCAATTTCGTATGGCCCTGAAGCGCAAGAGAAATATCAGGAAGCTGACTGTGCTTGATGCTCTGGCGCAAGAGCCGGGCTGGGTCAGCGCCGGAGTGCTGCGGGCAAAACACCTTGTGACGACCATGACGCTCCGTAACTTGCAGATGGCGCTCCTTAGATATGGTCGCTGGGGACTGGTCGAACGCAAACCCAGCGGTTATTCGAGAGCTTTCCGGTACCGGATCAGCACGAAAGGCCAACTTCGCTTGAAATGGTTGAGAGCCCATGCCGTTTAAAAGTCACGAAGAATATCTGGAATACCAGCGTAGCTATTACAGAAGGCGCAAGCGTAATTCCGAGGGGACGCAGGGATTGAAGGGAGATGATGTTTTCAATCCCAAGTTAACCGCGGGGTTAAACAAGAAGATCTTAAGTCCTAAATCTACGGTTCAATCCGTACCGCGACAGCAAGGTGTTACTTCGCCCGTCAATCCTCCAGTCCCGAAGGCATTGAAACCGCCAATCCCGCCAAGCCCGGCATCTCCCCTCAACCCCCTAAAGCCTGCAAGCATTAAGGCTACCCAGGAGCATCTCCAGAAACCATCTGCAAATACCCGCCCTGTTAGTCCCACGCCGGTTTGGTCGGATAACATTTGGGAGAATACCCAAAAGCACGAGGAGGAGCTTAAAAGACA
>WNFB01003135.1_pt1 | contig 14526 bp, 12 predicted proteins | sample 5400501 | NCBI WGS metagenome assembly WNFB01 (sample SAMN13153341, study PRJNA577476) | soil metagenome | isolation source: 200 cm saprolite under Douglas fir tree site 2 hole 1 | place: USA:California | collected 2015-04-18
GACCGGCTGGACAGCCTGCCGCGGCCCGGCGCCGACCGCCTTGTCTAGCCACGGGGTCCTGCCCTGCTTTACGGGCTCCAGAATCGGGCTGTCCCTGCCCTGCGGCCCGCGCGGGCGCACGGCGGCCTTGACAGGCAGGATTTCGCCTGGCCGCCGGCGGGCGGTAACCGGCCGCCGCTGGATCGCCAGCTCCGCGGCGGTCGGCATGGCTTCCTCGCCAGGGTCTGTACCGGGGGCATCAGCAGCAGGCTGCGGGCCGCGCTGGCTGGCGAGGCGCCGGGGCCTGCCGGTGAAGCGCAGCAGCCTTCCGCTGGACGCCCTGGCGCCCTTGCCCCTGGGTTCCACCGCACCATGCTCGTCGTCCGCGACGGCGGCCGCCGGGTCCGCGGATGTGCTACCCGGGCCCGGGCTGGCCGGGGCCGGGGCATGCTCGCCCGGACCCTGGGCATGCCGCACCGCCGCCAGCCTGGCGTGCTCGAGGTCGACCAGCGCCTCCGGACCGCCCAGTGCGGAAAGCACGTGACCGACGTCGGCCGCGGTGGCCACGCCGTGGGCAGTGCACTGCCGCTCGATCGACTCGCGCAGCCGTGCGAGAAAGGCCCTCAGCTCATCCGGGCCCATGCTGCGCCGTGCCGCCACCGCTACCCGGTTGAGGTAATCCCGGATCAGCTGCTCGGTCGACGGGTCCATGCGCAGATAATCCCTCTAATCAGGCACTTTGTGGAGTCGGCACGCAAGAGAAATTACTCATCGCTGATCGCGGGAACGGCTGAAGGGGGCGGTCCCGGACCTGCCCGGGACCGCCCCCTCCGCCCTGACCCTGCGGATCGCCATGAACCGCCCAGCCAGAAAGGACTCGGCCTAACTGCGCTCGCTTCCCCGGAATTACCCGGCGAAGCACCGCTGGCTAGAAGTCCATGTCACCGCCGCCGCCCGGGGCCGCCGGGGCCGGGTTCTTCTCCGGCTTCTCGACGATCACGGCCTCGGTGGTGAGGAAAAGCCCTGCGATGGAGGCAGCGTTCTGCAGCGCGGAACGCGTCACCTTCGCCGGGTCGATGATGCCGGCCTTGAACATGTCGACGTACTCGCCGCTCTCGGCGTTGAGACCGTGACCGGAATCGAGCGACCGCACCTTCTCGGCCACCACGCCGCCCTCGAGGCCGGCGTTGATCGCGATCTGCTTGAGCGGCTCCTCCAGCGCCCGGCGCACGATGGTCGCGCCTGTCGCCTCGTCGCCCGTCAGCTCAAGCTTCTTGAACGCGTTGGCGCCGGCCTGGAGCAGGGCCACGCCGCCGCCGGCGACGACGCCCTCCTCGACTGCGGCCTTGGCGTTGCGCACCGCGTCCTCAATGCGGTGCTTGCGCTCCTTGAGCTCCACCTCGGTCGCCGCGCCTGCCTTGATGACGGCGACGCCGCCGGCCAGCTTGGCGAGCCGCTCCTGGAGCTTCTCGCGGTCGTAGTCGGAGTCGGTGTTGTCGATCTCGGCGCGGATCTGGTTGACCCGGCCGGAGATCTGCTCAGCGTCGCCCGCGCCGTCCACGATAGTCGTCTCGTCCTTGGTGACGACCACCTTGCGTGCCTTGCCGAGCAGGTCGACGTCGGCGCTCTCCAGCTTGAGGCCGACTTCCTCGCTGATGACCTGGCCGCCGGCCAGGATGGCGATGTCAGCGAGCATGGCCTTGCGCCGGTCACCGAACCCTGGCGCCTTCACCGCGACGGACTTGAACAGGCCGCGGATCTTGTTGACGACCAGGGTCGCCAGCGCCTCGCCCTCCACGTCCTCGGCGATGATGACGAGCGGCTTGCCCGACTGCACCACCTTGTCCAGGAGCGGGAGCAGGTCCTTGTTCGCCGACACCTTGGAGTTGACGATGAGGATGTAGGGCTCGTCGAGGACGGCCTCCATCCGCTCTGGGTCGGTGGCGAAGTAGTGCGAGATGTAGCCCTTGTCGAAGCGCATGCCCTCGGTGAGCTCAAGCTCAAGGCCGAAGGTGTTGCTCTCCTCGACGGTGATGACGCCTTCCTTGCCGACCTTGTCCATCGCCTCGGCGATCATCTCGCCGATCGCGGTGTCCCCGGCCGAGATGGAGGCGGTGGAAGCGATCTGCTCCTTGGTCTCCACGTCCTTGGCGAGCTTGGACAGTTCCTCGCTCACCCGCTCGACGGCCGCCTCGATGCCCCGCTTCAGGGACATCGGGTTTGCGCCAGCGGCCACGTTGCGCAGGCCCTCGCGGACCAGCGCCTGGGCGAGCACCGTCGCCGTAGTGGTGCCGTCGCCTGCGACGTCGTCCGTCTTCTTTGCGACTTCCTTAACCAGCTCCGCGCCGATCTTCTCCCACGGGTCCTCGAGCTCGATCTCCTTGGCGATGGACACGCCATCGTTGGTGATCGTGGGGGCTCCCCACTTCTTCTCGAGCACCACGTTCCGGCCCTTCGGGCCGAGGGTTACCTTCACTGCGTCGGCGAGCTGGTTCATGCCGCGCTCGAGGCCGCGCCTGGCTTCCTCGTTGAACGCGATCATCTTCGCTGCCATAGGCTCCAGTCCTCCCGGAACTTTGTGCCATGCGTGCCGATCGAGCCGACGCCCGCGACGGACGGCGTCACCAGCAGGCAGTCCCTTCCCGCTGCCGGATCAGCCTCATCGTCCCGATCATGCCACTGCGTTGTCACTCTCACCCCGAGAGTGCCAACGCCCTGTTTAGCACTCTCGGGGTGAGAGTGCAAGCTGGCGAGCAGCATCACGCGGTCATGGCCGACCGGATCCGGCCTGCCCGGCAGGCACCAGCAACCGCGGCACCGGGCCGCGCTGCTGGGCTGCGCCGCTGGGCCGCCGGGCGCTGGGCCGCGCCACCTCCTTTGCCGCGCAGGGCGCGGCACGACTGGCGACGACCAGGCCGGAATGCGGGGCGCGGCCGACCTCGGTGCGGACCGATGCCGACCGACGCTCAACAGGCCGGGTGACCCGCGCCCTGGTCGGGCAAGGGGCCATCCGGCCTGTTCAGAGGCTAACTTGTCAGTGGATTAGACAGTGCGGACCGAAGTCGCCTGCGGCCCGCGGTCGCCTTGCTCGATGTCGAACTCGACCCGCTGGCCCTCTTCAAGGCTGCGGTAGCCATCCGCCTGGATGGCGGAGAAGTGGACGAAAACGTCCCTACCACCGTCGACCGCGATGAAGCCGTAGCCCTTGTCCGCGTTGAACCATTTGACGGTGCCCTGAGCCATTACTCAACTCCCTAACTGTGCTCGGGCCTTCGGGCCCCGCCCTTGCAACCGCGGAGCCCGTCGATCGCGACACAGGCCAAACGTGCTGGGCAAGCCAGGCTTGCCCCCTTCGCAGTACCGGCAGCGACCGGAATTGACTTTACCGCTTACCGCGGACCCGATGACCAGCTACTCCCCGAATTCGCCCGTCAGGGAGAGACCAGTTGGTCCCGCTCAGCCGCCGGCCACGGCAGGGATCACCGAGACCTGCACCCCGGGTGCCACCGGGGTATCAAGCCCGCTGGCCAGCCGCACATCCTCATCGCCGACATAGACGTTGACGAACCGGCGGATCTTCCCGGCCTCGTCCAGGATCCTGCTGCCAATGCCGGGGAACTCAGCGTCGAGCCCGGCGATGACCTCGCGCAGGGTGCCGGCTGCGGCGCTGACCTCGGCGGCTCCGCCGGTGTACGAGCGCAGGATGGTCGGGATGCGGACGAAGACGCTCATGCCTCGCCTGCCTTTCTGGATCGGGAGGGCACGCCCGCGGACCGGGAGGGCACGCCCGCGGACCGGACGGGCACGCTCATGCCGCGCCTGCATCCGCGGACCGGAGCGACTCAAGTTCCGCGAAGGCTCGCAGGCTCGCGCGGATCGGGATGGCCGGAGGGCAGGCCGAGGCCACCGCGTCCAGGGTCTTGAGCCCGTCGCCCGAGTTGATGATCACGGTTTCCGCAGCGGGGTCAAGCTGCCCGGACGTGATGAGCTTGCGCGTCGTGGCCAGGGTCACCCCTACCGCGGTCTCCCCGAAGATGCCCTCGGTCGCGGCGAGCAGGCGGATCGCGTCGATGATCTCCCCGTCGGTCACGTCAGCGACCGCGCCGCCGGTGCGGCGGACCACGTCGAGCACGTATGGCCCGTCCGCGGGGTTGCCGATCGCCAGGGACTTGGCGATCGTGGCGGGGCGGACGGGCTGCACCACGTCCTGACCAGCGCGGAACGCGGCCGCCACCGGCGCGCAGCCGGTCGCCTGCGCGCCGAACACCCGGCACTGCGCATCCTCGACCAGGCCGAGCGCGGACAGCTCGCGGAACGCCTTGTCGATCTTGACCAGCTGGGCACCCGACGCGACGGGCACCACAACCTGCGACGGCAGCCGCCAGCCGAGCTGCTCGGCGATCTCGTAGCCGATCGTCTTGGACCCCTCGGCGTAGTACGGCCGCACGTTGACGTTGACGAATGCCCAGTCCTCGTGCTCGTCGGCCAGCTCGGAGGCGAGCCGGTTCACGTCGTCATAGCTGCCATCGACGGTGACAAGCGTGCCGCCGTACACGGCAGTGCCCAGGATCTTCTGCTGCTCCAGGTCGGCCGGGACGAGCACGACGGAGCGGATGCCTGCCCTGGCCGCCGCCGCGGCGACCGCGTTGGCCAGGTTGCCGGTCGACGGGCAGGCCAGAACCTTGAAGCCCATCTCGATCGCGACGGCGAGCGCGACGGCGACGACCCGGTCCTTGAACGAATGAGTGGGGTTGCCTCGCTCGTCCTTCACCCAGAGTGCGCGCATCCCGAGCGCGCGCGCGAGGTTGTCGGCGCGAACCAGGCGAGTGCAGCCAGGCTCGGTGTTGGGCGTCTCCGCGACGTCGGGCGGGACGGGAAGGAGGCTCGCGTACCGCCATATCGTCTGCGGGCCCGCCTCGATGACTTCCCTGGTCAGCTGCGGCAGGTCGTAGCCGACCTCCAGCGGCCCGAAGCACTGGGAGCAGGCATACTGCGCGCCGAGGTCGTAGGTCTGGCCGCATTCGCGGCAGGCGAGTCCGCTGGCATAGCCAAACCGGGACGGGGTCTTCGTTACTGTCATGCTCACGGGGCGAGGCCTCTCTCCTCATCTTTCCCAGCGGCCGACTGGCCGCGGGCCGGAGTTAGCACCTGTCACGGGATGACCTCGCCGGGGAAATCGCTCAGGCGGGGTGCCCGCTGCCCGGGCACCGCCGCGCCCGCAGGACGCGGGCACGTCTCACCGTGATGGTTGCCGGGGCTTCGCAGGGCCGATCCCTCCACCCCTCTGGATGAGCGTTATGCAGTTGTGAGCATCACTCTAACCCGACATTCGCCTGCATGCCCGCTCCGGGCCTGCCCGGGACGGGCCCGCGGCCGGCCGGACAACCCTCCTCCCCGCAGCCCGGCCCGATTAGCCAGGCTGCCCGCGGCCGGCCGGACAACCCTCCTCCCTGCAGCCCTCCTCCCCGCAGCCCGGCTTGATTAGCCAGGCTGCCCGCAGCCCGGCCAGATATCCTGGTGATCACATGAGCGCACGATCAGCAGGCGGGCGGGTACTCCTTGCCTCGAACCGGGGGCCGCTGTCATTCACGCTCGGCGATGACGGGCAGCTGACCGCCCGGCGCGGCGGCGGCGGCCTGGTGTCCGGGCTCTCCGCAATAGCCGCAGAGGCGGATGTGCTGTGGGTGTGCGCACCGCTCGGCGACGGGGACCGGGCAGCGGTCCGTGCCGCGGCAGGCGGGCGGCTGGACCTGGACGGCACGCCCAACGGCACCGGCGTCGTGCACATTCTCGATATCCCGGAGTGCACCTTCGAGGCGGCCTACAACGCGGTCGCCAACTCCGCCCTCTGGTTCATCCACCATCTCCTCTACGACACGCCGAACCAGCCGCATTTCGGCGCCGGCTTCCAGCGGGAGTGGGAAGCCTTCCGGGCGTACAACGCGGCGTTCGCCGCGGCACTGGCAACCGACGCGGGCCCTGCTGGCGGCCCGCCCCTGGTCCGTGCCGTGGTGCAGGACTATCACCTGGCGCTGGTCCCCCGCATGCTGGCTGACCTGCGTCCTGATGTGCGGATTGCGCACTTCTCGCATACCCCGTGGGCGCCGCCCGAGTACTACCGGATACTCCCCGACCGGGTGAGACGCGAGATCCTGGAGGGCATGCTCGGCGCGGACCACGCCGGGTTCCTCAGCCAGCGCTGGGCGGATGCCTTCCTTGACTGCTGCGCCGAGATCCTCGGCGCGGCCGTGGACCGGGCCGCCCGGCGAGTCAGCTACAACGGCCACGTGACGGGCATCGGCGTGCACCCGCTCGGTGTCGACGCCGACGAGCTGACCGCCCGCGCGGCGGAACCCGATGTGCAGGAGCGGGTCACCGCGCTGGCCGAATCGACCAGGGGCACCAGGCTCATCGTCCGGGTGGACAGGACAGAGCTCTCCAAGAACATCGCCCGCGGCCTGGCCGCCTACCGCGAGCTGCTGATCGCTCATCCGGAATGGCGAGGCCGGGTGACGCACGTCGCCTTCGCCTACCCGTCCCGGCACGACCTGCCCGAGTACCGCGCGTACACCGACCGGGTGCAGCGGCTGGCCGACGAGATCAACGAGGAGTTCGGCACCGCCGGCTGGCAGCCGCTGAAGCTTGAGGTGTTCGACGACTACGCCAGGTCGCTGGCCGCGTACCGGCTCGCCGACGTGCTGCTGGTCAACCCGATCAGGGACGGCATGAACCTGGTCGCCAAGGAAGGCCCGATCCTGTCCGATCACGGCTGCGCGCTGGTGCTGTCCACGGAGGCAGGGGCGGCGGACGAACTCGGCCCCGAGGCACTGCTCGTTAACCCGTTCGACGTCGCCGCTACAGCGGAGGCCCTGCACCAAGCGCTCGCCATGAAGGATTCTGAACGGACCCGCCGCTGTGCTGCCCTCGCGAAGGCCAGCGCGGCCATGCCGCCGCAGCTATGGTTCGCCAGGCAGCTAGCCGCCCTCGACGACTAGCCCGCGCCCCGCCCTGCCCCGCGCCCGAACCTGCGACCTATGGATGGCACATTGCTAGGCATCCGCGCCTAGCAATGTGCCATCCATATGCTCCGCGGCGGACCTTGCGCGAATCGGCCGTGGCTAGCGGGACTCAGCGGGCTGATGTGACTGGCGGGATTGGCAGGTGACGGCAATGTCCGGCAACGCTAGGCGATAGGGCGGGCAGGGATAGGCAGCGCGGTGTCGGGCAGCGCGGAAGTTGGACGGCGGGCAGCGCGGGACCGGGCAGGGGTCAGCCGTGCCGGGGCGAGGCGAATGCCTCAGCGAGCGAGCCGAGCAGGGCGACGACGCCATCGGGGCCGTCGACCATCAGGTCAGCGTCTCCGGCCAGCGCGGTGACCTCGGCAGAACCGCTGCACACGGCGAGACCTGGTATACCTGCGGCGCGGAGGGAGCGGACGGCACGGAACGCAGGCACATCACCCAGATCGTCTCCGCAGAAGAGAATCGCGCCAGGTCTCCGTTCCGTTGCGAGGTCTGTAAGGGCTGAGCCCTTGTCCGAACCGGGCGGGCGCAGCTCGATCACGAACCGGCCTGGTTCGAGCACGAGGCCGGTTCGCTCGGCCAGGCTGGCCAGCGGGCGGCGAAGGTGCTCAAGTGCCTCGGCCGGCCGGGCGGCGCGCCGGGTGTGCACCGCCAGCGCATCGCCCTTGTCCTCCGTCCAGGTACCGTCCGGGGCACCTGCAGCCAGGACTCCCGGCAGGTCGCGCCGGGCCGCTGCCACGCCCGGCGAGGGAGCCGGCCTGGTCACGATGCCGGCCTGCCAGCGTTCCCTGCCGTAGAGGCCGAGCACGATCAGGCCGGGAACCTGGTCAAAACGCCCGTACTCCACCGCGGCAAGCACCGGGCGGCCGGTGATCACCGCCAGCGTTCCGGTCAGCGGAACCAGCCTGCGCAGCACGCCGTCTGCCCCCGGATGCGCGCGGGCAGCCGCCGGGTCGGCCACAATCGGGGAAAGGGTCCCGTCGAAGTCCAGCGCGATCAGGGCCCGGCCGGGATCGCGCAGCATCGCCGCGAGGCCCGCCTGGCCGGCTGCCGTATGCGGAACGGGCAGCGGGACGGAGGTCGCGGGCCCCGCTGGCCAGCCGGACGCCCCCGGCGAGACAGACGAGGCAGGCGAGACAGACGAGACAGACGAGGCAGGCGAGACAGACGAGGCAGGCGACCCCGGCGACCCCGGCGAGACAGGCCCAGCAGGCCAGCCGGACGAGACAGGACCTGCGGACGGGGCGGGCGACACGGACCGCTCAGGCGAGCCGGGCGGCTCTGCCCGGCCGCTTCCCGCGCAGCTCACCGGGCGGCTCACCGGCGCCCATCGGGGCGTGCTGACCGGATCCGCTGCCGCCTGGCTCGCTGCCGCCGCAGCCGCATGACCAGCGCCGGATCGAACGCGAGCGCCTCCGTCCGGTCGATCAGGTCGTTCAGCAGCTGGTAGTACCTGGTCACCGGCATGCCGAGTGCCTCAAGGATCTCCCGCTCCTTCGCTCCGGGCTGCCGCCACCAGCTGCGCTCGAAGGCAAGGATGCGCATCTCAAGATCAGAAAGCGCGGCCATCCGGCCTCCCAGCACTTATTCGTTGGCATCCATCGTAGGCAGGCTCTATGCGCCGGGCCTCCGGCAACGTACGCTCACCCTTCGTGGCCAACTATGACTGCCTTACTTTCCTGACGGACTACGGCGTCGAGGACGGCTTCGTCGCGGCCTGCCACGGCGTCGCGGCCCGGATCTCGCCGAGCATCCGCCTCATCGACGTCACCCACCTGGTGCCGCCCGGCGACGTGCGGCGCGGCGCCGCTGTGCTCGCCCAGACCCTTCCCTACCTGCCGCCCGCTGTTCATGTCGCGGTGGTAGACCCGGGGGTCGGCACCGCCCGCCGCGGCGTCGCCGTGCAGGCAGGCGAGGGAATCCTGGTCGGGCCGGACAACGGCCTGCTGTCCTGGGCGGTCGCCGCCCAGGGCGGGGCGCAGCGTGCCTGCCAGCTCACCAACGGCGAGTGGTGGCTGCACCCAGTATCCCCGACCTTCCACGGCCGGGACATCTTCACCCCGGTGGCCGCCCGCCTCGCCACCGGGCATGACCTGGCCGAGGCCGGGACCGAGATCGATGTGACTGACCTGGTCACGCTGCCCGCGCCGACCAGCCGCGTGCATGACGGCGAGGCCGAGGGCGAGGTGATGTCGGTGGACCGGTTCGGCAACGTGCAGCTGTCCATCGCGGCGTCGGATGCCGACCGGCTGGGCATCGGGTTCGGCTCGCCGGTGGTGGTCCGCTGCGGGCGGCGGCAGCTGACCGTGCCCTACATGGAGACGTTCGCCGCAGTGGCACCCGGCGAGATCGTCGCCTACACCGACAGCGCCGGCCTGATCTCGCTGGCAGTCAACGCGGGCGATGCGGCCGAGCAGCTCGGGCTGCCGCCGGGCGCGCACGTCAGGCTGTCCGTGGCCCGGCCAGCCTGACTAGTGCACCTCCGCCAAACTCCGCCGAACCCTGGCAAACATGGCACAATGCGGGTTACCCCGCATGGAAGGCAACGAAGGCGTGCCACTGAGGTTCCCCCGCCCTTCGATGGCCCCGGTCGCCGTAGCGCTCGTCGCGGTATGGGTCGCCCTGAACAGCGCTCCCGCCCTCGCCGACCAGGTACGCCAATCGGAGTGGTGGCTCCGCGAGCTGCACATCACCACGGCGCAGCAGATCAGCCAGGGATCCGGCGTCACCATCGCCGTCCTCGACACGGGCGTTGACGCCGCCGCGCCCGATCTCGCCGGATCGGTACTGACCGGCCCGGATTTCAGTCACTCCGGCCGCACCGCCAACGGCCCCTTCTTCGGCATTCACGGCACCGAGATAGCCAGCATCATCGCCGGGCACGGGCACGGCAGCAGCGAGGGCATCATCGGCGTCGCGCCTGCCGCCAAGATCCTTTCCGTCCGGGTCACCCTGGACAGCGGAGACCCGCTGCTGGCCAACCCGGGCATTGCCGCCGGGCTGCCGGCCGCGATCGCCGACGGGATCAGGTACGCCACCAGCAACGGCGCCTCGGTGATCGACCTGCCGCTCGATCCGGCAGCGGCAGGCGCCACCGGCACGGCCGGCGCGCCTGGCATCGCAATCAGCAACCCCGCCGAGCGGTCGGCCGTGGCGTACGCCCGCAGCAAGGGCGTCATCCTCGTCGCGCCGGCCGGTGATGACGGCATGGGCGCCGGCATCGTGAACTATCCTGCCGCCTACCCCGGCGTCATCTCCGTCGGCGCGTTCGGCAAGAACTTCACCAAGGCCCCGTTCTCCAGCCACGAGCCTTACGTCAAGCTGACAGCCGCCGGCGCTGGCGTCACCGCCGAGACGCCATCCGGCTACACCACGATCAGCAGCACAAGCGCGGCGAGCGCGGTCGTGGCTGGCGTGGCCGCGCTGATCAAGTCTGCATTCCCCGCGCTGACGCCGGCGCAGGTCACGAAGTCGCTCATCAGCAGCACCAGGTTCGGGCGGCCAGATGGCCACCAGATCGGATCAGGTTACGGAACCGTGGACGCGGCGCGCGCGCTGCATGCCGCAGCCGCGATGGCCGAGCCGCATGGCCAGCGCGCCTATACCGGAGCCGTTGCCCGGGTGGCGCCGGTTACCCCGCTGGTGCGTTCCACGCAGCAGGGCCTGCGGCTCAGGCTGGAGCGGGACGCCATCATCTCGCTCGCCGTGCTGCTCGTCCTGCTGTTGCCGATCACGGTGTTCGCCCTCGTCCGGCGCCGCCGGACGCGCGACGAGGAGTACGACCTCGCGGACGAGGACAGGCCGGAGCCACGCCGGCTGGCGGGCGCCAGAGCGGGCGCCGCTGAGCAGATGGAGTTCCTCCCGTCACCGTCGTCGGCAGGCCCGGGAGGCGATGCGGTGGCCAGCGGGCTTGGCGCCATGCCAGGCACGGCAAGCCTGGCCGGAGTCGGCGCATCCGCGGGAATGAGCCCATTCGCCGGGGCGGCCAGCTTCGCCGCCCCCCGCGCCTTCGGCGGCTCAAGCGCTGGCGGCATGACCGGGGCCGGCAGTTATCCCGAGCGCGGCGGCCCGGCCGTCCCCGGGCAGTTGCCAGCTCAGGGCGGGCGCCCCGGCGCAGGACCAGCAGAGCGGGCAGCGCCGTCGCCGGTGCCAAGGGGCGTCAACGGGAGGGCCAGGGTCTCCGGCAGCCCGCCGTGGGAGCCGGCCGCCAGGCCGGACAGTGAGCTTCCCTGGGCGGCCGCGCCTGCGCCGCCGATCGCGACGCCGTTCGGGGCCGCGCAGCCGCGGCACGTCCCGCCGGCCGGCTCGCTATGGGACACCGCCGCAGCGAGCGCCCGGGCGGCGGTGCCAGGTCCTGGGCCGGCGCCTGCGCCGGATGCCGGCCGGGCTACGGATGCTGGCGAGGGCAGCGGCGCCGAGGACGCGGAGCCCGCCAGCGGCCCGATGTCCCTGTGGAGCCCGGCCGAGACCACAGAGACCTTCCCGGTGATCCACCGGGATGAGGACCGCGAAGGCTGACTGGCCCCCGCCGCAGCCCGGCCAGGAAGGCCAGGCACCGGACCGCGCCAGGGGCAGCGACCTGCGAACGCAGCCCTGCGCAGGCGGCCAGCGCCAGGCTGGCACCGGTCAGATACGCCGGACCGGTCGGCCCGGTGCTTGTTCGTTTGCCGGGTTGGCCCCGTTAATGCTTCTTGTGCCCGTTGGCCGCGGCCAGTTCCTCCTTGCGGACAGACGCGTACACCGGCACGTACTCCTGTCCGGACAGTGCCTGGATGGAGCGCATCACCTCGTCGGTGACCGCGCGCCGCTGCCTGGCCCCGGTGTCCTGCGCCCGCAAGGCCGCGAAGGTCAGTGGCTCGCCGACCCTGACCCTGATCCGGCGGAGCCGGGGGATCTTGCTGCCGGGCGGCAGCACCCGGTCGGTCCCGATCATGGCCACCGGGATCACCGGCAGCCCCGAGCTGAGCGCCAGCCAGCCGATGCCGGTCCGGCCGCGGTAGAGCCGCCCGTCCGGCGACCGGGTGCCCTCCGGGTAGATGCCGAAGAGCGCGCCGCCGCGCATCAGGCCGAGCGCCGACTCCAGCATGTCCTGCGCGGCCCTGGCACCCGCCCGGTCAACCGACAACTGCTTGGTGGCACGCAGGTAGGCGCCGGTGATCCGGTCGACAAGCCGGGTGCCGGTGAAGTACTCGGACTTGGCGGCGAACGTGACCGGCCGGCTCAGCATCAGCGGCAGGAATACCGAGTCCACGATCGAGAGGTGGTTCGAGGCGAGGATGGCGCCGCCGGATGCCGGGATGTGCTCAAGGCCGGTGATCTCCGGGCGCCACAGCAGGTGCAGGAACGGCCCCGCGAGGACCCTCGACACCTGATACTGCACTCTGGCCTCCCCACATTGCGCGCCAGCCGACGGTACGTCACAGATTAGCCCGCACGCTAGCCCATGCCGGCCGGCGCGAGACCCGGCCCGGCCGGCGCAGGATTTCGCCCCGGCCGGCGCGTGCGGTTGGCGCGCGCGGCGGCCCGAGTGCTCCACATCCACATTGAGACTGTTAGCCTGGCGCAATGGCGGCGGAGGCCACTGGGCTATCGCCCTTCGAGACCGAATTCGCCCGCGCCTGGGATACCCCCGGCCACACCCGCTACCGGCTCCCCGACACCGATGTCAACCTGGTGCTCGCGGCCCGCTACGCGACGAGTAAGCCGCTGGCTCTCACCCGCGGCATGCTGTGGGACATGGAGGTGCGCAAGGCCGCGCACCCGGGCACCTACATCCCGTTGGTGGTGCGCGCCGGCAGCGACCGTTCCTGGAACCGGCGCGGCGGCGACGGCGGCGAGTACCTGGACCGGTGCTCGATGCAGCGGCTGTGGCTCCACCCGCAGCAGTACGAGCTGATCCTGGAACGGGCCTTCATCAGCCACCACGAGCAGAAGGTCACCTTCCTCGGCGTGCCCGAGCTCACCGGCGCCGACGGCGCACTGCTGCGCGCTGGCACCGGCCAGCCGCTGTTCCATGTCGAGCACTCGGTCGGCGGCACCGAATTGCGACCGCTGAACCGCTGGCGCATCGTCCACCTCACCGACGCCCTCGATGAGCGGCTGATAGAGGGGTTCGAGCACATGGCCAGGAACCCCTGGCTGGCGGAGCACACCGAGATTTACATCCGCGACAACCTCGGCATCGAACTCACCAGAAATTCACTTAACAGCTGACGGCCGCAGCTTGCCCAGGCACGAGAATTCCAGCGTGAAGGTCACTGACCGTGAACGCAAAGGCCGACCACGAACCGCCTGATGGATCGCTACGGGTTGATGTGGACGGCTATCCAAGACGCTCCCGGCCGGGACGTTCGGGGCGTGGAGCTAGGTTGCGCGATGCTCGGCACAGGGTCGTTGCGCGTAGCCTCACTCGTTCATCTCGTTGGCCAAATCGCCCTGTCGTCAGGAAGCACCCCACCAGGTGCCCGGCTCAGTCCAACGAGGAGTGTGCGGTCAAGACGACGATCGGGAGCGTGCGGCCGGTCCGCGCCTGGAACTTGGCGAAGTGCGGTGCGCGGTCGGCGATCTGCGGCCACAACTCGTCTCGCTCGGCGTCGCTAGTGAGACGCGCGTCAACGTCGTGCTCTCGCTCGCGGATCCGGATGTGGCCCTTACCCGCCGCTTTGAGGTTCAGGAACCACTGCGGGGTTGCCTTGGAGCCGCCCATCCCCGTTCCTACGACGGTGTAGCCGCCGTTGTGGTCAAAGTAGGCGACCGGGACGGTGTGGGGTGTTCCGCTCTTGCGACCGGGCACGGTCAGCAGCAGCAGTGGGAGCCGCCCCATCCCCCGGCCACCGACTCGGCCGTTCGTGCGCCGATACAGCCAGACATTCGCCTTGGTCCCCGCTTGAATGGCTTTCCTGGCTACGGGATTCATCGCTCGCCTCTCTGCTGGCTACACCGCGAGGTCCGTAGGCTGCATTACTTGGCTGCACCTCGACAGTATTCACCGATCAGGTGTTCGGATCAGGCTGATGACGTGGAGCCGGTGAGCGGAGTCGAACCGCTGACCTGCCGTTTACAAGACGGCTGCTCTGCCTGCTGAGCTACACCGGCGGGAACTTCGTGCATGCTAGCCGACCCCTGGGCCTGACGTGCGTATCCAGGATCTGACCTGCGGGAATCGACATCGCGGTCGAGGCGGTTCAAAGCCGGGTCCAGCGCCGGGTACCCGGCTGGTACCGGCCGACAGCGGCTGGTTGCGGCCCGCTGTGCCACATACGTGCCAACAGTTTCTGCCACTGAAGATCGGTGTCTACAGCAGTGATGCACGCGGAGGGCTGCGTCGCTAGAGGTCCGCCGCGACTCGCTCGCAGTCGGGAACCCGCCCGGCCACTCCGTCATGAACGGCATCGGCGCGCCGTTCAGCATGAATCGGGCTGCCCGCTCGAAGAGCTCCCGGGATCCCGGATGCGTCCGCGCGAAGCGAGAACGCTCCTGGTTCAGAAGGTCTCGGATGCGCCCTCGGTCAGGCCCTTGGGCGCCA